>Ga0268299_1003858_pt1 | contig 12829 bp, 11 predicted proteins | sample NOBtaG_FD_193484 | JGI IMG/M metagenome (GOLD analysis project Ga0268299, IMG submission 193484) | Activated sludge microbial communities from bioreactor in Nijmegen, Gelderland, Netherland - NOB reactor | ecosystem: Engineered > Bioreactor > Aerobic > Activated sludge | place: Netherlands...
CGGCGCTGCCCGCGCCAGGCCATCACGCTGGTCGAGGGCTAGACGCGACACGATGGAGAAGGTCCGCGCGATAGCGGCGAAGGTCTCCAACTGGGGGCGGTGGGGCGCGGAAGACGAGCGCGGCACGGTCAACTACATCACCCCCGAGGTCGTGCGGCGCGCTGCCGCCTGCGTCAGGCGCGGCGAGGTCTTCAGCCTCGGCCTGACCTTCGGCGCCGAGGGGCCTCAGATCGGCCAGGGTGGGCGGGTCAACCCGCTGCACCTGATGAGCGCGGTGAACGGCGCCCTTCCCGGCTACCCGGGTGAGTTCCGCTACGCCGACGACGTCATCGTCATGGGCCTGCAGTGCGCCACCCAGTGGGACAGCCTGGCGCACGTGCACTACGGCGGGCGACTCTACAACGGGTTCCCTGCAGACACGACCACCGCCGCCGGCGCCAGCCGCAACGGCATCGACAAACTCGGCGCCGGCGTCGTCTCGCGCGGCGTGCTGCTCGATCTACCGCGTGCGCAGGGAGTGGAGCGCCTCGAGCCCGGCACCGCGATCGCGCCCGCCGACCTCGAAGCGGCCGAGAAGAAGCAGGGGGTGCGGGTCGAGCAGGGCGACGTGCTGCTGGTGCGCACCGGACATCTCTCCGCCTTCAAGGCGAACGGCGACCGCGTCGCCTACATGCGCATGATGCCCGGACTCGGCCTCGCCTGCGCGGAATGGTTGCACGCGCGGCAGGTCGCGGCGATCGCCTCGGACACCAACGCGGTCGAGGTCATCCCCTTCGAGGATCCGGCGCTGCCGCTGCCGTTCCACATGGTCGCCATCCGCGACATGGGCCTTCTGCTCGGCGAGATGTTCGACCTCGATGCGCTCGCCGTCGATTGCGCCGGCGACGGGGTCTGGCAGTTCCTGTTCTCCGCGCCGCCGCTCAAGGTGACCGGCGGCATCGGTTCGCCGCTCAATCCGCTGGCGATCAAGTAGGCGCGCTCAGGCGCGGCGGCGGAACGAGCGCTCGACGATCACCGCGAGCCGGGCGATCAACTCGTCGCGCGACTCCTTCATGCCGCCGCCCACCCAGCCGGCGAGCAGGACTTGGTCCATGGCGCTGAAGAGGCGCGCGAGGAAGCTCGGATCGTCCTCGATGAACACCCCCGCCTCGATGCCGCGGCGAAAGATCTCGGCCTGCAGCGTATGGACTTCCTGCCAGACGCGCGCGCGCGATTCGGCGTTGGGCTCGGGGCTCACCACCCACGAGGTGCCGGCGCGCAGATGCATCCGCAGGAAGCTCGGGTGGCGGACGAAGTAGTCGATGTACGCCTCGATCAGGGCGTGCAACTGCGAAAGGGGCGGCTCGTCGCGCGCCGCCACCGCGCGCACCAGGGCCACCAGTTCCTGCCCCTTCTGCTCGAGGATGGCGCGAAACAACTCGTCCTTGCCGGGGAAGACGGCGTAGATCGTCCCCATCGACAGGCCGGCGCGTTCCGAGATCTCCTGCAGGCGCGCGCTCTCGAAGCCGCGGTCGGCGAAGACCTCTTCCGCCACCTCGAGGATGTGGCTGCGGTAGACCTCGTGTCGCGCCCGGCGCGCCTCTTCGCGCACCTTCCTCTCCGCCCTCGGCCCCGACATGTCGCGGGGAAGCTACCATTCGAGAAAAGGATTGACAACTCGCAAATTCGAATGGTAATTCGGCGCGCACATCACCCGCCGCCATCAGCCGTCCTGCGGACGGCCCCGTGTCACGCCAGAGAGAAGGGGGAGGCCCTATGGAGTTCGGGATCTTTTCGCAGATGCACGTGCCCACCGACGAGGACGAGCACTCGCGCTTCAACCGCGAGATCGAGGTCTCGCTCGCCGTCGACGCCGCCGGGTTCAAGTACAACTGGTCCCCGGAGCACCACTTCCTGCACACCTACTCGCACCAGCCGGCGCCCGAGGTGTTCCTCAGCTTCGTCGCGGCGCGCACCAAGCGCATCCACGTCGGCTTCGCCATCTGCAACCTGACGGCGAAGGTGAACCACCCGGCGCGCGTCGCCGAGCGCATCGCCACCATGGACCACCTCTCGGAAGGGCGCGTCGAGTTCGGCACCGGCCGCGGTTCCTCGTCGGCGGAGTGGGGCGGCTTCGACATCCCCTCGGCCGCCGAGACCAAGCCGATGTGGCGCGAGTCGCTCGAGCAGATCCCGCGCATGTGGATGGACGGCGAGTACGAGTTCGAGGGCAAGTACTTCCGCATGCCCAAGCGCAACGTTCTGCCCAAGCCGTTCACCAAGCCGCACCCGCCGATGTGGGTCGCCTGCTCGAGCCCGCAGACGTTCATCGAGGCCGGCGAGCTCGGCCTGGGTTCGCTCTGCTTCACGTTCGGAACTCCGAACGAGATCGCCGAGCACGTCCGCAACTACAAAGAAGCGATCAAGCGCTGCAAGAACCCGATCGGTGGCTACATCAACGACAACATCGCGGTGACCACCAACATGCTGTGCCTCGAGGACGGCGACAAGGCGCGCGATCTCTACTCGAAGGCGCGCGTCGAGGCGTTCACGCAGGTGTTCTTCCAGTGGCTGGACTCCATCCCTCGTCCCAAGGGCCTGCCGCCGACCGGGCCGGTGCCCAAGCTGCCGCCGACCACGCCGCAGCAGCTCAAGGACGGTCTCGCCGTCGGCGGCCGCCAGATCGGCTCGCCGGAGGAGATCGTCAAGGTCATCCAGATGTACGAGGAGGCCGGCGTCGATCAGCTCATCTACGCGCCGCTGACGCTCACCCTCGACCAGAAGTACGTGCTCGAGTCGATCGAGACCTTCGGCAAACACGTGCTGCCGAAGTTCGACAAGGATCCCGTCCACCGCAGCAAGCGCCTGCGCCAGCAGCAGGTGCCGGCCCAGGCGGCGTAGGGCGGCGTTCCCTTGGAGGCACGCGAGTTCCGCGACGTGCTGATCGGCGGCCGCTGGGTGAGGGCCGCGCACGGCACGTATCCGATCGTCGATCCGGCGACCGAGGAGGTCGCCGGGCACGCGCCCGAGTGCTCGGTCGAGCAGGCCCGCGAGGCCGCGGGCGCGGCGCGCCAGGCGTTCTTCTCCGGCCCCTGGCCACGGCTGTCGGCGGGCGAGCGCGCCGCCCTGCTCGAGCGGGCGGCGGACGAGTTCCAGCGCCGCGCCGAGTCGCTGGTCGAGCTGACGATCGCCGAGACCGGCGCGGTGCGCGCGGTGGCGGTGTCGCAGCAGATCGGCGCGGTCGCGATCCGTCTGCGCAAGAACGCCGAGCTGGCGCGCGCATTGGTCGACGAGGCGCTGCCGCCGCGCGAGCTGGTCGCTCCCGGCGCCAAGGGCATCAGCTCGGGCCTGGTGGTGCGCGAGCCGGTCGGCGTGGTCGCCTGCATCACGCCGTTCAACTTCCCGATGACCAACTGCGCCGGCAAGATCGGCCCGGCGCTCGCCTGCGGCAACACCGTGGTCGTCAAGCCGGCCCCGGTCGATCCCCTGGGCGTGGCCGAGCTCTGCCGCGTCGTCGCCGAGGTCTTCCCGCCGGGGGTCGTCAACTTCGTCTGTGGCTCGCGGCCCGACGTGGGCGCGGCGCTGAGCGAGTCGGGCGACGTCGACATGATCTCGTTCACCGGCTCCACCCAGGTCGGCGGCGTCATCCAGCAGAAAGCGGCACCGCGCATGAAGCGCGCGCTGATGGAGCTGGGCGGCAAGTCGGCCAACATCCTCTTCGCCGACGCCGACCTCGACCGGGCGGTGCCGCACGCCATGCAGGTGTGGACCTTCCACAGCGGCCAGATCTGCATCGCCGGAACGCGGCTACTGATCGAGGACTCGATCTACGACGAGGTCGTGCGTCGCCTCGCCGCCGCCGGCCCGAAGCTCAGGATCGGCGATCCGCGCGAGGCCGGCGTCGTCGTCGGGCCGGTGGTCTCCGCCGGACAGCGCGAGCGCATCGAGCGCTTCATCGCGCGCGGCGTCGAAGAGGGCGCGGTGCTCGCCTGCGGCGGCCGCCGTCCGCCGCACCTCGACCGCGGCTTCTATGTCGAACCGACGCTCTTCACCGAGGTGCGCAACGACATGACGATCGCGCGCGAGGAGATCTTCGGCCCGGTGATCACCGCGCTCCGCTTCCGCGACGAGGACGAGGCGATCGCTATCGCCAACGACTCGGACTACGGTTTGTACGGCTACCTCTGGACGGGCGACACGGCGCGAGGTCTGCGGGTGGCGCGCGCCCTGCGCACCGGCACGGTGCAGATCAACGGCGCGCCGATGAACGCCGATGCGCCCTTCGGCGGCTACAAATTGAGCGGCATCGGGCGCGACGGCGGCCGCTACGCCATCGACGCGTACACCGAGCTCAAGTACATCGGCTGGACGGCATGAGCCGCGAGGGGGATTGAATGCGAGGTGCCGTCTTCTTCAAGGCCGGCGAGCCGGTTTCGATCGAGGACATCGAGGTCAAGGACCCGGGCCCGGGCGAGGTGCGCGTGGCGCTCGAGGCCGCCGGCCTGTGCCACTCCGACCTGAGCGTCATCGACGGCACGATTCCGTATCCCGTGCCGGTCGTGCTGGGCCACGAAGGCGCGGGCTTCGTCGACGCCGTCGGAGCGGGGGTGACCTCGGTCAAGGAAGGCGACGCGGTGATCATCTCGACCCTGTCGCACTGCGGCCGCTGCGTCGCCTGCGAGCAGGGGCGCGCGACGGAGTGCCGCAACGCCCCGAGCCCGAAGGACGCCCAGCCGTTCCGGGTGCGCGGCAAGCCGGCCTTCCAGTTCGCCAACGCCTCGGTCTTCACCGAGAAGACGGTGGTGCGCGAGCAGGGCGCGATCCCGATCGACCGGCGCGTGCCCTTCGACAGGGCCGCGCTGATCGGCTGCGGCATCATGACCGGCTACGGCGCCGTCGTGAACCGCGCCAAGGTCGAGACCGGCTCGACCATGGCCGTCTTCGGCGTCGGCGGCATCGGCCTCAACTGCGTCCAGGGAGGGGTCCTCTCTGGCGCCGCCAAGATCATCGCCGTCGACGTGAGCCCGCTCAAGCTCGAGTGGGCGCAGCGCTTCGGTGCGACCCACGTGATCGACAGCTCCAAGGGCGACCCGGTCGCGGCCATCAGGGATCTGACCGGCGGCGGCGCCGACTACACCTTCGAGTGCGTCGGCAACGTCGCGGTGATCAAGCAGGCGATGGACGCGCTCGGCCCCGGTGGGGCGCTCACCATCGTCGGCGTGCCGAAGGTCGGCTCGACCTACGAGTTCATGGTGCACGCGCTCTACCAGAACAAGTCGATCCACGGTTGCCGCTACGGCACGGCGCGGCCGCGGCGCGACTTCCCGATCCTGGCGGAGCTCTACCTGTCCGGTCGGCTCAAGATCGACGAGTTGATCACCAGCCACTACAAGCTGGAGGACTTCGATACCGCGCTGGAAGACATGAAGAAGGGTCAACTGGCGCGCGGAGTGTTCATGATCTGAAACAGAGATGGACCGAGATGGAAGATCGATGGGGCGGAGACGCATCTCCGCCTCATCGTCCGACATCCCCGTTCATCTCTGTTCCTTCTTGCATTGGAGGAACGATGGGAAAGTTCGGATACGAGGTGATCGACGCGGACGGCCACGGCGGAGATCTGCCCGACTGGCAGTCGCGCCTGCCCAGCGCGTTCGCCGGCAAGATGGAGGAGCGACGCCAGCACATCAAGCGCGTGTTCGCCAACCTGCCCGGCGTCGGCGTCAAGGAAACCAAGGGGACCGCCAAGCTGAACAGCCTGGAGCGCGCCGGCATGACCGATCCCAAGGCGCGCCTCGAGGACATGGATCTCGAGGGCATCGACCGGACGATCATGTTTCCGGGCGGCGCCGGCGAGGAATGGGCGGGGCTCGACCGCGACTTCGCCATCGCCCTCTGTCGCACGCTCAACGACGCGCGCGCCGAGTTCATCAAGTACGACCCCAGACGCCTGATGTCGGTCGCCAAGCTGCCGCTCATCGACCCGGAGGCGGCGGCCGCCGAGCTGCGCCGCTGCGTCGAGGTGCACGGCATGGTGGGCATGGTCTCGCCGCAGCACGTGCGCGACAAGAACCTCGACCATCCGAGCTTCGACGTCGTCTGGGCCGAGGCCGAGCGCCTGGGCGTCGCGGTCTGCATCCACGGCGGTGGTCAGGCCATCGATCAGGTGCCGATCGGCGTCGATCGCTTCAAGACCCGCCTGGAGATCCACGCCTTCACCCATCCGGTCGGCCAGATGATCGCGATCAACTGCTTCACGGTGGGCGGCATCCTCCACCGCTTCCCCAAGCTGCGCGTCGCCTTTCTCGAGGCGGGCACGGGCTGGCTGCCGGCGTGGCTCGAGCGACTCGACGAGCACTGGGAGCTCACCCCCGAGCAGGCGCCGCTGATCGATCGCAAGCCGAGCGAGTACTTCCTCTCGGGGCGCTGCTTCATCGGCTGCGACCCGGACGAGAAGGGCGTGGCCTGGGTGGTCGACCAACTCGGCGAGGGCGTCGCGGTCTACGCCTCCGACTACTGCCACTGGGACTGCAAGTTCCCCGACACGGTGAAGATCCTGTCGGAGCGCACCGACCTCTCGCAGAGCGCCAAGGCGAAGATCTTCAAGGACAACCCGGCACGGCTGTACGGCCTTTGACGGAGATGAACGGAGATGCACGGGGATCGGATGGAACGGGATGATCCCTGCCCATCTCGGTTGATCGTCGTTCATCTCCGTTGGATGGCGAAATGGCAGTCGACCTACGTTCCCTGATCGAGCCGGCGCACTCCGCTCTGCTGATGATGGAGTGTCAGCAGGGCGTGATCGGCGGGGGAGGGCGGTTCAATGCGCTCGGCGAGGTGGTGCAGGCGCGCGGCATGGTGGCGCAGATCCGGCGCCTGCTCGAGGCGGCGCGCGCGCTGGGCATGCCGGTCTTCCATCTCACCGCGTCGCGGCGGGCCGACGGTCGCGGCGCGATCACCAACTGCGCCATCCTCGCCGCCGGCAGGAAGTCCGAGCCATTGGCGCCGGGCTCGGAGCGCCACGCGGTGGTCGCCGAGCTGGCGCCGGTCGAGAGCGACTTCGTCGTCAACCGCCTGCACGGCCTCACCCCGTTTCACGGCACCGAGCTCGATCAGCTCCTGCGCAATCTCGGGGTGCGAACCGTGCTGGCGACTGGCGTGTCGGTCAACGTCGGTGTCCTCGGCCTGGCGATCGAGGCGGTCAACTGCGGCTACCAGGTCGTGATCCCGCGCGAAGGCGTGGCCGGATTCCCCGAGGAGTACGTCGAGGCGGTGCTGCAGAACACCCTGCGCCTGGTGGCGACCATCACCTCGGTCGACGACGTGCTGAAGGCCTGGGGGCGGTGATGCTGATCCTCGAGTTGCTGGCGCAGGCCGTGCGCGAGCGCGGCGCGCATCCGTTCGTCGCGCATGCCGGCCGGCGGGTGTCGTACGCCGACTTCGACCGCGCCTCCAACCGCGCCGCGAACGCTCTGCGTGCGCTCGGGGTCGAGAAGGGCGATCGCGTCACCCTGGCGATGGGAAACTCGGTCGAGTACCTCGCCGCCGCCTTCGGCGCCCTCAAGGCGGGCGCGATCTACAACCCGGTGAACCCCGCGCTCGGGGCGAAGGAGCTGAGCTACATCCTCGGCCACGCCGCGCCGCGGGTGCTCCTCACCGACGCGGCCAACGCAAGCCACGTCTTTGCGCCCGAGCTGGCGCTGCCGGCCGGCTGCACCGTGGCGGTGCACGGCGCGAGCGGGGAGGGGGTGGCATTCGACGCCGCGCTCGGCGCGGCCAGCGACGCCGCGCCGCCGGTGCGGGTCACCGCCGAGGATCCTTCGACGCTGCTCTACACCTCCGGCACCACCGGCAACCCCAAGGGCGTCCTGTTCGAGCACCGCAGCACCGGGGCCGCCGGCCGGCATTTCCTCGAGTGCCTGGACATCGGCCGCGACGACACCATTCTCGCGGTCACGCCGCTGTTCCACGGCAACGCCTGGGGCGCTTCGGTGACGGCATTGCAGGCGCAGGGAACGGTGGCGTACCCGGTGTCCTTCCGCGCCTCGGAGTTCTGGCCGCTGGTGCACGAGACGCGCGCGACCGTGCTCTACACGCTCGGAACGATCCTGGCGATCCTCCTCACGCAGCCACCGTCCGAGCTGGAGCGCGACAATCCCCTGCGCGTCATCCTCGGCCTCGGCAGTGCGCCGATCCGCGACCGGGTGATCGAGCGTTTCGGGGTGCGCGACGTGGCCGAGTGCTTCGGCTCGACCGATGCCGGCGTGGTCACGATCACGCCCTTGGGCGCCCGGCCACGCCCCGGCTCCGCCGGCCCGCCGGTGCCCGGGGTGCGCATCGAGATCCGCGACGACGAGGGCCGCCCGCTGCCGCCGCGCCAGCCGGGCGAGATCACGATCTGGTCGCCGCATCGCATGGCGTCGTATTTTCGCGATCCGGGGCAGACGGCGCAGGCGTTGCGGGACGGCTGGTTCCTGACCGGCGACCTGGGCTTCCTCGACGAGGACGGCTGGCTCTATTTCGTCGACCGCAAGCGCGACGTCATCCGGCGCGGCGGCGAGAACGTCGCTTCGGCGTTGATCGAGAAGACCCTGCGCGAGCACCCGAAGGTGCTCGAGGCCGCCGTGATCGGCATCCCCGACCCGGTGCTCGGGCAGGAGATCAAGGCTTTCGTGGTCGCGCGCGAGCCGGTCGAGGCGGACGAGCTACGCGCCTTCGCCGCCGAGCGGCTGGCGAAGTTCCAGGTACCGCGGCTGTGGGAGTTCCGCGACTCCCTTCCCAAGACGCCCACCCAGCGGGTCGAGAAGTACAAGCTGCGTCAGGAAGCCGGCGGCAGCGACAAGCCGCTGCTGGGCTGAGCCGGAGTGCGGCCCGAAGCGCCGCTTAGGAGATCCAGAGCGGCGCTTCGGGCCGCACCCCAGATCGTCAGCTCGCGGCGCGCTTGGCCTCCTTGGCGGCCTGCTCCTCCGAGTGCTTGATGAACATCTGCTGGGCGGCGTTCATCGCCGCGCCCATGAACTCGCCCGAGTTGGCGCGCGTCCAGGCGATCGAGTCGACGCGGTTGCGGTTGGCGCCGCGGAAGTGCGGCGTGACGTGGCGGGCCCACAGCTCGTAGGACTTCTGCGTGTTCTGCCAGTTGGCCCAGTTGTGCGCGAGCTGCAGGAAGCAGCCGAAGCCACCCGACTGCTTCTCCAGGCGCTCGAGCTGGGCGATGGCGTCGTCGGGCGTGCCGATCACCGCCTGGCCCGACTTGACCAGCGCGTCCGCCGGGTCGGCCGCCTTGAAGGCGTCGCCCACCGCCGCGGGATTGAACATCGTGAAGTAGTCGATCCACTTCTGCAGGCCGTACTTGACGTTCTCGCGTGCCTGCTCGCGCGTCTCGGCGAGGTGCACCGGGCCGACCAGGCGCAGGCGCGAGCGATCCATCGAGGCGCCGCGCTCGGCGGCGATGTCGCTCGCGATCTGCCAGTTCGCACCGAGGACGTCGTAGCCGTCGGGGTTGGTCGCGGCGACGCACAGCATGCCGAGGCCGTACTTGCCCGCGAGGCGGCCGCCCGAGGGGGTGATCGTGCTGGCGACGCAGACCTCGGGGTGCGGCTTGCTGTAGGGCAACAGATGGGCGCGGGCGTTCTGCAGGTTGTACCACTCGGTCTGTTCGGTCACGACCTCGCCCCGGAAGAGGCGCAGGATGACGTCGAGCGACTCGGCCATGCGATCGCGCTGCTTGGCGACGGGGATGCCGAGCATGAAGGCGTCCGACGGCAGGAGGCCAGGACCCGCCCCCAGCATCACCCGTCCGCGCGTCATGTGGTCGAGCTGGATGATGCGGTTCGCGACCATCGGCGGGTTGTGGTACGGCAGCGACACCACGCCGGTGCCGAGCTTGATGCGCTGGGTGCGCTCCGCCGCCGCCGCGATGAAGAGCTCGGGCGAGGCGATGATCTCGAAGCCGGCGGAGTGGTGCTCGCCGATCCAGGCCTCCTCGTAGCCGAGGGCATCGAGGTGCCGCACCAGTTCGAGGTCGCGCTGCAGGGCCTCGGTCGGGTCCTCGTCCAGCGGGTGGAACGGAGCCAGGAAGATGCCGTTGCGAAGGTCGAAGGTCGCCATGGCCGGGAAGGCTACAACCGCCTCCGACCTAGGTCCAGCAGGACCTCGGAGCGGCGGGCGTGCTCGTATCGGCGCGCTTTCTGGACTATCCGGTTGGGCGAGGAGAAGACCGATGCGCGCGACCGTGATGAGGAACAGGCAGCTCGTCGTCGACGACGTGCCCGAGCCGACACCCGGCTCGGGCCAGGTGCTGGTGAAGACGCTGGCGTGCGGCATCTGTGGCTCGGACCTGCACGCGCTGCGCTTCGCGGATCGCATGGTCGACATGTCGCGCCGCAGCGGGGCCGAGTTCTCGCTCGACCCGAGGGGCGACGTGATCATGGGGCACGAGTTCTGCGCCGAGATCGTCGACTACGGACCCGACACCCAGCGCGCCCATCCGATCGGCACGCGGGTGTGCTCGATGCCGGTCGTCTTCGGCGGCTTCGGGGTCGCCACCGTCGGCTACTCGAACAGCTACCCGGGCGGCTACGGCGAGCGCATGGTGCTGAACGAGATGCTGCTGCTGCCGGTGCCGGAAGACGTGCCCACCGACATCGCCGCGCTGACCGAGCCGATGGCGGTCGGCTGGCACGCGGTGGAGAAGGCCGGCGCGATCGGCGACGACGTGCCGCTGGTGCTCGGCTGCGGCCCGGTGGGGCAGGCGGTGATCGCCTCGCTCAAGATCAAAGGCGTCGGCCCGATCCTGGCCGCCGACTTCTCGCCACGCCGGCGCGAGCTGGCGGAGAAGCTCGGCGCCGACATCGTCATCGATCCGGCGCAGACCTCGCCCTGGAAGCGCTGGGAGGAGGTGGCGACGCCCGAAGGCGTCGATCCGCGCTCGCTCATGACGCTGATGGGCATCGGCCCGCAGCAGAGACCCGGCCTGATCTTCGAGTGCGTCGGCGTCCCCGGCGTGCTGCAGCAGATCCTGGAAGGGGCGCCGCGACGCGCGCGCGTGGTGGTCGTCGGCGTCTGCATGGAGACCGACGCGGTCGAGCCCTTCTTCGCGATCAACAAGGAGCTCAACCTCCAGTTCGTCCTCGGCTACTCGCCCGAGGAGTTCGCCGCCACCCTCGGCCACCTGGCGGCGGGCAAGATCAACGCCGCGCCGCTGGTGACCGGCAAGGTCGGCGTCGACGGCATCGCCGCGGCCTTCGACGCCCTCGGCCAGCCCGAGAAGCACGCCAAGATCCTGGCCGAACCCTGGCGCACGGGCGGCCTGTGAGAGCGATCTGGAGTGCGGCGTGAAGCGCCGCTCTGGATTGTCCGCGGCATCCAGAGCGGCGCTTCACGCCGCACTCCAGATTCTCCCCAGCCAGCCTTCGTGCTAGCGACACGGACCATGCCCCTGGTTCGCCTCGTCGTCTACTCCGACTACCTCTGTCCCTGGTGCAACGTCGGTTCGGTGCGCCTGCACCGGCTGCAGGCCGAGCTCGGCGGTGAGCTCGAGCTCGAGTGGCGCAGCTTCCTGCTGCGCCCGCGGCCGGACCCGACCCGCACCCTCGACAAGTTCCGCACCTACACCCGCTCGTGGCTGCGCCCGGCGGCGGAGGAGCCGGAGGCCGAGTTTCGCGTCTGGGAGAGCGACGAGGGGCCGCCGTCGCACAGCGTGCCGCCGCACCTGGTGGCGAAGGCCGCCGCCGCGGTCGGGCCGGATGCGTTCGAACGCATGCACCGGCGGCTGCTGCGGGCCTACTTCGCCGAGAACCGTGACATCACCGACGCGCAGACACTGCGCGCGCTGTGGCAGGAGCTCGGCCTGCCGGCCGCGGTCTTCGAGCGCGCCGACGACCCCGAGATCCTGCGACAGGTGGTCGACCAGCACAACGAGGCGATCGAGATCGGCGTCACGGGCGTGCCCGCCGTGCGCGCCGCCAACCTCGACACCGCCATCACCGGCGCCCACCCGGTCGAGATGTACCGCAGATGGGTGGAGAAGCTGCGGGCCCCTGCGGCCGTTTGATTCGCGCTCCCTCCTCTTCTAAGCCTCGCCCCAGCAGGAGACCTCCCCATGCACGTCGGCCTCGCGACCATCTTCCAGAACCCGCACTTCGAGCGCTCCGACCTCGAGGTGTACCGCAACGAGCTGCGGCTCACGGAGCTCGCCGAACCGCTCGGCTTCGAGTCGGTCTGGGGCGTCGAGCATCACTTCACCGACTACACCATGTGTCCCGACGTGCTGCAGTTCCTCACCTACATGGCGGGGAAGACCAGCAAGCTGCAGCTCGGGTCGATGGTGGTGGTGCTGCCGTGGCACGATCCCATTCGCGTCGCGGAGCAGGTCGCGATGCTCGACAACATCTCCGACGGCCGCATGATCTTCGGCATCGGCCGCGGGCTCGGGCGGGTCGAGTTCGACGGCTTCCGCGTGCCGATGGGCGAGTCGCGCGAGCGCTTCGTCGAAGGGGCGGAGATGATCCTGCAGGGCCTGGAGCGCGGCTGGGTCGAGTACGATGGCAAGCACTTCCAGCAGCCCAGGCGCGAGCTGCACCCGGCGCCCTTCAAGACCTTCAAGGGGCGCACCTGCGCCGCGGCGGTCTCGCCGGAATCGGCGCGCATCATGGCCAAGCTCGGCGTGGCGATCCTGATCATCCCGCAGAAGCCGTGGGACTCGGTGGCGCAGGAACTCGAGATGTACCGCGGCATCTACCGCGAGGTGAACGGCGCGGAGGCGCCGCCGCCGTACACCGCCTGCTGGGTGTACTGCGACGAGGATGCGGTGCGCGCCCGCGACATGGCGCAGCGCTACATCGGCGGC
>Ga0268299_1003860_pt1 | contig 12825 bp, 13 predicted proteins | sample NOBtaG_FD_193484 | JGI IMG/M metagenome (GOLD analysis project Ga0268299, IMG submission 193484) | Activated sludge microbial communities from bioreactor in Nijmegen, Gelderland, Netherland - NOB reactor | ecosystem: Engineered > Bioreactor > Aerobic > Activated sludge | place: Netherlands...
TGCGTGCGCTGCGTTTCGGGATCGAACGCGCGGATAGATTCCAGCACATCGCCAAAGAAATCGAACCGCAGAGGTTCAGCGGCGGCCGGCGGAAAAACGTCGATCAGACCGCCGCGGACGGCGTAATCGCCCGGCGCGCGCACGACTGAGGCGCGCGCGTAGCCGTTTGTCTCGAGATACGTCTCCAGCGATTGCATGCCGATGTGCTGGCTGGCGCGCGCGGAAAACACTGCGGCGCTGAGGCGCGCGCGTGGCGGGACGCGCTGCGCAACGGCGGCGGCTGTCGTCACAACGAGGAGCGTCGGGTCACCCGGTTTGCGGCGAGCGAGCTGCGCAAGAGCCGCGCAGCGTTGTGCAGCGATCGAACCGGCCGGGGAAATCCGATCGTAGGGCGGGTTATCCCAAGCGGGCAGGCGCAGCGTTTCGAGGTTCGGTGCGAAAAAGCGCGCCGCTGCTTCGAACGCTTGGGCGGTGCCTTCATCGCGCGCGACGTACATGGTCACGCCGCCCTTGAGGCGCGCAGCCTCAGCGAGCGCTGGCGCGTCCACGCCGTCTGGCGCGCCTTCAACGGCGAGCGCGCCAGGCGTCGTTGCGATCGCGTTGATCGTTGCGGCGGGAAGGAGGAACGGCGACGTCACGGTGATTTTGTCTCTTCGGAATATTGGAAGGCGCGCAGCGCCAGAAGCGTGGGCGTATCGAAATCAGCGGGCGGCTCTGCGCCGAGAATCCATGCGTAGACATCCTGATCGGGCGCATCGAGCAGGCGCTCGAAATCATCGAGATCGGCATGATTCATCGCTGCGAGCCGCCGGTCGGCGAACGCGCCCATGATCATATCTAGTTCGCGAAAACCACGCCGCCAGGCGCGGATCCGCAATTTCTTGCGCCGCTCTTCGTCCATCGGGACGGCGGGTCTAGCCGATTTGGAGGGCGGCGAACAACCGCGTTTGGGCGGCTGCGCTCACGCCGCGACGCGATCGATGGCCTCACCGTAGTTTTCTTGGGATTCAGCGCCCATGAGCACGGCCTTGCCGTTAAGGATCGCCACCGGGACCCCGGTGATCCCCGAACGCACGGCGGCGACGTGGAGCGTTAGCACCGAGGACCGGTCCGCTGGCGTCGCAAGAAGTTCGCGGACCAACGCAGCGTCGAGGCCAGCGTCATCGGCAATTTCGGCGAGCACGCCGAGCTCGCCGATGTCGCGCCCTTCGACCCAGTAGGCCGCGAAGAGTTCATCGATCACCAGCTCCGCAAGCTGCTGGCCGGCGGCCCAATGGATCAGGCGGTGCGCGTCGAGCGAATTGGGGAGGCGCGTCGGCGCCGACAAGTTGAGTGGAACGCCCGCCGCGTCTGCGGCTTGCATCAATGTTGCGTGGATGGCGGCGAGCTTCTCCGGCTCGTAGCGGCCATTGAAGTATTCTTTGCGATCAACGCCCTCAGTGGGCGCTTCTGGATTGAGCAGGTAGTTCCGCCATTTGACGGAGCACGCGACGCTCGGGCGCGCTTCGGCGGCGCGCTTCATCGCTTCCCAGCCGACGTAACACCACGGACAGACTAGATCGGCGAAGAAATCGATCCGCACATTCATGCACGCGCGCTTTCCAGATCGAACAACCGGCGGGCGCGCGCCATGAGGCCCGCGCCGCTCTCACCCGGCTGAAGATCGACCACACTTTGCTCGAACACAAGCGGCGCTTGCCCATCGTCCCCCGTCGCGAAGGCGGTGCATTCGGCGACGGAGGCGACACGCTCTGCGGCGCGGCGGCCGCCGCGCGCGTCCGTGAAAGGGAGGGCAAGCACGATCGTGGAATCGTCGAACGCAGCGCCGCAGTCACAATCGCGCACCAAGCGGCTGGCAAGGCTGGCGATTTCAGTGAAGCCTTTGCGCCAGACCTTTTCAGGCGGGGGGCGCGCGCCGGGCGCCGGGAGCACATGAAGCGCGACGAGCGCGAGCGCGCGGCCCGTGGCGTGATGATCGTCCGCAAGGCGCGCTAGGTGCGCTTCGAACGCGGCGGGGGTGAAGAGGCCCGACCGTGCATCGCCCATCACATCCCGCAGCGCGAGGATGTCGTGTTCCGCGACGCGGCGGCGGCGCTCGCGCCGGATCGCGTCAAACAGCCAGCCGAGCGCAGGCGCGCCTTCCTGGTCGGCCCCCGCAACAGCGGCGGCGCCCCGTTCCAGCGCAAGTTCCGCCGTTCGCGCATCGCCGGGCGTCGTCACCATCATGGTCGGCAAGTTTGCGAGCGTGGCGTTGCGGCGGAGCGCCGCGCAGAGCGACAGCGCCATCTGCGTATCAGCCGCGCCGTTGAGGACCACTGCGTCGAACACTTCGTCATGCAGGTGATCAAACCCGGTGTACGACGTGAACGCGGCTGTAACGCCGCCATCATGCGCGGCGATCGCGCGTTCGAGCGCGAGGAAGAAAGGCGAGGGCGCTCCGATGTAGAGCGCTTTGAGCTTGCGTGCTTCGAGCGGCGCGGGATCTGGCACGCCGAGTTCCGCAGCGGTGAGACGGCGGCGCGCGCGTTCTTCTTCGCCGCAGCCGAGGCGCGCTGCGTGCGCAATCTGGCGCGCAAGGAGCTTGGGCGGCGCATCGAGCGCGATTGCGCCATCAAAGGGAGCAAACGCAGAAAGACCGGCCGGCGGGGGCGACGCTTGGTTGCGCGCGATCAGCACCGCCAGCGGACGCGAGGGAAGTTTCAGCGCCGCGCGTGCGAGCTTGGCGGCGTCCTCGGCGCTGTCTGCGGCGACAATCAGGATGTCTTCACGTTCGGGCGCAGGCGCATCGGCGCCGACAAGCGCCATAGCTTCGCACCCGGCTTTCGCCAAGCGCTCCTGTGCGTGACGTGCGCCACGCACGTCCAAGGCGCGAACAACGATGCGCACCTAACCTCCGCCCCTTCCGCTGCGACCGTCCTTGACGCGCGGGCTCCCGGGCCGAGTATCACGCGAGCGTCAATGGAAGAAAAGTTAACGGGAGAAAGAAGATGGCGAGCGGTCCGCTGAAGGGCGTCAAAGTGGTCGAATTCGCGGGCATCGGGCCCGGACCGTTCGCAGCCATGCTGCTTTCCGACATGGGCGCCGACGTGGTGCGCATTGACCGCAAGGGCGGCCGTGGCGGCGCGCCGGCGGACGTGACGGCGCGCGGGCGCCGCTCGGTGGCGCTCGATCTTAAGGACCCGGCGGATATCGAGGTCGCGCTTGGGCTCATCGGGAAGGCCGACGTGCTGCTCGAGGGGTTCCGGCCTGGCGTCATGGAACGGCTCGGGCTCGGACCGGACGAAGCGCTCAAGCGCAACGCGAAGCTGGTTTACGGCCGCATGACGGGATGGGGCCAGACCGGCCCGCTCGCGCAGGCCGCTGGGCACGACATCAACTACATCTCCATCACCGGCGCGCTGCACGCGATGGGTCGGAAAGGCCAGCCGCCCGCGCCGCCGCTTAACCTCGTCGGCGATTTCGGGGGCGGTGCGCTTTACCTCGTTGTCGGCGTGTGCGCGGCGCTGTTCGAAGCACAGCGCTCGGGGCAGGGGCAGGTGATCGACTGCGCGATGACGGACGGCGCGGCCTCGCTGAGCGCCATGTTCTACGGCATGCGCCATACCGGGATGTGGACCGACGAGCGGGACGCCAACATGCTCGATGGCGGCGCACACTTCTATGACTCGTACGAAACGAAGGATGGCGGCTTCATTTCGATCGGGTCGATCGAGCCGCAATTCTACGCGCTGCTGCTCGAAAAGGCCGGTCTTAAGGATGATCCGGCGTTCCAGGCGCAAATGGACAAGCGCGCCTGGCCCGCGCTCTCCGATAAGCTTACTGCCGTGTTCAAGACGAAGACGCGCGCCGAATGGTGCGCACTGATGGAAGGCACCGACGTGTGCTTCGGGCCGGTGCTCGGGCTCGGCGAGGCGCCGGAACATCCGCACAACAAAGCGCGCGAAACGTTTGTGACCGTGGCGGGCGTCGTTCAGCCCAATGTGGCGCCGCGGTTCTCGCGGACGCCCTCAAAGGTGCAAGGCCCGCCGGCTGCGGTGGGCGCTCACACGGATGAAGTGCGCAAGGAGTGGGGGGTCTGAGGAGGGGCGTGCGCCCTGAATTGCCCGTTCAGACGCGGTTCAAGTGGGCTTTGCTTAACTCTCCCTCGGATCGAGCGCGTATTCATCGTCCCTCGCTCGCGTGAAGGTCCATCGTTCTGGTTTCGAGAGGGCCAGGACGGACGCGGCGGCCCCGGGCTCACGGGGCCGCCGCACTGTTTTCAGCCATCGCGCAGCCGTTACAGCCGCAAGTCACTCTCTTGTTGCACTGCAACACGCGGGGGCTAAGACAGCGGCGGAGGCGCGTATATGGTTGAGAAGGTCTTCAAGGACGCTGCGGCGGCGCTCGATGGGCTACTGTTTGACGGCATGACCGTGATGAGCGGCGGATTTGGGCTCTGCGGCATCCCGGAAAACCTGATCTCGGCTATCCGCGCCAATGGCGTGAAGGGGCTCACCGTCATTTCGAACAATGCCGGCGTTGATGATTTCGGCCTCGGAATACTCCTGCAGACGCGCCAGATCGCGAAGATGGTTTCTTCTTATGTGGGGGAGAACAAGGAGTTCGAGCGGCAGTATCTCTCTGGCGAGCTGCAGCTGGAGTTCAATCCGCAAGGCACGCTGGCAGAGCGCATCCGCGCCGGCGGCGCCGGGATCGCGGGCTTTTACACCAAGACGGGCGTCGGCACGCTTGTGGCCGAGGGGAAAGAGCTCAAAGAGTTTAACGGCGAGACGTTCGTGCTCGAGACGGGGCTCGTTGCGGATCTCTCGATCGTCAAAGCGTGGAAGGGCGATGCGGAGGGTAACCTTGTTTACCGAAAAACCGCGCGCAACTTTAACCCGATGATGGCGACCGCCGGCCGCAAATGCGTGGCGGAGGTGGAGATCCTCGTGCCCGTCGGCGAGCTCGATCCAGATCAGATTCACACGCCGGGCATCTTCGTCGACCGTGTTGTCAAAGGCTCGTTCGAGAAACGCATCGAACAACGCACCGTGCGCAAGCGGGAGGCCGCATAATGGCTTGGACGCGCGATCAGCTGGCGGCGGAAGCAGCCAAGGAGCTCAAGGACGGCTTCTACGTTAACCTTGGCATCGGCATCCCGACGCTCGTCGCTAACCATATCCCACCGGGGATGGAGGTGACGCTGCAATCCGAGAACGGGATGTTGGGCATGGGCCCGTTCCCGTTCGAGGATGAGATCGATCCAGATCTCATTAACGCCGGCAAGCAGACGATCACCGCGCTGGCCAAGAGCGCTTACTTCTCTTCCGCGGACTCCTTCGGGATGATCCGGGGAGGGCACATCGACCTTTCGATCCTGGGCGCAATGGAAGTCAGCGATCGTGGCGACCTCGCGAACTGGATGGTGCCCGGCAAGATGGTGAAGGGCATGGGCGGGGCGATGGACCTCGTTGCAGGCGTAAAACGGGTCGTGGTGGTCATGGAGCACGCGGCCAAGGACGGCTCGCCTAAGCTCCTGAAAAAGTGCGGCCTTCCACTCACCGGCGTACGCGTGGTGGATAAAGTCATCACGGACCTTGCCGTGTTCGAGATTGACAAGAAGGGCGATGCCCCGATGCGGCTGGTTAAGCTTGCCGAGGGCGTGACGCTCGACGAAGTGAAGGCGAAGACTGAAGCGCCGTTCGTCAGCTGAGGCGGATCGTCTCTCCCGCCTTAACCAAGCCGGCGGATGCGCCTACGTTCTAGCGATGAAAACCGTGCTGCTCATCGTGGCGCTGGGCGCCATGCTTATCGCCTCCGTGTGGCAATTGGGGCCGATCTTCAGCGCCTACGCCCATGAGATGAGCATTCACGGCTGGATCGCGCTTGCGGCGGGCACGATCTTGTCGCTCGGCCTCGGCGGCGGGCTCATGGCGTTGAGCTTCTTCTCCGCGCGGCGTGGTTACGACGATCGCGCCGATTGGCGCAGCGACGAAGATAGCTAACGACAAGGTTAAGCCCTCGCTGTTCACGAAAGTGAACGCGGCGCGTTTCGCCAACGAGCCCCTATTCCGGCGCGGAAGATGCAATGCCCGGCGCGTCACAAACGCGCGAAGCGGGAAAAGCTCATGCTGCGTATCGAAACGAGGCGACCAAGGCGGAGGTTTGCGCATGCCGCAGCCACTGCCGTGTTCGCCGCGCTCGCGATGGCGAGCGCATGGACGGGTGAGGCGAGCGCCCAAACCGGTCCACCGCCGGACATGGGGCGCATCATGCAGCTCCTACAAGAACAGGAGGCGCGGCTCGACGCCCAAGACCGCTTGCTGAGCGATCAGCAACGGCAATTGGCCGAGCAGCGAGGCTTGATCGAGCGTCAGAGGTCAGAGCTAACCATGCTGACCGCCCAATCGGACGCCGAACTCGCTGAGATGCGAGGCACTGGCCAGCCACATGGCCCAACCACGCTCGTGATGTTGGACGGCGACGCACCCATCGCCGTCAATCGTCGCGGCGGCGGAACGTATCGCCAAGCGGGCGGCTCGCCCGGACCGGCGCAGAACAACGGAGCGGTTCGCCCCACCGCGCCTGTTGGTGAAGCGCCGCCCGAAGAAGCCGTTCGTCCGACCACTGTTGAAGCCTTGCCCGAAGGCAACACGGTGCTCGCGGCGCGCGGCAGGTTCACAATTGAGCCTTCGGTCGAGTACTCGCACGCCTCGAACGACCGTCTCGTGTTCCGCGGCGCGGTGATCGAGAACGCGATCCAGATCGGCCTCATCGAAGCGAACGAAACGTCGCGCGATACGGTCGCTGCCTCGATCGCTGCGCGCTACCAGCTTACGGACCGGCTTGAAATCGAAGGCCGCATCCCGTGGGTTTCTCGTAACGACCGCGTAACGACCCTTGTTGCAGCTCAAGGCGCGGCTACGCGCACGACCGAACTCAACGGTTCGGGGATGGGCGATGCGGAAGTTTCCGCACGCTATCAGCTCAACAACGGCGCATCGGGTCTGCCGATCTTCGTCGCGAGCGCACGCTACAAGTCGGACACTGGGACCGGCCCGTTCGACGTGCACCGCGACGTCGCCGGCGTCGCCACCGAGCTCGCGACGGGTTCAGGCTTCTGGGGCGTCCAAGGCGGCGTCTCGATGCTGTACCCGACCGATCCGGCGGTGATCTTCGCCAGCATTAGCTACCTCTACAACGCGCCCAAGACGATCGACCAAGTCGTCGGCGGTGCGGCGATCGGGGAAGTTGATCCGGGCGACAGCGTTGGCATGGGGCTTGGCTTTGGCTTCGCGCTGAACGACCGCTTCTCGTATTCGCTGGGTTATTCCCATTCCATGATCTTCGAAACGGAGACTGAAATCGGCGCGACGCGCCAAGAGAGCACGCGCCTGCAAGTGGGCGTGCTGCAGCTTGGCCTCAGCTACCGCCTCAACGAACGGACCAACATTTCCGCCAGCTTCGACATTGGCGTCACCAACGACGCGCCAGATGTCCGCATCTCGCTCCGGACGCCCTTCCGGTTCTAGACGCGGCTCTCACCACTCAAACGACAGAACGCCCCGGCAGCCCACCGGGGCGTTCTTGTATGTGGTGCGCCGCTACGGGGCGGCCTCAGGGTATCGCGGCAGATCGCCCTCGATCGTCCACCAATCGGCGCAGTCATCGACATAGGCATGGTGCGCCAGCGCCGCGCCAACGGGACCATCGATCAGCCCCGCGCGAACACGCAGTACGGCCGGCAAGGATGCGCGCCGGCTGTACACGGGCGAGCCGCAGCGGGGGCAGAACGCGCGCTCCTTGTCTGGCGAGGACTGGAAATGCGTTAGCGCGTCCGCGCCGCAAATCATGCTGAACGCGTCGGCCGCGACAGGGATGTTGCTGGCGACCGGGCCGCCTTGCGCCTTGCGGCATTGGCTGCAGTAACAAAGCTGAACCGGCGCAAGCGCGCCGATGATCTCGAAACGAACCGCGCCGCAGAGGCAGCCGCCGGTGTGGCGTACGCCGCCGTCAGTCATCGTTCATGCCGGTGGGCAGGCCATCCAGGCTGACCGCGTTCTTCTCAAGCCGATACTGCGTGAGCCCCTCTTCGCCCTTGGCTGCCGCCCAGTTATCGAGAGCAGGGCGCTCACGTTCATATGTGTAGGCCGGCACGCCGTAGCCGCAGGACGTCTGCACCATATCGACATCGAGCACGACGATGGCGCGCGCGCCGATCCGCTCTTCGCCTTTGAACGCGGACTTAAGGATATCGGCATACGCATCCGAGCCCCGAAGCAGCGTGCGCCCGCGGCCGTAGAGACGCAGGATCAGCGGCGGGCCCTCGAACGCGCACAGCATGATCGTGAGCCGCCCATCGGCTTTAAGATGCGCCGCGGTCTCTGCGCCGCTGCCGGTAAGATCCAGGTAGCAGACCTGGTTCGGCCCCAAGACGCGCAGCGCATCGAGCCCCTTAGGCGAAAGGTTGACGCGCCCGTCCGCGGCAGCGGACGCGGTGAAGAAGATGTGCTGGCGCTCGATAAAGGTGCGGTGCGCCGGCTCGATTGAGGGGAAACGTTCGGCCATGCGCGCATTGTGCGGCGCGCCGGGCGCGGGGCGCAATGGCCCGGCCGTCCTGTTAGCGCGCGAGCATCGCGTTGAGGTCGTCGCCGATGCGCATGCCGAGCAGCTCCTGGCCGATCATTTCCTGCACCGAGGCAAATCCGGGCAGGGTGATCGTGAGCTCGATCTCCTGCCGGAGATCGCGGCCGGAGGCCGTGTTCAAGATGAGGTTCTGCAAGCCGCTCTCACTCATGCCCTGGACAAGCGCAGTGACGCCGCTCGCGTCGCGGATGACGACGCCAGCGTTCGCGTTGACGTTGCTGAGCCCGAGCTCCGCCTTGTCCGCATCGGAAAGCGCGCTGAGCGCCTCACCAAGGTCGCCGAGCTGGTGATCGATCAGCAGACCGTCATCGGTGATCACGAGGTCCGTCTGCAGCGCGAGCATGCCGCCAGCGAACGTGTTTACCTTGGCGGCGAAATTCACCTCGAGGCCGTTCGGCAGCACAAAACCGCCACGCGCCTGCGCCATCTCGGCTTCGTCCATGACCTCGACGCCCGCCCATGGATCGTCGGCCGTGACTGCGGCGTGCGCCGTCAGAGGCAGTGCGAGCACCGCGGCCGCGGAGAGCAGGAGAGTGCGGAGCGCGCGCGTCATCGCATCGCGTCCTCTGAGATTTGGTAGATCGAAGGCAGCTCGCGCAGCAGATCGGACGGCGAGGGCGCCCCGCGCGCCACTTCAAACGGCCGCGGCGACCAGGGCCGCCAATCGGACGCAAGATTGAAGATCGGCGCCTGTACGCCCTCTGGCGCCCCGCGCACCGCAAGCACGATGCCGTTCCAAACGGCTTCGAACTCGGCGCGTTCATAAACCTGAATGCCAAAGGTGGGATCGCCGACGAGCACGCGGCCATCGGCGTCGATGCCCTTAATGACCACGAAGTGCCGGTAACCGTCATGCTGGATTAGCGCGATCATAGGCTGGCCAATGTTCGCCATACGATCGAGCGAGAGCCGGAGGCCATCGGCGCGAAAGCCGCGGGACTCCAGGTAGCGCTTCATGTCGAGCATCGAGAACCCGACTTCGCGGATGCGCGCCTGATCGCCTGTATCGTACATCGACTGGAAGATCTCGGCCTCGCCGACGTGCATGCCGTAATGGTGGCGCAGCAACGTCGCGAGCGCAGCCGAGCCGCAGCTATAGTCGAATTGCTGACGAACGACGGTGCGGAACGGAATGTCCCGCCAGCTCATAACGGACACTTGGAACGCGCCGGCCTGGCCATTGAGGCGCACTTGCGCGGCGGCCTCCGGCGTTGCGGCGCCGACTGCGAACAGCAAAGCGCCGCCGCCCAAGGCCAGCTGGCCCAGGCGGCGGCGAAACGAAGCTGTGCCGGCGGATTTCATCTGAAAGCCTAGAGCACTTACGGCGCCAGAACGATGTTCACGTTCAGCGACGATTGCAGCGTGTTGTTGTGGCCCGTGTTGATGATGAAGTTGCCGATCCCGGTGAAGTCCTGGAAGGCGTTCTCACCGATCTGCACGTCGCCAGAGCCAACGTTGGTAGCGCGAACCGTGTTGCCGGAGCTTACGGCGCGCAGTGTCTGTGCGGTGATCGTGTCGATGTCCACGCCGTCGCCGCCGGAAAGATTGGCAAGCTCGGCAAGGTCAATGACGCTTTCCTCCGCAACCGGCGCAGCATTCGCTGTCTCATCGGCCCAGGCCGGAGCCACGCAAAGCGCGGCGGCGAGGGCGAGGCCGGCGGTGATCTTGATCCTGGTCATCGGAGCGTCCTTTCGGGAGCGCTGAAACCTAGAGAAGCGGAAACGGGCCGGCGGAAAACCGCCGGCCCGGCCCCTTTGCCTCGGCTTATTGGCCGAAGTTGACGCTGGCGTTCGCGCCCACGGCGGTCGCGGCCTGGTTGGCCGAGCCGATGCCCGTGTTCATCGAAGCCGTCTGGATCCCGGCGAAGCCTTGGAAGGCGCCGTTCGAGATTTCGACGTTGCCGGTGTCGACTTCGCCGGCCTTATGGTAGCTGCCGCCGGCATCGATCGAGACACCCGTCACCGCCGCAAGCATTTCTTGCGAGGTCAGGACGTTCGTCGAGTTGTCGACGTTGTAGCTGCCGCTGATCGAGCTGTCGTTGCCCGAGTTCGCGATGTTGACCGAGTTGTCCTCGTTGCTCGCGACGTCCACGTAGGTGTTCGTCGAGTTGTCCGAGTTGTCGTCGGCCGAGATGATGGTCTTGTTGTTCGACGCGATCGCGACAGTGTCGTTATCGTTCGTCGAGTTGTTCGAATTGTCGGTGTTGTACGAGCCCGTGTTGCCGCTGTCGGCCACGTCCACGTTCACCGAGTTGTTCGAATTGTCGACCGAGTTGTCGTTGCCCGAGTCAGCGATGTTGACCGAGTTGTTGGAGTTATCGACCGAATTGTCGTTGCCCGAGTCGGCAATGTTCAGGTTCAGCGAGTTGTCCGAGTTGTCGGTCGAGTTGTCGTTGCCCGAGTCGGCGACGGCGACGTTCGTCGTGTTGAACGAGTCATCGTTGCCGTTGTGCTCGTTGCCCGAGTCAGCGATCGCGACGTTCGTCGTGTTGAACGAGTCGTCGTTACCGTTGTGCTCGTTGCCCGAGTCGGCAACCGCCACATCGGTGTTGATCGAGTTGTTCGAGTTGTCGGTGTTCACCGAGTTGTCGTTGCCCGAGTCAGCGATGTTGAGCGAGTTGTCCGAGTTGTCGGTCGAGTTGTCGTTGCCCGAGTCGGCGATGGCGACGTTCGTCGTGTTGAACGAGTCGTCGTTGCCGTTGTGCTCGTTGCCCGAGTCGGCCACCGCAACGTTCGTCGTCGTCGTGTTAAACGAGTCGTCGTTGCCATTGTGCTCATTGCCCGAGTCCGCGACGGCGAGTGTCGTCGTCGAGTTGTCGTTGCCCGAGTCAGCAATGTTGACCGAGTTGTCCGAGTTGTCGGTCGCGGTCAGGGTGTTGGTCGAGTTGTCGTTGCCCGAGTCGGCGACAGCAACGTTCGTCGTGTTGAACGAGTCGTCATTGCCGTTGTGCTCGTTGCCCGAGTCCGCGACGTTCGTGGTGTTGAACGAGTCATCGTTGCCGTTGTGCTCGTTGCCCGAGTCGGCGACAGCGAGGTCCACGGAGTTATCCGAGTTATCGGTGTTCGTGGAGTTGTCGTTGCCCGAGTCGGCGATGTTCAGCGAGTTGTCCGAGTTGTCGGTCGCCGTGATCGTAACGGTGTCGTCGTCCGAGTTGAACGAGTCGTCGTTGCCCGATTGAGCCAGGCTTGTCGTGTTGAACGAGTCGTCGTTCCCGTTGTGCTCGTTGCCCGAGTCGGCGATCTGCACGGAGTTGTCCGAGTTGTCGGTCGCCGTGAGGGTCGTCGTCGAGTTGTCGTTGCCCGAGTCGGCGATGTTCAGCGAGTTGTCCGAGTTGTCGGTCGCCGTGATCGTGTCGTCGTCAGAGTTAAACGAGTCATCGTTACCCGATTGCGAGTTGAACGAACCGTCGTTGTCGTTTTGCTCGCTCGAGTTGCCCGAGTCGGCCACAGCGACGTCAACAGAGTTGTCCGAGTTATCGGTCGCCGTGAGCGTCGTCGTGGAGTTGTCGTTGCCCGAGTCCGCGACGTTCAGCGAGTTGTCCGAATTGTCGGTCGCGGTGAACGTGTTGGTCGAGTTGTCGTTGCCCGAGTCAGCAACCGCGACGTTCGTCGTTTCAGTGTTAAACGAGTCGTCGTTGCCGTTGTGCTCATTGCCCGAGTCAGCGACGGCGAAGCTGTCGTTGTCCGAGTTGAACGAGTCGTCGTTGCCCGATTGGGCGACGGCGAGGTCGAGGTTTGTCGAGCTGTTCGAGTTGTCGGTGTTCGTCGAGTTGTTGTTGCCCGAGTCAGCAACCTGGAGGTCCAGGCTCGTGGACGAGTTGTCATTGCCCGAGTCAGCGACGTTCAGCGAGTTGTCCGAGTTGTCGGTCGTCGTCGACGTCGTGTTGCCCGAGTCGGCGATTTGCACGGTGTCGTCGTCCGAGTTGAACGAACCCTTGTTGTCGTTCTGCTCGCTCGAGTTGCCCGAGTCGGCCACATCGACGTCCACGTCCGTGTCGGTCGAATGGTCGGAATTGTCGGTCGTCGTCGACGTGGTCGTCGTCGAGTTATCCGAATTGTCCGAGTTGTCGGAGTTATCGGAATTGTCCGAGTTGTCCGAGTTGTCGGAATTGTCCGTGGATTCGCTGTTGCCGTTGTCGGCGATGATCACCTTGTCATCATCGCTCGTCGAAACGGCCGTGCCGCCGTGGTCGGCGGCGGC
>Ga0268299_1003861_pt1 | contig 12821 bp, 17 predicted proteins | sample NOBtaG_FD_193484 | JGI IMG/M metagenome (GOLD analysis project Ga0268299, IMG submission 193484) | Activated sludge microbial communities from bioreactor in Nijmegen, Gelderland, Netherland - NOB reactor | ecosystem: Engineered > Bioreactor > Aerobic > Activated sludge | place: Netherlands...
CCTCACCACCACCGAACTCGAAGACCTCGGCCAAAAAATGAGCACCCGCATGCACAAACTCCGCACCTCACCCCTACACAAACTCCGCGTCAAAACCCGAACAAACATCCTGCGAACATTCTAAAAACGAGGGACCAGTGCGGGGACCTTAACGGAAGATAGTAGGCACCCCGGCGGTATCCGTGAGGCGAATGGCGTTGCACAGCTGCTTCTGGCAGCGATCGATATCGAACAAGCTGATGCGATCCAGATCGACTGCACAGTTAGCCCACACGGACCAGAATGCGACCAAACCTGGGATAACTACATTCGCCCACTTGACAATTCAGGGCGATGAGGTTGTGCGGGTGCGTACACCTTCGTGCAGGACGGTACTGAGCCACGCCACCCCCTGCGTGGTGTGTGGTCAAGTCCATCGGTCAGATCTCGAACATCGAGTTAGTAAGACAATGCAAGTCGACGGTGGGCATGATTCACACAGCCTTGGTTATTCCGTAATAGGCCACAAGGTCTTCGGTCGTTGCGGTGGAACTGGTAAGAACCGCATACGACCGAAGAAAGGATTCGCCGACGCATCCATCGATCTTGATATGTATGTCCTTGAGCGTTATCCGAGGCGACATACCTTTGAATTTTTTCTTGGTGACGCTTACGTTAATAACCTCCCCGGGCCTGGGCCTGACCTCGATGTTGCCCTGGATGGGTGCACTCATGTTGCCGATACCGTTCTGGCCGATGGACGAGTTGATACCGATATTCGCAGTGAGACGCACGGCGTTTAGCTCTATACCACAACCGATTTGGTAACCAACCTCCACCGTCCCGCCATTTAGAGTGGTTCTGCCACTGCCTTGGATGCTGCCGGTGAATGTGCCGCCGGTCAGGTACTCGCGGGACGACAGTGAAGTGGTTAGGGGCGGGATGGGAAGTTGAGTTTCGTCCTTGGCGGAAATGGCAAGAACCCAATCATCGGGAGTGGTTGTAGTGGAAGGTGGTTCAGACGCAACTATGCCGTTATCCAGCGCCGGGCCGGGATCCTCCGCGGTGGACACATTGGGCAGTGGTGGTTCGGGATCCGCTGATGCCGGTGACGCGGCCGCTGCTAGAGCACCGGCGGCCGCCAGGGACACAAACGTTCTGAGCATGATGCTGGCACCTCTCGAAAGAAAAATTGACGGCATATCAAACAGCTTTAGTCACACCCACATACGTGACCATGTCCTGCGTGTCGTCGGTGGAGCCGGAGAAGATCGCGTAGGAGCGTATGAAGGACTGGCCCACACAACTGTCGATCTTGATGCGAAGCCCGGTGATCGTCACACGGGCGTAGCCTCCTTTGAACTGTTTCTTAGTGACGGGGATAATGTTCACGGTGCCCGGCTTGAGCGTGGGGCGGATTTGCGCAAATGCGCTACCCCCTAGGCTGGGTACTCCGGCCGGGCTAAGCGTAGGCGTGAGGCCGCCACCGAATCTCAGATCGACGACATCAGCGGTTATGCCGCAACCAATTTGGTATCCAGCTTCCAATTCGCCCTCAGTTGGCTTTGTCCGACTTGAGCCCTGAATTGTCCCCATGAAGGTTCCGCTTGCCAGGTACTCGCGCGAGGACAGTGCGGTGGTAAGCGGCGCCACCGGTAACAGCACCTCGTCCTTGGCGCTGACTGACAAGATCCAGTCGTCAGGAGCGTGCAATATGCCGGGCTCTGCAGAAGCGATGGTTCCGTTGTCCGGAGGCGGACTGGGGGTGGAATCCGACATTTGTGTTGACGAAGGGCCGTCATCGGGCGGGTCGGCGAATGCATATGGTGACGTAGCGCCCAGGGCGCATACGACGGCCAGAGCTGCAAGACTTTTCAGGACAGTGTCAAAACCAAAATCGTTCATGGCGCGACGCACGCTCCTTCACGGCTTTGGGGCTTCCTGCGGAAGCACCGTCATGTCGAAATCATTCAAAGATCAAACCTCCTGCGAGCATGAGCCCGAGAACGTAAGCGGCGAAACACATCAGGAGTTTCATTCGTCCACCACGTCTGCGCTGACCGGGTCCTCGTACTCAAAAGAACCCTAACATCTATTGTCATAGGACAATAATGATCTCGGTCACCATCTCCACTCGTCGAACTTCAGGCGGTCGTAAAGCCAGTCGCGGCGGGAGACCCATTGGAGTCACTGACGTCATCAAACTCTCACCTGGCTCAGGATCGGCCAAAGAGCATCGATCAGATTGCTCGCCAACGGCTTTCAACGAAGTACTGGAAGCCGATACCCGAAGCATGGTTTCAGCATCTTCTATGGCAAACCAAAGAATGCGGATAATTCAATCACCCGCCCCTACCTGGTGTCCCATTTACATTCGGTGCAGCACCGACGTACGTGTCGATGGGGTTCGAGTTCAGAAGGGAAAGTACGGAAGGAAGGCTCCAGCGTAATGCAAAACAGCTGTAGGGCAATCAGGGAATGGGACGTAGTCAGTGCCCGGTGCGCTGACCTGTACTCCGAAGATTCCCGTGATGGCCGCCAGATTGATCTCACAAGCACTGGAGCCAGGGGGTGCGGTGTGCGTGAATCGGATCGCACGTCGACCGCCTAGTGTCAGAGGCTCTGGACCTTGACGGGGCCGGAAGTCGAGGTCCTTGCCCAGGGGGTCGTTTGAGGCAATGACTGTCACACGGTAATGGCGGTCAACTGGCCGGTAGGTGCAGGTTCTACTTTCCTTACCCTGGCGCGTGAATTGCGTGAAAGTGACCACCGGACTTGGATGGAGATTCTGCTCACGCAATACAGCCTCCGGAATGTCTTCGCAAGGCGAATGAAAGATGGCTGGAAGTCCCGCAATATTAGTAGGTACCGTTGCGCGCGTGGGAGTTCCGGGTATCGGGGCGCACGAAGTAGCCATCAGTGCGGCGACGATGACTCCGACTTTCGTAATACAGTGCAACGCCATAGTGTTCACCACCCGCTTCCTGTAGGCGCAGCGTTCGGAGTAGGACCGACAGACCGCGCCATATACTGGCAAGAGCCATAGCTGCCCGGAATCCGGCAATACCGCGCTAATTGCACCGATGCACGCCTGACCGGCCATCTGTTCACTGCCGCCCGTTTCCCGCAAAATTCATGGTTCAGCCCGAGCTGCTAGCGGCTTCGAAATCTTGAACCGAAGCGCTGCCGTGCTGAACCCATCCGTATATCCAAACCTGGTCTGTGGCGTCACGATACAAAAGCAGGAGTAGCGTAGCACCCGTTGTCATAGGACAAAAAACCTGGGTGGTGTCTCGTCTCTGCGCACTTGATGACACCCAGAGGTAACTCGCGGAGGTCACGCGGCAGTGCCCACGGTTGTCATCGGCGATCTCAGCCCTCAACGTTCATCTCTCAACTCGTTGAACCTGCAGCTTCAGCGGCGAGCAGGGACTACGGCCGGCGCGGTGATGAAGTAGATCTCACGCGGTAGTCACAGGTGCTGTATGGCCTGCCTGGCTGCCGTTTGTCACGAACCTCATACCGAGAGGATTCCTCCGGTCGTGACGGCTCCAGTAGGGACCACTAGAGCGACCTGCACCTGGAGCCATAGCGGCACTCGGGGCATAGTGTGCACGCCATTCTTGTCGCTCAGCCCGCGAACGCCGAGTGCCTACTTCCTGTGCAATCACGATGCCGTCGTCGCGGAGTCAATGTGCCCGTACTTGCTCGGAGATGTTCAGCGTTCGCCCGGAGGATGTATGCGAGTGCCCGTGACGATCTCGGCGGCTATTGAGATGAAAGAGCATGTCGGCGCATTGATCCAGGGCCCCATCCGTTCCTCGTACCGGGTGATCAGTGCCGGATCGGTTACCGGGCTCGCCAAGCCGGTCACCACTACACTCCAACCACATCGGCGCTCGGAGCTGATGTGGTCAGTTTCGTAGGCAACCACGACGGAAGTCGGGCGCCTGAGATGACTTTGCGTACCCTCAAACCAATGTAGCCGCGTATGGACGATGATTAGACCGTCATCGACGATGTGGTTGACCACCCGGATCGATGGCAGCGCATCCTGACTACATGCCATGCGACCGAAGCCTTTCATGGCCAGTAACTCCCACGCCTGTCGCGCATCTAACGCTGTGCGCTCTGGCTCACCTGATGCGTCTACTCCCCGGACGCTCATCACCGCGCCTTCTCGGATAGCCAAACAGACTGTTCCGCTGTACGCACGGGCGCACATAGCAGTCCGCGACCCAACACATCGCAGGCCACAGCTGTTGCCTCGTCCACAACGGACCTCACTCTTCCAGTAAACCCTTTCATCACACAAAGGGCTAGAGGAAGGGCATATGAACATGCGCCCGTTGTCAGCCGGGCCAGATGTGAGCAGCATCATGGTTGAGTTTTTACAATCTTAATTGGATAATTTGGCCCACTACCCATCCGCGCTCTCACCAAGTTCGAGGAGCACACTGGCACATGGCAATTCGATCAGCTCCATCACATTCCACAACAGGCCCGTCGTCTACGCCCCTGGTCGGCAGGGGGTGGGCGCAGGGAGTAGCACTGGTCATGATCTTCGGGTTCTTCGTCATGGGAATTCTCGTGTATCGCACATACACCGCATCGATGCCCTTGCCAGTCAACGTAGTTAACGAGTCGGGCAAAGTACTGTTCACTGGCGCTCAGATCACTCGAGGCCAGGAGCTATACCAAGCACGCGGACTGATGCAGTACGGATCGGTACTCGGGCACGGCGCTTACCTGGGTCCCGACTACACCGCCGAATATCTACGTTTATCCACCGAGGACGTCACAGCGCAGTGGCAGGCGCAGGGAGTGGCCGACTCAAAACAGCGGGTAGTGGCTGAGTTCCGCACCAACCGCTACAACCCGGAAACCAAGACATTGGTCTTCACTGACAAACAGGGGACCGCCTTCGATCGCATCGAACGGCACTATGCAGAGTTCTTTGGCGAGAACTCAACCAAGTACGGCCTGTTGCCCCATATGATCACCAGCCAGGACGACATCCATGACCTCACAGCGTTTTTCGCGTGGACGGCGTGGGCGGCTGCGGCAGAACGGCCTGGACACAACTACAGTTACACCAACAATTGGCCTGCGGAACCGCGAGTCGATAACGGCCCCACTGCACCGATCGTGGTGTGGTCGGTGCTGTCACTGATCCTGCTATTGGGAGGTACCGGGATTATGTTCGCCGTCTATGGACGGTGGAGTCAAAAGATCGGGTGGCACAGCGCCGAAGCGTCCACCCTGTCGTTCCGCCAGCCTGGCGAGGTCGGGCTGACTGGATCGCAACGTGCAGCGATCTGGATTTTCGGAGTTGTTTCAGTGCTCTTCTTAGCGCAAACCCTTATGGGAGGCACCGTTGAGCACTACCGCGCTGACCTATCTGCTTTCTACGGGTTTGACCTCGCCAAATTGCTGCCCTACAACTTGGCACGCACCTGGCACGTGCAACTCTCGTTGTTCTGGACGGCTGCAGCGTTCTTGGCAGGTGGAATCTTCTTGCTGCCCTTCATCAGCCGCCGCGAACCACGACGACAAAGCTGGCTGGTCTACGCGTTGCTGGGAGCGCTGGTGTTGGTGGTCGCCGGTTCCCTAGTTTGCGAGGCACTGTCGATCTACGGTGTGATCCCTGAAGGTGGCCTGTTCTCACAGCAGTGGGAATACCTCGATCTTCCACGGCTATGGCAAATTCTGTTGACCGTAGGGCTCTTCTTGTGGATTTTCATCGTCTGGCGTGGTATCCGTTCACGACTAAAAAACGATTCGAAGATGAACTTGCCCTGGATGTTCTTTTTCACCGGGCTAGCTATTCCCGCCTTTTACGCCGTCGGCCTGCTGGCAGGTCAAGACAGCCACTTCTCAGTCGCGGACTTCTGGCGATTTTGGGTGGTTCATCTGTGGGTTGAAGACTTCCTGGAGTTGTTCACCACAGTGATGGTCGCCTACATTTTTGTACTCCTGGGAGTGGTGCGCGAACGGATCGCGCTCGGGGTGATCTTTCTGGACATCATTTTGTACTCCTCAGGCGGCGTCATCGGCACCATGCATCACCTGTACTTCTCCGGAACACCGGTCGAGCACATGGCGCTGGGGGCCTTCTTCTCAGCCGCCGAGGTGATCCCGCTGACCTTCCTGACGGTTGAAGCGTGGGCGTTCCTGCAGCTTGGCTCACGCCAGCAAAGTCACCAGACCCCGTTCCCGCATCGTTGGGCAGTGATGTACCTCGTGGCGGTCGGATTCTGGAACTTCCTAGGTGCAGGTATCTTTGGCTTCCTGATCAACTTGCCTATCGTGTCCTACTACCAGATCGGCACAGCGTTAACCGCCAATCACGCCCACGGTGCAATGATGGGTGTTTATGGAATGCTTGCCGTAGGACTCGCGCTGTTTGCTTTCCGATACGCGATCCCGTCTCGTAAGTGGCCCGACAAGTGGGCGCGGGTTTCGTTCTGGTGCATGAACATTGGGCTGGCCTGGATGGTCTTTGCCACCTTGCTGCCTCTCGGAATTCTGCAGTTGTATCATTCGGTCAGCACAGGGTATTTCGAAGCACGATCACTGGGGTACATCACCCAGCCAGGCAACGCTCTTATCGAGTGGCTGCGGCTACCAGGCGATGTCATTTTCATCCTCGGCGGTGTGCTGCCATTCGTCTGGATCGCATGGACAGCGATACGAAATGTCCACCGCGCGCCGGAAAACAACGAACAACACGAACATCCGCTCTACACCGAACTGGCCCCCGCTGCCGTGGGCCAGGAGCAGGGGTGACGATGAACGCCCCCAGCGTATCGGCATGGTTGGTATTCGCGTACGCCCTGTCGCTGGTTACCGCCGCCTGGTGTCTGGATGCGACAGCGCGCCGTGTATCTTCGCGCGCGGCCCAATGGCGTGTCGGCCAATTCCGTTATCACCCAGAACATGACGCGTGGGTGTGCCCGGAGGATCATTGGTTATGGCCCACTTCGTTCGATCCGCAACATCGGGTCACTCGCTACCGAGCTCAACCTAGCGTATGTAATAGCTGCCCGGTGAAAGAGACCTGCACCACCTCAGAACATGGACGCGAGGTCAGCCGTGAGGTCGACCCCTGGCCCCATTCAGAGGCTGGTCGCTTCCATCGTGGTATCGCTTGCTGTGTGGCGGCATTAGGCGCGGTCCTGCCTGTGGTGATGCTCGCCCGCTTACATTCTGTCGCCGATATTCTCGTCCTACTTGGTGCCGCCGCCATCGTAGTGGTCGGCACGCTGCCTTTAGTCCGTCATTTGTGGAACAGCCCATCCAATGCGCCCGGACATCTCCAGTCACGCACCGTCACGCAAGAGCACACAGCGGTCACACAGGATCGCTATAGGACCCGATGGAGTACCCGACGGACAGAACAGGACAGGACACCGTGAATGCAGCTCTGATCGCAATTGCCGCGACCCTCACCGCACTAGTGGCCCTAGCGCTGATCTCTCTATCCGTGGTGCGTGAATACGAACGTGGCGTGGTGTTCCGGATGGGACACGCACGTCCGCTATATCAGCCTGGACTAAGGTTTTTAATCCCGTTGGTAGACAAAATGATTCGCGTCGATCAACGTCTGGTGACATTGACCATCCCTCCGCAGGAAGTGATCACCCGCGACAATGTGCCCGCTCGTGTCAACGCAGTGGTGATGTTCCAGGTGATTGACTCGCTAAAAGCGATCCTGGCTGTCGAAAACTACGCGGTAGCGACCTCTCAGATCGCTCAAACCTCGCTGCGCTCGCTGCTCGGACGTGCTGACCTGGACACCTTGCTGGCCCACCGTGAAGACCTCAATAGCGACCTGCAGGCCACCATCGAATCTCAAACTAAACCCTGGGGCATCGAGGTTCAGGTCGTGGAGATCAAGGACGTCGAAATTCCCGAATCTATGCAACGCGCCATGGCACGAGAAGCAGAAGCCGAGCGCGAGCGGCGCGCCAAAGTCATCAACGCCCGTGGTGAACTACAAGCCTCCGACGAGCTGCGCCAAGCGGCCGAGACTCTCTCCAAAAACCCTGCATCGCTCCAGTTACGTTATCTGCAAACCCTCTTAGAGTTAGGCGCAGACCAAAATTCAACAGTTGTGTTTCCACTACCAGTAGACATACTCACCCCCTTCCTTCAGCAGGCAACCAAATCTGCTCGAAATGCCCTCTAGGCTTAGATCCACTGCATTACAGGCGTGTTGATCAAGTACTGCACACTATGAGCCCAACTACATACCTACCTGTCTAGAAACTATTCTCCTCACCCCGTCCTGCGTTGAGCCGGCCCGATTCCATTGACGTCTTGCCACGCATCAAGTTGTCCTGACGGTGGGGGTCAGTGCAAGGATTTCTCTTTTCTGATGAACGGTGAGGTAGCGCAGCCCGTCTGGGCCAGCGGAAAATCCTCGCCGAGAGCGTCGAGGCAGCCACAGCAAGAAACCCGGGTAAAGCTCGACAACACCTACCTCTGTGGTGAGCTGACCAGTGCCCCACAGTACGTGGATCAATACGTCAACATCAGCACCCGTATGCGAATCGATCCCACTATTTGGAGCCAAGGTGATCACGTTGGAGTCCAGATCACGTTCACTGACTCCCAGTTTCCAAGACACTCCCGCAGCGTCGGAATCGACGGGGTTTCCCACGATATCCGTGATATTCGCTAGAACTCGAGGCAGCGGCGTCTCGGCCAGCTTACGAATCCTGATACGCCAGGCCGCTGGGCCTTTCTCGACATACTCCCAGCCATAACCGCCTGCGAAATCAACGTCAAACTCCTCGCGCAGATGCTTGGGATCGTGATTGTTGACAAGGACAAACGCCCCACCTACAGGCAGATCGGCATAGACACGGAAGATCGCCGGATGCTTCTCGGGCTTGGGTAACGGCCGCACATCAAGTTCTGCATCTGACATGACTAATCACCTCCCTTTCTTTGTTTACACAATATTCATTGTATAAATGGAGCATAGCGGGCAGCGCTAGGATCTGAAAGCCCCTGCCCGATAGCGCCGTAGTTGACGCACTCTGAATGCGTAGCCAATCAAAGAGTTTCACGAGGCCTACGCCTGGATGCCGATCGCCTATCGGGGTAAACCGGTAGCGAAACGCCGGTAGTGTTGAACCACTTGCCCTAAAGAACTCAAATGTCGTCGACCCACGCGCCGCTGGAGCGGTAATCAACCTTCCGTGGCCAGCGCATCATGTAGGGGTATGGACCACCACAGTCAGGCGATGGGCTGGAGTTTGATCGAATGCGCAACACAGCAGTCCCATCGCTGATGGCGCCCGGGACAACCCTTCTGCTGGTTTCGCCAGTCCGGTCACGTGCACGACTACAGCATGAGGGCGATCGTCAAGCATCTACGTAACCTCGTTTCTACAACATTGTTCGGGTAAACTCTGCGCTGTGACGTACGAATCGGCTGATCTTGTGCCCACGTCGCAGTTTGCATGTTGCATGGAGGAATGCTCAGTGGACTGGATTCACGAAGCTAACTCGCGAGATCTTGATGCCCGCCTGGCTGTCATCCAACGTCGACAGGATTTGAGGCAGCGATGAGCGGGGTCGCGAATTCCGGTGAAGCAACTAGTGGTCGCCGCCGCGAGGTACTGCAGGTGCTGAGGGCGGCACCGGGCCCGATGAGCATTGTAGCGATCGCTGAAATTCTTGATGTGCACCCGAATACGGTTCGTTTTCATTTGGACAGACTGGTCGGCGACGGCACCGTAGAGCATATCGAGCCTGACCGTAGAGGGCCGGGACGTCCCCCGTTGATGTTCCGTGCTATTCCCCAGATGGACCGCGGCGGACCGCGGCATTACCAGCTATTGGCCGAAATCTTGGCGGTAACTATTGCTTCCGGGCGCCAGCCCAGCATCAAGGCGCAAGCTGCGGGTTACTCGTGGGGACTGCAGCTCAAAACCGGTGCACGGGCCGGCAGGAAAGGAAGCGTCAACGCATCGATCGGTCTGTTGGTCGACATGCTCGATGAGTTCGGCTTTGCCCCGGAACGCCGCGGATCAGGGGCACAGCATCAGATTGGCTTGCGCCACTGCCCCTTTCTGGAGCTGGCCGAGACCCGACGCGACATCGTCTGTCCCATTCATCTAGGGCTGATGCAGGGGATTTTAGAGGGTCAAGGAGCATCAATCACGGTCGACAAATTGGACGCATTTGTCGAGCCGGGTCTGTGCCTGGCTCACCTGGCCAAGCAAGGTGACCCCCCGTGAGCGCCCTGGCCACCGCCGCAACTTTCCTGTGGTTAGGGATGGTGCTGGCTATTTCGTTCCTGGAGACGCCGCTAAAGTTCCGAGCACCAAACGTGACACCACAGATCGGCCTGGAGATCGGAAGACTTGTCTTTCGAGCGCTCAACCTCGTCGAGATTGTTCTTGCCATCGGCATCGCTTGCGCAGTGTTCCGTGTACGTGATGCGGTGCCCCTCAACGCCACAGTGGCATATCTGGCCGTATTCGCGGCACTCTCGGCGCAGATGATGGCGGTGCGTCCGATTCTGAGCGGGCGTTCCAATCAAGTTCTGGCCGGCCTCAATACGGCGCGTTCGCGCGGCCATTACGCCTACGTGGTCCTAGAAGTAGTCAAAGTGATCGCGCTGGCGGTGGCCGGAACCGCCCTACTGCTGCACGGCACGGGGTGCTGAGCCCTCACCGGCTGAACTGGTGAATGTCGCCGTCGGGCGGACATGAGCCTAGGCATGCACACGTCAGCACGTTCACGGCATCTCTATCTATATGACTTCCAGATAGTGGTAACCAAGCCCATAACATCAAGACCTGCAGCAGTCACGCGGATACGTCATGGACACCGCGCCGTCCGATTGCCGGAGGGGCCTATCGATCGTCGTGGTCTTGGAGTTCATGCAGAGCTGGCAGCGCATTTTTCTAGCCAATTAGGGCCCGACGGACTACAGTTTAGACAATACATATTGTATAAATATCGTCGAGGAGAGTGACATTGTGGGGCAACGCAAGCTCGTGGCAGCCAATGTCGGGCGGTAGCTCAAGTGCAGTGGATCGCCGTGAGTCCGCGGCACTGCCCGCGGTTTCGGCAGCTGAGGCGGCCGCGTGACTGACTGGGAATTTTCCAGCGAGATGGCTCAGGAACACCGCGAAATCGATCGGCGGATAGAGGATTTCATCGATGGCCTCGATTCGGGATATGTCCAGCGCGCGATATTGGTGGAAACGCTGGAGATGTTGCGTCGGCATATTTACATCGAAGAGGTCTTCGTGTTTCCTCCACTTCGCGCTGGCGGAGCTGTGATGCCGATCTTCGTCATGATGCGAGAGCACGGACAGTTATGGCACACGATGGACGCGCTGGTCGACCTGCTTGACCGCGGCAAAAGCCCTGCCGCACTGAGAAACATCTGCCTGCAGCTGCTGGATCGACTGCACCGGCACAACTCTAAGGAGGAAACGATTATCTATCCCACCGCCGAAACCGCCTTGCCGCGGCATCTGGGCACGGAGATAGACCGGTTCGCGGAGCACGGCCAAGTCCCCGCCGGGTGGGTCTGTCAGCACGCTCGACAATGGATTATCCGAACCTAATGGTTCGCGTCGAATCTGAAGGGAAATCATTCATGCGCGTCGTAGTCGACCGTGATCGCTGCGAAGGCAATGCCTTCTGCGTAAACATCGCTCCAGCAGTATTTCGCATGGATGCAGACGAATATGCGGTGGTCACCGCGTGCCCCGTCCCCCCTGAACAGATAGCCGCCGTTGAACAGGCTATCCATGAATGCCCCCGAGCGGCATTACATCGGGAAGACTGAGCCATCCGGGCGCAGGGGCCTACCTGTACGGTGCTCGATAAGAACAGTGCAGATGCGGAATTCCGATTACGGCGCTAGGCCACGCTGTTAGCGTTCAGCGATCGCGCATAGCGCGGAATGACTGCAGCAAGTCTTCCAATATGGGCGATTGTGTGCCGATAATTTTTTTGTGCATCGTGCACGCTATTTGCGTAGCTACCTCTTTGGCGTGATGCGCCACAGCTCCAGTAAATTTACTGTCGATAGTCGCTACCCACAAGCCGATCCAATGCTCGAAGTGTTCAGACTTCAGTGGGTATAGTGCGTGCAAGTGCAGGTGCACATACAGAGGGTCTTGCCGATACTCTTGGGTGCCGAACAGTGCCGTATCCCAAAAGTCGCACATTTTTGGAATATATCGTTCAAGCTCGCCGAATCGCAGTTCTAAAAAATAAGGAAACAAAGCTTCGTCACTCAAAGCGTGCGTATAGAAAGAATTTACCAAAACGTAAATATCTTCACGGTCTGCTATTTCTCGCCGAGGTGGAGGAACGGAGGAAACATTTTCGGGCTGGTTCAACATGTCAGCGTCACGTAAGCGGTCTTACGCCCTATCGTCGGCTTCGTGGTGGGCCTATTTCGGACATCACGAGCAGCGTCCACGTCTCTCACTGCCGATAGCTGCTTGACAGACTTTACCGTGCATTCCTTAAGGTCACCGTTACCGCTCTTCGTGACAATGACATGATAATCCTGGGCTTTGAGCTGATCCAGAACTGCCTGGGCATCGGCTGGCGAAGATGGTTCAGCCTGAGCGGGCGGTACTGCGACAAGGACCACTACAGCCGAAACAGTGGCTAAAGCAATCCAACTGAAGGGATGTGTCTTCACGGTGGCTGCCATTTCTTCGCGTGTTTTTTAGAATGTTCGCAGGATGTTTGTTCGGGTTTTGACGCGGAGTTTGTGTAGGGGTGAGGTGCGGAGTTTGTGCATGCGGGTGCTCATTTTTTGGCCGAGGTCTTCGAGTTCGGTGGTGGTGAGG
>Ga0268299_1003862_pt1 | contig 12804 bp, 13 predicted proteins | sample NOBtaG_FD_193484 | JGI IMG/M metagenome (GOLD analysis project Ga0268299, IMG submission 193484) | Activated sludge microbial communities from bioreactor in Nijmegen, Gelderland, Netherland - NOB reactor | ecosystem: Engineered > Bioreactor > Aerobic > Activated sludge | place: Netherlands...
GGCTCCATCTTGCAGGCAAGCCGGCTCCAGATGGTTTTCTCGAAGCGGCCAGGCGACTGCAGGTCGATCCGCCGCGAGCCATTGTCGTCGAGGACGCCGTCGCAGGCGTGCAGGCCGGGCGTAACGGCGGATTCGGACTGGTCATCGGGGTCGATCGAACCGGGCATGCGGAGGACCTCATCCGGAACGGGGCGCACGTCGTGACGGCGGACCTGACGGAACTCTGCCCATAACCTGCTCCAAGCGCCTCTTCTCGCCACGTCGTTAGTTCCCGCGCAGCATCCCACGGGGCGGGGAGGCGAGACCTCCCCGCTCGGAGCTGCCGTCATTGCACCTCGACCGTGATCGTGTCGGTCGCGGCCACATGGTCGTGATCGTGGGTCGCGGCTTGAACCTTGATCTCATGTTTGCCCTTGCTCAGGCCCTTGAAGGTACCGGGAAACTTCTTCTGGGGTGCACCGTCCAGGTACACATGTGCATGAGCGGCTTTGGAACCCTTCGTGAGCTCGTAGGTGAGCTCGAAGGTCTCTCCCACCTTGGCTCCGTCCTTCGGGGAGGTGATGGTGACATGTGATCCATCATCGACTTCGGCGAACAGGGAACCGGCCGACACCAACACCCCGCTCAGACCCAACACCCCCATCGCAACCCTCACCGTCTTGTGCATCTTCATGCTCTCCTCCTTGTTCGCTGGCTGAAATCCGCACAATGCCTCTCCTGCATCTGCGATCAGTATTCAAAGGCGACCTGGTACAGCGCCGGCGTCATGTCCACTCCCAGTTGCGCCAGTTTCGCCTTCATGGGCGTGACACTGTTCTCGTACGCCTTCCAGTACAGCTCTTCGTTCTCCCAGATGGCCACGTTGATGTAGTTGAACCGGCTGTCCGGCTTGAGGCTTTTCTGGAATTTTCCGCTGATAAATCCTTCTTGCTTCGTGATGTGCTCCTTGACGTCCTCCCACCACTGCACAAACTCGGCTTCTTTGGCCGCGGGAACCGAAAACACATTGATCAATGTCACCGGCATCACGCACCTCCTTGTAGGGCTTCGGCGGTGGCCGCCATTTTCATACCGACACCTGTTGAACCATCGGATCGATCGCGACCCGGCGACGGTCGGGCGGGAGCAGAGTCCCCGCCGGACCCATTCAGGTTACTGCGCCTTCCGCAGGTCGATCACGGTGCCTTCTTCGTTCAACTCGACCACGATGTGGGCCCCTTCCGCGATCGGCTTGGTCTTCACTTCCATGCGCTCCAACGGAAACTCTCTTACGCCTTCCGGCGTCGCCAGTTTGATCACATTCTTCGTCGTCCCCGCATAGATCAATTTGCCGAAGATCAGCCGGTGGCTGCCGGCCTTGTGTTTTTCTTTTCCATGATGATCGATGACCAGCCCCTCTTCATTGACCCAGAGCGACACGTCATCGCCGACCGCCGCATCCGCAGGGGCGGTGTTCGCGCTGATCGTGTATTGTCCCGCCGGCGTTTTCACATAGATCAGGCCGGACTGGATCTTGGTCACCGTCCCATTCACCTGAATGACATAGCCCGGCTTGGTGCGCGGGTGTTCGTCGAAGCTCATCTCCACAGTGAATCGGTAGATGTCGATCATCTTGCCCGCTTCGTTCAACTCGACCGTCACCGGCGCCCCTTCTTCCAATGTCGACAACTTGGACCGGCCTGTTTGCACATCGATGACCTTCTCTCCTTCCGGCGTCCACACCTTGATTTCCTTCCTATCCGGCGAGGCATAGGCCAGGTTGCCCGTCACGAAGCGATGGGTATGCGCCCTGTCTCCCTTCCGGTGAACGTCGATCACGGCATTGTTTTCGTTGACCTGCATGTCCACTTCTTCCCCCACCTCAAGATTCTTGGGCGTGAGCGTCGACGCAATTTTCATCGTCCCCCAAGGGGTCTTCACGGTGGTGACGCCTGACTGCACGCTCGATACCACCCCACTCACCTTCATGTGTGTCGCATTCTTGGCCCCGCCATCGGCGGCTTGTCCAGAGGGCACCGCCATCGACAAGCTGAGAACCATTGAACCGAACATCACCATTGTGCGTGTCATGATGTGACTCCTTTCATCCATCTTTGTGAACGCTTGCCTTGTCCAGACTCTGTACGATAGCCTTCGTCAGACACCCTGACGCCTGAATCGAGACCCCCTCGCGCGTCATCTGAGCCAGCAGCCTCGCACCCGCTTCATCGATGAAGCTCACGTCCCGAAGGTCGACCCGGCATTGCCTCGGATCGTCCATGTCCGCCATCAGCCAGCATTGCCGGAGCTCTTGGACCCAGGGACCGACCAGACGTCCGGAGAGCGTGAAGCTCATCCCCGGATGCTCGTGCGACACCGTAATTTTCAACATGGTCGTACCAGCCTCCGCATGATCCGACTTCGTCTTCGCCTTACAAGCTCCGGAATGCATACTTCTGGTCGCGTGCGTCCGAGGGCTGACTCGTCACCGGCTGACCCAGCCATTTGGCGATCAGCCCGTCCAGCGACCACTTGCCGCCACCGATCACCAGCAGCGCCAGACTCATCGCGATCACGAGGAGGTGAAATTCAAAGCCCTCACCTTGCTGCTGTCCGAACCAATTCATGAAGAAGCCCTGCGGCAAATGCACGGTCACGATCGCGCCCAGCATGATCACGATGAAGCTCGCCGCCGTGAACCGCGTGAACAGGCCTGCGATCAGTCCGAGACTGCCGATGGACTCACCGATGATGACCAGGAAGGCAATCAGCCAGGGCAGCCCCATCTTTTGGGTAAAAAATCCCATCGTGCCTTCAAAGCCGAAGCCTCCGTACCAGCCCAACAATTTCTGAGCGCCGTGAGCGAAGATCACGCCGCCCAACGCCACTCGCAAGATCAACCCGGCCCAGGACTCGTCTGTTTTGAACAACGCCTGCATGGTGCACCTCCAGTGAGAATGAATGACTGCCTCGTTGTACCTAGGCTATGGCAAGGGCCGTTCCCGTTCGGCGCCACAGAGGAAACAGGGGCTAACACATTGATTCTATGGTGAAGTGCCTCGATGGACTCTGATGAGCCCCGATGTGGGGAACTGATGTGACGAAAGAGAGACGACGATCTATCGTCAGGTGACGAAGGCCATCGTCACGAGATGGCTAGAAGGAGTAGGTGTACGGCAGCGCGCAGGGCGATCTGGTGATAGGTGCTTATTGGAATTGCCGCCGGAAACGCCACATGCCGAAGCCGAACAGGGTTCCACCCAACAGGAGCATGGCACCGACCGACTTCCATAGCACGGGCAAGCCTGCGCCCTTGAGCATCACGCCATAGGTGATGTCGATGTAGTAGCGCAGCGGTGAGAACGTCATGATCGCCTGCACCCACGTCGGCATGGACTCATACGGTGAGGTAATGCCCGACAACAAGAGCATCGGCCCCACCACGAAGAGTGTCATCATGCCCACCTGGGCCTGGTTCTTCGCGAGTGTCGCTGCCACCAGCCCGAATCCGGCAGTGGTGAAGACGTGCAACGCGGTCAGGAGAAAAAAGAGTCCGGTCGACCCCTTCATCGGCACATGAAACACCGGCTGCAGCACGCCGTAGAGCGCGAGACTGAGTGCGAGGAGGATGACCCCGGACATCGCAAGCACTTTGGCAAACATGATCTGGAAGGGGGACAGCGGCGACACCAGCAATTGTTCGACCGTGCCCCGCTCCTTCTCACGCACCAGCGCAGCCGCCGGCAACAAGACGGCAAAGATGGTCGTCATGCGCAGGACATGGGCGATGGACTGGAACCATCGTTCATCTTGGGTGGGATTGAACCAGACGCGATGGGCACTGGTCACCATCGGCAGGCTCGCCTTCGCACCGGAGAGGCCAGCGGACGCCAGGCCCCGCTCGGCGCCGAACAGGCCGGCGATTCGCACGGTATAGGCGGCGGCCGACAGCCCTTGCGGGGCATTGGTGGTGTCGACAAGCAGCTGGACCGCCGTTCGCTCCCCGCTCAGCAGCGCCTCATGAAACCGGGGAGGAATCTCCAACAGCAACATCGCGCGGCCCGCATCCAATTGTCTGAGTCCCTCTCGTGGATCGCGGATCTCGCCGGCAAAGGCGAAATACGGGGGCTGAAACCGGTGGATCAGCTCGCGGGACGAAGGACTGTGATCCGCATCGTGCACCAGCAACTCCGCGTTGGTGAGCTGCATCGTGATCCCGGCACCGCTGACGAGCACCGAAAGGGAAAACGAATAGAGCAGGAACAGCAAGAGCGGCAGGTCGCGCGTCAGTTGCAACAGTTCTTTCCACGTCAGTGCCGCGAGCCGTCGCCCCCACATGGTTGCCTGGCGGCGAGCCGTCATCTCCCATTCCTCATGCGTTGGGCCTCTTGGTAAAGAGCCGATAGGTGACGCCGCTGATGGCAACGGCAAACATCCCCAGCGCCAGCAGGTCGATCCACAGCACATCGGCACCGACGCCTTTCAGGAAACTGCCCCGCACAATGTCGGTGAAATACATGGCCGGAAAGAGATGCGCCTGCACTTTCGCACCGCGCGTTAACGAAGCGACGGGGACGAGAAGACCGGAAAACAAAATGGTCGGTATCATCGCGACGATCATCGTGATGATCAGGGCCGCCATTTGCGTTTGCACCAGCAGAGAAATCAGCAGGCCGATGCCTGTCGTACAGAAGACGAACAGCACCGACGCGGAAAAAAACAGAAGAAAGTTTCCCTTAAACGGCACCTGGAAGAGGCCGACGGCCATGAGCCACAAGACGACGACGTTCACGAGGGAAATGACGATATAGGGCAGCAGCTTTCCGGTAAGGAATTCGGCGCGGCTCACGGTAGAGCTGTAAATATTGTAGATCGAGCCCGTTTCTTTCTCCCGCACGACCCCGAGCGCCGTCAGCAGGGGAGACGCGAGCATCAACGTAAACATGACCAGCGCCGGCACCATGGACCAGGTGCTGCGGACCTCCTCGTTGTAGAGATATCGCACCTCGACGGTCAGCGGACTCACCAGCGCACCGGCCTGCTCCTGGGTAAGACCACGGGTTCGGCGCAGGTACTCGATCAGTCGCTCCTCGGTGAACGCCTGGTTGATGGCGATGACATACCCTTTGGCGATATCCGTATGAAGAGGAAAGGTTCCGTCGAGCAACGTCTGCACGGCCACCGGTTCGCCTGCGACCAATTGTTCCTGGAACCGCTCGGGCACGATGATGGCCGCTCGGATCTTCGTGTCGGTCAACAGGTGAGCGAGCGCGTGCTCTTCATCAGCGTAGCCTTGAAAGGAAAAGTAGCGCGACTGGATAAACCGCTGGAGATAATCCCGGCTCAGCGCGCTGTGATCCCGATCCAGGACCGCGAACGGAATGTCTTCCACATCCAGGTTCAACCCGTATCCGAACACCACGAGCCACAGTGCCGGCAGGAGAAAGGCCAACAGCAGAAACAGCCGGTCTCTGGTAGTCTCCTTCCATTCCTTGAGCGCCACGGCGCTGATGCGTTGCAGATTCAGACGTGCCCCTCCTTCTGCGCCGCCCGTTCCAATGCCATGACCCGCGACACGAACACATCCTCCAGACTAAGCATCCGCAGCCGGACCGCCTCGACGGAGTGGCCGACCTGCGCCAGCACCTCACGAAGATGCGCCTCGTCACGGGAGGGATCGCGTGAGAGCACATGAATCCTCGTACCGAAGAGCGCGGCGCCCGGGAATCCGGCTGCCACCATATGCGTGAGTGCGGCCCCCGGTCTGTCCACGGCAATCTCCAGCAATTGCCCGACTTCCTGCTCCACCTGGATTTTGAGATCTGCCGGCGTCCCCTCGGCCACGATACGCCCGGCATACATGAGGGCCAACCGGTCGCAGTGTTCCGCTTCGCTGAGGTAATGTGTGGTGATGAGGATCGCGACGCCGTCCTCGCGAGCCAACCTGGACAGCAACTCCCAGAACCGTCGACGGCCGATGGGATCCACGCCGGATGTCGGTTCGTCCAGGAATAAGACGCGCGGGTTGTGGACGAGGGCACACCCCAATGCCAGACGTTGCCGCACTCCCATGGGAAGGCGCCCCGTCCGATCGTGCACATAGCCGCTGAGGCCCGCCATCTCCACGATCCACTCCATCCGTTGCTGCGCCTGTCGGCGAGCCAAGCCGTAGATCCCGGCAAACAGCCGGATGTTCTCGACCACGGTCAGGTCGAGATAGAGAGAGAAGGCTTGAGACATGTAGCCGATGCGTTCCTTGATCGCCCCGCCCGCCGTTCGCATATCCGCACCGGCCACGCGCCCCTCTCCACCCGTCGGCGGCACGATCCCGGTGAGCATCTTGATGACGGTCGTTTTGCCTGCGCCGTTCGCCCCCAACAGGCCGAAGATTTCGCCTTGCTGCACGTCGAAACTGACCCGGTCCACGGCGCGAAACGAATCAAAATCCCGAACGAGTTCCCTGGCCTGAACGGCCGGCCCATCGCGCTGTTGCCCGTCTCCGGCGCGAATCGGTCGGAGCGAGGCGTCCGACGTTCCCGCTTGCCCATCCTGCTCGTTCAGAAGCAGCGCCACCACGACATCTTCCAACTCCGGTTCATCGGTATGCGGGTGCTCCACCGGCAAATCGCCCAACACCTCGCGGATTTCGGCCACGGCGGCGCGCGCGTCCCGCTCCGGCGTGAACAGGTGCACCGAGGGACCCAAGGATTCTACCTGCGGATAGCGGCGTTTCAACCTGGCCACGGCTTCCAATTGCGGGGTCGATTCGAAGGTGACGACCAGGCCCGGGACCAGCGCCGTGACCTCCGCCGGAGTTCCCGAGGCCAGGACCCGGCCATGGGACAGAAACGAGAGCCGGTGGAAACGGGCCGCTTCGTCCATGTAGGCGGTCGACACGATCGCGGTCATGCCTTTGACTGACTGCCACTCCGCAAGAATGGCCCAGAAGTCGCGCCGGGACACCGGATCGACGCCGGTCGTCGGCTCATCGAGAATGGCAAGCTCCGGCTCGTGAATCAACGTGCAGATCAGGCCGAGCTTTTGCTTCATCCCCCCAGAGAGCTGCTTCATCAGCCGGCCACGAAAACGATCTAAGCGTGTAATGGCCAGCAACCGTCCCTTACGCTCTCGCAGCTCCGCCTCGGGAACCAACCGCAGCTTGGCAAAAAAGTCGATGTTCTCCTCGACGGAGAGTTCAGGGTAGAGATTGAGCCCCAGCCCTTGAGGAAGAAATCCGATACGCCGCTTCACGTGTTCGGCCGCCCGCTCGGAATCCACGACGGTCCCGAACACTTCCGCAGAGCCGCCTTCGTACTGCAAGACTCCGGCGAGCGCCTTCATCACGCTGCTCTTCCCCGAGCCATCGGGCCCGATGAGGCCGTAAATCTCCCCTCGGTTTACGGTGAAGTCGAGGCCCTTGACTGCGAGGTGCTGCTTGTACCGCTTCACGAGGCCGGAGACCCGGACGACCGGGTCCGGTGACGATGCGGTGGGGCTCGTCATCGGGGCTTCGACCACGCGACGTCGTCTTTCCAGCGTATCACCGCATCCGCCGGAAGACCCGGCGTCAGCCGATGATTCGGATTCGCCTTGAGATAGAGCCGGACGGCGTAGATCAGCTTGACGCGTTCGTCGGGAGTTTGGACTTCTTTTGGGGTGAATTCCGCCTTCGAGGCAATGTATCGGACCGTCGCCTCGAAGGGTTCGTCGGGAAACGCATCCGTATGGATGCGGGCGGGCAGGTCGAGGCGGACCTTGCCGATTTGGAGTTCCGGGACATAGACCTGCACATAAAGACGGTCGAGGTCTACCAGTTCGAGCAGAGGTGCGCCGGTCGCCACGACTTCGCCGACGTCCACCATGCGCGTGATCACCGTCCCGCTCGTCGGGGCCACGATCGTCAGATCGTCGAGCACGCTGCGCGCTTCCGCGAGCGCCGCCTCCGCTTGGTCGCGCTGCCGTTCGAGCGCGGCGACTTCCGCTTCCTTCGATCGGATTCGCTCCCGCCCCAATTCGGCCTGAGCGAGTTCCTTCCCGGCCTGATCGAAGGCGGCTTGTGCCACCGCAATTTCGGTGAGGGCGACCTTCCAACGCGCATCAGCCTGATCCACCTGTTGCTGCGACACGGCCTGCTCGGGAAGCAGAGCGCGCACACGTTCAGCGTCCCGGCGGGCTTCATATTCGACGGCTTTCGCCTTGCGGATGAGGGCGCGCGCGCTGGCGACTGTGGCGTCCGCCGCTTCGATGCTGAGCGGCACCTCGAGGTTGAGAACCGCGAGTGCCGTATGGGCCGCCTCCACCTGCGCCATCAAGCTGTCGACCAGCCGTGCAGCTTGATCGACTTTGGCTTTCGTCTGGGCATCATCCAACCGGATCAGGACGCTGCCTTTGACGACCTCAGCGCCTTCGCGCGCCGCCAGATCTACGACGCGCCCCGGGAACTTGCTGGCCACGGTGACGTGGTCGCCTTCGATCCGGCCATTGGCCTGAATCAGCCCCTCCGGCAACCCGTTGTGCCGCACGACCTGATCGAAGATGACGTATCCGACTATCGACAGCAAGACAAGGACGGCCGCCGCCATCGTGTACGTACGAGTGGTCATGCAATCAATTCGTCACGCCGACTGTGCGCCATCAAGACCGCAGAGCGCGTTCACGCTCGCGCCGTCACTCTCGTCGATGGTGGACGCTTTTGCCAGGGGCGAGAACGCCGCTGGCGGCCTTCTTCAGCATCCTGTTAGTGATCTCCGTACCGCTCCATCCACTTGCGAAGGTGTTCCACGGCTTCCGCCTTTTGTTCGGGCCGCAGGGTCGCATGCCATTCCGCCAGCTTGGGCAACACACGCTGCATCAGGCGGGTCTGTCCCGCCTGGTGCTGCTCAAACAAACGAGCCAGCTTGGCCTGATCCAGCCGGTCGCTCTGGACCTGAGCGATGACCTCTTCCATGGTCGCCTTGCGCTCCTTCTCCGACTCCGCGCGGACGGCCATCGCTTCGTCCTTCACGGCGGCCAGCTTGGTCTTCTGCTGATCGTCGAGGTCCAAGTGTTTGGCGATCTTCCCCGTCATCCAATCCGCGCGCTCCGTCGGCGTATGGTGTCGGTGACAGCCGGCACCCACCAGCGCTCCCGCCAGAACCATCGCCCCGATCGCAACCCGCACCGTGTGCTGCATCTTCATGCTGCCCCTCCTTGGTAGATAGTGTGAGATTCAGAGAACGCGTTCCCTTCATATTGAATCAGGAATCACGACCACGCGGTAGAGGGCACCGGACGATTATTCTCTCGGCCGGGAGAGACCGAGCTTCTTGAGTTTTGAGGTAAGGGTCGTGCGTTTCAGGCCCAGGCGAGTCGCCGCGCCGTCCGGCCCGCCGATCGTCCACTTCGTCTCTCGCAGGACACGAAGAATCTGCTCGCGTTCCGCCGTCTGCAAAGTCGGGGATGCAGCAGGCCGCTCCGGCTCCACCAGTCTCAATTCCTGCAGCGGCACATGCAGTTGCGTCCCCTGGGTCAGAATGACGGCCCGCTCGACCAGATTTTCCAGTTCTCGAATGTTGCCGGGCCAGTGATAACGGGACATGGCCTCCAGGGTCGGGGCGGGAATCGACTCGATGGTTTTCTTCATGCGCGCGGCATAATGCTGCGCAAAATACCGCACGAGCATGGGGATGTCCTCGCGACGCTCGCGGAGCGGCGGCAACGTCAGGGGAAACACGTTCAACCGGTAGTACAGATCGTTTCGAAACCGGCCCTCTTCGGCCAGCTTCGCCAGGTCCCGGTTCGTGGCGGCCACCAGCCGGATGTCCACGCGGATCGTGCGGGTGCTCCCGAGCCGTTCGAATTCCTGTTCCTGCAACACCCGAAGCAGTTTGGACTGGAGCTCCAGCGGAATTTCCCCTACCTCGTCCAGAAAGATCGTCCCGCCATGGGCCAATTCGAACCGACCCACCTTCTGCGCAATGGCGCCGGTGAACGCGCCCCGCTCATGACCGAACAATTCACTCTCCAGCAGTCCCGTTGGGATCGCGGCGCAGTTGAGCTTGACGAACGTGCGTGTGCGGCGACCGCTGAGGCGATGGATCGCCCTGGCAATCAGTTCTTTCCCCGTACCGGTTTCACCCAGTATCAGCACCGTTGCGTCGGTCGGCGCCACGATCTCTACCTGTCCCAACACCTGCCTCAACGCACGGCTCTCGCCGATGATATCGTCGAAGCCATGTTCCACACGGATTTCTTCCTCCAAGTACAACTTTTCCTCGGTCAATCGATCTTTGAGCGTGTGAATCTCCTGATACGCCAAGGCATTGTCGACGGCCAGTGCGATCTGCCCGGCCACTTGGCTCAAGAATTCCACATCCTGCTCGCTGAACGCCTGCTCATGACGACTGGCCAGATTCAGGCAGCCGATCACGCGATCGCGCGCCAACAGGGGCAAGGAACACATGGACTGGAAGCCTTTCATCACCAGCAGCTGCGGGACGGCGTGAGAAAACGCCGTGAGGTCCGACCGACTGTTGGCGACCGCGGGGCGCCTCCGCTCCAGCGCCAGGCCTGCCAGAGAACCGGCAACATCGGACATCGCCCCCTCCGTCAACGCGCCCTGGTTTTCAGGAAAGTCCAAGGCATGGAGGCGGACGCGGCCGTGCTCGCCGTCGCACAGAATCAGGCTGGCGTATTCCTGCGGCACCATCTCGCGAAGACAGAGGCTCACGGCCTTGAACACCTCGCGAAGATCCAGCGTCGACGCGATGGTGTTCGTCATCCGCAGCAACAGACTGAAGCGATCGCGCTGCCGTTCGACGTCGCGCCGGGAGGCCTCCGCTGCTTCACGATTGAGCACATTCTCGACCGCCACCGCCACTTGGCGCCCGATCTGCTGCATCAATTCCATATCGGCGATGCCATAGGCCTGTGGTTCCAGGCTCGAAAACTCCAAGGCTCCCAATCGTTGAGTGGCGGAGGTCAGCGGCACGACGCAACCGGATTGCACGCCGTCCTCACGCATCAATCCGATCATCGTGGGCCAGCGCCGTTCATTGGAGAGATCGCTGAGCAACAGCGGCTGCTGGGTGTCCCAAACCAGGCCGGCCGGCGTGTCAGCCGGATCGCCTTCATGGCCGCCGATGAGGTCGACAGGGACATTCGCGCGGAGCGCATGCAGGCGCATGACGCCGCGCCGGGCATCGTAAAGAGACAGGCCGACAAAGTTGACGGGGACGACCGACGGCAACAAGCGCGCGAGATCCTGCACGAGTGCGGATATCTCGGCGTGATTGGCGATCGCCGCCGCCACGCGCAACAGGGCGCGATAGCGTTCGAGGTCGGAGGGGCGCGTCTCAGCAGATGGGTCGTGGGTCATGCGGGCACTAGTATGCCCGGCGCTCCAGCCTTGCGCAACGTTGTCCTTCTGCATTGATTCTTTCCAATCGTGCCGCTCACCACGTGATCTTGCTGCGGCCTGATCGCTCGCGTCGATTCATCGCCAGGACATCGATCAACTGGTAAACAGTCCGTTCCTCACCGGCACATAGCGAGCGCGTCACCATTCCCACCGCAACGATCAAGAAGGGAACTATCGCTGAAACGTGGATGTCGGCAAGGGGGCTCCATGTTCGGCGAATCAGAGGAAGGTAGACAATGACGGCACAAAGGCATCTCGATTCAGTAACCTGCAAACTTTTCGGTTCGAATATCGCTGTCTTCGATGCGGGCCTCTTTGAGCATCGTCCGCAGTGCACCGACCATACCCGGCGGGCCGACCACGTAATAGATCGGCTTCTCCACATTTCCGAGATATTTGGACAGCAGAGCCGCGTTGAGGTATCCCGTCTCGCCCTGCCAGGGTCGGGAAGATTTCTCGGGTTCGGTCATGGTGCCCACGAAGCGATAGTGAGGATTCTTGTCCTGCAAGGCCTGCAACTCGTCCAGGAACGGCGCATCCTCCGGTCGTCGGTTGGAGTAGAACAGCACCATGGGGTGCGGCGACCGCTGCATCGCCGCCTGCACCACCATGCTGCGAAATGGGGTGATACCGATCCCGCCTGCCAGAAAGACGGCAGGGCGGGTCTGGTCGGCATGTAGGACCAATTTTCCGAACGGCCCTTCCATCCGGACGATTGAGCCGATCGGCATACGCTGCAGTTCGCGCTTGAAGGCGGTATCGCGGAGTCGGGTGGCCACCATCAGGGTCGATTCCTGCGGTGCGCTCGCGATGGAAAAGGCCCTGGTGTTGCCCGCCGCATCGGTCTCAGAGGGCTCTGGCAGCGTCAGGTCGACAAACTGACCCGGCGTGAAGGTGAACTGCGGCGGCTTCTCGAAATGGAACGCCATCGTCCCTTCCGCCACCAGCCGCCGGTCGGTCAGCGTCATCGAATACCCATTCTCGCTCACCGCCTCACCCATGATTCACCTCTTGTGTCACGCGCTGCAAGCCGGTCAACCAGGAGCTCACAACGACTTGTGGGTCCCGTCGCAGAACGGGGGGTTCTTGGTGTGCTTGCACTGGCACAACGCCACGGTTTTCTTTTCCGTTGTCGTGAACTCCATGGGCGTGAAACTGGTTCCCTTGTGAGACCCATCACAAAACGGCTGCTTCTTCGAGCGCCCGCACCGGCACCAATAGTGCGTGCCTGCTTCCAACTCCAACACCGCCGGCTGCTTCGCTGCAATGACTGGTTCTTCCATGGTCTGCCCTCCTGTGTAATCGAGTCATGTGATTTCCGCACACCTTCTTGCCCTACCGGGCTCCGATCGCTCATACGCATCAGAGGCAAATCGCCTGCCATCTCCAGCAGGCGAGGAGCTCGCTCTGTCGCGTACCGACACGCT
>Ga0268299_1003864_pt1 | contig 12802 bp, 11 predicted proteins | sample NOBtaG_FD_193484 | JGI IMG/M metagenome (GOLD analysis project Ga0268299, IMG submission 193484) | Activated sludge microbial communities from bioreactor in Nijmegen, Gelderland, Netherland - NOB reactor | ecosystem: Engineered > Bioreactor > Aerobic > Activated sludge | place: Netherlands...
CAAATCAGCGAGTGCTGTGGTGCGCTTCCTCAACGATCATGTGCGCAACCTATCCGATGCCTTTGCCGAGCGCGTGCAGATTTCTGTTGCTCCAGACCCGGACATTCAGTTTGAGTCGGCCTTCAAGCTCTCGCCTCATCCTCAACCCCTGCCGATCAATGAAGGCTATATTCAATTAGGAAGTTTGCAGGCTAATCGACTGATTTCGGTTTTGTTCCAGTTTCAGATGCCACCTAATATGAAAATAGGCTTCCGGTCATTGTCACGCTTGGTGGCAGTCGGTGATATTCTTGAAAATCAGAACCAGAAATATCAGGTTCTCAGCGACGTTTCCCTTGAAGTGACCGATAACCCTCCGGCTGAAGACCCACCTATTGCGATTCTGGATGCATTGGGTAAGCTAACACTTTACCGAATGCAGGAACGCGCGCAGGAAGCGCTTGAAAACGGCGATGTCAAAGAAGCCACACGGCGGCTGGAAAACCTGGCGACACGCCTGCTGGCGATGGGTGAACAGGAATTAGCCAATGAAGCGCTGTCCGAGGCGCGCCGCGTCGCTCATACCAGCAACTTGTCCGATAAAGGTCGCAAAACATTGAAGTATCAAACACGTCACCTGCTGCTTGGCCCATCATCCCCTGAGGACAACGCGTTATGAATGTCTGTCCATATTGCGGCTATAAAAACCGCATCGGCTACTTATACTGTGAGGAGTGTGGGCAAAATCTGGTGACGGACGCTCCTGCCACCCTTCCAACAAAGCAGCTAGACCCTTCTTCCAATGAACTCGCCGCAAAGGCAACCTGGGGTACTGCGCGCTTTGGGCAGGACGCTTCGATTATCATTCATATTCGGGATGCAAGCGACCCTATTGTGGTGCGCCCTGCAAAACGGACTGTCCTGGGGCGGTTGGACTCCAGCAGTAATCAAAAACCTGATCTCGATCTGACTCCCTACGGCGCACTTGAAAAAGGTGTGTCGCGTATTCATGCGGTCATTGCCCGCAGCGATGACACCCTCACACTCATCGACATGGGCAGCGCCAACGGCACTCACCTCAATGGTCAGCGCTTGATGCCCGATCAACCTCGCGTCCTGCGCGATGGGGATGAAATTCGGTTGGGCAAACTGGTTGCTCACGTTTATTTTAAATGATCTACATCGCGGAGCGTTTATGATTACCCTACTCGTTCACATCAGTAATGCCGATCCTGTCAAGCTGGACGTTGAAGAATTGCCTAATTTGGCTGAGCTTGCAATAATCGGCTCTAATCCACGCGATCGTAAGGACAAAGAGGTACAATGGCTTGACGAAGGTGTAACAACAGTTATCATCCCTTGGTCACGGATCAATTACATTCAGATTCTGCCGGACTCTGAAGCGAAAGAAGAATTCCCGCTGCCGTTCCGCAACAACTGAGGGTCAATACGAGGTAATAAATAACGATGACATCCAAAATACCACGCACAACGCAGCGCGATGGAAAACGCATTCTCGTTGTCGATGATGAGCCGCGCATTATTGGTTTTATCCGCATGAATCTCGAACTGGAAGGCCATCAGGTACTTGAGGCTCACAGCGGCCTGGAAGCGCTCGAAGCGGTGCGTACCAAGCTGCCCGATATTGTGCTCCTTGATGTCATGATGCCGGAGCTTGATGGATTCGAGACGCTGAGGATGCTGCGCGAATTTTCAAATATCCCTGTGATTATGCTCACAGCCAAGGGCGAAGAAAATGATCGTGTTTATGGCCTGGAGCTGGGAGCAGATGATTACATCACCAAGCCGTTTGGCCCACGCGAACTTTCCAGCCGCATTAAGGCCGTTTTGCGGCGCGCCAATATGCCCTCCAGTTCGCCTGAAGAAGCCGTTCTCAAAATTGATGACCGCCTAAGTGTCGATTTCAACCGTCGCGAAGTCATCGTCAACGGCGAACCAATTAAGCTCCGCCCAACAGAATATCGCCTGCTCTATCATCTGATCGAGAACGCAGGCTGGACAGTTCCACACGACCAGCTTTTAGCGAAAGTCTGGGGCTACGAATACCGCGACGAGGCGCATTATGTCCGGCTGTACGTGAATTATCTCCGTGAAAAAATCGAGGAAGACCCTTCACATCCCAAATATATCCTCACCGAACGCGGCGTAGGATATCGGTTTATGGATTTTAAGCGTATGTCCGAAGAATCGTCGTAACGGCTGACCGTCTTGCGATGCGGCCTGTTTCAACGTAAAATATCGGTGTAAGTTTTTTCCCTTCAAGGAGGGTTTCGTGTCCTCTTTTAAGATTATCGTTACCGGCCCTTTTAACTCCGGGAAAACTCAGTTCATCAAGACGATTTCCGATATTCCGGTTGTCTCGACGGAGAAAAAAATTACAACCGAAGATCGCGGCATTAAAGCCGAAACAACGGTTGCAATGGATTATGGTCGTGTGGCACTCGATGGCGATACGCTCTATCTGTATGGTACGCCTGGTCAGACTCGTTTCGATTTTATGTGGGAAATCCTGTCCGGCGAGATGGATGCCTTCATCGTCCTGGTTGACAGCACGGATACGCCGTCTTTTCCCGATGCCGCCGATCTGGTCGAATCGTTTTCGGGTTTCGTCAATGTTCCTCATCTGGTCGTCGCCAACAAGACCGATCTCGACGGCGCAGCCAAATTAAACGATGTTCGCCGAGGCACAAAATCCGGCGGCAATGTGACCGTGATGCCCTGTGTAGCCACCCAAAAATCCAGCGTTCGTCAGGTGCTGCTTCAGGTCGTGGAACTGCTCAAAAAAGCGCATCCAGCAGGCTAAAAAGCGCGAGTGTAAGATGAATATTAGAGCCAGTACAAACTGGCTTTTTTATTTTATGGAGATCATACATTTCTTTGACGCTTCTCTGACAATTGGGGGCTAGACTCTGATCGTAACACAGTCACATTGTAACGATTAAGAGGATTAGCAGATGGGAAAAATAGTTGGTATTGACCTCGGCACAACGAACTCCGTTGTCGCCGTTCTCGAAGGTGGTGAGCCGGTGGTTATCACCAGCACGGAAGGCAGCCGCACAACGCCTTCGATTGTTGCATTCACAAAAAACAATGAACGCCTCGTTGGGCAGGTCGCCAAGCGTCAGGCGGTGATTAACCCCGAAAACACGGTCTTTTCGATTAAACGATTGATGGGCAAGACTGCCGCAGAAGCGAAGGCAGAGACAGATCGCCTCCCCTATCACGTCGTTCCTGGGCCAACCAATGACGCGCAGGTTAAGATTCCTGCCACGAATCGGAATTACACGCCGCAGGAAATCAGCGCCATGATTTTGGGCAAGCTCAAGAAGGATGCTGAATCTTACCTGGGCGAAACCGTCACGCAGGCAGTTATCACCGTACCGGCTTATTTTAACGACAGCCAGCGTCAGGCAACCAAAGACGCAGGCAAAATTGCAGGCCTGGAAGTGCTGCGTATCATCAACGAACCGACAGCAGCGGCATTCGCCTATGGCCTGGAAAAGAAGGCGCTCGAAACCATTCTGGTCTTTGACCTCGGCGGTGGTACGTTCGACGTGTCCGTGCTGGAGGTCGGCGACGGTGTGATCGAAGTAAAATCCACCAGCGGCGATACCCATCTCGGTGGCGACGACTGGGATCAGGTGATTGTCGATTGGATTGCCGATGAATTTAAGAAAGATTCGGGTATTGAGCTTCGTAATGACCGTCAGGCATTGCAGCGCTTGAAAGAAGCTGCCGAAAAAGCCAAAATCGAGCTTTCGAGCATGGTTCAAACCGAAATCAACCTGCCTTTCATCACGGCAGATGCCAATGGCCCACGCCACCTCCAACTAACGCTCACACGCTCTAAATTTGAGCAGTTGAGCGCGCCGCTGATGAATCGTCTGGAAGCACCGCTGAAACAGGCCTTGCAGGATGCAGGTCTGGATAAGAATCAGCTTCAGGAAATTGTTCTCGTCGGCGGTGCAACCCGTATGCCGATGGTACAGGAATTTATCCAGTCGCATCTGGGCAAGACACCGAACAAGAGTGTCAATCCTGACGAAGTGGTCGCCGTTGGAGCGGCATTGCAGGCTGGCGTTCTCGCGGGTGATGTCAAAGATGTGCTGCTGCTCGACGTGACGCCGCTGAGCCTGGGTGTTGAGACGATGGGCGGCGTTATGACGAAACTGATCGAGCGTAACACGACCATTCCGGTCAACAAGACCGAAATTTTCTCGACAGCCGCAGATGACCAGACCGCAGTAGACATTCACGTCCTGCAAGGCGAACGTCCGATGGCGACAGATAACATGACACTGGGGCATTTCCGCCTGGAAGGGCTGCCGCCCGCGCCGCGTGGTGTGCCACAGGTTGAAGTCGCTTTCGACATCGACGCCAACGGTATTCTCAACGTAACGGCGACGGACAAGGCGACAGGTAAGGTACAGAAGATCACCGTTACCGCCTCGACCAACCTGACGGGTACTGAAGTTGACCGTCTCGTGAAGGATGCGAACCAGCATCGTTCCGAAGATGAGAAACGTCATCAACTGGCACAGGCACGTAATGAGGCGGACTCGCTGGTGTATCAGGCAGAGAAAGCCCTCGATCAGCTTGGCGACAAAATCCCTGCCAATGATCGGGCGACTATTGAAAGCCAGCTTCAGGCTGTCCGTGAGGCAACCAAGGGTGAAGATGTTGAAGCCATTCGCTCGGTATCACAGCTTCTTCAAAACTCGACCTACGCGCTCACGCAGCAGATGTATGCAGATACCAGCGCACAGGATGGTGGCAGCCGCCGACAGTCTGAACCTGAAGGGGATGTCGTCGAAGGTGAATTCACCGAAGCGTAAATTGCGATAAAAACAAAGCGCCGGGAGATGATCTCGGCGCTTTTTGATTCTAAATCAGGCGGGGATGTATTCAGCCCGAAGCTTGGCATATTCCTGCAAGAATGAGTCAAGCAGCTTTGCTTTTTCAACTTCTGGCAGATGACAGGCATAGACGGCGTTCAGGGCGATTGTTTCCAATTCCTCAAGTGAGAGTTTGCCATGTTCAACCGCTGCCAGATATTCATCGTTCAGCGTACTTTTGAAATATTGTGGCATTTCTGAACTGATGACCACCATCATGCCCTGATCGAGCAGGTTGCGCAGAGGATAAGCGCTGTATTTCTCGATCTGACCAAAGCATAACGCCCGTGACATGCAGATGACCAGCGGAATTTTCTGATCCGCCAACAGGGACAGAACGTCCGGTGCGTCGGCGCTCCCCCAGCCATCGATAAGACGATTCGGAGTAAGCGTTTGAAGAACATCCAGAATCCCCTCAGCGCCGAGTTTGTCCCCAGCTTGAGCAGCGCGAACCATTTCTTTTTTCTCAGCCGTGCGGAACGCGCGTTCAAATTGACCAGCAGGTTGTGCATCCTCACGTCCGCTCAACCCGATGCCGATTACGCCACCCCGTTTTGCATTCGCACCCGTCGCCAGCCGGATGATTTCGTCCGAGCTGCGTGGCTGCTGTCGAGGGATATTCAGTATCCACGCCATACTCACGCCCCAGGCGCGTGCCGCTCGATCCCGACCATCATTAATGGCTGTCAGAAAATCCTCAAAGCTCATGCCATTTTCAATATAGGTCGTGGGTGTCACGCTCACTTCAGCATAACGCACATTTTGCTTGGCAAGCGATACCCCAAGCTCGTAGACCGCGTGGGTCAGGTCTTCAGGTTCCTGCAACCATTTGGAGGTAGTTGTAATGATCTCATCAAGCCGTGCATAATCCGGTTTGTCAATGAGCTGCGCCCACTGGTTGAAATGCTTGAGCGATTCATTGACTTCGTTCTGTTCCGCAATAATGAGCAAAGTCTCTTTCAGAATCGCTCCCTCAAGGTGAATATTGAGTTCGACTTTGGGCATTTCACGGATAAATTTTTCAATAGACATGCCGTTAATTCCTTGATTCGGTTTCGTCTTTTGCGGCTGCTGGCGTGTGATTATAGCCATTCAGTGACTTGTGATTTTCCGGCTGCTCGATTGCCGCTTCAATGAAGGCTGAGAACAGCGGATGTGGCAAATTCGGGCGGCTCAAAAATTCAGGATGAAATTGGCTGCCCAACATAAAGGGATGATCTTTGAGTTCGGAAATTTCGACCAGAGTCTGATCGGGGCTGAGGCCACTGAAAACCATGCCTTTTTGCTGAAATGCCGCACGATACTGGTTATTGAATTCAAAGCGATGGCGGTGGCGCTCATGAATCTCGTTTGCACCGCTGTACGCTTTAGATGCCAGCGAGTCCGGTTGCAGACGACAGGGATAAGTGCCTAACCGCATCGTACCGCCCATAGCTGTGATAGTTCGCTGGTCGTGCATCAGATCAATCACAGGATTCGCCGTATTTGTCCCAAATTCCGCGCTGTTGGCATCTTCCAGTTCCAGCACATTGCGCGCAAACTCGATGCACATCACCTGCATTCCCAGGCACAAACCTAGGTAAGGGAGTTTATGTTCACGGGCATAACGCGCCGCCAGGATCATTCCTTCGACACCGCGTTCCCCAAATCCGCCTGGAACGACAATCCCATCAACCTGCTCAAGCTCATCCCAACCTTTGTCTTTTTCCAAGTCGCCAGAATGAATCCAACTGATTTCCAGGCGGCGATCTCTGGCGCTGGCAGCATGGTACAACGCCTCACGCATACTCATATAGGCATCGTGGAGTTCGACATATTTTCCAACCACGCCGATGCGAATGGGATCATCTGCCTTGCGCATTTTTTGGATCATCTTACGCCAGTCATCCAGCGCGGGTTTCGGCGTTTCCAGCTCTAACTGTGCCACCAGATAATCGCCCAGTCCGGCATCTTCCAGCACCAGCGGCACATCATACAGTAAATCCGTCGTGACAAGCGGAATAACGGCTTCTTCATCCACATCGCAAAATAGCGCGATCTTGTTAATCACCTCAGGGCTGACCGGGTAATCCGTCCGTGCGATAATCACCTGTGGGTGAATGCCAATCCCGCGCAGATCGCGAACGCTGTGCTGTGTCGGCTTGGTTTTCAACTCGCGTGTTGCGCCCACATAGGGAAGAAAGGTCACGTGTACGGAAAGCGTGTCATTGCGATGCAGGGACATACGCATCTGGCGAATGGCTTCCAAAAACGGCTGGCCTTCAATATCGCCAACCGTACCACCAACCTCGACCAGCACCACATCGGCGTTATTTTCCTTGCCAACAGCCATCATCCGTCGCTTAATCTCGTTCGTGATGTGAGGAACAACCTGAATCGTTGCGCTCAGGTAATCCCCGCGCCGTTCCTGGTTAATCACGTGGCTGTAAACCTGCCCCGCCGTGATATTCGAGGCACGGTTCAGGTTCTCGTCAATAAAACGCTCATAGTGGCCCAGGTCGAGATCCGTCTCCGCGCCGTCGTTGGTGACAAAAACTTCACCATGCTGGTACGGACTCATCGTCCCAGGATCGATATTCAAATACGGGTCAAGCTTCTGCACAGCTACCTTCAAGCCGCGCGCCTTTAAGATTCGACCAATCGCCGCCAGGGTGACACCTTTTCCCACCGAACTGACGACGCCACCGGTGCAGAAGATATATTTTGGCTTAGGCATTCTCTCTGCTCACCTTGGACTATCCAACAAAAAGAACGGCGGGGAGATCACTTTGGTCTTGCACATTAGCCCCCGCCGATAATCGACTGCATGATGGTTATTTGGGAAAGTCTGAAGTTCCGTCCTCAGATCAATTTTTCCAGATCACTGGCTGTCCGCCGCATGTCCAGGAAGATCAACCCCAATTTTGCACCCTCACGGACAAGGGTGGTTAATACTGCTTCTTCACCAACGGACATCAGAATAACATATCCATCGTTACCCTTGATATGAACCTGATCGAGCATTCCGCGTCCCAGTTCGCCAGAAATGCGCTCACCCAGTGAAATCATGGCCGCAGACATGGCTGATACACGGTCTTCTTCTACTCCGGCTGGCAGCGAGGAAGCCATAATCAAACCATCTACACTCACGACGCCAGCCCCTTCAATCTCCGGGGTCGTTGCCTGGAGGTCACGCAGACGATCAACCATTAATTCAGTCCGCGATTTTGCCATTGTTTAATCCTCACAGCGAGTAGTTTTCGAGTATATCTCATGAATGTAATTATACTAGACCTGAACTAAAGGGCAAGTAAACAAAATCACCGTCTTTCAATCATTCAGGCTGTCGGCTATACTGGTATTTGTGTGTAAGCGTGAGACGCACACCGGTCATGTTGTTGAATGGTTTGAAGCAGGTTATGACACAATTGCAATAATCTGCGAAAGGTTCTGATCGCCAAAACTGTCTCCCCAAGTAAAGCAGGTGCTATGCCCGATTATCCTCAAGATACCCGCCGAGTAAATGATAACAAGCAGCCCCGTCAAACCAATATCGTTCAGGATGTTGCAGATCGGATCGTCCAGAGTGTCGGTCAGGTCATTATCGGTAAACGCAATGAAGTCCGTCTGACTGTCCTCGGCTTGCTCAGCCAGGGTCATATCCTGATCGAAGATATTCCCGGTGTCGGTAAAACCATGATGGCGAAAGCACTCTCACGCTCAATTGGATGTACCTTTAGCCGTATCCAATTTACGCCGGACATGCTGCCATCGGATGTCACCGGAGTTTCACTGTTTAATCAAAAAACGCGCGAATTTGAATTCCGCGCTGGCCCTATCATGGCGCAGATTGTCCTGGCGGATGAGATCAACCGCGCGACGCCCAAAACGCAGGCTGCCCTGCTGGAAGCGATGGAAGAAAAGCAGATCACGGTTGACGGCACGACCTATAAGCTCGAAGAACCTTTTCTGCTCTTGGCGACCCAAAATCCGATTGAATATGAGGGGACATTTCCACTGCCAGAAGCACAGCTTGATCGCTTCCTGCTGCGCATTCAACTCGGTTATCCCAGCCCTGCTGAGGAACTGACCGTTCTTTCCGCGCAGCAGTATCAACACCCAATTAACAATATGTATCAGGTTGTCAGCGTGCAGGAACTACTGGCAGCGCAGCAGGCTATTCGTGAAATTTATGTCGCCGATGAGATCAAGCGCTACATCATTGATCTGGTGAATGCTACTCGGCAGCACCCCGACGTTTATCTTGGCAGCAGCCCGCGCGGTTCACTGGCGCTGTTCCATACTGCGCAAGCCAGAGCCGCAATGACCGGACGCGATTACGTGATCCCCGATGATGTCAAAGCATTAGCCGAGGTCACGCTGGCACACCGCATCATTGTTGGCCCTGCGGCGCGTATCAAAGATATTTCGTCGCGCACGATTGTTCAGGACATCCTGGCAACCACGCCGATTCCTGGCGCATCCATGCACGCCTGATCGCTTATGCAGAATCGCCGCACCGCCGTTTATCTTCTGCTTATCCTCTGCCTTTTAACAGGTCTTTTTACGGGTCGCTCTTTCTTTTTCAACCTGTCCTACCTGTTTGGCGGCCTGCTCGTGATTTCATTTATCTGGGCATGGCTCTCCGTGCGTTGGATCGGTATTAGCCGCCGGACACGCGCCCGCCGCGCCCAGGTAGGTCGCAGCCTGGATGAAGTGTTCATCGTCCGCAACCAGACGGTCATCCCCAAGTTGTGGTTGGAGGTGCGTGACCATTCCGACCTGCCAGGGCACCGCGCCAGCCATGTTGTCCCGGTCTTAGGCTCACGCGGCAGCTACCGCTGGTATATCGAGACCCCCTGTCTGGTTCGCGGCGAGTTTCAACTTGGGCCGCTGACCATCCTGAGCGGTGACCCCTTCGGACTATTTTTGTCACCGCGCCGCCTGGGAGTTACCTCAAAGGTCATTGTTTACCCCGCAACCGTACCCGTAAACCATTTTGAACTTCCAGTTGGCATGATCTCCGGCGGTGAGGCACAGCGGCGGCGCGCCCATTTCGTCACCACCAATGCGGCAGGTGTGCGCGACTATGTGCCGGGAGACAGTTTTAACCGCATCCACTGGCGCACCAGCGCGCGTCGAGATCGGTTGATCGTCAAGGAATTTGAGATCGACCCATTGGTAGACATCTGGCTTTTTGTCGATTTTTCGGCAAGCTCACTGGTCGAAGACCCCAGCCTGCGCCGGAATGAGCGCGGCACAATTATTCCGACCAGTCAGGCGATTCCCCCATCAACAGAAGAATACAGCGTTGTGGTTGCGGCTTCGCTGGCGCAGTATTTTATTGAATTAGAACGGGCGCTCGGATTCGCTGCCTACGTGCCACATCGCGAGATCTACCAGCCGGAGCGCGGCAATCGCCAACTGACAAACATTCTTCAAACACTGGCAATCGCCCGCAGCTATTCGAATTATTCGGTGGCGCAGATGCTCACGCTGGAAACACCGTATCTCACACGCGGCACAACGCTGGTGATCGTCACGGCTTCACTCGATCAATCCTGGGTGAGCGAAGCGCAAATTTTGTCGCGCCGAGGGATTCGCCCGGTCTGCGTCCTCATCGATCCGGCATCCTTCGGCGGCATGAAATCATCCGAAGAACTGCGCGGCATCCTCCGTCTGGCAAAAATTCCGACGATTGTGATCCGAAAAAATGATGACCTCACGGCGGCGTTAGGCCAGCGCCCTATTTAAAAGATTAAAAATCAAGCACCCACCACTGAAAATGGCTGACCAACGAGAATCCGCTGGCTTCCGCCGCATCGATGGCTTGCTGATTAACGCTTGGGATAACCGCACCCGCAATATCCCAACGATTTTGGGTACGCATTGCCTGCCCTTGAGCCAATGCTTCCGGCGTGAGCGCACCCTCAATCCACACACCCTTGTAATTTAAGGTGCTGACCGGAATCAGGTGGCAACCTTCAATCGATTTTATTGCGTGGTTGTTTTCCGCATCCGATACATACAACGCCAGAATTTCGCCATTTGTCGTGTATCCACACGACGCAAACGTGCGCTGGCTGGCGATATTTTCCGTCTGAATCAGCGCCCGCGCGAAATTAGCGCCCTGCTGCTTCCCGATCCCCGTAATGGTACTCACCAAATTTTTCGCGATCCCCCGCCGTTGATATTCAGGATGTACAGCGAGTAAATCGACCTCCCAGCGTTTTACATTGGTTTGCGAAATGGTCATAAATGCGGCGGCAAGTCCAGTGGCTTTTGAATCCATTTCATCTACGAGGATCGGCTGTTCAGGCTTATTTAATACGGCTTGGATATGCACTTCGCTCGTAGAGTCTGAAGGCCAAACGGCATCTTTCAGAATTTTAATGGCCTGAGCATCACTGATGGTTGCTTTTCTAATCATCTTTTATCTTTCGGAGGCGATAGTTTTTCGGCTATGATTATGAGATTATCGATTCTGATCTGGTGTTCATGACTACGCGAAATAAAAATTATCTCTATCTGACTGTTTTCACCAGTGGGATGACGACTCTGGCAATCGAGTTATCCGCGTCACGCTTGCTCGGCAACGTCTTTGGCACGAGTAACCTCGTCTGGGCAAATGTCATCGGCCTGATGCTCCTCTATCTGACCGTCGGCTATTTCATCGGCGGACGCTGGGCGGATCGTTCTCCAACCTACTCGACTTTTTACCGCATCATTCTCTGGGGTGCATTTTTGAGCGCGTTAATTCCGCTCGTATCGCGCCCTGTTTTGCGCGCAGCAGCGGTAGCCTTCGTCGGGGCAGAAGCAGCGCTGGCGTTGGGTTCCTTCATCTCAATCCTGATTCTGTTTTCGATCCCCATCACCCTGCTCGGCTGCGTCTCGCCATTTGCTATCCGTCTCGGCGTCACGGGCATCGAAAACGCGGGCAAAATTTCCGGGTTTATTTATGCCATCAGTACGCTCGGCAGCTTATTCGGAACATTCCTGCCCGTCCTGGTGTTAATTCCGCAGATTGGCACGTTCGCCACCTTTTTAACCATCTCTGCCATTCTCTATATTGTCGGCTTCATCGGCCTCTGGCGCACGATAGGCAGATCAGCGCTGCGATTTTTATGGATGCCTATCGCCATCGCTATTCTCGCATTTCTGGTGCTGCAAGGGCCATTGCGCGCGCCCCTCGCCAACGCCAAACTGCTCTATGAGGACGAGAGTGCTTACAATTTCATCCAGGTACAGGAGGACGCGAACGGCTATCGTTATCTCTATCTGAACGAAGGCCAGGGCATCCACAGTCAATGGCATCCGACCAATTACGCCGACCAGAATCGAACCTGGAGTTTTTTCCTCACCGCGCCTTACTTCAACACCCCATCCTACACGCCCACTGATGTCGATTCGCTCATGATTATCGGCCTCGCCGCTGGGACAATCGCCCGCCAGTATACCAAAGTCTACGGACAGATTCCGATTGATGGCATCGAGATCGACCCTGGCGTGATCGAGGCAGGCGCGCTTTTTTTCGATATGAACGCCGAAAAAATGCCTAACCTCACGGTCTATGCGGAGGATGGGCGCTACATGCTCAATCAACTCGACAAGCGCTACAGCGTGATCGCCGTCGATGCCTATCGCCCGCCCTATATCCCCTGGCATTTGACGACTGTCGAATTTTTTCAGGAGATTCGCAACCACCTCACCGACGATGGAGTCGTCGCGATTAACGTGGGACGCACCCAGACAGATCGCCGCTTGATTGACGCGATGACCGCCACGCTGCTGCAAGTCTTTCCAACCGTTCACGCGATGGACGTGCCGATTTCCTTCAATACACTGCTGGTCGCTACCAATAAGCCAACCACGCCCGATAATCTTGCGCAAAATCTCGCCATTTTACCCGCTGACGCCGACCCGCTCCT
>Ga0268299_1003865_pt1 | contig 12802 bp, 12 predicted proteins | sample NOBtaG_FD_193484 | JGI IMG/M metagenome (GOLD analysis project Ga0268299, IMG submission 193484) | Activated sludge microbial communities from bioreactor in Nijmegen, Gelderland, Netherland - NOB reactor | ecosystem: Engineered > Bioreactor > Aerobic > Activated sludge | place: Netherlands...
TCAGGAAGGACGGCGTGATATGCCTCGAAGAGAAACGGGAGTTGGCGTCACGCCTTTGGGACAAAACGTGGTGGGAGCGTGGGTTGTTAAGACAACAAGCCGCGCGATTGCCTTGGGGGCGGTGCGCCATGGCGCTCGATCCGCATTCTCCTGCGGGATTGATGGTTCAGGCGGCATTGAAGCACTCCGGGGTGTTTGAGCTTGCCGGTGCGTATTTAGGGTGTCGTATGGAATTCCTCTATGCGGCGCTGGATCATGCGCATGAGCGTCAAGCATGGTACAAGGGGTGCTATGCAGATGTAGGCCTGGGCACGTCTGAGACCGCCTATATGCACTTGGACGCAGACTGCGATATCGTCAAGGCCATGCTGTACCTCACGGATGTGAACTCTGAGAACGGACCATTTCGATTTGTGCGCGGAAGTCACCGATGGGCGCGATCTCCGTTTCTTATTGCCCTATACAAGGGGTTTGACTGCCAGCAAGACGTGTATTTTGAGCGAGCGCAGAATACGCTCGACTATGAGGGCGGGTATTATCGGCCTCGTTTTCAGGCCGCGGCTCATCGCCGAGAATTGATGTGCCTCCCGAGCAGCTTTCGAGGATCCACTCATTTCGGCGACGATGTAGTCGATGCAAGTCCACTGTCAAAACGGTTACTCGCACACGAGGATGTGTTCACTGGGTGCGGTGGGACTTTCGTGCTGTTCCATGGCGCGGCCGGTATTCATCGGGGAGCGCAAGTATCCGCTGGTGAGCGGTGGGCGATACAGATTGCGCTTCGCGCATCGAGAGAACAATCGGAACGTCCGCATCGGTATGTGAACGAAAGACTTGCGAGTCTTCGATATCATGTCAGACGGCTTAAGCGCACCTTGCTGTTAACTTCTAAGGTAACCTGATCCGCTGTGACTCAATCGAAGGGCCAGACGGCGCTTCAGCCGGTTATTAAAAAACTGCTCGGTCACCAGCGCTTGATCATTGCGGATGCGGGTGCTGCGTATGGATTGCCCGCGCATCTACAGATGCTCGCCTCCGTATCCATTTTGTGTCTTTTCGAACCGCATGCCCAGCGGGCAGAGGAACTCCGTCGGCTCTTAGGCGCTGAGGCGCGCGTGTTTCAGACGGCTCTGTCACGTCAAGGCGGTGAACGGACGTTGTATGTGACAAATGTTCCAACCGGGGCTTCCCTCTTGCGGCCGGGTTCGGATGCGGCGTTCGAATTGGCAGAGCACGCCTATTTCTTTCCTGTGCAAGAGGAGCGGATTCATACGCGTCGGCTTGAGGACGTGCTCGTCGAGGATGGCATTGCCCGGCTGGATTTTCTGAAAGCCGACGTTCAAGGCGCAGAATTGGAAATTCTCCAAGGACTCGGCGCATCGCTTGGGCGCACACTTTTGGGGGTTGAATTGGAAGTCGGATTTCCCGGCGGATACATCGGGCAGCCTGGATTTGGGGATCTCGATCAATATCTTCGTGACCTCGGTTTCGAACTATTCGATTTGCGGCTGGCGAGAATCCATAGATTCGTGTCCGGAAGCTACCGTCATCTTCCAGAACAGGTGTTTGGTGTTCATGCCGATTCTTCTTCACTCAGTAAGCGTGTCTGGGAGGCAGACGTGCTGTACTTTGTGAAGCCGGCGACATTGATGCATGCCGGCGATGTGCCGGGAATTCGCCGCCTGGCAGTGTTGTACTGTGCGTATGGGTTCTATACCGAAGCCTATCATCTGCTTGAACAAGCGGGGCAAGTAGGAATGCTTTCTTCGGAAGAAGCTGCCGAACTTAAAGGTGATGTCGTCCGGCTACACCGTATGGTTCGATCTTGTGTCTTTGAGTCGGTGATGTGGTATCGGCTTACGAGTCCATTCCGCCGTTTAGGGATTCGCTTGCGAAACACACTCTGCGGGTTTCAAGGCGGAAAATGGCAGGAATAACGTCGCCGTTCGGCATAGGCCGGACCGCAATCGTGTCATGGCTGACGACCATTCATTCCCTCGTCGCGTATGCTGCGCGAAAGTTCCCGTTGCTCGCGGCCTGCGTCCTGTTGTCTCTGATCTCGGTGGCGATGGAACTGACTGCTATGGCGAGTCTGGTTCCACTCATGGAATTGGCGGTAGGGCATGTCATTCCTTCGACAAGCAACTGGAGCAGTGTTCCGCGGTGGCTTGGCTATACTCCGGATATCGCCTTCTATGTGATGATGTTCTTGCTGTTGATCAGTTTGCGTTTGATCACCTCCTTCGCGTCCAGTCTCCTGGTGTCGTATCTCTCTCGGCAAATGATCGCCCATTTCTCATCCGAAGCGTTCACGGCATTTGTGAATTCACTCGCATTTGAAGAAATTCAGCGGCGTAGCGTGGGGTATTTTATCAACCTCGCCGGTGATGAGGCGAATCGGGCGAGTCAGGTCATCACAGCATTGTTACGCCTGATTCCTGTGGCGGTGCTCGGTCTCCTGTACTTTTCAGCCGTTACCTATCAGTCATGGTGGATTGCACTCGGAGTGCTGGCGTTCCTGGTGTCGTCCCTGGCAGCCTTAGGCCAGACGTTTCGACGGGTGCATGAGTTGGGAGCGCGTCAGCAGCAAGAGTCCCGAGATCTCAATTCGCACTTTCTTGACTCGCTCAATTCCTTGCGAACCGTTCGCAGTTACACGGCCGAGGACTTCGTCAGCCAGGAATATCAGCGGATGATCTACGGGTATGCTGGAACTTGTTTTCGAGTCGATGCGCTTTCTCTGTTGTCTAGCTTCGTGCCGGCGCTTATTCTCGTTCTGGCAAGCTGTGCCGCGATTCTATGGTTCATCGATGTGTCGGCTATTGCCGCGCATGTTTCCGTTATTATGGTGGCAGTCGTTCTCTTATTGCGGTTTTTCCCGGTTGCAGGGCAAGCTATCGACATTTTCTTGCGCTTGGTGGCTGATCTTCGCGCAGGAGACGATTTGAGACGGGTTCTTCGTGACGTGTCCGCTGGGCAGGTGACGGAGCCTGCTCAAGATGAGTGCGCGGCCGCTCCACCAATTCATCATATCCGGTTTGAAACCGTATCGTTCGCATATGCGCAACGCGAACCGGTGTTGCAGGCGCTCACGGTGTCATTCTGCGCAGGAAACAACTATGCAGTGCTCGGCCGCTCTGGTATCGGCAAATCAACGTTTGTCGATGTTCTCCTTAAGTTTTACGTGTCTCACAGCGGGCGCATCACGGTCAATGATGTCGACCTCAGCCGAGTCAATACACAGTGGTTACGGGATCGTATCCGGGTCGTTGAGCAGCATGCCAAACTTTTTAACGACACCATATATAATAACGTCGCCTTTGGCGCGCAGGTCACGTTGGATATGGTTCGAGAAGCTTGTCGGATCGCCTGCATAGACTCCGACATCGAACGCCTTGCGGAGGGGTACAATACTTTGGTTACCTACCAAGGAAGCAACCTCTCGGGTGGGCAACGACAGCGACTCGCAATCGCCCGGGCATTGGTTCGGAATCCTGATGTTCTGATTTTGGATGAAAGCGTCAACGCACTAGATGCGGTATTACGTCGTCAAGTGGTGACGAGTATTCTTCAAGCGTATCGACAGCGAATCGTGATTTGTATTACTCATGATCCTGCAGTGTCGGAGCAGTTCGAGCGAGTGCTGGAGTTTGCACGGCTCAAGGCGGAGCCCCAGCCACTCAGTTCCTAAGCGAGATCGATCGGTTCATTGGACGCCATGCATGGTTTTCTCTCTCGTTGTCTGACCTCCTGCCTGTATTCCATGCTGCGGGCGATCCGTCCTGAAGTTCGTTGGTCCTATTCCCAAGAGGGTGAAGATCTCGTTTTGAGTCGGCTATTCGAAAACCAGCGTCCTGGCTTTTATGTGGACATTGGCGCACACCACCCATTCCGATTTTCAAATACGTATTTGCTCTCTCGTCGTGGTTGGCGGGGAATCAATGTTGATCCAAATCCGCAGGCGATGCGGTTGTTCGGACGTCTGCGTCGACGCGATATCAATCTAGCCATAGGTATCGCCGAGGAGGCCGGAAGCCGGCGGTATTTCCAATTCAATGAGCCTGCGTTGAACACGTTCGACGAACAGTTGGCCCGTCAGCGCGAGGTGAAAGATGGCTATCAATTGATTGCGTCGACACTGGTTTCCGTAGAGCCGCTTCGGCAAGTATTTGAACAGCACTTGCCGCAAGGACAAGCCATAGACGTCTTGTCGGTGGATGCGGAAGGATGTGATCTGAGCGTCATCCGGTCGAATGACTGGGACCGGTTTCGGCCTTACTGCTTGTTGGTGGAGACGTTGCAGTCCTCGTTGACCTCCCTTGAGACGAACGCGACGCATCAATATGTATCGGCGCGCGGTTACGGCCTATTCGCCAAGACGGTCAATACCTTCATTTATCTGGACCAGAAGAGCCCGAGACAGCCGTGTTAGCGCCGATTGGCTTGTTCGTGTATAAGCGTCCTGAGCACACTGTGCGAGTACTGGAAGGTCTGAGAAGCAACCGAGAAGCTCGGGATTCGGATCTCTTTGTCTTCTCTGATGGAGCGAAGAACTCGCTCGCGAACGAAGGGGTTTCTGCCGTCAGGGCGTTGGTTCGTAAACTGACAGGATTTCGTTCCGTCACTGTCGTGGAACAATCTGCAAACCTCGGGCTCGCCCGTTCGATCGTAACCGGAGTCACGGATTTGACGGGACGATTTGGACGGGTGATTGTATTGGAGGATGACGTTGTTCCGGGGAGGCATTTTCTGCACTACATGAATGCCGCGTTAGAAAAGTATGAGCACGTCCGAGAAGTGGTCAGCATTCACGGTTATTCCTATCCTGTGAACTGCTCACTGCCGGACACGTTCTTCCTGCGCGGCGCAGACTGTTGGGGGTGGGCCACGTGGGCGCGAGGCTGGCGCGTTTTTGAGCCGGATGGAGCCAAGCTGTTGGCAAGGCTTTCCGAAAGCGGGCTGTCGTGCGTGTTCGACTTCGACGGCGGGTATCCCTACAAGAAAATGCTCGAGGAGCAGGTGGCGGGGCGGAACGACTCCTGGGCTATCCGATGGTATGCAGCGGCATTCCTGGATGGGTTACTCACGCTGTATCCAGGCTCGTCTCAAGTGCAGAACATCGGGACGGACGGGAGCGGGACCCATGGGGGATGTGCTGCTGAGTTCTTGCATGCATCATGGGGAAAGCCGGTCTTACTGGAGGATATCCCGATCCAGGAAAATCAGAGGGCACGTGAAGCATTTGTGCATATGCTGAAATCGCTACGGCCGTCACTGACTCGGAGGATTTGGGCGCGTCTACGCAAAATCACCGGCGAGATTCCGAAGGGAGTCAAGAGGTGAAACACGTGATCAAGTCCTGGATCCCTTCCGCAATTTTGAATGCCTACCGTAGATTTTGCTCTGATGACATTCGGTTTCACGGTCAGTTTTCTACCTGGGAGTCAGCGCGGGCGGCCTCTTCCGGATATGACGATGAAGTCATTTTCAGGAAATCCAGAGCAGCGGCGCTCAAGGTTAAGAAAGGAGAGGTCGCGTATGAACGCGACTCTGTTCTATTTGATCACGTGGAGTTTTCTTATCCTATCCTGTCGGGTCTCTTGCGTAGCGCGCGGGGACGAGACGGGAATGTGAGCGTATTGGATATCGGCGGATCATTTGGAACCACCTATCGACAGTTCAAGGCTTTTCTCAGGCCTTCGGCATCCGTACGGTGGAATATCATAGAACAGCCTCGAGTTGTCGAATCAGGGCAGGCTGAGTTTGCGGATGAAGAACTCCATTTCTTCCGCACGATCGGAGAGGCTGCCGATGCGGAATTCCCTGACGTCGTATTGCTGTCGAGCGTGCTGCAGTATGTCCAGAATCCCTACGATCTCATCCGTGAGGTTTGCTCCATCGGCGCGCGCAGTATTGTGGTTGCACGAACGCCGTGCGCCCTTGCCGAGCGGGATATCCTCACGGTTCAAGTTGTGCCTCCTTCGATTTATAAGGCAAGTTATCCGTGTTGGATCTTCGCTGAATCTAAATTGCTCGAGGCGTTTTCGGCGCGGTATCGACTGGTGGCTTCATTTCAAGAGCCTGGTGGATCGTTATGGAGTGATCAGGGCCCGTTTGAACTTCGTGGTTTCATCTTGGACCGAAAGTCTTCCAGATGTTGACCAGGCTCAAGCGGTTTTATACTGCCCAGATGATGTGTCCAAATTTTGCGGGCTTGTTCATCAACCCGTTCTATTTTGCAAGAAAAGGGCTGTATGATGGCATCTGCGGCCTGGCGCCCAGAATCACGGGGCGTGTTCTGGATGTCGGCTGTGGAACGCAGCCGTATCGGCGATTATTTTCGACCGCTGAATATACGGGAATGGAGCTGGATACGCAGGAGAATCGCGCGCACAAGCGGGCAGATGTGTTTTACGGCGGCCAAATCTTTCCGTTCGATTCTGAAAGTTTTGATTCCCTCGTGTGTAGTCAGGTGTTGGAGCATGTCTTCACACCACGGGAGTTTGTTGGAGAACTGAATCGAGTGCTGAAGCCTGGGGGAGCCTTGCTGCTGACGGTGCCATTCGTGTGGGACGAGCATGAACAGCCGTACGATTGCGCACGGTACACGTCGTTTGGCCTGCTTGCTCTGATGAAGGAGGCCGGCTTTGAAGTTGTCGAACACGTCAAGACAATGGGAGATGTTCGCGTGCTCTGTCAATTGTTAAACGCGTATCTGTATAAAGTGACAGTGAGTAAGAGCCCATACCTCAATCTTCTGAGTACCCTGCTGTTGATGGCACCCATCAACCTCTTTGGCGCCGTCGCACGATTCGTCACTCCTTCAAATCTTGATTTGTATCTCGATAACGTTATTCTAGCGAGAAAAGCAGGGCACGAATGACAGGATCTGGAAACTTTTCAGGCTCGAATGTCCTGATTACCGGAGGGATGGGATTTATCGGCTCCAATCTGGCTCGAGAGCTGGTGGGAAGAGGGGCGCATGTGACGCTGGTCGATAGCCTCGTTCCAGAGTATGGCGGCAATCTATTCAATGTTGCGGATATAGAAGGAAATATTCGCGTGAATATTTCAGATGTTCGTGACGAATACAGTTTCAGGCATCTCATTCAAGGACAAGATTTTTTGTTCAATTTGGCAGGGCAAACAAGTCACCTCGACTCAATGGAAAATCCCTATACGGATCTGGAGATCAATTGCCGCGCCCAGATGTCGATTTTAGAGGCGTGCCGTCGTTACCGACCGAATATCAAGATCGTTTTTGCGAGTACGAGACAGATCTATGGTAAGCCGGACTATCTACCGGTGGATGAGAAGCATCTTCTTCGGCCGGTGGACGTGAATGGGATCAATAAAATGACCGGGGAGTGGTATCACATCCTGTACAACAACGTGTACGACATTCGTTCCTGTGCATTGCGCCTGACCAATACCTACGGGCCTCGGATGCGAATCAAGGACGCCAGGCAAACGTTTTTGGGGATATGGATTCGTCTCCTTGCCGAGGGGAGGCCGTTTGATGTGTGGGAAGGACATCAACTACGAGATTTCACATTTGTCAGCGACGTTGTTGATGCGATGCTCTTGGCTGCGGTGAGTGATGACGCGAATGGTCAGGTATTCAATCTTGGTGGAGAGCCGGCAATCAGTCTCAAGGATCTTGCTGATTTACTTGTGAAGGTCAACGCTGGAGGGAGTTATGTCCTACGGTCGTTTCCAGGAGACCGGAAGCGAATTGATATCGGTGACTATTATGCGAATTTCGAGAAAATTCGAACCACACTCGAATGGGAACCTAGAGTGTCGTTAGAGCAAGGGCTTCATCGCACGGTCGAGTTTTATCGGCTCCATCTTGCCCACTATCTTTAAGAAAGCGCGTCGTGTCGCATTTGCCTGTGATCTCAGCCGCTAACCCACTCGCAGACTACTTGGCTCGGAAGCCAGAGATTGACCAGGCGATCCAGCGTGTTCTGTCAGGGGGCCGGTATATTCTTGGGCCGGAGGTTGCCGCATTCGAGCAAGAGTTTGCCTCCTTTCTAGGGGCTGGTTTTGCTGTGGGTGTGGGCAGCGGCACAGAGGCGTTGCATGCGGCTCTGCGCGTTTGCGGTGTAGGCCCAGGCGACACGGTGATTACCGTCTCTCATACCGCTGTGGCTACTGTGGCTGCAATCGAATTGGCCGGCGCGATTCCCCTCCTCGTGGATATCGACCCCAAGAGCTATACCCTCGATGCCAATCAACTGGAAGATACGCTCTTGGCGGGCCGATCGTTGCGTATCAAAGCGCTCATTCCTGTTCATCTTTACGGTCATCCTGCGGATATGCCCTCGATCATGAGCATCGCAGAGCGATTCAATGTGAAGGTGATTGAGGATTGTGCTCAGTCCCACGGAGCTTCGATCGGTGGCCGGAAAGTCGGTACGTGGGGGCATTTGGCGGCATTCAGTTTTTACCCTACGAAGAATCTGGGAGCTTTGGGGGATGGCGGGGCGGTGGTGACCAATGATCTGACACTGGCTGAGCATACAGCATTGTTTCGCGAATATGGTTGGAAGCAGCGCTACATCAGCGAGATACCCGGTGCCAATTCCAGGCTTGATGAACTTCAGGCCGCTATCCTGCGAGTGAAACTTCGGTTTCTAGCTCAGGACAATGCGAAGCGGCAGGCGGTGGCCGGTCAGTACGATGCGAGATTGTCTGGCTCGTCGCTTACTATACCGCGAACGTACCCTGGCCACACGCACGTCTATCACCAGTACGTAATCCGTACTCGTCACCGTGACGAATTGAAGGAGTTTTTAGAAAAATCTTCTGTGGGATCGCTGATCCATTATCCTGTCCCGATCCATCTCCAACCGGCCTATCGCGACTGCCGGCTCGCACAGGGGGGGCTTACTGAGACGGAGCGGATCTGTTGTGAGATCCTTAGTCTTCCGATCCATCCATACTTGACTGCTGATGAGGTTGGTCGGGTCGCCGATGCGATTCTGTCGTGGCTTCAGCAGGAGCCTCAGCCTAAGTGATGCGCTATTTTTGTACATATTTTGACCGCAATTATCTCTCTCGCGGGTTGGCGTTGTATCGCTCGCTTGTCCGGACCTCTTCTTCGTTTCAACTGTGGATTCTTTGCATGGACAGTGAGAGTTATGATTTGCTGACTCGATTCCGATTGCCGCAAGTTCGGCTCATTTCAATCGAAGAACTCGAAGCCGCCGATCCTGAGTTGTCGGCTACGAAAGGAACACGTTCCAGGATTGAGTACTATTTTACCTGTTCTCCGTCTCTTCCATTGCACATCCTCAAGTCCAATGCTGAGATCGACGTCATTACCTATGTAGATGCGGATTTGTACTTCTTCTCCGACGCTGAGCCGATTTTTAGAGCGTTCACCGGATATTCAATTGGAATCACCGGCCATCGATTTTCCACGTCGCATCGCCATTTAGAAGAGTATGGGCGGTATAACGTTGGATGGCTCATGTTTCGGAACAATCAAGACAGCTTGGCCTGCTTGGCATGGTGGCGTGAGCGATGTCTTGAATGGTGCTACGACAGGCCCGAAGCCGGCCGTTTTGCGGATCAGAAATACCTGGATGAATGGCCGGACCGTTTCCCAGGAGTCATTGTGCTCGATCATTCTGGCTTGAATGCCGCTCCATGGAACCTTGGCGGGACGGTGGTCGCTCAGACCGAAGCCGGTATCCAGATTGATGGCCAGCCGCTTGTTGGGTTTCATTTTCACGGTTTCAAGCGAATCTGGCGATGGCTCTATGATCCGAACTTAAGTGACTACCAGGTTTCATCGTCGATAGTCATGCGTCGTGGAATATTCGCCCCCTACCTCCGTGAAATAGCGGCGATTGACAACGAATTGAAGTCGCTGCATGGCAGTATCGTTCCAGTGACCTCGCTCAAGCGTGGGAGCGGCAAACGCTTCAAGGTCATTGGGTCCACGAACGGCGTGCGGCGATGGTTGAAGGTCGGTCGTCGACTAGTCATGGGGCAGTACCTAGTTCACGTGAACGGGCATGTCCTGTGATAGGCATCTCGGACAGCCCAGAGGAAAATCATATGATGAATCGTCCATGGCCATTGAACGGAATGTGCACAAGACTGTAGATGGCATGGCATCGGTGCCTTATGAACAGCTTTCGCGCATGAGATATAACATGTCCGCTCCTTTTCCACGTATCTCGGTCGTCACTCCTTGCCTCAATGGAAGCCTGTTCATCGAAGAAGCGATTCAAAGTGTCCTCGATCAAGACTATCCCAATGTCGAGCATATTATTGTTGACGGCGGATCGACAGACGGGACCCTGGAACTGATCAAAAAATATCCGCATCTGCGAGTAATCAGTGAGCCCGACCAAGGGCTCTACGACGCACTCAATAAGGGGGTGCGATTGAGCACCGGTGACATCATCGGCCATCTCAATTGTGATGATTTCTACGAAAAACGGACCTTTGGGAGGGTGTGTAAAGCGTTTATGGATTCGCCTGCCATAGAAGCGGTGTGTGGGGGCGTGGAGGTGTTTGAACATGGTAAAAATGGCGTAACGCGCGTGATTGCGCAATACATGCGTCCGGTAGATTTGGAGCTTTCATTTGAAAATGTGACCACAGGACCGGCTATGACGAATTCGCGCTTTTTCAGAAAGAGCGTGTATGAAAGAATCGGACTGTATGAGCCCCGTTTCCGTATTGCGGCTGATCGAGAGTTTCTCATTCGCGCGGCTTTGGCCAGAATCCAGAGTATTGGAATAGAGACGGTGTTGTATCACTATCGGGCCCACGCCGGGTCATTGACGTTTAGCCCTCGAAGCCCGCATCGCTTGAGGACGCTCAATGAATTCTTGGAGATTGCTGAAGCGCATATCCCTACTGATGGTGGAGTCGATGTGATAGAGCCGTTCTGTCGAGAGTGGCATGCCAGGACGGCGGCTGAAGCTACGATGAGAGCTCTCCGTGAGAGAAGCTATACATTGGCTCTGAACTATGCGAAACGTGGAAGCACGTACAAACCATCATGGCCGTTGACTTTCATGACGATTTTTTTTCGAAGGATTATGACGGGGAAGAGCCACTGACTCACGCATCCATTCTATGAAAGTCTCCTTGATTGTCGCGACGGTCGGACGAACATCCGAACTACATCGGCTGTTAATGTCGCTCGTGTCTCAAACCTACACGAATCTTGAATTGATTGTGGTTGATCAGAATGGTGACGACCGCCTCCATGAGATTCTTGCTCCATTTCGAGGTCGCCTGACCATCATCCATATCACCTCCCAACTGGGTGTTTCGCGAGCTCGCAACGAAGGGATGAAGAGTATGACGGGAGACATCGTAGGGTTTCCTGATGACGATTGTTGGTATCCCCAGGACCTTTTGAGTACGGTAGTTCGATCGCTGGAGCAATATCGCTGCGATGGGGTGACAGGTCGCGTCATATGCCAAGATGAGGCGAATGTCTATTCAAAGTTTGATGGGACTGCGGGGCCGGTGTCTTTGACGAACGTCTGGAGGCGAGCATGCGCTGTGACCATTTTTCTCACACGACGAATCATTGAAACTGTTGGCGGATTTGATGAAACGATGGGACCGGGTGCCGGGACTCCCTGGTTTGGAGGAGAGGATATTGATTATCCTGTCAGAGCTATGAAGGCCGGATTCAGTCTTCTCTATCTTCCGGAGATTCAGGTTTTTCACCCGAATCCATTCGATCAGGGATGGGAGAAAATGGCTAATCGTGCTTACATGTATGGCGCGGGGATCGGGAGGGTATGGAAAAAACATGGATTCCCGCTCTGGATAGTTGCGTATTATTTGATTCGCCCGCTCGGAGGGACTTTCATCTGCTTGGTCATGGGGGAGCGTTCAAAAGCCAAATATCACTGGAATGCCTTGCGGGGTCGGCTCAGTGGGTGGAGATCCACTTTGTGAGGGCCAGGCACCGATTGAGCAATGAGCGCGCGCGGATTGATTGGGAACTATGCCGGCAGAGTTTCACGGTTGTACATGGAAATGGGCGGAAGGATGTATGATCCAAGGGATGCCTAATGCCGACACGAAGTGGAGCTCGTGATGATGAGTAGCGACCGTGCAACGCGGGTAAGGTCATCAGCATATCCCCGGCTGGGTTTTTGTCTGGCTAAGTAATGCTCGCCATCGATGTCCGAATGATTCGTTGCGCAGGGATCGGAACCTATCTTCGTCAGTTGGTTCCACGAGTTGTAGCGGCCTTGCCTCCTTATCCGATCTCCTTGATTGGGGATACTGCCCACTTGAGAACCTTAGGCTGGGTGACGGATGAAAGTTATACTCTCGTGGAGTGCCGTGCGCCAATTTATTCCATTCGTGAACAAGTCGAACTGCCGTGCAAGATACCGAGGCAGACAACACTGTTGTGGTCTCCGCACTACAATATTCCCTTGTGCTATTCAGGCCGATTGGTCGTCACGATCCACGATACGTTTCATTTGGCCATGCCGCAATTTGTGCCAGGGTGGCATAGGCGTGCCTATGCACGGTTGATGTTTCGTGCCGTTCGCCGCAAGGCCTGCGAGATTTTTTGCGTGTCGCAATTCGGAAAGCGTCAATTGATGGCATTTTGTCCTCAAGGAACCCAGCCGGTCACGGTGACACCCAATGGTGTGGACGAGTCATGGGCACAGTTTCCCAAGGAACCGCGATCGCACGAGAGGCCCTATATTCTTTTCGTCGGCAATCTGAAGCCGCACAAGAACCTCGTGCGGTTGCTTGAGGCAGTCGAGTTGATACGGCAGCGCATACCGCATGATCT
>Ga0268299_1003866_pt1 | contig 12795 bp, 8 predicted proteins | sample NOBtaG_FD_193484 | JGI IMG/M metagenome (GOLD analysis project Ga0268299, IMG submission 193484) | Activated sludge microbial communities from bioreactor in Nijmegen, Gelderland, Netherland - NOB reactor | ecosystem: Engineered > Bioreactor > Aerobic > Activated sludge | place: Netherlands...
ATAGAACAGGAAATCGGTACCGAATTGCTTCGATACCGATCTACCGCCTACGTTTGGCCATCTCAAATTGCCTGCTTTTTTGTCTGGCTCAAAATTCGGGATGACTCATGTTTTGTTTACAAAACCCACCTGCATTATGAAACATGTTTTGCTTCTCCTGCTCTTCGTGGCAACTACAGCCACCGGCATTGCCCAAAACAACTCAAAACCCCAAGGCCAACACTCAAAACTCGAAAACCGGGCACGCCAAATCCTGAAAAATACGCCGATCATTGACACCCACATTGACTTCCCCTGGAGTCTCGTGGAGCGAAACGAGTGGTTCAAGCCTGGTTACGAAGCCCACGCGCTGCGCCACCCGGCGGGCGACTTCGACTATGAGCGGGCCAAGCAGGGCGGACTGTACGGGGCATTCATGTCCATCTACATTCCGGCATATTATCAAAAACTTCCGTCCGGAAGCGCCAGGGCCGTGGCCGATTCGCTCATAGATATCGTCTATGCCGTAGCCAAGGCTTACCCCGACAAGTTTGCGCTCGCCATGAACGCAGCCGACATCGAGCGAAACTTCAAAAAAGGCATCGTGTCGTTGCCCATGGGCATGGAAAACGGCGCCCCCATCGAGTCGTTGGCCGACGTGGAGTACTTCCACATCCGCGGCATCCGGTATGTCACCCTGGCCCACAGCCGCGACAACCGCATCTCCGATTCGTCGTACGACACCCTGCGCACAAACGGCGGTCTGAGCGCTTTTGGCCGCGAAGTGGTGCGCGAAATGAATCGGGTGGGCATCCTCGTGGACGTGAGCCACTTGTCCGATGCTGCTATTTGGGACGTACTGGAAACTGCCACAAAACCGGTCATTGCCACGCACAGCGCCTGCCGGCATTTCACGCCTGGCATGGAGCGCAACCTGTCAGACACGCTCATCCGCGCCATCGCCCGCAACGGCGGCGTGGTGCAGGTGCCGTTCAGCCACTATTTCCTCAGCGCCCGCAGCCGCGAGGTGTTTTTTCAGGCAGACAAAAAACGGAAAGACGCCGGGCTGGACGAGAACAGCCCCGAAGGCCGCCGGTTCATGCGCGACGAACTGGCCAAGTCCGGCATCGGCGTCGGCGCGGTGGCCGACCACATTGACCACATCAAAAACCTCGTCGGGGTGACCCATATCGGCCTCGGCGGCGACTTCGACGGCGTGGGCCTTGCCCTTCCGCCCGACCTTGCCGATGTGAGCATGTACCCCAACCTGATCGTCGAATTGCTTCGGCGGGGCTATTCAAAGGCCGACATCCGAAAAATTTGTTTCCAGAACACGCTGCGGGTGTGGCGGGCGAGCGAACGCTGAGCCTTCGATGAACCAAGCAACAACCACCCATGACGATGCTCCACTCCACCTATGCATTTTCAGTAAACGATGCCCGGACGGTGGAAGGGCTGGGGGCGTGGGTGCGTGTTATTTGAGTTTTCTTTTTTTCAAAAACTCAAAAAATGCGGCCTCTTGTTCCATTTCCCGTACATCGGCTTCGAGCGCGATGAGGTGCAAGAACAGTTCCTCGATTTTCACCTGTTGCAACACGGTGATCGCTCCGATGTCCAGCCTCCTGCGGTTTCAATATCGGCAGCGGAGGGCATGCCGGGCAGGTGGCGGTGCTGTTGTATGTGCGCTTCGACGTTCGTCAACGGCAGCAATGGATAGCCTGCCTCGAAGACGTAATCGCCCCAACCAGTTTGCTGCACTTTGGCCCGATCGGTGACGATGCCGTTTTTTACGGTCAGGCGACTACTGGAAAATCTATTGGTTCCTATGGCTACCTTGCCTGTGCGGTTGATGGGGCCGGTCGTGCTGCAATGGTTCTGGACATCTGTCCATTGCTCGCAAGCCAACGTGGATTTGCGATCCGATAGCAGTTGCAAAATCTGGGGCATGCAACCTTCCATGATTCCTGCACAGTCCGGGTTGTTCTCGTAATATTCGCCCCAAGGCGAGCAGTGGGTGGAATTTACCAGCAGACCGTTTTCAAAAACACAGATCAGGCCGTTGATCATGATCACGACCTGGCCTAGCATGGCATCCACACAGGCGTCATAACTCCAAAAATCCTTTGCAACCAACGCATTCGAAGCCAGGCTGTATGCCCCCAATGAATATGTGCCGCTAACTTCCGGATGACTTGGAGCAAAAACGGAAAAGTTTGTAGCGCTCATGGCGCCGATTTGAATTTGGCTGGGATCAAAATACAACCACAGGTTTCGACCAATTCCTGAAGGATTACAACCAATCCGCACAGGACATTGGTCCACATAATCGCCGGCGCCCCGGTAAATCCCGTGTTTGAAAATATACTCTCCCACCGACCCGTCGGCAAAAATTTCCACGGCACTGAACGTAAGGCTGTCCGCTTCGAGGTAAGGCAAACTGGGAAATGTGAGCAGCACTTCGCCGCTGATCTGTGCCGACGGGGCTGCGCTGTACCGTCCGTTGGCGGGATGGTCGGGCGCGAAATAAAAATCGAGCGACACCGTGCTGTCCTGCTCCAGCACAAAACGGGTATTGTACACCGATGAACTGCTTGCGCGAATGGCAATCGAGCCTTCAAACACGAATGCCTCAAGTTCGGGAGTCGTTTGTGCAGTCAGGTTTGAGGACAAGGCCAAAAAATACAGGGGCAATGTCGTTGAAAAAAATAGCAGAAGTAGTTTCATGCCGAGGCCGGTTTAGTATTTTTCGTAAGAGGAGTTAAGGCGTTCCTGCAGGGCTTTTTTCTTGTTTTCCAATTGAATCAGGTAGAGAAACGCCTCCTCTATTTTTTCCTGCTGCGCCAGCGTGACGGAACGGAGTTCGAATCCGCCGTCGCGGATCACCTCGGCCTGGGAAACAATTCTCGGGAGATGACGGTGCTCCTGCACGTATTTTTCCACTTCCGGCAAGGCCAGCAAGGGGTACTCGTCGTCGAACACATAATCGCACCAATTGGCGCTTTCGCACAGTTCGATTCGAATTTTGTCGGAAGTGATGCCGCCCTTGACCGCGAGGCTGTAGCCCGACGGTATCACGCTGGTGCCGATACCGACCTTGCCGAGGCGGTACATGTTGTCGGTGCTGGAGCAGGGGTCGCCTTCCCATTGGATGCAGTCGAGGGGCGTGTCGAAGGCTTCTTCTTCCAGCATGGCAATGATGGCGGCTCTGCAATCTGGGTCGTTGAAAACAGTACAATCCGTCGGCTGCCCGGCGCTGATGGTGAAACCACACACGCCCAACTGGCCGGTAGCATCCGATACGGTTACGCTGTGCAAACCTGCGGACAAGCCTTGGATTCGTATGGGGCCGTCGCACAGCACATTGTACAGTTGGCCGCCGGACCAGGCAAGGTTGAACGGACCGGGGCCGGGCATGACCGTCACGCCGCCTGTTCCGTTGGGCATGCCTGTCTGTGCGGGGGCAATCTGGAAGCAGGTGATTTGAGGAGATGCATCAGGGCCGGTATTGGGCTGGATGAACCGGATTTCAGGAATGTCTTGAATTGGGCTTCCCGGCATTTTGCCATTCGGAGCAAGGGGTAGGTGTGCGTCGAGTTTGTCCATGCGCTTGCGCAGATCAAACAGGTGCAAAAAGACTTCTTCTATTTTCTCCTGCTGGCCGACTTTTTCTTTTTCCAGGTAAAAACCGCCTTCCGCTTCGATGGCCTTTGCCGGCGTGCAGCCGGGCAGGTGGCCGTTGGCCTGGATGAACGCCGCCACCTCGGGCAGTGGTCGCAAACGAAAGGTATCGTCGAACACATAGTCGCACCATTCAGGGACGCATATTTGGAGCAAATCGGTGGTAATGCCGCCCTTGGCGATCAGATTGAACGGGCCTCCGGAGTAGGAGTAGACCGCACTGCCAAGCGACACAGTACCTTCGCGCCAGACCTTGTTTTCCGAGGCGCAGGGGCCGTGCCAGTATTTGCAGTCCGGGTCTTTGGGGCCGATAAAGTCCTTGGCCAGTTCGATCAGGGGCCGTGGGCAGTTTTGCAACAGGTTTTCACAAGCCACGGTGCTGCCGGATTGCAGTAAGCCATCGGTATAGTAGCAAACCATTCCGTTGGAAAATGTGACGGAGCCGGTCGGTTTTTCGATCATGCAAAATGGCCCTTGAATATCAATCAACCACCCGGAGCCGCAGGACCAAGATGTTGTTTGCACCGGGAAGCTCTGGCAGTTTGGCCCGGAAGGGTCAAAGTTGGTGGTTAGGGTACCGGTAGGCAACGGCCCGGAGTATGGGCCTTCATAAACGAGATAAAACCCGGGCTGGGAAATGGCTGGCAGGCAGGGATACGTGGCGGAGTACCCGATCTTGGAAGGGCAATTGTTGGTTTGCTGTGCGTTGGCGCTTTGCAAAAAAAACCAGATGGCTACGAGAAAAAGCAGTTGTTTCATTGTCCTGTTGCGTGGGTTAGTAGGCGATTTTGGCAATTTTCCGGGTCAGGCGGTTGGTGTCCTCCACCGTGATCTGGAGCAGGTAGATACCCGGCGCGAGGGGACCGCCGTTGAATTCGAGGGCGTGCTCGCCGGGCGGGCAGTCCTGCCTTCGGTGGATGGTTTGCAGCAGCCGCCCGGTGTAGTCCAGCAGGTTGAGGGTGACGCTGCTCGCCGGTTCGCTGGACTGAAAAGCATAGCGGATGTTTATGTGCTGGGTGAAGGGGTTGGGGTAGGCTTCCAGAGAGAGTGGGTCGGTTGACGTCAACATGGCGGCGCGATCTTCATCCACTTCGGTGGTCGCCTCCGGGTCGAGGGGGGGGGCTGCAGGTGCAGGTGTAATACACGGGTTTATAAAAAACAAACGGCCCTTTCCCAATGTCGGCGAGGGAATGAATTCTACGCCGCCATTGGGATGTATTTCGATGTAGTCCCGGGCTATATTTATGCCTGGGTAATTGTCAACAGTCCCTGTGGTGCATGGCGGCAAACCCAGATTGGCGGTTAGTACCGAAAAGTTGCCGTTCGATGGTTTGCATTTTATTAGGTGATCGGGGGCGGCTTGAGATTCCTGAATCAGGATGGTTTTCGTGGTGTAATGATGGTCTTCCCATGTATTGATCGAAACGACCGGAAGCCAAACACTTAGAATTACGCCGTGACTATACGAATACGGCGGCACCTGAAAAAAATCGCTTTCACAGATTCGGCCACTGTAAATCCCTGAAGAATTTTGAAGCAACAATTTGAGCGTGCGGACATTTGTATGCCGAAAATTCAGCAAATCTTTGAATTGGTATTCCACCTCTACGCTCAATGGCAAGAGTGACGTCCGATAGTCGGCCAGAAGCGCATCAAAAACAATATCAAAACAGAGCTCGCCACCCAAGCAAATCGCCAGGTTGTCCGACAAAATGGACATCTCCGCCTCCGCTTCGCTTATGAAATACCGGTTGGTTTTGAAGGATTTGGAACAACCGGTGGCGTTTTCCGTCACGGTCATGGTGAGGTGCGTGACATTGGGCGTGGGCACGAAGGTTCCCTTTTTGGGCACGCCGTTGTGCCACTCGGTTACCGTGGGCGTAGCAGGCGCCCACGATATGGTCGTCGCACCGGTCGGGCCGGCGGTGAAATAGTTGTTGTTGCCGTCCCACAGCGGTTTGGCGGCGCCCGCCACCGCCGAGCGCACCGCCGGTGCGAAACCCGTGTGCTGCCAGGGCTGCCGGACGGTTACGTTCTTTTCGGCCTCGGCATAGCAGCCGCTCAGGAGGTTGGAGAAGCGTACCTTGTAGTTGTAGGTGCCGGGGTAGCTGCTGACGACTTCGGTTATCGGCACCACTTTGGTGTAGGTGGGAAGGCCGGACACGTCGTGCTTGCGGTTGTCGCTGCTCCAGTGGTACAGAAACAGTATGGAGGCCCAACCGGGCAGCACGGGCGTGCCCGAGGCCGTCAGCACGGCTTCGGCGCGGGCGCATACATAGTCGGGGCCGGTGAGGGTCACGGCCAGGTCGTTGGCATAGGACTGCACGGTGACATTCTTGCTTGCCGAGCATCCGCCCAACAGGTCTTCCACCGTAATGGTGTAGGTGATTGTTTGTCCGGCAGTGAAGCCCTGAACGATGGGATGCAGGATATCCGTGGCGCTCAGGTAGCCGAGATGTGCAGGATCAGTTGCCGACCATTGATACGCGTACTGCCCCGAACCGCCGAAATTGTCCAGGGCCAAAAACTTGTTGCTCCCGCCCTCGCAAGTAAACCACCCGATCAGCCCGCTGAGGTCAAGGGCCGACGCAGTCACGGTGATACTCCGGCTCAGGCTGCACGATGCCCCGTCCGACACGGTTACCTGATAGGTGGCACTGCCTTGCTGGGGGGCGATGAAGGTAGGGTTGTCGCCAAGGAGGTTGGGGTCGGACCAGGTGAAGGTGTACGGGTCGCCGCTGCCCCCGGTCGCTATCGGCTCACTGCTGAATTGGCTTTCCACACCCGGGCAGCGTGTTTGCTCCGGGGCCACGTGCAAACGAAACGGGTTGAACATGATCATCTGGTTGGTCTCCACGGACTGGTTGGCATGGTCACTAACGATCAGTTTGACGTAAAATTCCGCATACTGATCCGGCCCAAACTGATTGAAGTAGGGGTGGTCGAGGTTGATGCTCATGCGGCCAGGATCGCCGGGCACGGGTTCCAGGATGTCTACTTCCTGCGCATAGTTGTTAATGTCGAAGGCTTTCCAGACGTATTCTTTGTACACGTACTTCGTCGTGCCGTTGACCACCGTCTTTTTCCAGCCGCCGCCTTCCACTTTTGCTGAAACGGTATAGTCCCGACAAGTGCCGGATGTTTCGACTTCGACCGTCATCTCGCTTGGTTTGATGTAGACCAGGCAAGGGTTGATCTCCACGTCGCATAATTCAGCGAGATTGTTTGGCGGTTGGTTGGCATTTGTCTTCCAGGCATTTCCTTGCACCGAAAGACATCCCCAGACCCTGCTGTCAATTTCTCCTGGATTAGCCCAAGGGCATATACCAAAACCGTCTGCAGTTAACTGTAGTGGATATTGGAAATATGCATTTTCGTGTGGTTGATAATATTGCCCCGGAGTTTCGCAGTGTTGAAACAAAATCTGATTGGGTTCGGGAAGCGTATTCAGGATCACCTCAGGCACTTCGTTTAAGTTTATGTCAACGAATGCCCATTTCCATCGTATAGCGACATTGGATGCACAATCATTTGGATCGGTATTGTACATCCCTATTGAAACCGAACTTGGAAGACCGTTATCCGGCAATGCGATTACTTTGGTTGGGCTGTTTGTGCCATTTGAAAGTTCCCAACTGTCGCCATCGCCTCCTCCTCCGCCGCCGCCGGGGCTATCGGGGTCGCACACCCAGATTGTGGTGACTGCCTGCATGGAGCCATACGGATCGGAAATCGTCAGTTTGACGGTGTATTGCCTGGGATAGGAGGCGCCCGCTTGCAAGGTGTACGTGTGTATGGCAAAGCCACCGCCGTCGAAGTTGTCCAGATACGTGGTGCCGTCGCCAAAATCCCAAAAATAGTTGGTTGGATACTCGAATGCAGACAATGGTACAATGTCGGGGATAAACATGATCTGCGAGCCTATCCCGTAGGCGTTATTGCAGTTCATGTTCATCTCGCCCTCCACGAAAATCTCGGGCAGGTGGAAAAACGGCTTTACCGTCAGTTCAAGCGAACAGATAGCTGTGGCGTTTGTGGCATCGGTCACCGTTACATAAATATTGTTTGTAGAACCGTTGTGGCCCGGGGCATAGGTGGCCGGTACGGTAGCAGTATTCGTCTGTTCGAAGGGGTCACAAGTATTCGGACAGCCCGGAGAGCAATAGTCGGGCCCCAAATCCCAGGTATACGTATAAGGAGGTACGCCCCCCACTGCGTAAGTGGAGAAGATGACCTGCTGGCATTCGGCAGCCAGAGTCGGGCCGTCGAGGGTGGCGGTTAGGTAGTTTGGACCTGATCCCTCGATTTCAACGACTTTTTCTTTGGTACAAGCGCACGCTGTATTAGGCGGCGGCAGTGATACGGTCATGCGCACCACATAGTTGCCCTCCGATGCATAAACGTGCGTTGGGGTCAGGTTGAGGTTGGCGCCACTGCTGACATCGGTGGCTCCATCCCCGAAATCCCACGTCAGAACGAGGTTATCCCCGCAACCGGTTTCTCCCTCGAAATGTACGGTGTACCCATCCGATCCTATCGTGTACGAAAGCTCATTACAAGATGGAATGGTTGGGCACTGCGCCCACGCGACGGCTCCGCCGAACAGGCAAAGCGACAGCGAAACCAATACTCGTTTATTTGTCATAAGGTTCAAGCGTTTTGTTCGCAAAATTGATCTTGAGTATTGTCTCCCGCCCGTCTTCTTCTAGCAGGCGGAATTTGTCTCCATCTAATATCGAGACATCTATTTTATTCCGTGAGTCCGTTAAAAAGGCAAGAATTCCCCCCATCAGAGGTTGCCATTTATCCATCTGGTATTCATAGATAGAGTATCCGATATCATACCCTGTAGAATTTAGACTAATATGGTAGTTGCGGGAATATACAATATCGAATATGTGAATTTTCATGTATGCGCCATATTTCCAAACCCATACTGTGTCAATTTTTCTATCGTGCTTTAAAAGATAGATATGATCATACCCAGACTGTATAACTAAAGATTCATAGGTATTTTCCGTTTTATGGAACACCGTATCCTGAGCAGAACTTATGTTTGAATAAAACAACAAAATAGCAAATATGATAATTTTCATCTTATTTGAATTTAATAATACCGCTGTTTGTATTGTCTGCATTCTCGTGAACCCATAATAAAAAATATCGAGCATTGTCTGGTGCTAAATACAATATCATAGAGCCATATCCTGTAAGACTTACTGTTACCCAGTTATCCTTATCCGGGAAGGGACCGTTTCCGTATGATGGGTCGTAATACTGGTTGTTGTGTCGAAACAGAACGTGGTCATCGAAATGTGCCGTGGGATTGCCGTTGCTCTGGGCTTCGGCGCCGGATTCGTCGGCCCCATAAGCTATGGCGACTTGCTGGTTATTAGCATCCTTGATACTCAGGGGTTGTCCTGCGGGAAGTACGGCATAGAACTGATTTTCGCCCGCACTAAAATTCCAGTTCTTGACGAAAAACTGCGAGATGACGACCAGTTCCTCCTGCCCACCTCCCACCGGTGTGGCTTTGGTACCATGCAAAATGACGCGCGTGCCCGATCCCGGCAAGTTGAAAACCGGGTCCCCGTTGTCCAAAAGAACATTGGTGGGATTGGTGGGGTGATTAGGCGTCGGGAACAGATCATTGCCGAAGAACTGTTCCACGCGGGTGAGGTAAGTGCTTTCCACGGCATTGTCGAATACCCCAACCGTCGTGCCTGCCGGATTGTACGCAAGAGCTGTAACCAAGTTTCCAGATATGCCCTGTGCGGCCAGCGTTTTTTGAAAAAACTCGGCCCATTCCTGACACCGCCCGTCCTCATAATCGGCGCCCGATGCGTTTTCGAGCAGATACTCAAGCCCCCTGTTTTGGCGCGTACGAAACGGATCACCCCAGTATTTGAGGCAATTGTTCTGGGCATCGTCCACGCGGGCGATGCACCGGGAGGCAAATTTGGCCTGTACAGCGGCCACGATCGCGGCCTCATTCGTTTCGCTGTGCGCTTCCGTGCAGCCTAAGTGCAGACAGGTATAAAAAAACGGTGTGCGTTCGAGCGGCTTCCGGTGCGTGACATACAACCTGTTGTCGCTTATACCCGCCTGCGTCCAGGCGCCGTTCTCATCGCCGGACGGCGACCACTCCCACCGAATCCGGTATTGTTCCATAAACTGCACCTGCTGATCGGGGAAAGCGGAGGTAGCCGGCTCGGCGCGATATTCGAACACTTTTTTGGTGCCGGTTTTGGTCAATTGTTTTGTTGGGAATACCATGCCCGTAGGCTGTCCCGATGCATCTACTACGACACCGCGCACGAAGTACGGCGCCGGATCGGTGGGGGCGGAGCCACCGGGGTCGGACGCGGGCGGGCAGAATTTGCCCGAACCCAAAATCCGGAAGCATGCGCCCGCGCGGGGTGTGGCCCCGGCGGCGTATGCAACCGGTTTTTTGACGATAGCCCCCGTTTTGTCCACAAACCAGGCATTGGTCTTGAACTCGCCGGACAACTCTTCTCCGGACAGGCCGTCTTTCCTGATCCGCACCCAATGGCCGGCTTTGTCCTGCGGCGCCCAGAACTCCACACGGATGAGCTCCAGCGCATTGCCTTGCGCATTGGCCGGGTTCCAGGCCCCGGCCAGTACGATTCCGGCAAGCAGGATTTGTATGTGCAAGTTCATGGTACGCAGGATGGTTAGTGGTCATTCAGAATTTGTATGGCCGATTCGCGGAGTTTATCGCGAAGAGGTCGGCCGTCGCTTGATATTAGGATGTGCTTTCCTCCGTCAAATACCTCACCTAAATATTTGTCAATGATAATAGCATTATTTGTTTTTTGAGGAGTAGAAATTATTTGATCATTATCAATATAGAATATATTTCCATTATAATCAAGAATATACTTTTTTTCTTTAGAATTTATTATTTTAAAAGGCGATAATAATTTTTTATCTAACAAGGTGGAAGACACCACTTCCCAAGGTTTGTGTTTGTAGATTTCTGATACCTTATCTTTGTTATCTATATTAATACTGTTATTATATATCGGGAATCGAGTGTAGTTCCACACCTCCATAGTATTTTTAGACTCTATATATACATAAACGTTTAATTCATTTTTTGCACAGGAAATATCAAAATATATTCTCCCGGTTATTTTATCTCTGTCATAAGCAATTATCGATGAATATTTCTCCAGAGGATCAATGGGTTTGGATATGATTGTTGGTATAGACAACAAATAGTTAATCAAACTATCTTTGTTAAGATTACTTAGCCTAGTTATTTCAAATAAATTATATTTTCGCAATTCTGTAAAATTCATGCCATAAGAGTCCTCGTAGGTTCTTATTACAAATAAGAAACTGTCAAGAACATCCCATGATAATGGATTGCCATACAATGCCCCTTTATTATTTGTCAAAATATTTGAAACAGGACATGTATCAATTTTTTGAACACCATTTTCGTTTTTTGTAATCAAAATACTATTTGATTCAACACTGCTATAATTTTGACATATTAAGGATTCTGTCATTATTGTTTTTTGCATCTCTTGGGCCTTTACACTATGACATGTAAGGCTTGAGAGGAAAAATAAAAACACGAATTTTGTATTGTTCATAACATTAGTGAGATTTAGATAGATTTAAATCAATAATAATGATGTCGCCATCATTTATTCCATTAATCCTAATGTAGTAAATTGGGGCACTTGGTTGTATAGCATAAGCACTTATATGATTGTTGTCAAAAATTGGCACAGATTCGACAACTTCGGGTGGGTTAAGTGGATCAGATACAAACTCCGATTGTCCATAAGGTACTCCATACGAAGGGTCATATAGATTTCCCTTAATCCTCGCAAAAATGTGGTTTTTGAAATCGGATTGAGGATTACTATTGTTTTGAGCCAAAGATGGTAACTCGAGTACTACCTCATGTTGAATCCAATTATAGGAATTATTAAGGTAAAACGGAGTGCCACGGATATTGGCAAATGGATAAACAGGATTGCCGGACGAACCGGATTCAACATCTTTTTTCCATGTTTTCACAAATAACACCTCGCTTATTCTTGGTTTAACATACAATGCATTTATGCTCTCCTGAAACCCCTGTACCTTGAACACATCCAGAAATAACCGAGTCCAAGCCATACACATGCCGTCTTTGCGCTCTATAAGTTCGTCTGTATGCGAAGCCAAATTTCCTCCACTCCAGTCTCCATAATACTTCATAGGCGCACCATCCACCCTTTTCACGGCTCTTCCCTCAAAATGCTCCCAAACATCCTGAATCATCGCCTCTTCCTCCGTCGCTCCGTTTGCATACTTGCATCCGATATACAGGAGTGTATGAAAATGCCGGTAGCCGACTCCGGGGGCTTCGTCTTTGGGTTTTTTTCGGGTGACATAAAGTGGATTTTCACTCACGCCGCACCCGGTCCAGGTTCCGTCCGGGTCGTCGGCCGTGGACCACTCCCAGCGGATTCGGAATTTCTCGAAGTACTGAATCCGGTTGGCCTCGAACGGCGCCGAAACCGTTGTCGCCGGGTACTCGTAAACATCGCCCGATCCCGTTTTGTACAACGTTTTTGCCGGCAGGGATATTCCAATGGGCTGATCGGCCTGATCTACGACTTCGCCGCGCACATAGTACCCGGCCGGATTGCCGGAAGGGAGCCCATCCGGGTTCGGTTCCGGGCAGTTGTCCGCCTCCCCGGATTGGGTAAAACACGCCCCGATGCGGGCATGGCAACCGCTGACGTACGCAACTGGTTTTTTCATCACGCCGCCTGCATTCAGGTTTTTCCAAGCCGATGTTTTTGACTCCCCGGATATGGGCGTACCGGCAATCCCGTCTTCCTTGATGACGATCCAATGATCGGCGAGCGTGGCCGGCCGCCAAAAATCTACCCTGGCTAATTGGAAATTCAAGCCTTGCGCAGCAGCCTGCCAACCTGCAAACAGGGGTAGTATGAACACAAATATAACGACCGGTTTCGATGGCATAAACTAAAAGGTGTTTTTCGGAGGCTGCTGCCGTACGATGTTTGGAAACGGCTACAACTCGTCCTCGCCACAAACCTCACCCTCTACCCCTGCGAAAAAATTGCAGTCCTCCAAATTTTTTTC
>Ga0268299_1003867_pt1 | contig 12792 bp, 11 predicted proteins | sample NOBtaG_FD_193484 | JGI IMG/M metagenome (GOLD analysis project Ga0268299, IMG submission 193484) | Activated sludge microbial communities from bioreactor in Nijmegen, Gelderland, Netherland - NOB reactor | ecosystem: Engineered > Bioreactor > Aerobic > Activated sludge | place: Netherlands...
CGCCGGACCAGGTGATGCGCTTGCCGGCGATGGGGCCGCGATGCTCCTCGAAGGTCATCACGTCGGCCATCAGCTGGCAGGGATGGGTGCGGTCGGTCAGCCCGTTGATGACCGGCACGCTGGCATATTCCGCCAGTTCCAGCAGCTTCTGTTCCTTGGTGGTGCGCACCATGATGCAATGGACGTAGCGCGACAGAACGCGGGCGGTGTCGGCCACCGTCTCGCCGCGGCCCAATTGCGAGGATTCACGCTCCAGCACCACAGCGTCGCCGCCCAGGCGCTTCATGCCGAGCTCGAAGGAGACGCGGGTGCGCGTCGAGGGCTTCTCGAAGATCATCGCCAGGGCCTTGTCGGCCAGCGGCTTCGACTTGGCGAAGGGATGGGTGCCGGCCTTCAGCTGCTTCGAGACGTCGATGATCTTGCGCAGGTCGGCCTTGGAGACCTTGTCGAGGTCGAGGAAGTGCCGGACGGCTTTGGTGTTCTGGTTGGCGGAGACGTTGGACATGATGGATCAGACTTTCTTTCCACCCCCTCTTTCGTCATTGCCGGGCTTGACCCGGCAATCCAAATTTCTTGCCGGTCGCTTCGCCGGAACTTGGATCGCCGGGTCAAGCCCGGCGATGACGATTGGGGGTGCAACTAACGTTTGGCTCTACGCACCGGTTTCTTTCGCGGCCGTCTCGAGCATCCCGAGGGCCTGGTCGATTTCCGATGCGGTGATGATGAGGGGCGGCAGCAGGCGAACCACGTTGTCGCCGGCGCCCACAGTCAGCAGCCCGCATCGTCGGAGGCGATCGACCATTTCCAGATTGGGGGTGACGCATTTGAGGCCGAGCATCAGCCCCTTGCCGCGCAGCTCCGTGAAGACCTTGGGATAGGCCGCGATCAGGCGCTCAGCGCCCTTCTGCAATTGTTGGCCGCGCGCCACGACGTCATCGAGGAAGCCGGGCGCCAGCATGATGTCGAGCACGGCATTGCCCACCGCCATGGCGAGCGGATTGCCGCCGAAGGTGGTGCCGTGGCTGCCGGGGCCGAAAGCTTTCGCCACCTTCTCGGTCGCGAGGCAGGCGCCCAGCGGAAACCCGCCGCCGATGCCCTTGGCCGTCGCCACGATGTCCGGCGTGATGCCGGCCCATTCATGGGCGAAGAGCTTGCCGGTGCGGCCCATGCCGCATTGCACCTCGTCGAAGAACAGCAGCAGGCCGAACTCGTCGCAGACCGCGCGCAGGCCCTTCAAATACTCGACCGAGCCGGCGCGCATGCCGCCCTCGCCCTGCACCGGCTCCACCAGGATGGCAGCCGTCTCCGGCCCGATCTTGGCGCGCAGCTCGTTGAGGTTGCCGAAGGGCACATGATCAAAGCCCTCGACATAGGGCGCATAGCCCTTCAAATATTTCTCATTGCCCGCCGCGGCGAGGCCGGCCAGCGTGCGGCCGTGGAACGAGCCTTCGCAGGCGATGACGCGGTAGCGCCCGGCATCGCCGAAATCGTCATGGTATTTGCGCACCAGCTTCAGGCCGCATTCGATGGCCTCGACGCCGGAATTGCCGAAGAACACCTGGTCCGCGAAAGAGGCCGCGGCCAGCCGCTCGCCCAGCCGCTCCTGCCCCGGCACCCGATACAGATTGGACGTGTGCCAGATCTTCTGCGCCTGGTCGGTGATGGCGGCGACCAGATGCGGGTGGCAATGGCCGAGCGCCGTCACCGCGATGCCGCTGGCGAAATCCAGGAAGCGCCGCCCATCCGTCGCGATCAGCCACGCCCCCTCGCCGCGCTCGAAGGCCAGCTCCGATCGCGCATAGGTGTTCATCAGCGCCGCGCCGGGGGCGGCGGCATTGTGGGCGGACGGAGCAGTCACCGCAGCACTCATCGCACACACTCCTGAAAGCAATTCAGCGGGCCGCTGGCCCGCTGGAACGGATGTGGAACGCCGGAAAAGAGAGGGAGACTATTGAGGAAGGTCGGAAAGAGTGTCAAGGGCAACCCCCTGCGCAGCAGTCAATCCGCAACTGCTCATCCCGCTCGTAGGGCTCTCGCTATTATTTCCCTCAGGTCCCTCCTGGTTTCCCATTCTGAAAGGAGGGACGGCCATTCTGGCGGCTTCCTCCAACCACGACCCCAATCGCTGTCCAGGAGATGATCAAGGGCATCGCATGCACCGAGCTCCGAGTTCGTGAGCTTGTAGAGGCTGGTCTGGGCAAGCTTAAGCTTGACGGCAAGAGGATACACAAAAGCCGCGATGACGATGTTCTGCGCTGGTGTCCAGTTGGACCTGAATTTTGCTCTGGGCCCTCTGTGTGCTAGTGAACTACGCGATTCGTACAGTTCTTTCATCCATTTACGATGTAGCGGCCATAGCTGCTGATCCGCTGCGTACTGCGGGTCATGGTCGGCGCGCACTCGCGTGGCCTGCTTGATTACTACGCCAACATGTCCGTCCCAGAGCTGCGCGAAACACTTAGATATCTCCAGCGCGCTCGACTGCTGCGGCTCCAAGAGCCTCTCAAATGCAATGGCTGACAACATTACGCACGTTTCCCAGTTCAGCTCTGGCGTCTCACCATGCCCCAATAGAAAAAGCGGTAGGGAAGACGAAACAGCGTCCCAAACGGGCGCCTTAGATCGCCGTGCTCGATCAAGTGCCTTTGCCAACTGCACATTGACTGTCTCGCATGCCGTTCGCTCGACGTGCGGTGGACATTGAAACAATACATCCTCAAACTTGAGGCCCCCGATGCGGAGGCTGCTGCCACGTCGACGATGAAAGGTGGAGATACTGCTTGATCCCGCCGAGATTCCTTGGGCAATGGGACGAAACATCGTTGCGTTCATGTGTGGACTGAAATGCCCTTCCAAGAAGCGCTGTTCGGCCAGGCACACGAGCGAGAGCAAGTCGGCTGCCATCCATGCGCGTGACCATTGAGATTCGGGGATATTCCATCCTTCCCGATGCCGCGCTCGAAGCAATATTGTGCAGTTCTCGATTGGCTTGCCTGCTTGATCAACGTAGCAGGCAAGCGCTTTGGAAAGTGTTCCCGCTATCGTCTCACCAACAACCGGGGTAGGGTTGCCAACGTTAATCGGTGAAAAACGGAAGCCCCCAATCCTCACGGCCTTGGGCAGTGTTACCCATGGCAAGAAAACAACTCGACCCTCAACTGCAGTTCGCTCCATTTGGCGCTACATCTTCTCGATTGAGAGCCTAAGGTTGAGTGGAATTGATCCTAGCATCTAGCGAAAGCGACCACGATGGCAACTCACCTATCGCGGGATGAACCCAGAGAAGATCATCGGAAGAGTGAGGGTCAGGTGATTCCCTCGCTAGGCCCCACCCAACAGCTTCACATTCAGCTTCCCGCCGCTGAACAGCATATCGTCCAGCGCCTCCGCCAAATCCGCCTCACTCACCGCCGCTTTCGCGCCCTCTCCCCGCCCAATCGCCGCCTGTGCGGTACGGCGCATCAGTTCCTTGATGAAGGCGGCGCTCACCCCTTCGGTGCGCTTGGTGGCCTCCGTCACCAGCGCGTCACTTAGCTTCAGGCCGCTGCCGTAAAGGCGCACCAGCTTCGCGCGGCTCGCCGCGTCGGGCAGCGGCACCTCGATCGCCTGGTCGATGCGGCCTGGGCGGTGGCTCAGGGCCGCCTCCAGATCCTGCGGCCGGTTGGTGGTGAGGACGAAGAGGATGTCGGCATTCTCCTGCAGCCCGTCCATCTCGTTCAGCAGGCGGTTCAGCAGCACCTCGTCACAGGCGCTCTTCATCTCCTCGCGCGAGCGGGCGATGAGGTCGACATCCTCGATCACCACCATGGAAGGCTGCAGCAGGCGCGCCAGAGTCATGTAGTGGGGCAGCAGGCCGACCTGCTCCGCGGTGATGATGAGCGTGGTGTGGCCCGGCAGGTTGCCAGCGAGGTAGCGGATGGTGTGGGTCTTGCCCGTGCCGGGCGGGCCATAGAGCAGGATGCCCTTCTTGGTCTGCTGGCCCAAGGCGCGTAGCGAATCGCGCGCACGGACGAAGGCGAAGACGTTGCGGTCGAGCAGCTTCAAGGTCGCGGGCGGCAGGATCACCTCCTCCGCCGACACGGCGCTGAGGCGATGTACCCTGATCCCACTCACCATGCCGCTGTAGTGTGACGCCTGCTCGAGCGATAGCACCTTGCCGCGATAGGCGCGCGATTGCGCAACCGCGCGTTCCAGAGTGGTGAAGGCTTCGCGCGCTGTGGCCAGTCCCGCCTCGCCAGCGGCAGCAGCAATCTCTACCCGCAGGCCAGCCTCATGGTTGAACTCGCGGTGGCGCGACAGCAGCACGGAATAGGGTGTACCATCCGCCGCACGGCACAGCCATAGCCCATTCTCCAGGCAGCGTACCGGCTCCGCCTCTCCGATGTCGACGTCCTCGTATTGCAGTGGCGCGATCATGTAGGCGTGCTGGCCGTCCTTCAGCAGAGCGGAGAAGGTCAGCGTCTCATAGCGGTGATGCTCCAGGATGCCGACAAAGCGCTGCGCCCGGCCGGAGAACAGTCGTTCAACCACCGGCTGGATGTCGGCGCGCATATGGCCGGGGAAGATGCGATGCGAGGCGACGATATGCTCGCGCGCCACGCCCGGGAAATGCGCGCCGATCGCCAGATAGGCGAAACGCTGCTCGGGCGCCAGGGTCGTGGCTGGCGATGGCGCTGCCGTCGGCTTTGTTGCTGCTGGTTGCGGCGGGACGGGGGCAACGGGCGCTGGCTTGACGCGCCGCCGCTTCGCCGCCTTGCGCGCTGGCGCACGATTGGCGTTGGCAGGTGGGCTCTTGACCAGCTTCTGCTTGGCCTTGGCTTTCGACAATCCGGGGATGCGGCGCATGAAGGCTCCTCAACCAGGGGGCTATACCCTAGCGGAGCGGCAACCGGCGGCAAGGGCAGGCGTGCCACATCGTCCGTGAATTTTTATGGTAAACAGAAAGGTGGCGGCTCCGGTGGCGTGACCGCGGCGCAACCATTCGGCATCGAAACAACTCTCGTCTGCTTCGACAGCTTTTATCTCACCCTCCTCACAATCCCCTCGATCACGCCGTTGATCCGCTCATGCGCATGGCCGTACCACGACCCATGCCCCAGCCCTTCCAGCAGGTGCAGCTGCGCGCCGGGAATGAGCCGCGCCACTTCCTCGCCGTCCTGGGGCGGGGCCTGGACGTCCTCGGCGAAGGCGAGGACGTGGACGGGGACCTTCACCTTGGGGAGCGCGGCGCGCTGGTCGAAGCGGAGCGAGGCGTCCCATTGCGGCACCAGGCTCTGCTCGTTCTCGCCTGAGTCCATCCATTCGAGCATCAGCGCCTTCAGCTTCGGCCACAATTGGCGGTCGCCCAGGGCGCGCGCGGGGTAGAGCATGGCGGCGTAGTGGGTGACGCCCATCAGCCCATCGAGCCGGCCGCCGGCGCGGCGGAACTCGATCTCCGCCTCCTGGTAGTCCCAGCCCCAGCCGGTGCTCCACGCCCCCGTCCCCATCAGGATGGCGAGCCGCACCAGGTCCGGCCGCTCGATGCAGAGCTGCTGCACGATGGCCGAGCCCAAGGAGGTGCCGATGAAGATGGCGGGGCCGCCGGCCACCGCCTCGGCCAGCTCCGCCAGGTCGCGGGCGAAGCTCTCGATGGGCCAGGGCATGGGTGCCTCCGAGCGGGTGGCGCCGATGCCGCGGTTGTCGAACACAAGATTGCGGAATTCGCCCACGAAATGCGGCGTCTGGAAGCGGTGCCAATCGCGCCCCAGGGTGCCGCCGCCGCCGACCCAGACCAGCATCGGCCCCTGTTCCGGCCCCACGATCTCGTACCAGATCTCGGCCTCGGTTCCCTTGAAATGCGGCATGGCGCCCTCCCCCCTCGCACGCGGATCGTGGCGGCCTTTGTAGGGGGCGGCGGAGGCTGCGGGCAATCTCGCCAGCCGCCACGCCGTCCTCCATCCACAGCCGCCGCGCGTTCTGCTATGATGTGCCGGCAACGCGCGCGGGGGGAACCCGCGCCTTCCTGGGACAAGGAGCTGGGGCATGAGCAGGATCGAGCGCATGGCGGGTTTGGCGCGCGCCGGGCTTCGGGGCCGGCGCGGGCGCATCGGATTGGCCGCGGCCGGGGCTTGCGCCCTGCTGCTGGCCGGCTTCGCGGCCGCACCCGCGGGGGCCAAGACCGAGTTCGTTCTCGGTACGGGGGGCGCGACGGTGACGATCAAGCCGGCGGTGACGATCAAAGCAGGCCCGGTCACCTTCACCGGCACTGCCGCGCCGGCGCGGATGCCGAGCTACGTCTCCAGTGTCGGGCATTTCGTGGTCGGGGGCGGCTACGGCAACGCGCAGCGACCGCTGGCGGTGCCGGTCGGCGGGACGGTCTATATCTGCCCGCCCTTCGCGGCGCCGGCGCGGAACCCCTATGGCTATGCCTACGGGGCGCCCGTCTTTGGCGCGGCGGGCTACGGGGTGCCGCGCTACGACTACCGCGCCGCCGGATCGACGCGGGCGCGCTCGGCCTATTTCCAGGCGCTGGAGCTGAACCGCCGGGCCCAGGCGCGCGTGCCGCGGCCGGACACGCCCGGCGCCTTCAACCAGCCGACACGCTACATCGCCGTCCGCGACACGACGTTGCGGCCGGTCTTCGCGCCGCTGGTGGTGCAGCTCGCCGGCCAGCATCAGGGCGGCGGCAAGCTGCCGCAGGTGCACAAGCCGGCAGGCAAGAGCTTCATCCGCGTCGAGTAGCACAGATCGACTCCACGCGCTGAACCGGCGCGTTCTAACGCGCGAGTTCAGGGCGCAGCGCCGCGACTCACGCAAGCGTGATCGCGCGGCGGGGTTTCGCGTTCACCTGCGTTCATCTTTCGAGTTGCATCGCAATGCTGCTTCGGCGGATGCCGGAAAGGCCCGCCGCATCGGCATTACCGGCGCGTTCGCTCGATCCGCGTTCATGCCGCCGCGCGCGCCGGTTCAACTCCCGTTCATCCGCCGTTCAGCTTGCGGCCACAGCTTGGTCACAGGGGGCGGCGCGGCTGCGAACGTTACATTGGTGCTGCGAAACCCGAAGATCGAGTGACGGCATCGGGCCGGCGCCGATCAAGAACCAAGAAGGTGGGGACCATGAAACCGATTGAGACCGCTCAACCGCGCCGCTCGATGCTCTCGAAGCTCGCAGAGGGTCGGATGCTCGCCAAGCTCGCGGGTTGCTCGCTGGTCGCGATGGGTCTGCTGGCGGCGGCGGTCGCGCCGGCCAGCGCCGACGACGACGATTGGGGCCACGGCCACAAGCATAAGCACAAGCACTGGAAGCATCGTCCGCACGGGCCGGCCTACGGCTACTACTACGCGCCGCCGCCGCCCCCGGTCTATTACCAGCCGGCTCCCGTCTACTACCAACCGGCGCCGGTCTACTACCAGCCGCCGCCGGTCGTGGTCTATCCGCGCAAGCCCTCGGTCAGCATCGTGTTCCCGATCGAGATCGACTGAGGCCGGAGATCCCGCGCCGCCGCTCTGATCCGGCGGTGAGAAGGAAGGGGCATCGCGGCTGGCGCGGTGCCCCTTTTTCGTTTTTCTCGTCATCCCGGCCGACCCTCGGGCTTGACCCGAGGGGAGCGCCGGGATCCACCCCTCCGCCGCAAGAGCGGTGGGAAACGCGCACGCTCTCGACGGCCCATGCGGCGGCGGGGTGGATCCCGGGGCAAGCCCGGAATGACGAACGAGTGGGTGGCGCGGACCGCGCGTTGGTCGGCCGGGATGATGAGCGAGTAGGCGGCGTTGCTCGGCGGGGATGACGATCCAGAATTTGCCGTCAACTCTTCAACCGGTACCCGCTCCGGAACCAGCGATGCACCCAGAGGAACAGCGCAAGGTTCATGCCGAGGGCGACGAGCGCGGAGAGCAACGGGTCGGCGGAGGCGGCGCCGCTCATGCCGTAGCGGAAGCCGTCGATCAGGTAGAAGATCGGGTTGAGGCGGATGAGGTGCTGCGCCAGCTCCGGCATCTTGTCGATGGGTGCGAACACGCCGGAGAGGAAGGCGAGCGGCAGCAGCACGAAGGTATGCAGCGCGGTGTACTGGTCCCATTTCAGCGCCCAGATGCCGAGCAGGGTGCCGATCAGGCCGTGCATCATGCCGGTCGCCAGGGCGAAGAAGATCAGCGCGCCGGGGTGCGCCAGGCTGGGCCAGGAAAAGGCCAGGGTCATCAGCGCCACCGCCGCGCCGACGGTCACCCCGCCCAGCGTCGAGGAGAGCGCGAAGCAGGCGGCGCGCTCGGTCGCGGTGAGCGGCGCCATCAGCCAGTCGGTGTGGGTGTTGTGGTGCTTCTCGAAGATGAGGTTGGCCCCCGAGGCCTCGAAGGCGCGCTCGGCGATGGCGAAGCAGATCAGGCCCGGGGCGATGAAGGCGATCAGCGCCTGCGGGTCGAGCCGGGTGAGCGAGGTCGAGGCGATGACGAAGAGCAGCAGATAGAGCGCGTTGGAGACGACCGGGCCGAGGATCGTGTAGTGCAGGTCGGCAAAGCCGGATTTGAACTGCCGGCGCAGCAGATTGAGGCAGCCGCGCCAGTTGACCCGGCCGAACCGTCTCGGCCCCAACCTCAGCGCCGGCGCCGCCATGCTCAGGCCTTCAGCCGGTAGCCCACGGCGAACAGCCGGTGGGTGAGCCAGAGCAGCAGCGCGTTGGCGCCTAGCATCACCGCGATGCCGGCACCCAATGAGCCGTCGGCATGGCCGATGAAGCCGTAGCGGAAGCCGTCGATCATGTAGAAGAGCGGGTTGGCATGGGCCACGCCCTGCCAGAATTCGGGCAGCCGCTGGGCCGAATAGAAGGCGCCGGAGAGGAAGGCGGCCGGCGTCACCACGAAATTGGTGATCGCCGCCATGTGGTCGAACTTCTCCGCCCAGATGCCGGCGACGACCCCGATCAGCGACATCATCAGGCTGGCGGCGACGGCGTGGAACAGGATGTAGAACGGGTGCGCGGCCGACATCGGCACGAAGGGCAGCATCGCCACCCAGGTCGCCACCCCGACGATGAGCCCGCGGGTGAGGCCGCCGCCGGCCATGCCGATGGTGCGCTCCAAGGGCGACAAGGGCGGCATCAGCAGATCGACGATGTTGCCCTGGATTTTCGAAATCAGGATCGAGGAGGAGGTGTTGGCGAAGGCGTTCTGGGTGATCGCCATCATGATCAGGCCCGGCGCCAGGAAGCTCATATAGGCGACGTCGCCGACCCGGTCGACCGCATGGCCGAGGGCCAGCACGAAGACCGCCAGGAACAAGAGCGTCGTCACCATCGGCGCCAGCACCGTCTGCGTCGCCACGCTGACGAAACGGCGCACCTCCTTGGCGTAGAGGGTCTGCAGGCCGACCCAGTTGAAGGCGCGGTAGCGGCGGGGGCCGAGGGTCGAGGTCGTGCTGGTGATCATGGCGCGGGACCATAGTGAGGGCGAAGGATGGAGGCAAGGTCGCAGCCGCCCACTCCACTCGTCGTCCCGGGCCTGCCCCGGGACCCACCCCGCCGCCGCAAGGGCCGCTGATAGGGATGCGCGATGCCTCCACCGTTCCAGCGACGGTGCGGCGGATCCCGGCGCTCGCGTTGCTCGGCCGGGATGACGATGAGAGCGGCATCAACCTCCCCTTCACCCCGCCGCGCGCTTGGCATTCGCGCGCGCATCTGTCACCATATGGTCATCGTTGCAGCAGGCGTTCGGGGAACGTTGGCACAGACGTCGCAAAGCGTGATGGATGAGACGGCGCCGGCCCAGGCCGCCAAGCCGGCCAAGGCGGCGAGGCGCGCGCCGCGCCGCATCGCCGCGGCCGATCTCAAGGGCCTGGCGCTCGATTATCTCGACCGCTTCGCCGCCACCAGGCAACGCCTGCGCCAGGTGATGCTGCGCAAGATCCGCAAATCCGCCCGCCTGCATGGCGACGACCCGGAGCCGATCATCGCCGCCCTCGACGAGGCGATCCGCTGGCTGGAGGGGCGCGGCTTCCTCTCCGACAAGGCCTATGCCGAGGGCAAGGCCCGCGCGCTCGCCGCCCGCGGCACCTCGCGGGCGCATATCCTCGCCAACCTCGCCGCCAAGGGCGTGGGCGGCGACGACGCACGCGCGGCGCTGGACAGCCTGGCGCTCGAATACGAGGAGCCCGAGCTCGAGGCGGCCCAGCGCTATGCCCGCCGCCGCCGCCTTGGCCCCTATCGCAATGATGCCGAGACCCGCGCCGCCCAGCGCAACAAGGACCTCGCCGCCATGGCTCGCGCCGGCTTCGCCGGCCGCATCGCGCGGCAGGTGATCGACGCCGAGCTGGAAGCTTAGGCGCCCTCACCCCTCTCCCGGCCCGTCGGCGGAGGGAACTTATCCCGCTCTCCTCCCCCACACCGTGAAGACGCAATGCGGGACGGCGATCGGCTCTTCAGGGAAATCGCGCGCCAGCATCGCCGCGAGCTCGGCATCGACGGCCGCCACCTTCTCCGGCTTCAGGCTGCCGGAGACTGCCGCCGAGGCGCGCAGGCGGCCGCGCCAGGCATCGCGACTGTAGGGAATCGCGAGGTCGACCGAGAAGCTCTCGACATCGGCAAATCCGGCCCGGCGCAGATCGCCGACGAAGCCCGGCTTGAGCCCGTCGCCGCCGCCGAAGGGCCAGGCCGGGTTGTGACGCTGCAGGACCGCCTCGCTCTTCGCCACCACGTTTTCGCCAAGCGGCAGCCAATCCTGCGCGCAGATCACCAGCGCCCCGCCGGGCTGCAGCAGGCGCAGCACCTCCGCCGCCGCCTTGGGCCGGTCGAACCAGTGCCAGCAGCAGGCTGCGGTCACCAGGTCGAAGCTGGCCGAAGGCAGGCCGGTTTCCTCAGCCTTGCCCAGCACGTAATCCAGCGCCACGCCGCTCTCCGCGTCGAGCGCCCGCGATGCCGCGATCATCTCCGCCGAGACGTCCAGCCCGGTCACGCGCAACCCGCGCAGGGCCAGGCCGCGGCCGAGATAGCCGGTGCCGGTGGCGAGGTCGAGCGCCCGCATGCCGGGACGCGCCAAGCCGCGCCGCATCAGCCGGTCGAACAGGAAATCGGGATAGCCGGCGCGGTGCCGGGCGTAGTCCTGCGCAGTGTGGCCGAAATCGGCGCTGAAAGTGTTCCTGTCGCCCATGCGCCCTTGTAGCTTCTGGACTTTCGCCCGCCAAGCCGCCACCTTCGCCGCATGGAACGAGAAACCGCACAGGCCGAAAACCAATCGGCCGAGTTGATCATTGTGGGCGGCGGCCTCGTCGGCCTGACCCTCGCCATCGCCTGCGCCGAGGGCGGCATCGACACGCTGGTGATCGAGGCGGAATCGCCCGACACGTTGACCAATCCCAATTACGACGGCCGCACCTGCGCCATCGCCCACGGCTCGCAGCAGGTGCTGGCGGCGCTCGGCGCCTGGGACGCGATCGCGCCCGCCGCGCAGCCGATCCTCGACATCCGCGTCACCGACGGCGGCTGGCATGTCAAAGGCGAGAGCCGCGCCTATGTGCATTACGCCAGCGGCGACTTGCAGAAGCCGGAAGCCGGAAGTCGGAAGTCGGACGCGGAAACGAGCCTGTCCTGCGAAACTGATCCCCTGGCCCGGCGGGACGCGCGCCCCGGCGCGCCGCAAACATCCCCGACTTCCGATTTCCGACTTCCGACTTCGGAAACCCCCTTCGGCTACATCGTCGAGAACCGCGTCACCCGCGTGGCGCTGCTGCAGCGCGCGAAGCAATGCCCCCGGCTCACCCATGTGGCGCCGCATCTGGTGACGTCGCTCGACCTCGCCGCCGACGCGGCGCGGGTGACGCTGGATGACGGCCGTGCCTTCTCCGGCGAACTTGTGGTGGCGGCGGACGGCAAGCAATCGGCGCTGCGCCGCATGGCCGGCATCGCCGCGCGCAACTCGGACTACAGGCAGACTGCCATCGTCTGCACCGTGACCCACGAGAAGCCGCATCGCGGCGTGGCACATGAGCATTTCCTGCCCGCTGGACCCTTCGCCATGCTGCCGATGACCGACGAGGTCCTGGCCGACGGCTCGGTGCGGCATCGCTCCTCCATCGTCTGGTCGGAGGATCCGCGCCTGGTGCCGATGCTGCTGAAGCTGGACGATGCAGAGCTCGGCCGCGAGATCGAGCGCCGATTCGGCATGAGCCTCGGTCGCGTCCTGCCGCTCGGGCCCCGCTTTTCCTATCCGCTGACCATGCTGCTGGCCGATGCCTATGCCAAGGAGCGCTTCGCCCTGGTCGGCGACGCGGCGCATGGCATCCATCCGATCGCCGGCCAGGGCTTCAATCTCGGCGTGCGCGACGTCGCGGCGCTGGCGGAGATCCTGGTCGAAGGCCGGCGCGCTGGGCTCGACATCGGTTCGATGCAGGTGCTCGAGCGCTATGTCAGGTGGCGCCGCTTCGACAATCTGATGCTGTCGAGCTTCATGGATGGTCTGACGCGGCTCTTCTCCAACGATCTGCCGCCGCTGCGGCTCGCCCGCGATGCCGGGTTCTTCCTGTTCAACCGCATCCCGTCCCTGAAGCGCCTCGCCATGCGCCACGCCATGGGCGTGGTCGGCAAGCTGCCGAAGCTGGTGCAGGGCAAGCCGCTGTAGTTGCCTCCCATTTCGTCATCACCGGGCCGCCGCGACAGCGGCGCGACCCGGTGATCCAAGTTTCGTTGGGCGTGACGGGCGGCAAACTTGGATTGCCGGGTCAAGCCCACGGCTGTCCGGTTCGTCGATCATATTTGGAAGCTGAGCTGTTGGGAGGGCAAGTTTTTTTGCCTGGTTCTTGGCGTTTCGCTGCGCTTGAGAAGGGTACAG
>Ga0268299_1003868_pt1 | contig 12791 bp, 7 predicted proteins | sample NOBtaG_FD_193484 | JGI IMG/M metagenome (GOLD analysis project Ga0268299, IMG submission 193484) | Activated sludge microbial communities from bioreactor in Nijmegen, Gelderland, Netherland - NOB reactor | ecosystem: Engineered > Bioreactor > Aerobic > Activated sludge | place: Netherlands...
AACCACATGTTGCCGAGGAGGTGCATCCACGATCCGTGCATGAACATCGAGGTGACGACGTTCTCGAACTGGCGTCCCGGATCGGTGAAGCACGTGACCCCTTCGCCCATCGGGAACGCCGCCCCCGGCGGCCGCGTCTGCATCAGCTCCGCCGGAATGAGCCCGAGCTCGCACACCGACTTCGCGAGCGGCATCTCCGCGCCCGCCCCCTGGAGCAACACCCAGGCGGCCACGTTCGCGCCGATCAGTGCGACCGTCACGATGGGAAAGCGCTGGGTCTCGTTCTCGTCGTGGTAGGGGAACATGCCCGGCCTTCTATAACTGAGGGTCGGTTGCTGCCGCTATCGGGGTCGGGGCACGCGAGTTCCGTACACGGTTGCCGGTGAATCGACGTGGTCGAAGGCACCGTTGTCATCGACGTACTGCGACCATCGCAGCAGATGCTGCTCTCTCGTCAGAAGCGAGACGTCGTCGGTTTCTCCAGGCTCGCCCGCTTCGACCCCAAGTCCGAGCGTAACGCCTCCGAGATCGGTAAGCACGTAGCGGTTGTGGAACCGTTCGCCCCCAGGCTGGCGCTGCCTCCATCGAATGAACTCGACCGCAAATCCGCTTGGCAAACGATCGGCCATCTGCGCTGCTTTCTGCTCGAAGTAACTCAAGCCCAGCAGGCTGTCGGAGCAATGGATGCGCACCAGGTCGGGTGCGCTGCCACGCATCTCCAGCACATCCAGGAAGGCTTCAAGAACTTTTCGGTGCCGGTCGTTCTGTGGGCCGAAATACGGATCGATGATGTGAAGGACTCGACAGTTGGCCAGCATCGACCCAAAGGTCGCGGCGAATGCTGCGGGCGTTCGCGCGAGCGTCGCGCCCGTTGGGAGATGCCATCGGGCCTCGCTGGCACCGAGGTGCTCAGCCAAGAGAACAGCTTGATGCGCGCGGGGATTGGCGGTCGCGAGTATCGCAGCGTACGGACGCCGATCGAACTCGCGCTCGGCGTTTTCGAGCCAGTCGAGAACTCCGTCGTAAAGGGAATCGCTTCGACGGCATTTGTGCTCGGCGAGGAGTCGAAAGAGCTCCTCGATCCGCTTCATGTCTGCTGGCGAGAGCGAAAGGCCGAGCGCTGCATCGTAGACGGCTCGTTTCCACTTGCTGAAAACAGGAAGCTCCAGCAACGCACGCGGCGTCCCGAGGCCGAACTTGTCGTGAACGAAGCGAAACTCCTCACGCTTGCCCCAGGTCGCGACCAGCTTGGGCTCGAGCGCGAAGGCATGGATCACAGCAGCTCTTCCATGCGTTCGGCGAAGAACCCCCTCGGCCAACGGTCCTTGAACTCGCCCTGCTCGTCGACGCGAAGCCGCCGTATCCGTACGCCGTCCAGGTGATTCTCCACGTAGAGGACGCTGAGCTCGTCCTCGGCGAACGCGGGATCACCGTCCTTCAGCTCGCTCGCCGTCGTCTCGCGGATGCGTCGCAGCAGTCTCAAGATCAGGTGCTCGCTGTGTGTCTCGACGAGCAGCATGCGCTGGCTGCCCTCACGCGTGACCGCGTCGATGAAGAGATCGCCGAGTCCCACCTGAACGGCCGGATGCACGTGCAGCTCCGGTTGCTCGACCAGGGAGATCCCAGGCCGCTTCTCCAAGGCAGCGACGATGACAGGAATGATCTGCGAGATCCCGGCACCGACCTCGGAAGGGAGAACGAACGGCCCAGCACCGGTATCGAGCAAGATCCGTCGTAGGGTTTTGTCGGGATGATCTTCCGAGATCGCCTCGGCGTCGGCACCACGATCGAAGAGCTGTTGCACCACGATCTGGCAGCCTGCCCCGACGCGTTTCAGCCACTGGTTGGTGCGTTCGACCAAGTCCGAGCGATCGGCGAGGAGGTGATCCCACGCGGCAAGGCCATCGGCCCAGCTAGTGACACGGCCGGCGCGTTCGTAGAGAAATCCGCGCGGGGGCACCGTTCGGAGGGGGCCGATGTAGAGCGTATCGCGGAGCAACGCCGCGAGCTGGCTGGTCGTTCCCAGCACGATCATCTCGAGGAACGTCCGCGCGTGAAAAAGCGTCTCTTCGCGCGCTCGGATGGTTTCCGCGATCGCGAGTTTGCGGGCCGCGATTTGCTCCGTCGATGGCTGCGACTCGAGGCGCGCGGATTCCTCTTTGAGATCGTCGAGATCTCCGAACGGAATGATCCTCAGTGGCTCGTCGAGGTGGGGTAGTGCCGAGAGTCGCGAGCGGGACACAAAAAAAACGGGCATCTCGGGCCCGTCGTTGACCCGCACTGTCACGCCGACGGTCTTCCATTCTTCCGCCAGTTCCCGCGCCTGCTCCGCTATGGCCGGGTGGTTGACGTTGATCCGTGCTTGCAGCGGTAGCCCCTCGCGCAGACGCATGCCGCCGTCCAGCACCACGAGTGGCGTACGCTCGGCTCCGACCCCGAAGGCAGCACTCTCGACGATTGGCTCGCGCAAGGTGGCGGTCTTCGAGCAGCGAATCGTGAGCTCCACCCACGCGTGTTCCATCTGATCGTCGAGATCCGGGAACGGAAATGCGGTGAGGTTGCGACCGAACCGCTCGAGACTTCTCGGCGTGGAGAACTCGGCGCGGAGCACGATCGGACGGTCGGTCTCGTGGCGATGCACGAGTCGCGTGAATCCCCCGAGCTCGAGCACGTCCCCGCCGAGCACGGTGCGATCCACCTCGGCGATGCCGCGTTCGAGGATTTCGTGAAGGTAGAGCAACGCCTGCAAGATGGTGCTCTTGCCGGCGCTGTTGGCGCCAAAGAGCAACGTCAGCGGCGCAAAGTCGATGCGCTGACGGGCGGCGACGCCCTTGAAGTTCTCGAGTTCGAGGGCGGTCAGCACAATCCCTCTTTGGAGTGGAGCTCACCACAGAACGCGCGCCCCACAAGGGAAGCAAAGAGGTCTTCGGCCGCCTGCGATTCGGCCGCGTAATGAGCTCGGATCCTGGCAACGACGCTGCGAAGGTCTGCGTACCTGCGCTGGGCTGATAGCGGCGGGACCGGGAGCAAAAGACGATCAAGGTCGGAGCCGCTGATGTTCGCCATGTTGATAGATGGCTTGGCTATGCTCATCAGTCGGCGCTTCACGGACGGCATATTCATTGCCATTGCGACATAGTCTCCTACGGCCGCGTCTCGCCGCATGCGAAGACGAATGAGGTAGCCCGCGAACGTGAAGCCGGGTTCGCCATGCCACACGGCAGTCTTTCCCACCAGCTCGTGGCTGTTGACACGGTTGAAGAGGACGTCGCCGTCTCGGAGATCGAGTCTTTCCGCCTCACCTGGCCCGAGTTCGACCCACTTGAGATCGCTTGTGTCGATGTCGCCAGCATAGGTCAGGTTGTTCATTCGAAGAACTGGCTGACCGCGCCGGTCGGTATTCGCCTTTTCCGCGGTGCCGTACTGTTTGGTTTCACAGAGATCGGTTACTGAGCCCACTGCCCACCCCTTCGGGTTCGTCACGGGGTCACCGAACATATCCAGGAAGGCAGAGCGCAGCAGCTCTTCGGTGAGCGCGATGGCCTCCTTGCGCTTGCGGCGGATGGCGTCGGCCTTGTCGAGGATGTCGGCGATGCGGCGTTGCTCAGCAAGAGGCGGGACGAGCACTCGAAATCGTTCAAGCACGGGCATGTAGATTGTCTTGTGAGTCGTCCCTTGCTTCTCCTTGTCGAACTGACCGCCTGACGCGCGCAGGGCCTCGTAGAGGTACTCCGGCAAGAGTTCAGGACCGCACACCCAGTTTGCAAAGTCCTGGCTCGTGGCCATGTCGCGACCAAGTATCGCGACCCTTCCGACCGATGCGGTGCGACAAAAAGCGACGGTTCCGCGTGGCAGCACGCGAGCTGAGGAATTCTCGACCCCCGCTTTTGTGGGCATGTCGGCTGTATCGGTCACGTAGCGCCCGGCAATGGCTCTGATGTCCTTCAGCGATAGCCACGGGACGTCGCCTCCATCCCAGTAAGCGGGCTCGCGGCGGCTTGGAGTGTGACCGCTCTCGAGACGTGCGACGTCGCGAAGCAAGTGCCAGCGCCATCCGCGGGCGGTCTGCGGGACATGGTCGGAGGTCGTGACCGGGAAGAACGCTGCTGTCATGAGCGACGACCTCTCGCAGCCTCCTCACAAAACGCTCGAACTCTCGCGATGATCTTCATCAGCCGGCGGGTCATGCGCTCATGCCTCAACCTCGCAAGTTCCGCTCGATCTACTCCACTCTGGCGAAGTTCGTCTCAACTCCTTCGTCACATCTCGACGGAGATCCTCAGCCCCACCAATCGGTCTCCACGTGTTGCGGAGCGCGCATTCGGCGAGGCGCTCCCTGATAGGCGTTGAGGCTCTGGGTCGGTTTCCGAAATTGCACTCGGTCTTCACAGCATTCCTTCGAGGTCGTTCAGATCCTTGGCGATATCCGCTTCGAGCGCGCGCAGCTTGGCGATGATCTGTTTGGGCGGCTCGTACTGCACCTCTTCATGCTTGGCTTCTTTGTAGCGGTTGATCGAAAGGTCGAAGTCCTTGTCCGTGATCTCCTGCACCGGCACCATGAAGTGCTTCGCAGTGCGGTCGGTGTCCTTCTGGGCATTCCGAGATCGCCAGCGGACGAGCGCGTCGGGCAGGTCGTTGTCGCTAACGGGGGCTTGCCTGTCGTCGAGCGAGAGGCCGACTGCCTCGACGTCGTAGAAGAAGACGTGATCCGTCTTGCCGCCCTTGATGAAGACCAGGATTGCGGTCGAGACGCCCGCGTAGGGCTTGAACACACCCGACGGCAAGGAAATCACGGCCTCCAGCTGATTCTCTTTGACAAGCTTCGTCCGCAGACCCGTGTGCGCCTTGGACGAGCCGAAGAGCACACCGTCAGGAACGATCGTGGCACTCCGCCCTCCGGTTCTCAGCATGCGAAGGATGAGGGCGATAAAGAGCAGCTCGGTTTTCTTTGTCTTCACGACTTTCAACAGCGTCGGATGCACATCGCCGGCGTCGAGACTTCCCTTGAACGGCGGGTTGGCGAGGATGACATCGAATCCGTCGTTGGCTTGCTTCGGAAACTTCTCGGGGAACGAGTTCGAGAGCGTGTCTTGATAGTGGATGTCCGGATTGTCGACTCCGTGAAGCATCAGGTTCATTGATGCGATCCGCAGCATCGTGGCGTCGAAGTCGAAGCCGTGGAACATCTCGTTCTGGATGTGGTCCCGGTAGGGCTCGAGGAGATCGCCGGTGTACATGAGCTCGCCGGTCTCGCCCGCGATCTTCCCAGTCTGGGAGGTGTATTTCTCGAGGAGATACTGCATCACGACCACCAAAAATCCGGCCGTGCCGCACGCCGGATCGCCGATCGTCTCGGTGGGCTGCGGTTCGAGGAGCTCGACCATGAATCGAATGATGTGCCGCGGCGTGCGGAACTGACCGTTGATGCCCGCGGTGGTGAGCTTGCTCAAGAGATACTCGTAGAGGTCGCCCTTCGCGTCTCCCTCGGTGATCGGCAGTTCGCTGATCATGTTGACGGCCGAGACGAGGAGTCCCGGCTTCAGGATCATCAGCTGGGCGTCTTGCATGTACTCGGCGAATGTCGTGCCGCCGTTCAGCTTGCGGAAGTGTGGAAAGACCTCGTCGCGTACGACGCGCAGCATCTCGCCGGCGTCCTTCTGCTTGAAATTCTTCCAGCGTCGCGGATCGTCCGTGCCATTGAAGCGCCCCGTGAAAGGCTTCTTGGTGCGCTCCGCACGTCGTTCCCCCGTCGTCTCCATGACGTCGAGGAGGCGCGCGAACATCAGGAACGAGATCTGCTCGATCACTGTCAGCGGGTTCGTGATGCCGCCGGTCCAGAACTCGGTCCAAAGCTTTTCGATGGCGCCTTTCTGATGCGTGGTGAGAGTGCTCATGAGGTTTGGGCCCTGGGCTCGAAAGTGCCGAGGATCTGGAGGATGTCGTCGACGTCTCCCGCTCGAGGGAAGACACCGTCCAGACTCTCGGGATGGATGGTCGTGAAGGGCGGCTCGTAGAGGCGTTCGATCTCGATGCCGCCGTTCTGGGCGATGTGGTTCTGGAGCACTTGCAGGAAGCGGAGCTGTTGAGCCGTCAGCCGGGGATGCTGGTGGACGAAGCCCTGGAACGCCACATCGACCGCCGCGGCATCCAGGCCGACGAGACTCCGGAATACGGCCAGGAGCGACCGACGGGTGTTCGGATCGCGACCGGCGAGGTGTTTCACGTTGGCCTTGTCGTCGACCTGGAGGATGAGCTTCGCGAGATCCTCAAGCTCGTCGTCACGGACGGGAGCTCCCGCGCGAATACGCTGGAAAATCGGATTCTCGGCGAAATGAGTGCGGAGCACCGACTCGACGCGGCGCCGGTATTCGACGAGGTCGAGGCCTTCGAGGCGGGGGATGTACGTTTCCACGGAGAAGTCTGCGTCCGTAACGTCATAGACTTGCGGTTCGACGCGGTTCGTCGGCGGGCGCTGCTGGTACTTCATGATGCCGCGCAGCTCGTGACGGAGGCCTTCGAGGTGGTGCACCTCGACGTTCGCCCAGAACTCCTTGCTGCGGACCTGGCGGATGGCGTCCGCCTTCGCCTTCACCGGGTTCTGATTCTTGGCGAGGAGCTCGACGGCTTCCTCGACACGCCCACGCAGGTCTTGCACGGCTGGTGCGTTTGGCCCGCCCCGGACGAGCGCGAGCTCGAGGCGGGTCATCAGTAGATCGAAGCGATAGGCATCCTCGTCGCCCCGGATGTTTCGGAGCCGCTGCAGCGGTGCGGCGATCGACAGCAGGTCGGCTTTGGTCGCGGCGGCGAAGTGCTGCAGGTGATCGCCGTCTGCCAGCGTCTCGAGCGCGCGCCAGTGGTCGCGGGCGTCGATGGCACGCGTGTCCGTGACGGCGCGCACGTCTCCGAGGATGAGCGCAGCGGCGGTGTTGAACGTGGATTGATCCATCGTGTCCAGGGCAGCCTGCGCGAGCTCGATGCGAGTCTCGAAGATATGCTGCAAAAGGGACTTTTGCGGCGTGGGCTGCTTCTCTTTGTACCGTTCGTCAAAGAACCAAAAGTTCGACCAGTGATCGAAGATGAGAAACTCGGTCTTGTCGCGACCCGGTCCGAAGAGGTCTTTGCGGAGGCGTGTGCCACGACCGATCATCTGCCAGAACTTGACGTACGACTTCACCGGCTTGGCAAAAACGAGATTGACGACTTCCGGCACGTCGATACCGGTGTCGAGCATATCGATGGAGATCGCGATCGTAAGATCGTTTTGGGGATCCTTGAAGTCGTCGATGAGCTGCTCGGCCCTGGGTTCGTGGTTGTCGATTACGCGGCAGAACGTCGAGCCGTACTGCGGGTACAGATCGCTGAATACTTCGGCGAGGTGGGCCGCATGCAGATGGTTACGCGCGAACACGATGGTCTTGCCGACGCGGCTCCCCGTGGCGTCGCGGATGCCTTCCTCCATGAGCGAGCGCCAAATGAAGCGCGTCGTGTCCCAGTTGAAGACGCGCGTGTCGATCTCGGTGGCGTCATAGTCCACGCTTTGAGCCGCCGGGTCCTGGTCCTCGAGCTCGTTGCGCTGCGCCTGACTCATCTGGCGATAGCGTAGACCTTGCTCGCGGAACTGACTCGAGAACGATCGGACCCGAAAGGGCACGAGAAACGGCGGGTTCGCATTGACGGCTTCCTCGAAGCCGAAGTGCGAGGTGGGATCCCGATCCTCACAGTCGAAGAGGTCGTAGGTGTTGCGCTCGATGAAGCGCACGGGCGTTGCGGTCAGTCCGACCTGCAGAGCATCGAAGTATCGAAAGAGCGACGGAAACTTCTTGTAGATGCTGCGATGCGATTCGTCCGCGACGATCAAGTCGAAGAAGCCGACATCGAAGTCCTCGAAGCACTTCATCATGGCCGGGTAGGTCGCGAGGTAGATCCGCTTGTTGCGATCGTTCGACGTGTTGGTGTCCACGATCACGCGCGGCTCGCCAGGCATGAATTCTTTGAAGACACGGTCCGCCTGCCTGCGCAGCTCTCGCCGGTCGCAGAGGAAAAGAATGCGCTTCACCCAGCCCGCGCGCATCAGCAGATCGCAGAGCGAGACGGCGACGCGCGTCTTGCCGGTGCCCGTTGCCTGCACGAGGAGCGCGCGCCGAAAGTTCATGCCGAAGCGCTCGCCCACGCGCTTCACCGCTTCGAGCTGATACATGCGGTTGGCGATGGCGAGATTGGGCTCGACGCTGGCGAGCGGCTTCCGGTTGGCACGTTGGTAGGCCAGGTACTCGAGGCTGTCCTTCGAGTAGAAGCCGTAGACTTTGCGCCACGGATAGCCCTGCGCGTCGTCCCAGAGGAAGATGTCCGGGCCGTTGGTAAAAAAGATGACCGGGCGCGCGCCCGTCTCGCGCTGGAGCGCGTCGGCGTATTGGCGTGCCTGCTCGGCGCCTTCCTTGACGTCCTTCGCGGTGCGCTTTGCCTCGACGACCGCCAGCGGCTTGCCGTCGTCACCGTAGAGGACGTAATCGGCGAAGCCTTCTCCGGAACTTGTAGGCAGCCCCGTGAGCCGAACCTCCTGACGGACTTGCTCCGTGGTGGCCCCGTCGGGCCCCACTTTCCAGCCGGCTGCGACGAGCGATTGGTCGATGAGTCGCCGTCGCGTGGCCTCCTCGTCGAACTCGAGGAGGGTCGCCACCTTTTGGCCTTCCTCCGCGAGTCGTTCGACTTGAGCCGCATGCTCACCTGCTGCGCGCTCAGCGTCGAGTCGCTTCTTGGTTTCCTCTTCGAGCGCGGCCAGAACCGTTTCGTACTTCGCTTCGGCAAGGCGGAGCTTCTCGAACGCTTCGGGGGTCGTGGCCGGAGCCGTCGGCGCCGGAGGCGGGGCCGCGTAGCGTGGCGCCGAGTTTCGATCACCGCCGTCGATCTGGATATGGAACCAGCGTGCGAGGTCGAACAAGAGCCCGAGGCACTCGAGGGAGAGCTGGCTCGTGATGGGACGCCGGGGGTGCGCCGCGTGATTGCCGGCTTTGCGGATGGTGTGGAGCTTGTTCCTGACGACCTCCGGAACCGATTGCAGGAATTGTTCCTCGATCATCAAGTCGTTGAGGTTGTCCGAGAAGGGCGGCCGGAGACGATAGCGCTGGTAGATCCCGGCGACGGCATGCTCGATGAAGCTACGCTGCTTGATCAGCGAGCTGGCGGGGTCGTCGTGAGCGTAGCGTTCCGCGAATCCGGCGAGATCGGCCAGCACCTCGCGTTTGGGGCGCAGGAACTCGAAGTTCTGCGACCTCATGGTCGGGATCTCATTCGGGGCCACGACATATTCGTTTCCAAAGTCCGTGCCATCAGATGTCGATCTGGTGTCGGCGGAGCCAATTCGTCAAGGTCTGGTAGCTGCGAAGGCCGACGAGGCCCGCGGCCTTCGTCTTGTTCCCTGCGGCTTCATCCATGGCGCGCCCGAGGTAATGAGCGGTGACCTCCTTCAACAGGGTCGGCAGATGAAAACTTCCGCCCAACGCCCGTCCGAGCACGTCCTGTCGCGCGACTCCCGACACCGGGAGGAGCGCTTCGCGCGCATCCTCTGAAGAGATCGTCGCCCCTTCACTCCAGATCACCGCGCGACGAAGCGTATTCAGAAGCTCGCGGACGTTCCCTGGCCAGGGATGGGCGAGAAGCAGGTTCTTTGCTCCTGCGGAAATCTTCTTCTCTTCGTGCGCGGGCAGTTCTCGCCGCACCTGTGCGAGCAACCTGTCGATGAGCAGCCCGAGGTCGTCCGTGCGCTCGCGCAGTGGTGGGATTCGAAGGACTGCTACCGCGAGGCGATAGAACAGGTCTTCACGAAAGCGTCCTTCGGCGATTTCCTGCGTGAGCGTCCGATTGGTTGCCGCGACCGTCCGTACGTCGATCTTCAGTGGCTTGGTCGAGCCGAGTCGAACGATCTCCCCTTCTTGGATGGTGCGCAGGAGCTTCACTTGGGCGGCGCCCGGCAGCTCGCCGAGCTCGTCAAGAAAGAGGGTGCCACCGCTGGCGCTCTCGAAGTAGCCCTTACGGGGCTGCTTCGCGTCCGTAAATGCGCCCTTCTCGTGGCCGAAAAGCTCCGACTCGACGAGCTCCGCGGGAATCGCGCCGCAGTTGACCGCCACGAATGGCCCCTCACGGCGCGGGCTTGCGCGATGAATGGCGCGGGCCAGCATTTCTTTCCCCGTCCCGGACTCGCCCTCGATGAGCACGGGCACGTCGTGTACGGCAACCCGTCGGGCGCGTTCGATGAGCCGGCGCATGACGCGACTGCGGTGCAAGATGTCGGCGAACTCGGGGGCGGCCGGCGGTTCCGCGGCGCTCGCGTTGCGGAGCCGCGAATCCTGCTCGCGGAGGAGGTCTGGGAGAAAATCGGCGTAGATGTCGAAGGGGATCGACGCGGTCCTCACGCCGTGGTCCTTCGATGACTCGATGAGCTCTGCCGGGAAGCGTGTCTTGCCGAGCAGGATCCAGACGGCTGCCATCGCCGGGGTGCCGGGGCTGAGGTGAAAGGTGAGGGAGGTCTCGCCCGGAGGCGAGCCCTTGGCGCGTTGGACTGCGCGCGCGGCGGCTTCGTAGATCTCGCCGAATTGCGTCGGCCCCGAAAGCTTCTCGCGCAGCACCGTAATGGGGGTCTTGGTGCGGCTCCGAAGCCACTTGGCGTATGGGGCGATCGCCGATTCGGGATAGTCCGCGAGGAGATAGGCGGTGTCGAAGGTCCGGGCCTCGAACGCCTGCGCGATCGGACCGAGGCCGATCACGTCGCTTTCGGCGGGTGCTCGCAGATCGGTCTTTCCGATCCATGCGATCAGGGCGCGGGGCACGATCCGGGCATACAAAAGTAGTTATGTAGGTACAAGCATTGTTGTGCTGAAAGGGTCGGTGCCGTCGGAATCGCGGGTGTTCCAGCGTCGGTAAGGCCGGGGATGGTTGGCGCGGTTGTTGCGAGAGAGGGGATCATGACGACCTTCGATCGCGCTGCTCGAGTCAATGCCGCAGTGATCTTCGCGTCCGACCAAGTCGCCGCTCACGTGCGAGATCAGCGTCCGGAGACGTTGGATCTTTTTGCGAGCCTCGACGATGCCCAGCGGGAGCAGCTCGTGACCGATGCCTGGAGTATCGGTCTGCGGGCGCTGCAGAACGCGCACAGGACGGCCCAGGAATCGAAGCTCGAAGACATCGGTGCCAGTTTGCTCGCGGATGTCGACCGCCAACTGCGGTCGCACGTCGAACGACAGCAGTCGGCGATCGATGCGGTTCTGACGGGGTTCTTCGATCCGAACGACGGGCAGGTCTGCCAACGTCTCGAAGCGTTCGTGGCCGACGAAGGCGTTCTGGCGCGACTGCTCGAGAAATATCTGGCGCCCCAAGGCAGCGTCCTTGCCGAAGCCCTCGCGCGACAAGTGGGAGAGACGAGCCCGTTGTTTCGGAAACTGAGTCCGACGGAGAGCGATGGGCTCGTGAAGATGCTGGAAGCACAGCTCGCCGAGGTAATGAGCCGCGGGCACGATCATCTCGTCCGAGCGCTCGATCCGCTCGCGGAAGATGGCGCGGTGGCTCGATTCCTCAGGAGCCTGCGCGCCGAGCTGAAGGGCGCGGACGAAGGTCGGCAGCAGCAATTGTCGGCGGCGTTGAGCGCCCTCGACGCCAACGACGAGGCGTCGCTCTTGAGCCGCCTCGTGCGCGAGACGCAGCAAGCGCGTCAGGCGGTGCTCGCGGCGGTGAATCCCGATGCCCCCGCGTCGCCGCTGGCGATCCTGAAGGACAGCCTCTCGACGCTGCTGCGCCGACAAGGCGAGGAGCACCGAGAGCTCGCGGCGCGTCAGGCGGAACGCCAGACCCGATTCGAGATCGACGTGCGGGAAGCGCTCACCCGGATCGAGACGAAGCGCGTGCAGGACCAGAAGACCACGCGCGGAGGGCTCGACTTCGAAGATGCCGTCATCGCCTTCCTGCGTTCGGCAATACAGGGCGCCCCCTGTGTCCTGGACGTCACCGGAGCGACGGCTGGCGTCGGGCGCTGCAAGAAGGGGGACGCCGTGCTGCGCTTCACGGAAGAGAGCGCGTATGCGAAGGCGGGCATCGTTTTCGAGGCGAAGCGAGATGGCGCCTACACGGTGCAGCGGGCTTTGGACGAGCTGCATGCCGCCCGCAAGAACCGCGACGCCGTGGCGGGGGTCTTTGTCATGGCTCGCTCGCATGCGAGCGATGTCTTTCCGCGCTTCGGTCGCTACGGCAGCAACGTGATCGTCACTTGGGACGATCAGGATGCCGCCACCGACCCCGCGCTGCACGCGGCGATCCTGCTCGGTATGGGTTTGGTGACGCGTACTCGCGCCGTTGGTGACCCAGGCGACATCGGTGCCCTCCGTGACATCGGCAGCCGCATCGAAGGGGAGCTGACGCGGCTCGAGCGGATGGAGAAACACAGTGAGGCCATCCGCAGGAACAACGAGGGTATCGGCGACGAGGTGCGCAAAGCTCAGAAGGCTTTGGATCTTTTGCTGAGGAAGGCACACAGCACGCTGAGAGCCTTGAGCATCGAGGTCATCGACGAGGCAGCGGAGGTCGCGAGTCCGATCGGGCTGTCCAACGCCTCGTTCGAACACGCCGCGCAGGTGCTTCCGAACGACGGTGAGGCTGCGTAGTCCTCAGCGGTCCGCTGCGTCGCGGGGCTTCTCGCGGAACAAGATCCACAACGCCGCCGGCAACGCGGTGAAGTCGGCGATCATCGACAGCACGAACGCGAGCGCGGCGAGCATGCCGAACTGCGCGATCGGGGGCAGATCCGA
>Ga0268299_1003869_pt1 | contig 12789 bp, 14 predicted proteins | sample NOBtaG_FD_193484 | JGI IMG/M metagenome (GOLD analysis project Ga0268299, IMG submission 193484) | Activated sludge microbial communities from bioreactor in Nijmegen, Gelderland, Netherland - NOB reactor | ecosystem: Engineered > Bioreactor > Aerobic > Activated sludge | place: Netherlands...
GCTCGGCTACGGCCCCGGCTACGCCCTCTACTCCGTCCTGGACTTCGTCGTGGACAACTACCAGCCGGTGGCGGACCGGCTGCAGGCCCGCTTCCAGGAGCTGGAGCAGGAGATCTTCGAGAAGTCCTTCGACCGGGAGTCCATCGGCCGCCTCTACAAGCTGAAGGGCGAACTGATCAAGCTGCGGGACGCGGTGGGCCCGATCAACGACATCAGCAGCCAGCTGATCCGCTTCCACGAGGGCATCGTCCGCAAGGAACTGCGCCCCTACTTCCGGGACATCGAGGACCACGTGACCCGCATCACCAAGGGCGTGGACACGATCCGGGAAATGCTGACCACCGCGATCCAGGTGAACCTGGCCCTGGTGACCGTGGGCCAGAACGAGGTGGTGAAGCGCCTGGCCGGCTGGGGCGCCATCCTGGCGATCCCCACGGTGGTCTTCAGCATGTACGGCATGAACTTCGAGTTCATGCCGGAGCTCTCCGGCCGCTTCGCCTACCCGCTGGTCGTGGGCGGCACCCTGCTGGCCTGCACGCTGCTGTACCGGCGGCTGGTTCGGGCGGGGTGGATCTGATCAGCGGGAGGCGCGATTTTCGAGAAGCGCCTTGTTGCAGTTCTCGCAGGTGGGTCGGAGTTCCAGCACGGGGATGGCCCCGTCAGGCCTTGGCCGCGGCGAGCATCACCGCGCGGCGTACCAGGCTCGCCTCGGGCCAGTACTGCGTGCGGTCGTAGTACTCGGGAACGGCGGGGACGCCGGGCGGGATGACGACCCAGGGCTGCTTGGACGCCGTGAAGATGTGGATGTCCGGAGGCAGCCGGTCGGGGTCGTCGAGCGTGCCGACCCGCACGAAGCACACGAGGATCCCCGCGCCGGCGTAGTGGCTCCAGACCGCGACCCGGCACTTCGGGCAGCGGGCAATGTGCTGCCCCTTGCCGCTGTTCGACGGCGTGGCCACGAACTCCGGTGGCTCGTCGCTGAGCACCGAGACCCGGTCGCTCTCGATCATTGCATTGAGCGCGAAGGATGACCCGCTCTCGCGCTGGCACCACCGGCAATGGCAGCAGTGCACGAACAGGGGCGCGGACTCGATCTGGTAGCGGATGTGGCGGCAGTCGCAGCCGCCGGCGAGCGGATATTCGGTTGGCACTGGGTTGCTCCGTTGGTCAGACCGTCGTTTACTTGTGGGCCTCCATGTAGGCCCGCAACAGCGCGTTCATCCGGGACTGGTACCCCGCGCCCTGGGACCGGAACCATTCGACCACGTCGGCGTCGATGCGCAGTGACAGCAGTGCCTTCTTCGGTACCGGCTTCAGTCCCTTACGGGCCACCGCCCGGCCGAACATCTCGGGCGTCCATTCGGGAGCGTCACCATCCCGCACCACCATGGCAGGCGGAAGCTTGCGCAGGCGCTTCATGTCAGTCCGCGAAGTGCGAGAAGTAGAACTGCGCTTCATCCCTGGTAGCCTTTCGAATGGAGATTATCCGGACCTCGTCGTCGCGTTCGGTGTGAGCGACAGATACGACCTGGTCCTCCAGGAGGCCCAGCGTAAGAAAGCGTCGTTCGTCGTAGCCCTCCCTCGCGTCCTCGGCTGTAAATGTCAGCCCCCGGAACACCTTCTCGGCGTCGACGAAATCGATCCCATGTTTGCGAAGGTTCAGCCGTCGCTTTGCCTCATCCCACGAGAACATCTTTGATCGTATCTACATGCCGTAGCTACCGCAAGCACCAAAAGGGGACTCGGCGTTGCCGAAATTCTGGACGCAAGGCTGGCAGTGATTGAACTGCCGTTTCAGATGATTTCGTTGGTATTCCGGGATCCCCGGCCTCAACGACGGGCTGTCGGGTAACCTCAGGACATCGCCGAACCGGGGGCCTCCCTGACGGGAATCCCGGCCGGATCGAAGCCTTCCAGGCAGTACACGTTGATCCCGAGGAATTCCGGCGTCACCCGCTTATGGTGAAACGGGTAGATGCCGCACACCTTGCAGAAGAAGTGCCGGGCCGTGCGCGTGTGGAACTGGTACTCGGTGAGGAATTCCTGCCCCTGAAGCAACCGGAACCTGCTTTCGTGGACCTTCACCATCAGGGCGTTCTTCTTCCTGCAGATGGAGCAGTCGCACCGCGTCAGCTCGGCGAAGTCCGACTCGATCTCGAATCGGACCGCGCCGCAGTGGCAGCTACCGATATATCGCTGGAGGGGGCGGTCACCCGTGTCCCTGGACTTTTCTGTCACCTGTCTCCCCGACCGGTCATCCCCCGCAACGTAGAGTTTCGACTGACAATTCGCGCGACGATGCGGTTGGCCTCAGCCTCGTCGAGGCCATTGGCAAATCTTACCGTCGACGATCCGTAATCGAATGCAATCGGGCCGCCACCGAAACCCCAAAACCGTAGACCTGCGCGAGGGTCGAACAGGTTGAATGAGTCGGCGGCCACCCGAAGATTGGTGGCATGGACCATGTCGTACTCGCGCCTGAAGCCGATGCCGAGTACTTCGCGGCGAATCATGATGGACCTTCCCGCAACAGTGACCGTCTCCACGCCGAAGAGTGACCAGAGCAAGACAGCGAAGGCAAACAGGCCACCCAAGGTCCACATGGCGAGCCACGCAACGAGAAACAACACTCGCTCGCCCTGAGGCGACTCAAAATCCAGCAGCTCGCGTCCTACTGTTACCTCGCCGAACACCCAACCGACGAGCCAGACTGGAAGAAACAAGATGATGAACCAGTGCTTTCGAACGGGCGTGGACACAAGTAGCCCTTCGGGCGTGTCCGCAATCGTTGCTCGATCACCGGGAGGAGACACTCTGCTCATTGCCAGAAGGATACCTTACGCCCGCGTTCACGCCGCGGGCCTTGCCTGCATCTAGCGATTGAGCTCACCGGCACCAGCGGCCGGCGCGCGGGTTGTCCTTGCAAGCCACGTGACGGACAGGGTCGGCGACCGGTGCAGCGATTGGCTATGTGGCGGAAGGCGCAAGCGGAAAGCCCTGCGGCTGTGACCCGTCGATTGCGAAGCTGTACCGCTCATTTTTAGCGGCAGCCCAGACATAACCTCCGGAATCGATGTGCACTGGGAACACGCGCTTTGCATTGAATAGACCCCGGCCGTACAGCTTGAATCCGCGGTGCTCTACGCCCTCGGCCGGCCAGTCCGGTACCTTGTAAATCAACCGCTGCCGACCACGTTGGATAGTGAGCGGATCCACTTCGCGACTAAGCACTGTCTCGGACCAGCCGTCGTCCAACCGTATGTTCCGCTCCCTGAGCCCAAGCGTCACCGGCTGACCGGAGCGATTCACGAACTCGATATGCAACGGCATAGTGCATGCGCTGCCGAACAGAGCGAGCGCAACGGCAAGGAGGGCAGTTCGGCTAAGAAAGCACCACATAACGCCTCAGCTCAGCCGCGTCGCGACCGCGCAACCGAGCTGGCAATGCAGTGGAGCGTCGGGTGCAGTTACTGGTTAGGCGGCTGGCACCACGCTCTTGCGGGGCGCTAATCACGGCGACTCTGGCTCTGAAGATTCGAGAGTACTACGCACTTCCCGGCGCGCGTCGTCGAGGGTTCCATAGATGCCACGCTCCGGTTCGCGGTCTTCATACAAGAGTTCCGCTGGGGCGTTGTCCGCGCGCCAGTTATCGGCGTAATCCTCACCGTACTCCCATTTGAACTGACGGAGAAAAGCAAGGGGCAATTTGCAGTGCCGGTAGATGCAAAAGAAGCCATCCGGCCTTCGTGCAATGGCTGCTCGACGGTGACCGTTCGCGGAGATATGGACCTCAACCTCGTCGACTACCACCCGCTCGCCCCAGAGTGAAGATATGACCTGCACGTGCCGTCTAACGCTCCGGTTCAGCGGCGGACCGCGCAGCAGACCGGCCGCTGCAACCGGTTGTTAAGCCCACCATTCCCACACCTCGCCAGCATCAGCATCCTGCGCTGTTCCCACCATAGAGAAGCCGAGGCGACGAAGGATTCTTGTTGATGCATTCTCCTCCTTGAGCGTGAACGCTTTGAGACCGATGCCAGGCGAGTGCAACCTCGCTATCTCGACAAGCGATGAGGCAGTACGCGATGCATACCCCTGACCCTGCTCATTCTCAAGAGTGAAGTAAGCAATCTCGACGCTTCCATCCTTTGGAGCACCGACGAATGCACCACCGCCAACGGGACGATCGTCAGCAACTGCCACGTAGCCGACCCATGGAGGGGTAAAGCCAACGCGCCGATATAGGTCAGCTGTGGCACGGCAATTTGCAATGATTGCCTCCGGCATACCCGGAACGGGGTGGAGAGGGTTGCCCTCCTGATCGCATGGTACGAGCGAGAATCTCATGAGGGCCTAACGAATTGCTCGAGGCGCGAGCGGGTTTCCGCGAGTCGCCTCGAAGCGCTTGTTGGGCTTAGCTAGCGTACTCGCCAAAGTACGTTGATCCATTTTCGAATCAGCGCATCATGCCAATCGAGCAGTGGAAATGAATTCTTAAGAAAGCATTCTTCGACGGTGCCTCTGCTGCAAAAGGCACGCGCAAGCAGAAGGAACGGGAACTGCAGGAGTAGCGAGAAGAACATTAGCAGCACCGCAAAACCACTGAGGTTCACGAATACCCTCAACTTTGCGCCCCATGACGCTAAGGAGCAGCCTCCCTCGGGGCACCACCAGAAGGTGTCAAGCGCAACCAGGAATGCGAGCGCAATTGCCGGAAACACGGTGCAGACTGCCGCCACCGTACCAAGTACCTGCGCCCCTCGGCTCTGCGCTGCGATGAGGTCTTTTAGGCTCATGCACCGCAACGCTTCCGCTAACCGGCCGCCCGCTTGCGGGCGGTCCTGGTTGAGCGGGTGGTTAGACCGCGACCCTTTACGAGCCGAACCTCCAGCCTGCATCCCAGCGCTGATGCGTAGCGCTGCAGGGTCGCAATGGAGGGAGAGTGTTTCGCATCAGCGGACTCAAGCCTCGCCACCGCAGACTGGGTGGTGCCGATTCGGGCCGCCACGTCGGCCTGCGTAAGGCCTGCGGCAGCCCGGGCCTTCAGGATCTCGTCGAGAAACTCGAACTCCTCAGCAGCCCGGTCGTATTCATCCTTGACGTCAGGGCGCGCCAGGGCGCGGGCCTTGAACTGCTTGAGACTCTTGCTCATTTCGTGACTTCCTCCATCCGCCGTCTGGCGACCTCGAGTTCCTTGCGTGGCGTCTTCTCAGCCTTCTTTGTGAACTGGTGAAGCATCACAATCTTCCTGCCGACGATCGTGCAATAGAAAACGCGGGCTATGCCCTCAGCTGCCTTGAGGCGCAACTCGAAAAGCCCGTGGCCCATTGCCCTGGTATGCGGCATGCCCAGGTCGGGGCCATAGACTTCCATTCTCTCCGCGTACCTCACAAACCGGGCCAGGAAGCCCGCCGGGAGTTGAAGGATCTCCTCCTCCAGCCTCGGACTGTAGAAAGTGACCTTCCAGTTCACGCGACGACTATAGCGGATATGCTATATATTGTCCAGATGCTGATTCTGGGGGTCTAACGCCGCAGTTCAGCGGCCGCGCGCTGCCGTGTGAAGCGCAGCACGAGCGCATAATGAAATGGAGCGCTCGTGCTGTCGCCGCGACGACGTAACACGGTCCGCTGCAACTGCTTGTTATACGCCGACTGCAACCTCAACTCCGCGCTCTTCCGCCTCGCAGGTGAGCTGGTTGTCGACTTGCTCACACTCGCTCACCGGCCGGTAGACAAAGGCGCTCAGCAATTGCTGCGCCGAATCAAACTGAATGCGAACCCACTTGTCGAGCAGATAGCCGACTGACCTGGTTCCGCGCCCAATACGTAGAGAGTACCCGTCGCGCGGCAACCCTTTGTATTTCTCAGCGTCGTAAGGCAGCAGGTCGGCAGGATCGAAGTTGACACGCTCAACCTCGCGACCGTCCGTAGCGTTGAAAAACGCGAGTGTCGTCTTCGATAGAGGTGACGTTCGGCTCACCACGAAGAAGAACTTGCCGTCCGGCCACCAGAACAGCTCCGGGTACTCGTACTGCGGATGCCGCACGGGAACGTTTGCGATGGGTTTGCCTTGAGCGTCGGCTAAGCCAATATGCCCCGCGTGAGTAATGGCGAGCGTCTCACCTTTCGGCGACCACTGGATCTCCATAGGAAACGGCACACGTCGCTCCACGCTTTGCAGCTTCTCGACGTCATAGATGCGGAGCAGATCGTCCCACGCGTTTAGCGCAATGAGGGCCCGGCCACTGCACCACGGATGATACTTGTGCGGCAAATAGTAGCCTTTGCCCTTCCGCGTTTTCGCGATGTAAGGATGTCGGGCTGTCGCATCGTCGCCGTCCCTAAGCAACGCGACACTCCATCCTTCGGCACCCATGTGCCACTCAAATGGATCGTAGAAGCGAGCCACCCATGGTGATCCCTCGGACGAGAAGGCACGGTCGGTGTGCCACTCTGCGCGAGTCGGTTGCTCGATCAGGCGACCAACCGTTAATCGAACCATCAAGTTCAACTCGGCGTATAACGATTGAGCTCACCGGCGCATCGCGGCTCGCGCCCGGTTTGCGTATGCAAGCCGCGTGACAGACGCGCAATGCGTCCGGTGGAGCGATTGGTTAGAAGGCGGACCTACCATCGTTGAAGGCCGGTTGCGATCCCGACTATGACGGCGGCACCGAACAGCACGACCACGCCGATAATCGCAATAGTCTCCATGCTTCGATTCTGCCGGGCGGTGAATTCGGGATCCGGCAAAAGGCTGCGAACGTCGCGAATCACTTCGGCCGCAACTTGTATCCCCGCGAGTACAGATAGAGGGAACAACCACCTGCCCAGCGCCGCAGCGACAGCCTCCAGGGAAAAAGCAACTACCGACGCGACGCAAACAAGGCCCGACAACAGGCCGAGCCCGATGTCGAGAAGTCGACGGTGATCGCGACGGTCGTCCCATGCACCCCCGACCGTCAGCAACGCGATCATGCCGATCCAAACCCAGATCCACCATTCCATTCTGTAGGGCTGCCAGTGCCACGCCTTCTAACGCTCGCGTTGAGCGGCCGGCCGCAGACGTTTCAAACTCGCGCACGGCCTCCCGGCCCGCTCGAAGGCGTGGTTAGCTTGCAAGTACACGAGTAGCCGCCACTTCGGCTGCAACTGTAACCAATGACAATAAAACGAGAAGCAGAGTGGCTCCTGCGATGTGAGCAGCAGCGCTTTTGAGTGGTCGCGTCTTGACAAAGTAGTATGGGACGCCGACCAGTGCAAAACTTGCGACGAGTAGTGCCGCCGCCGGCGGGGACTGAATGGCGCGCTGTTTAATATCGGCATTGCACCAAACAAAAAGCAATGGCGCGTACAAGAACAAACTTACAACCATCGCGATGCGCTGATCCTGGTGGGTCGCATTCAGATAGGCCTGAAGCCCGCCAACGGCTGCGGCGACGAAGAACATTGCGGATACGAGCAAGCGAGGGCGTGTCATTTGCTAGCTAACGTCTGAGCTGAGCGCGCCGCGCGGCGACGCGATGTGTTGGCACTTTATCGATCACGGCTGCGTTCGAGCGACTTGTTAGACGGCTCATGATTCGGACCTCACGGCCATAAAATAGCCAACGTGCTCGCCGCCCAACATGCCTTCAGTAGCTACGCGGCCGGTTGCGCCTTGCTCAGTAAGTTCACCCCGTAGCGTCCAGTCGTTGTCACAGATCGGTGCGTTTAAAAGCACATGCAGATAGCGGCCATGAATTTCATAGGCCGGATATAGGCCACCGACAATGCCGTGTGGCTCGCCGTACCACGTCGTCAACGGCGGATCTTGAACTGTCGTCGATACCACACGCGCACGCTTCCAGTTTCCGCTAGAACACGTCTTCGCCGGCTCGTCCAATAGCACCACAGTAAGTCCGCCCCGCACTTCGCGCTTTAAACCCGTCACGACGAAGGTCCATTGCGTGCCTGATTGCCATGGAACTGGAGTCGTTTCCGCAGACAAGCGCGAGAAGTCGAGCTTTTGGCTCGAGCAGCCGCCAGCTAACAGTACCAACACCGGAAGTAACGCTGCGCGCATGGAGCCGTCTAACGGTGAAGCTGAGCGGCGCGCGCGCCGACGTTCGAGCTTGGCACTTTATCTTTCACGCGTCCGCTCCAGCGAGGTGTTAGGCGTCATGCTACGGCTCTACTCGTTCGCCAGTTCGCGTACTCGCGTATTCTAGAATCCTCTCGACAGTTAGTTCTCCGTATTTCGAAGAGTTCCGGCGGCTGAACACGCCACTTATCGTCATGATCGGACCGTTCATGCCAGGAGGACATCCAAATTCCCGAGAGAGGCGATCTGATTCGCAAGTGTCCAAATACGGCCCGCCTTCCTGATACCTCAGAAAGATCGTTTTTCCTCGGCACGCCGAATCTCGCAGCATAGCTCCGTGTGCGTGCAGGATCAGATGGGCCTTCACTGTGACGTGGGAATCTATCGCGTGCGTGTCCCTTGAGGTGAAAACGGAGCAGACAGTCTCGTATGCGTGTTCGCTAGAGGGTGGCGTCTTTGAACCATCTAGCTCTGTCGCCGCACACCCAAGCAGAGAGCTCAGGAGAACGCCGAGGATGCTGAGGCCCTTTCTCATGACGCCTAACTACTAATTGGGGGATTCAATTGGGGTAAAGCATCACCCCAAAACCGTCGTTCATTCTTCCGGGACAAGACATAACCCCCTGAAGACTCGGACTCTGCGGCCCACGACTGCCGTTCAAGCACCGGACCAGCGCGGGCAAGTTGTACGACGTCCGTTGGAACGTCGCAATAGCGGGCGTTGACCGGCTACCCCAGCGCCCGGATGCCCGCCACCGCCCGGATCGCCTTCAGGGACAGTGCCGTCGGATCGTCCGGTCAGTTGCTGCCGCTCTCGTTCAGCTTATTCATTACATCGTCCAGGTTGAAGGATGCGGCCTTCTGTCGCTGCGGGAATTCCTTGAAGGTATCGAGGAACCTGCCGACAAGAGCCTGGGCCGGTACCGCCAGGAACGAGCGCCTGAGCACCCAGTCGTTGTAGCTGTTGGACGTGATGTCGGCGCGTTCGTACGGATCGGTACGCAGGTTGTAGATCTTCGGCGCACGCAGCGGCGTGAACGGCTCGCGCCACACCGCCAGCGTGCCCGGAGTCTTCTGCTCCAGGAACACTATCTTCCAGTTGTCCACGCGGATCCCGGTAACCTGCTGGTCGTCGTTGATGTAGATGAAGCCGTCGCGTGGGCTCCGGTCTGTCTGCCCCGTGAGGTACGGCAGCAGGTTCTTGCCATCCAGGTGCACCTTGAATGTGGTGCCGCCCGACTTGACACCCTTGGCCAGCTGTTCACTGATGTCGGGATTGCCAGCCAGGGCCAGCAGGGTCGGGAACCAGTCGAAATGGGAGACGATGCCATTGGCCACCTGGCCCGGCTTGATCCGGCCCGGCCAGCGCACGACGGCGGGCACGCGATAGGCGCCTTCCCAGTTGGTGTTCTTCTCGCTGCGGAAGGGCGTCATGCCGCCGTCCGGCCAGGTGTTCATGTGCGGGCCGTTGTCGGTGCTGTAGAAGAAGAACGTGTCGTCGGCGATACCGAGGTCATCGAGCGCCTTGAGCACCGTACCGACGTTCTTGTCGTGGTCGACCATGGTGTCGTGGTACGGGCTCTGCGCGTGACCCGCCTGCCCCAGACTTTCGGGCTTGGTGTGCGTAATCCAGTGCATGTGCGTGGTGTTGATCCACACGAAGAATGGCCTGCCGGCCGCCTTCTGCCGCTGGATGAAATCCACCGCGCGAGCGGTGATGTCATCGTCAATGGTCTCCATGCGCTTCATGGTCAGCGGGCCCGTATCCTTGCAGACCTGCCGGCCGATCCTGCCGAAGCGCGGATCGACGGTTGGGTCGTCCGTGCCGCTCGCCCTGCAATCGAGGACCCCTCTCGGACCAAACTTCTGCAGGAACGCCGGGTCTTTCGGGTAGTCCGGGTTTTCCGGCTCCTCCTCGGCGTTCAGGTGATAGAGGTTGCCGTAGAATTCGTCGAAGCCATGGACCGTGGGCAGGAATTCATTGCGATCGCCGAGGTGATTCTTGCCGAACTGGCCGGTCGCGTAGCCCTGGATCCGGAGTGCATCCGCGATGGTGGGATCGAGTTTGTTGAGGCCGGTGGTCGCCGCCGGCAGTCCCACCTTCGTCAGGCCGGTACGCAGTCCCGACTGCCCCGTGATGAAGGAGGCTCGTCCTGCCGTACAACTCTGTTCACCGTAGTAGTCGGTGAACATGATTCCCTCGCTGGCGATGCGATCGATGTTCGGCGTCCGGTAGCCCATCAAGCCGTGGGAATAGGCGCTGACATTGGACTGGCCGATGTCATCGCCCCAGAAAACCACGATATTGGGTTTGCTGTCCTGGGCCGATGCGACGGACACCATGGCGAGGGCCATGAGTAGCACGTAGTGCCTGGCTGGCATGTTCAGTTCTCCTTGCAGATGGGCCGGGAGGAACAAGGACGGCTCGCCTGAGCATATGGCAAAGGACGAGGGTCGCGCCAGTCAGGATGGAAGGATGGGCGTCGCCCGGCGTTGCAGTCCCTCGCTTACCCCAACGCCCGTAGCCCGACCGCCCGCCGGATCGCCCTGAGGAACGGCGTGGCCAGGCCCCGCGCGCGCTCCGCCCCGATCGTGAGCGTCTGCTCCACGTGGCCCGGGTCGGCCATCAGCCGCTCGTACTCGCCCCTGGGCTTCGACAGGTGGGCGTCCAGGTACGCGAAGAGCTCCTGCTTCAGGTCGCCCCAGCCGGCCCCCGCCGCAAACTTCGCTGCGTAGGCCTTCGTCTCCTCCGCCGTCGCGAAGGCCCGGTAGATGTCGAACAGGGTCGAGCCTTCCGTCTCCTTCGGCACGCCCGGCTCCAGCGAGTTGGTCTTGATCTTCATGATCAGCTTGCGCAGCTGGGCGGACGGCGTGAACAGCGGGATCGTGTTGTTGTAGCTCTTGCTCATCTTCCGGCCGTCGAGCCCGGTCAGGATCGCCGTGTTCTCGCCGACGTCTGCCTTGGGGACCACGAACTGCTCGCCGTAGATGTGATTGAAGCGCTGGGCGATGTCCCGGGCCATCTCCACGTGCTGGATCTGGTCCTTGCCCACCGGCACCCGGTGCGCCCTGAACATCAGGATGTCCGCGGCCATCAGGATCGGGTAGGAGAACAGGCCCATGGTGATCCCCTTGTCGGGGTCCGAGTCTCCTTCGTGGTCGTTCGCCTGCACCGCCGCCTTGTAGGCGTGGGAGCGGTTCATCAGCCCCTTGGCGGTGACGGTCGTCAGGATCCAGGTCAGTTCCGGAATCTCCGGGATGTCCGACTGCCGGTAGAAGGTGGAGCGGGACGCGTCCAGGCCCAGCGCCAGCCAGGTCGCCGCGATCTCCAGGCTCGACCGGGCGATCAGCGCCGGGTCCTGGTTCTTCACCAGCGCGTGGTAGTCGGCCAGGAAGTAGAAGGACTGCACGTCCTGCCGGTGGCTCGCCGCGATCGCCGGGCGGATCGCGCCCACGTAGTTGCCGAGGTGCGGCGTGCCGGTGGTGGTGATGCCCGTCAGATGCGTTTCCATAGGAGCGCTAGTTTAGACTGCGCCCATGCAACCCGCCCCCCGCCTCTATCGCCCCCACATCCGCACCCTGTCCGCCCGCTACGACGCCGCCCTCGGGGCGGCCGGCCTCGACGCCGTGCTCATCGGTGCCGGCGTACCGCCCGCCGTGCACCGGGACGACCAAGACTACCCCTACCGGCCCGAGCCGCTGTTCCTGCAGTGGGCCGCGCTCGAAGCGCACCCCGGCTCCGCGCTCCTGTACCGGCCGGGCCGGAAGCCCCTGCTCCTCGTGTACGAGCCCGACGACTTCTGGCACCAGGCCGCGCCGGTCCCCAGGGGGCCCTGGCACAAGGTCCTCGACATCCGGGTGATCCGCCGGCGGGACGAGATCGCGAAGCACCTGCCCAAAACCTGGCGAGGGGCCCGGCGCGACAAGCTGCCCGTCGCCCTGCTCGGCGACCCGGCCCAGTGGCGTGGCGTCGGCCTGGCCGGCGCGGTGAACCCCCGGGCCCTGCTCACCCACCTGGACTACGACCGGGCCTTCAAGACCCCCTGGGAAATCGCCTGCATGCAGGTCGCCACGGCCATGGGCCTCGCCGGCCACCGGGCCGTGCGCCAGGCCTTCGAGTCCGGCTGCAGCGAGTACGAGATGGGCCTGATGTTCCTCGCCGCCTCCGGCCAGCGGGACGAGGAGCTGCCCTACCCCGCCATCATCGCGGTCAACCGGAACGGCGCCACGCTCCATTACCAGCACCGGGACCGCCGGCGCCTGCCCGGCCGGGAGCGCCACAGCCTGCTACTCGACGCCGGCTGCAACTTTGGCGGCTACGCCTCCGACATCACCCGGAGCTACGCCGCCCGGCGCGGCGAGTTCGCGCAGATGGTGCGGGACATGGACAAGGCGCAGCAGCGGCTCTGCCGGCTCGTCCGGCCCGGCGTCGCCTTCCCCGAGCTGCAGCTCGCCGCCCACCGGGAGATCGCGGGCCTGTTGGCGGACTGGGAGCTGGTGCGCATGACGCCCGAGGAGATGGTGAGCCAGCGCGTGACCGACCACTTCCTGCCCCACGGGCTCGGCCACCTGCTCGGCCTGCAGGTGCACGACGTGGGCGGCGGCCTCGCCAGCCACCGGGGCGGCGAGCTGCGCCGCCCGAAGCGCTTCCCGCGGCTGCGCCTCACGCGCCCCCTCGCCCCCGGCATGGTGGTCACCATCGAG
>Ga0268299_1003870_pt1 | contig 12784 bp, 10 predicted proteins | sample NOBtaG_FD_193484 | JGI IMG/M metagenome (GOLD analysis project Ga0268299, IMG submission 193484) | Activated sludge microbial communities from bioreactor in Nijmegen, Gelderland, Netherland - NOB reactor | ecosystem: Engineered > Bioreactor > Aerobic > Activated sludge | place: Netherlands...
TTTCGTGCGGCTGACCGGACCAGTCTCGGGGCCCGGTGCGGCGGGCAAGTTCACCGACGGCGCCACGGGCGAGCACGGTGATCTTCTCGATATCATCCGCGAGCGGACAGGAATCTCCCGGTTTCCCTATCTTCTGGCTGAAGCCCGGGCGCATCTTGGCCGTCCGCAGCCGGTCCTCCCGGATGCGGCAATGCCGAAAAAGGCCAAGGGCCCCGGCGGCACTACGGCGGCGGCGGCGCGATTGTTTGCAGCCTCGGTGCCGGTCGCAGGCACGCTTGCCGACACCTACCTCCGTTCTCGGGGCCTCTCCCAAGGCGGTACGATGAGTGCGCTGCGCTTCCACCCGAAGTGCTGGCATCGGGATGAGGGCCAGGCCCGGAGCCTCCCCAGACCGGCGCTGATCGCTGCAGTCACCGATGGGGCAGGGGCCTTGCAGGGCGTGCATCGCACCTGGCTGGCACCTGACGGACAGGGGAAGGCGGATGTTGAGACGCAGCGGCGTGCCATGGGTCACCTCCTCGGCAATGCCGTCAGGCTGACCCCGCAGGACGACATCCTCGTGGTTGGCGAGGGCATCGAGACCATGCTGTCGCTCGTCGAAGCTATGCCCGGCCTTCCCGTTTGGGCGGCACTCTCGTCGGGTCACCTCGGGGCGGTCCTGCTGCCGGAGGGGGTGCAGCGCCTCTACATCGCCATCGACCGCGATCCGGCGGGGCGTGGTGCGGCAGAGAGGTTGAGCGCCAGAGCCACTGAGGTCGGGATTGCGGTGCAGGTGCTCGAGCCGCGGCTCGGGGATTTCAATGATGATCTCCGGGCGACCGGCAAGGACGCGCTGCGCCAGCATCTGGCAGGGCAGATCGGGCCCGAGGATTGGCAACGCCTGACAGGCTGAGCAGCGTCGCGCAGGGGGCGGTCGGAGATATCGGGGCAGGGGTCACGGGTCCCTGTCGTGGCTCTGGACCGTCGCCTTGCCTCTTCCCGGGCAGTCTCATCCACCCGTCACCCACAAGGCCTTCAAGAGATGGGCAGGCGGCCGTCAAAGGTGCCGCCCCTTCAAGGACGGGGGGCGACTGATTTCCGCCGGCGGGGGCGAGCCCCGCCTTTGCATCGCGAGACAAATCAGCCGCCCCCCGTCCTCCTCCACATGCGTTCCGGCCCCGAAAGGGGGTGAAGGGGCGTCCCCTCCCACGGCTTTCGCAGCCCATGAAGGCCGCGCGGGATGACGCGCGGACCAGACAGGCCCGGAGGCAAGAACAGATGACGATCCACACCCACGACGACGCGTATGAACCCGCCCATACCGCATCCCAGACCGCCCATGCGCTCGACGAGCTGCAGCTCTATGGCTACCGCCCCTTTGACGAGCCCGATCCGCGCCCGATGCCCGATGGGCAGCGCCTTGCGGTCGCCGTCGCCGACATCTTCGACGCCCTCGTCGCGACCCTGGAAGACACCCGTATGGAACCCGACCTCGAAGAGGTGCTCTGGGGCCAGGTCAACCTCTTCCACCGCGCCACGGCCCGGATCGAGCGGTCGCTCGATGAGAACGAACAGGCGCAGCGCCGCCTCCAGCGGGAGCAGGACGGCTCCGAGGTAAAATCCACCGAGCTCGAGCGCCTGACGGCCGAAGGCCTGACGCTGATCGAACGGCGCAGCTGCATGGACATGATGCGCGATCACGCCGCGACCGAGTTCGTCCATCACACGGGATCGACCTGGCGGCCCCGCACCGGCTCGATGGTGAACCGCCAGCACATGACCGCAGCCCTGATCGACAGCCGCGACTTCCTGGCCGCCAAGCGCCGCGCGGAGACCGAGGTGATGCTGCCCGCAGGCCCCAAGGTTGCCCTCACCGGTGGGACCGACTTCAACGATCACCGCCTGATCTGGGGCAAGCTCGACCAGGTCCGGACCAAGTATCCCGACATGGTCCTTCTGCACGGGGGAAGCCCCAAGGGTGCCGAACTCATCGCCGCCAAATGGGCCGAAGCCCGGGGCGTGACGCAGTTGGCCTTCAAGCCTGACTGGACCAAGCACGCCAAGGCCGCCCCCTTCAAGCGCAACGACGCCATGCTGGATGTGCTCCCCGTGGGTGTCCTCGTTTTCCCGGGAAATGGCATCCAGGAGAACCTCGCCGACAAGGCCAAGAAGCTGGGTATCCCGGTCATGAAGTTCGAGAAGGGGGCGTGAGCCCCTTTCGACCCTCTCCAGGAGGCACGTGGTTTATGCTGTAGTAGGCCTACAGCATGAAATCTTGACATTGCGCGATTCGTCGATTAATTTCTGTATAGAGAATACAGAGGATTCATGCATGCGGATCGCAGACCTTTCGGATATTCATTCCGGCTACACGGCGCGCGGACGACTTGATCCGGTGCATGGAGGTGGCGTGCCTGCCATGCAGTTGCGAGATGTCGGTGTGACGGGAGATCTGACCGTTAAAGACTTGCAAAGATATGATCTTGGCTCGCTGGCGGATCGGTACTTTGTCTGCGGAGGAGAAGTAGTGTTCCGCTCGCGTGGCGAGACGAACATCGCGGTCGCAGTTCCCGATCCGTTGCCGGAGCCGGTGGTGGTCACCGTTCCATTGGTGATCGTTCGGCCAAACAGTAAACGAATTCTTCCCGAATACTTGGCTTGGGCCATCAACCAGCCTGACGCACAGCGCAGGCTCGGCGAGGAAGCGCAAGGCACAGGACTTAGGATGATCCCGATGGCCGCCCTCGAAGACCTCGAGATCGCCGTGCCCGACCTGCAGACGCAGAGACGTATCGTCGAACTCGACGCACTCGCCCGGCAAGAAGGACAACTCCTCCGTCAACTCGCCGCTCGCCGCGAAGAACTTGTAAGCGCCATTCTCGGCGAGGCCGCGAAGGCCGCCGACCAGAAGGAAATCGCCTAATGACCGACCAGATTACCCAGCAGCAGATCAACCAGACCGCCTGGGCGGCCTGCGACACCTTCCGGGGCGCCGTCGATGCCGGCCAGTACAAGGACTACATCCTCGTGATGTTGTTCCTGAAGTACATTTCGGATCTCTGGAACGACCACCTCGAGACCTACCGCAAGCAGTACGGTGACGACGAGGCCCGCATTCGCCGGCGCCTCGAGCGCGAACGTTTCATCCTGCCCGAGGGCGCCAGCTTCTTCGACCTCTACGCCCAGCGAAACGAGGCGAACATTGGCGAGCTGATCAACATCGCCTTGGAGAAGATCGAGGACGCGAACCGCGCCAAGCTCGAGGGCGTCTTCCGCAACATCGACTTCAACTCCGAGGCCAATCTCGGCCGGCCGAAGGATCGCAACCGCCGCCTCAAGAACTTGCTTGAGGACTTTGCCAAGCCTGCCCTCGACCTGCGCCCGTCGCGGGTGACCGAGGACATCATCGGCGAGTGCTACATCTACTTGATCTCGCGCTTCGCCTCGGACGCCGGCAAGAAGGCGGGCGAGTTCTACACGCCGACGGCCGTGTCGCGTCTGCTGGCCAAGCTGGCCGCGCCGCAGCCCGGCAACACGATCTGCGACCCCGCCTGCGGGTCCGGTTCGCTGCTGATCCAGGCCTCGCAGGAGGTTGGTTCTGACAACTTCGCCCTCTACGGGCAGGAAGTGAACGGGGCGACTTGGGCGCTGGCCCGGATGAACATGTTCCTGCACGCAAAGGACGCCGCACGCATCGAGTGGTGCGACACGCTCAACAGCCCGGCGCTGGTCGAGGGCGATCACCTGATGCGGTTCGACGTGGTGCTCGCCAATCCGCCGTTCTCGCTCGACAAATGGGGCGCGGAGGATGCCGACAGCGACCAGTACAAGCGCTACTGGCGCGGCGTGCCGCCCAAGTCCAAGGGCGACTACGCCTTCATCACCCACATGATCGAGATCGCCAAGCGGCAGTCCGGCCGCGTCGCGGTGATCGTGCCGCATGGCGTGCTGTTCCGGGGCGGCGCCGAGGGGCGCATCCGCCAGCAGCTGATCGAGGAGAACCTGCTCGACGCGGTTGTCGGCCTGCCCGCCAACCTGTTCACCACCACGGGGATCCCGGTCGCCATCCTGATCTTCGACCGCTCGCGCGAGGAAGGCGGAGCGAACGCGGACCGGCGCGACGTGCTGTTCATCGACGCCAGCAAGGAATTCACGCCAGGCAAGACCCAGAACGTGATGGACGACGCGCATGTGGCCAAGGTGCTGGAGACCTACAGCGCCCGCGCCGAGGTCGAACGGTATTCGCATCAGGCCAGCCCCGAGGAGATCGCCGAGAACGACTACAACCTCAACATCCCCCGCTACGTCGACACCTTCGAGCCCGAGGAAGAAATCGACGTTGCCGCCGTGCAGAAGGACATCCAGCGGATCGAGGCGGAACTGGCCGAGGTCCGGGCGAAGATGGCCGGGTATCTGAAGGAGCTTGGCGTCGATGTCTGATGGCGAAATCATCCTCTACAGTACCGAGGACGGACAGGCCGAGATTCAGCTTCGGGCCGTCGACGGCACTGTCTGGCTGACGCAAGCGCAGATGGCCGACCTTTTCGACACGACGAAGCAGAATATCAGCTTGCACCTCAACAACATCATCTCGGACGGGGAGCTTGCGCCGGAGTCAGTTGTCAAGGAATCCTTGATACCTGCGGCGGACGAAAAGTCCTACCGGACGAAGACCTACAACCTGGATGCGATCCTCGCGGTCGGTTACCGCGTGCGAAGCCCTCGCGGTGTGCAGTTCCGCCGCTGGGCCACCACCGCGCTGAAGGAGTATCTCGTCAAGGGCTTCGTCATGAATGACGAGCGCCTGAAGGATCCCGCCTGGGACTACTTCGACGAGCTGCTCGAGCGGATCCGCGACATCCGGGCGTCCGAGGCTCGGTTCTATCAGAAGGTCCGCGACATCCTCGCGCTCAGCGAGGACTACGACGCCAAGTCGCCGACCGTGAACACCTTCTATGCGACGATCCAGAACAAGATGCTCTACGCGGTCACCAGCCACACGGCGGGAGAGCTGATCCGCGCGCGGGCCAATCCCGATCAGCCGAACATGGGGCTGACGACCTGGAAGAACGCCGACAAGGGTCGACCCCTGCGCAAATCCGACGTCGGCACGGCCAAGAACTATCTTGGTGAGGCCGAGATCCGGGAGCTCAACCTGATCGTTGAGACCTTCCTGAACACCGCCGAGTTGCGGGCGACACGGCGGCAGACCATGCGGATGGCCGAATGGGAGAGGGTGCTCGACACCTTCCTGAGCTCGAACGAGCTGCCGAAGCTGCAGGGCGCCGGTTCTATCTCGGCGGATACCGCGAAGCGCATCGCCCAAGATCGCTATGACGCGTTCGACGCCAAGCGAAAGGAAGCCGCGCGGAAACCGGCGGCCGAGGTGAACGACCTTGAAGAGCTCAAGCGCATCGCCGATGCCGCGAAGGCCGGGGAAAAGGGCCGTGGTGATGTGTGACGGCTGGACCGAGTACAGAATTGACGAACTCGGGAATGGGCAACGCCCTGTCTTGAAGGCAGGCCCTTTTGGTTCGTCCGTAACAAAGGCGACTTACGAAGCCTCCGGCTATAAAGTTTACGGTCAACAGGAAGTTGTCGCCAAAGACCTCAACGCGGAAGCCTACTTTGTATCTGAGGCCATGTTTCGTCGGCACAAGAGCTGCGCGGTCGAGCCTGGTGATATTCTAATGACCATGATGGGAACGATCGGTCGCGTGTATCGTGTCCCTCAAGGAGCACCAAAAGGCATCATCAATCCGCGGCTTGTAAGAATCGCGCTAGACAAGTCGCGCATTCTTCCAGAGTTCGCAGAAGCCGCTTTGGAGCAGCCGCCACTGCAACGCTTGTTGGATCGCAGGAGCCACGGCGGAACAATGCAAGGGCTTAACCTGGATTCGCTCGCGTCGATTCAGCTCCTCGTTCCGTCACTCCCCGAACAGCGCAAGATCGCGACGATCCTGCGGACTTGGGACGAGGCACTCGAGAAGCTCTCCGCCCTCCGCGCGGCGAAGGATCAACGCCTCGTCGGCCTTCGCGCAGCCCTTTTGTTCGGAGAGCTCCGCCTGAACGGCCAGCGGCGCAACTGGGCGCCGACTCGCCTCGGCACGGTGACTCACGAACTGACCAAGCGTAACGGGACCAAGGGGCTCGGCCGCGATTTCGTCATGGGCGTCACTAAGGCCGAAGGCGTCGTGCCGATGCGGGAACAGACCATCGCGGGCGACATCAGCCGCTACAAGCGCTTGCCGCCCCGTGCCTTCGCCTACAACCCGATGCGCATCAACGTAGGCTCCATCGCGATGAACGAACGCGAGGAAGAGGTGCTTGTCAGCCCCGACTACGTCGTCTTCGCCTGCAACGCGGACGGGCTTGACCCCGACTACCTCGACCATCTGCGCAAGACGTCCTGGTGGGCCCACTACATCAACAGCGGCGGCTCGGGCAGCGTGCGGCAGCGGACCTACTACGATGACCTCGCCGCGCTGAAACTGCCGCTGCCGGAACTCGACGAGCAGAAGGCCATCGCCGCCGTCCTGAACACTGCGCGCGCCGACCTGGCCGCGACCGAGCGTGAGATCGAAGCCGTCACGCTGCAGAAGCGCGGCCTGATGCAGAAGCTCCTGACGGGCGAATGGCGCGTTCCGCTCGACCCCTCCGAACCCTCCGCGGCCACCGAGGAGACCGAACATGCCGGATAAGAAGAACTACTGGACCCAGCAGCGCCCGGACGGGAAGTGGGAGTCCAAGCGCGAAGGCGCGACGCGTGCCTGCAAGGTCACGGACACCCAGTCCGACGCCTGGGCCCACTCCCGCGAGAAGGCCGCCGAAACCAAGGGGGAGGCCTTCCTCAAGGGCCGCGACGGCAAGATCCGTGAGCGGAACACCTATGGAAAAGATCCCTATCCGCCGAAAGGGTGACGCATGGCAGACCTCCTGACATTCGACGAAGCCATTGAGCATTCGGCGCAATTCAAGAAGCGGCACTTGTTGCTTGGCAATGGTTTCAGCATTGCCTGTCGTCCGAAGATCTTCACATACGGCTCGCTGTTCGAGCAGGCGGATTTTTCATCGGCACCCCGCTTGCCTGCGGTATTTGACGCAGTCGGAACGACGGACTTCGAGCATGTCATCAAGATGCTGGAGGACGCGTCACGCGTTGTTCCCGTTTATTCAAAGGAGGCAACGGAGGCGGCCGCTCAGATGGCTGCGGATGCCGAAGCTCTGAAAGATATTCTCATTCAGACGGTGGCCAACAACCACCCCAATATTCCGAATGAGATCAACGACGAGCAATTCTGGGCATGCCGCCGGTTCCTGGCGCATTTCCTTGGCGACGAGAACAAGGACGGAAAGGTCTACACTTTAAACTACGACCTCCTGCTCTATTGGACCTTGATGCATGAGGACATGGGTTTCGACGAACCCATCAGCCTTGCTGCCAACGATGGCTTTGGCCGCGACGAGGACACGGAGCCGGAATATGTGAACTGGATGGGCGAGAGCGGGGCGCACGGACAGCGCGTTCATTACCTCCACGGCGCTTTGCACCTGTTCGATGCTGGTGCGGAGCTGCAGAAATACACATGGGTCAACACTGGGAAACCCCTGCTTGAGCAAGCTCGCGAAGCCATGGGAGCGCGCAAGTTCCCGCTTTTCGTAGCCGAAGGCAAAAGCAATCAGAAGCTGGCCAAGATCAAGCACAGCGCCTACTTGCACCATTCATACAAGAGCTTCTCCTCGCAAATGGGTCAGAGGAATGATGCGCTCTTCATATTTGGGCATAGCCTGGCCGAGAACGACCAGCACATCCTGAAGAAGATTGCTCGCGGCAAGATCGGGCAGATCTATGTCGGTCTCTATGGCGATCCCAATAGTGGTGGCAACAAGGCGATCAGGTCGGCTGCGAACGCCCTTGGGGCTCACCGTGATGAACGTGTCCCGCTGTCTGTCGCATTCTTCGATGCCGGATCCGCCCAAGTGTGGGGGGCGTGATGGATCGAGGCCATGGGTTCGATACCCGCGAGAAACACCAGTCCCAGGTTCCGGCGCTGCAGCTGCTCGTGGCGCTCGGGTTTAAGCCGCTCTCGCAGGAGGAAGCGCTGCGCCTCCGTGGCGGGCGGCTGCGGAACGTGGTACTTGACGACGTGCTCGCCGAGCACCTGATGCGCATCAACCGCTTCACGCATCGGGGCCGCGAGTACGGCTTCGACCTCGAAGACGCGCACGAGGCGATGCGACGGCTAAAGCCCACGCCGGACCGTCTGAAGGGTCTCAAGGGCACGAACCAGGAAATCTACGACACGCTCGTCCTCGGCACGACGATCACGAAGTCCATCGACGGCGATTCAAAGAGCTACTCGTTCCGCTACATCGATTGGGAGCGGCCGGAGAACAACGTCTTCCACGTCACTGCCGAGTTCTCGGTCGAGAGAACCGCGTCGAGCCAGACGAAGCGCTGCGACATCGTCGCGTTCGTGAACGGCATCCCGATCCTCGTGATCGAGAACAAGCGGCCGACCGAGAGCCTGAAGAAGGCGGACAGCCAGCTGATTGGCTACCAGAACGAGGACAACATTCCGCAGCTCTTCCACTTCGCCCAACTGCTGATCGGTATGAACCGTACTGCGGCGCGGTACGCGACGGTTGCGACCAAACCGAAGTTTTGGGCCGAGTGGCGCGACGAGGAAGACACCGACGAGGCCATCGCGCCCTTCGCGAACCGCGTGCTCACTGTGGCGGAGAAGGACGCCATCTTCTCCGGCGACTTCGCAAGCGCGCGCGACTATTTCGACGCGAAGGCCGCCGAAGGCGACCGCGCGGTCACGATTCAGGACCGGACAGTGTTCGCGCTTTGCCGCCCCCAGCGGCTGCTCGATCTTGTCCGCCGCTTTACCGTGTTCGATGGCGGCGTCCGCAAGGTGGCACGCCATCAGCAGTTCTTCGGAATCCGGCGCGCGGTCGAGAGCGTCAAGCAGCACGACGTGAGCGGCGCCCGAAAGGGCGGCGTGATCTGGCACACACAGGGCTCGGGTAAGTCGCTGACGATGGTGATGCTTGGGCGCTCGCTCGCTTTGGAGCGCAGCATCGAGAACCCGCGGATCATCATCGTCACGGATCGCGACGACCTCGACAAGCAGATCAAGGACACCTTCAAGTCGTGTGACTTGGAGCCGGTCCGCGCAACGAGCGGGGCTCACCTTCTGGAGCTCGTCCAGAACAAGGCTCCGCTGGTCACCACGATCATCAACAAGTTCGACACGGCGCTGAAAAACAGCAAGCTGGTGGACGAGGATCCGAACATCTTCGTACTGGTCGACGAGAGCCACAGGACGCAGACGGGTCGCTACGGCGGCCACAGCCAGTTCGCCGCCAAGATGCGACGCCTTCTGCCGAAGGCCTGCTACCTCGGCTTCACCGGCACGCCCCTCCTCAAGAAGGAGAAGAACACCCTGTCGACCTTCGGGCGGCTGATCCACCGCTACGCGATCGACGAGGCGGTCGCCGACGGTGCGGTCGTGCCGCTGCTCTATGAGGGACGGCTTGTCGAGCAGCAGGTATCCGGCGCCGTGATCGACCGCTGGTTCGAGAAGATCAGCGAGGGGTTGACTGAAAGCCAGAAGGCCGACCTCAAGCGCAAGTTCTCCCGGATGGACGCGCTGGCCAAGACCGACCAGGCTATCCGAGCCAAGGCGTTCGACATCTCCGAGCACTATCGCCAGCACTGGCAGGGGACCGGCTTCAAGGCGCAGCTCGTTGCCCCATCCAAGGCGGCGGCGGTCCGCTTCAAGGAGGTTCTCGACGAGATCGGCCATGTCTCGAGCGCGATCGTCATCTCGCCTCCGGACGAGAACGAGGGCAACGAGGAGGTCGACCAGGAATCCAAGGACCTCGTGCGCCGCTTCTGGACGCAGATGATGGCGAAGTACAAGACCGAGGAGGAGTACAACCGCCAGATCATCGATGCCTTCAAGGGCTCCGGCGATCCGGAGATCCTGATCGTCGTTTCCAAGCTTCTCACCGGCTTCGACGCGCCCCGGAACACCGTGCTCTACGTCTGCAAGTCCCTGAAGGAACACAATCTCCTGCAGGCGATTGCGCGGGTGAACCGGCTCTACGAGGACGGCGGAACGGAGAAGCAGTTCGGCTTCATCGTTGATTACGAGGGGCTGCTCGGCGAGCTGGACAGTGCCCTGTCGACCTACAGCGCCTTTGAGGGTTACGAGGCGGCCGACCTCGCCGGGACGGTGCATGACGTCCGCGAGGAGATCCGCAAGTTGCCGCAGCTGCACGACCAGCTCTGGGACCTCTTCAAGCCGGTGCGTAACAAGAAGGACATGGAGCAGTTCGAGCAGCACCTCGCTGACGAGGCGCTGCGCCACGAGTTCTACGCGCGCCTCAAGGCATTTAGCCGGTGCCTGCACATCTCGCTTTCTTCCGACAAGCTGTTCGATGTCTTCGACGAGGCCAAGGTCGATGCCCTGAAGCGCGACTGGAAGCAGTTCTCCGAACTCAAGCGCTCGGTCCAGCTTCGCTACCAGGAGACGGTCGATGTCCGTGAGTTCGAACCGAAGATCCAGAAGTTGCTCGATGACCATGTCGTGGCGATGCCGGCGGAGACCATCATCGAGGTGGTCAACATCAACGACCCCGACGCGCTGAAGGCTGTCGTCGAGGAGACAGGGGTTTCCGAGGCCTCGAGAGCAGACCGCATCGCCAGCGCGACACGCCGGGCAATCACCGAGAAGATGGATGAGGACCCGACGTTCTACAAACAGTTCTCAGAGCTGCTTGAAGAGACCATCCGCGCCTACCGTGCGAAGCGGCTGTCCGAGCGCGAGTACCTGAACAGCGTCGTGGAGCTCGCGAGCAAGGTGGCCCGCAAGGATCGGGGTCGGGATGTCCCAGAAAGCCTCCGGGGCGATGAGGATGCACAGGCGTTCTTCGGGATTCTGGACGGTCGGCTCAAGACCGAGGGCGATGAGCTGGTAGCCGGCGACGATGTCGCAGGGATCGCTAAACAGATCATCGACATCATCAAGTCACACTTGATTGTGGACATCTGGTCGAACGAGGTGGCCCAGAACAATCTGCGCAACGCCATCGATGACTTCTTCTTCGACGTCCTCCGCGACGAGAGGGGTGTCGACCTTCCTGTAGAGGTGCTCGACGATCTCGAACTGAAGATCATGGACCTCGCCCGGGCCCGGTTCGCAGCATGACGCGGGAATTGCATTGCCTGCAGTACGGTGAGCAGGAGATCCGATATGAAATCGTCCGCCGCCCGAGGAAGACGCTCGAGATCGCCGTCGAGCCGGATGCGTCGGTGGTGATCGCTGCCCCGGAGGACGCGACGCTCGATGCCATTGAAGCCAAGCTGCGAAAGCGCGGGGCATGGGTGACAAGGCAGCAAAGGTACTTCTCACAGTTCCTGCCACGGACGCCGGAGCGCAGCTTCGTCGCCGGCGAGACGCATCTCTACCTCGGGCGCCAGTACCGGCTGAAGGTCGTGCCGCATGTTCAGGAAGGCGTGAAGCTGATCCGCGGCTTCATCGTCGTGCAGACTCATCGGCCGACAAGGCCGGAGGTGACACGCGAACTGGTCGACGCCTGGTACCGGGATCGGGCCCACATCAAGTTCCCGGAGCGGATCGAACTCTGTCTCGGTCTCTTCCCGGATCCCGAGGCATTCCGGCCGAAGGGTCTCATCGTACGCCAGACCCGGCAGCGATGGGGGTCCATGTCGCCCGCCGGTCGCCTGCTGCTCAACCGCCGCCTCGTTCAGGCGCCAGTCGACGCAGTCGACTATGTGATCACCCACGAGCTCTGCCACATAGCCGAGCCCCATCACGGGTCTTCCTTCTTCGAGCTTCTCGACAAGGTCATGCCAGACTGGGAGCGCCGGAAGCAGCGGCTTGAACGGCTCATGGCATGATATCGACTCATCCCTAGCGGCCAGGATATTACATAATCAAAATTATCGGAGCGAATACCAGGCTCCCCTCCCGGCGCCGTTGAGGCTCAGGTGACCATCTGCCACCAGCGCGCGGAAGTGCTGCTTCAGCGTGTTGCGATTCTGGCCGGACAAGCGCTCGGCGTCGCCGATCGTCAGGCGGCCATGGTCGCGCACGAGGTCCAAGAGTTGCGCGGATAATTCCGGAAGACTGCCCATCAACAGCCGTTCACGCTCAATCTTCGCGCGCAGACGATGCATCTGGCGCTGCAGCGCGGTGAGGAAGAAGTCGAGCCAGGGTTCCCAGTCCGGGCTGTCAGATCTGATCGTTCCCTGTGTCTTTCGAAGGGCCAGATAGTATGCCTCCTTGCTTTGCTCGATCACGCTTTCGAGGGAGGAATACGGGACATAGGCATAGCCTGCGCGCAGAAGCAGCAGGGTGGTCAGGACCCGGCTGAGACGTCCGTTGCCGTCCTGGAACGGATGGATCTCGAGGAAGACGACGACGAAGACTCCGATCAGAAGCAGCGGGTGCAGATCACGGTCCCGGGTGGCGGCGTTGTACCAGTCGATCAGTTCAGTCATGCGGACTGGGGTGTCGAAGGGATTGGCGGTCTCGAACACGACGCCAAGCTGACGTCCTGTATCGTCGAAAGCTGCGATCGAGTTCGGCGTGGTCTTCCAGGCTCCCCTGTGCCGTTGATCCTTGCCGCTGTGCCGCAGCAGTGTTGATTTCCACTGAGAAGTGACCCGGGTAGGCGCGTAATTTCCATTGAGATTTGACCCATGTGACCCTCCCCCAAGCGAAGAGCGAGGGGGCCAAAGGAGTGATCGACATGGGACTACTGAACG
>Ga0268299_1003871_pt1 | contig 12783 bp, 6 predicted proteins | sample NOBtaG_FD_193484 | JGI IMG/M metagenome (GOLD analysis project Ga0268299, IMG submission 193484) | Activated sludge microbial communities from bioreactor in Nijmegen, Gelderland, Netherland - NOB reactor | ecosystem: Engineered > Bioreactor > Aerobic > Activated sludge | place: Netherlands...
GGTTGGGTCGGCTGCGTGCCGGCAGCCGGGCAGAAGCACTTCTTGCCGATCGCGCCCGTGCAAGCTGGGCTCGAAGCGTCGATTTCTCTGCTCTCCGTGCCACTGGAACCCGCGAGCGGAATGCTCAACGCGGAGACGAAGCTCTGCGGCGGGCAATCGAGGCTCGTCGAGCCGAACGACGGGATCGGCGAGACGCCGTTCACGTCACAGGCTTGGCCGTTCCGCGCCCCGCCGTTGCACGTGCCGCCCGCGGTGCCGTCGTTCGTGGCGCCGTCGCCTTCACAGGTCGGGCAGGGCTCGTCGGTCGGCCCGAGCGCGACGCGCGACGTGAGGTTGAGCGTGGTCGCGAAGGCGCCGGTCTCGATGTTCGCGGTGCCGCTGACGGCGCCGTTCACCTGATTCACGACGCACGAGCTGACGCCGCCCGCGCTCAGGGGAAGGGGCGCGCCGAAGAAGAAGACGCAGTCCCCGGAGCCCGCGCACTCCGATCCTCCGGTGGTGCACTTCTTCGAGGGATCGCCCGAGCACCGCTGCGAGTTGATGGTGCCATCATCGGCATCCAGGTTGGCGATCGGGCCGCCGACCTGGCAGACGCCGCACGGACGGGTCTCGGGGGTGCAGTCCAGCGTGAAGGTGAGCACGCCGTCCGAAACGACCGTCGCGTTGTGCGCGAGACCGGTCCAGCCGCTGTCCAGGACCCTCTGGCTTCCCGCGTTGCCTTCGACTTCCACGGCGACGGGGCACGCGCCGGGCGCGACGGTGGTCGCCGTCGGTTGCGGCGTAGGCTCACCCCCGCCAGGCGTGAACGTCGGTCCGACGGTCGTGCCGCCGGTCGGCGTCGGGCCGGCCGTGGTTGCCGTCGGGGTCGGGTCTTCGTTGCCGGGCGTCGGCGTGCGAACCGGGGTCGCCGTCCGCTCGCCGGTGCCGCTCCGGAACGCGTCGAACGAGACGTCGCATTCGTTGTCCTCGTCGTTGATCACGCCGTCGACCGTGTTGTTGTCGCGGAACTGACCCTCGATCCGGAACTGACGGCCGCCGTCCGAGAACTTGAGGACGAAGGTCCCGTCGTTCTCGATTTCCTGGGGCGGCGTGAAGGTTTCGGTGATCACTTCCTCGTCGCAATCGAACGTCACCGACTCGATGCTTCCGACTTCGAAGGTGATCTCGCCGCCGTCGCTAAGCGGGCCGCTGAAAGTTCCCGGCGAGGGGACGACCCCAGGACCGGTCGAAACCCGAACGTCACTGTCTCCACAATGCGCGATGGCAATCACCATCGCGAGAAACCCCGCGATTTGCAGACCCTTCTTCATTGTTCCCCCTCCGTCCATGGAACGGTTTACGCCGTTGTGCAGTTCGTCCCGAGCGCCTCGTACGCGTTAGGGCAAGCCCACCGCCGTGCCCTTGATCGTGACGCGGGCCGGTCCCGGGAGACCCGCAACGTTGTTGACCGCCGGCGCGCCCGTCGGGCCGACGCAGAAAACCGCGCCGAGCGTGGGGTTCGAGACGTCGTTCATGGGCGCATCCTCCATGCCCGCCGCGATCAGCGTGTCGGTGCCGATCAAACCGGCCTGCGGCGCCTGGAAGCTGCCACCGCCTGTGAGGAAGCAGAGGCGGTTGGTCGTTTCGCAGCTGCCCGGCGCGCCGCTTCCCGGGGTATCGCCGCATTCGGCGTCCGCGAGGCAGCCACGTTGCGCGTGCCCCGACGCCACGGAACAGGAGCTGGTGAGCGGGCCGGAGACGCACTCGCCCTCGCCGGCACCCTGATCGACACAGTCGAGGTTGTTGTCCGGGCTCGCGCTGTTCTCGAGGCAGGCACTCGGTTTGGTCGGCTCGCCGGAGCGTCCGCACGACCCACTCGGACACTGGGACGGTGTACCTGTGTTGCACGGCGCACCCGCATTGGTGCCACCGATGCAACGATTGCCGCCACAGACCGTGGCGCCGACCGCGGTGCAATCGGCGTTGGTGAAGCACGGCGTCGCCTCGACATTGTTGCAGGTCTGGCACAGGCACTTCTGACCCATCGCTGCCTGCCCGCAGTTCGGGCTATCGGCGGTCAGGGTCTTGGTGACCGGGTTGGTCTCGTTGGTCAGGTTGATCGGCAGGGTGGCGATGATGGCGCCTGACGCCAGCGGGCAATCGAGGCTCGTCCGGCCGAAATCGTCTCGGTTCGGGATGGAGCCGTTGGCATCGCAGGCGGAACCCGAGCGCGTGCCGCCGTCGCAGGTGCCGCCGGCGGTGCCGTCGTTGGCGGCGCCGTCGCCGACGCAGCGAGGGCACGGGTTGTCGATCGCGATGCCGTTGTAGACGGTCGAGGTCAGGAGCGCGGTCGTGCTGGCTTCGCCGCTTTCCACGTTCGCGACGCCCGTCACCGACCCGTTGAACCGGTTGTAGACGCACGTCGTGACGCCGCCGGCCGCGAGCGGCAGCGGACCGCCGAAGTAGAACTCGCAGGTTCCGCCACCGGCCGTGCAGGGCGTGTCGTTGGTGCACTTGATCGAGCTGTCGTTGCTACAGCGCTGGTTGTCGAGCTGTCCGTCGCCCGCGTTCGGGTTGGCGATAGGGCCGGTGACGCTGCACGAGCCGCACGGCCGTCCAACCGTGCTGCAGTTGAGCTGTACAGTCACGTCGCCGCCCGTGATGATCGGGGCGCGGTGCGAGATGCCGGTCCAACCCGTGTCGAGGATGCTCGCCGGATCCGTGGCGTCGCCCGTGAAGGTGACGGTGGACGGGCAGTCGCACGTACAGAACTCGTTGCAGGGGAATGCGCCGGTGTTCACGTTCGGGCAGTTCGTCTGCGGTGAGCCGCTGCCGGTGTCGCACAGCTCGCCGGAGTCGAGCTGGCCGTTCCCGCAGTTCGGGTTCGGCGTCGCCGTCACCGTCGGGCCGACGGTGAAGGTCGGGGTCGGCGTTACGACCGGCGTCGCGGTCGCGGTGGGCGTCGGCGGGGCGATTAGGCATTCGGCCGGATAGGCGGCCCCCTCGCTCGTCGCGGCCAGGCGATCCGGGCAATCGACCTTGAACTCCGTGACGCAGACGGCGCAGTTACCGACGTCGATCAGCGTGTCGACGGTGGTGTTGCACGCGGGCTGCGACTCGGGCTTCACCGCGAGGCAGCTACCCGGCAGACCGATGGTCGCGTTCGTCTGGCCGAGGCAGGGCTTGGCGAGCGACGTCACGAGCTTGGACCGGGCCTTGTCGATCGCGGCCTGGGCATCGGCGGGGCAATTCGCGGGCTTCTTGACCTTCGTGCCCCAGCACTTCCCGAGCGCCTTGGACTTGGCGGCGAAGAACGTGGCGCCGGCCTTGCCGAGCGCTGCCTGGCACTTGTTGAGGGTCTTGTTGGCGACGCTCGACGGGCGTCCGGGCGGGTAGTACAGGGCGACCGCCTGCTCCACCGCCTCTTCACCGACGCACGCGAGGCAGTCGTCGATGTCACCGCAATGCGCGATCGCGTTGGTGCATCCCTTGCCCTCGAAGTTCGGGCACACGGTGGGCCATCCGATCTCGACGAGCGTCGGCTGGGTGCCGTCGGCGTCTTCGGTCGCGCAGTTCTTGTCCTTGCCGCCGCACGCCTTCGTGATGGATCCGTCGAGCTTGGTGCGCGCCTTCGCGATGCTCTCGGTGACCTTGCCCTGGTCGCACGGCTTGCCCTTGAGCTTCGCGTCCTCGCACTTCTGGAGGATCTTCATCTCGGCCTGCACGAACGCTCCCCCGGCCTTGATGATGGCGGCGGAGCATTTGTCGATGACCTTTGGTTCGGCCGCGATCGCGCTTCCGGCCATTGCATAGAGGCCGAGGAGGGCGACGAGCGACGTTCGAGCGAGCCGAGAGTACATGTGTTCCCCTTTCGTGTCGGCACAGGCACGCGTCGAATGGCGCCGTTCAGCCTTCGTTCGCGCGCGATAAAGTCTTTACAGGCGAAGCAAATTCACCGCTACCAACCGGTAATGATTCGTGTCAAGCGAGCGTCTCGGATACGGCGTTCGCTACGAAATCTGTTCGTCGGAAGGGTCGCGAATCGACGCTCCGACGCGTGGTGTCGTGACCTACGATGAGGCGTTCAGCCGAGCTCTTCGTCTCGGGTCAGCCGAGCTCCTCATCGATGATCGCCTTGAAGTTCTCGAGCGGCTGCGCCCCTTCGAGCCGTCGGCCATTGATGAAGAACGTCGGCGTCGAGTTCGCCCCGATGGCGGCGGCTTCCTCGAGATCCTTCTCGACGCGGGGCAGCGCCGTCTTGCCGTCGTAGCACTGCTTGAACGTCGGCTCGTCGAGCCCGGCGGTCTTGGCGAACTCGATGACCTTCGACTTCAGGTTGTCCTGATTGAGCTCGCGCTGAGCCTTGAAGATGGCGTGGTACATCTTCCAGAACCCGTCGCTGCTCTGGTCGCCGGCGCACTCCGTCGCGAGCGCGGCCCCTTCGGCCCAGGGGTGGATGCTCTTGAGCGGCAGGTGCTTGAAGTACAGCCGCACCTTCCCCTCGTATTCCGGCATCACCTGATCTTCGAGAATCTGGTACCCGCGCGAGCAGAACGGGCACTGGAAGTCCGAGAACTCGACGATCGTGACCTTGGCGTCCGCCGGACCGCGGGCGTGCCGGCCCGTCAGGTCGATGCGCTTCATCGTGGCTTGGAGCGGGTCGATCGTGAGATCGGTGACCTCGCCGCTGATGAAGTACTTGCCGTCGGGCGATACCAGGAAGGGAATCGACTGCTTGTTCCCGTTGGCGTCGACGTCGAGCACGCCCTTGTTCCAGCCCGGCACTTCCGACGGTTGGATGCCGCTCGCCTTCAGCGTGATGCCGGGGGTGACGCTCTTCGTGAAGAACTCTTCGATGCGCTTCGCCACCTCGTCCGGCTTGGCCGCCGGGACGGGGGACGCGGCGGGAGGGCTCGGCGTGGAGGTCGGCGGCGCGCTACAGGAAACGGTTGCCAACAGCGCGCCACCGACCAACAGGCCGGCGGCTCCCGCGCCGACCCTCACTGAGCCTTCTTTTCGGAGTCGGCCTTGGGCGGATCGGTCAGGCGGAACATCTTGAAGCCGCCCTTCATGTCGATCGGAATGGGGAACGGAGCGGCGGTCATGATGGCGCGCACGTGGCCGCCTTCGATGACTTTGTCGCTCACTTTGTCGGCGCCGTAGATGATGATGTTGCGGTTGGCTTGGCCCGGGCTGGCGATCAGCGTGGCATCACCGGAAATCACGAACTTGGCATTCTTCGTCTTGTCGTCCTGGAGCATGCCGCCCTCCAGGTACTTGTTCTCGAGGACCTTCCACTGGATCCGCGAGTACTCGCTCTTGGTGCGGGGCTTCAGCGTCTTCCAGGAGGACTTGAGAGTCGCGAGGTCCTTCTCCGTCGGCTCCCACGGGACCTCGTCCTTGTTGGCCTTGTCGATCGCGTCTTGGATGCCCTTTGGAAGATCCACGTCGAGCAGCTTCACGGTGACGTCGTCGTGCAGGTCGACGACGCTGTCCGGCGCCTTCGGGACACCGTAGCTCAGCACCTTGGGCTCGATCGGCGTCTCGCCGCTCGGGGCAGGCTTCGGATCCGTCGCCGCTTTCATCTGCTCTTCCGCGAGGATCTTCGTCGCCTTGTCGATCGCCGCTTGCTTCTGGGCTTTCTCGGCATCGCGTCCCTTCTGGGCCTCGGCGGTCGAGAGATGATTGATCGTGAACACGTAGCCGACCGTGAAGGGACGAATGCTCGCGGCTGCGGGCGACGGGGCGGGCGACGGCGCCGACTTCCCCTCTTCGGTCCCTCTCGGGAACTCGATCCGATTCACCACGAACCAGGTACCGGTCAGAGGCGGCGTGATCTCGCCCGAGGTCTCCGTGCTCTGGGGGAATGCGAAACCGGTTGCCGGGACGAGAGCCACGGAGAACGTCAATACGGCGATGACGGCGAGCCCGCGCCAGGTCTGACGATCGATCATGAGTGATGCCTCCTTGGGGGTTCGGCGGAAAGGCGGTTTTGTTACCAACGGTCTTTTGGGGAATCAATACGACCCTCCGAATGCACGAAGGGCCGGCAGCCCCGAGAGGCTGCCGGCCCTTCGTCAACGGAAACGACGGGAGCGACGTCGGTTAGAAGCCGACCTCGATCGTCATCGCGGGTTGCGTGATCGCGCCCGGTCCCGGGAGACCGGCCACGCCGTCGACCGCGTCCTGACCGGTCGGCGTGAGGCAGAAGATCGCGGCGGTCGTGCGCTCCGGGACCCCCGGGGCACCCTGGCGGACGATCGTCGGATTGACGAAGCACTGGCGAAGGTTTTGCACGCACGTCTCGCCATCCTCACAGAACGGGCAGCTCGCTCCTGTGCACTCCGCGTCCGTTTGGCATGTCACGAAGCTATTCACGGAGCACGTGCCAACCGTCGGACCCACCGTACACTGACCCTCCTGGACGGAATCGGTGTCCGAGGGATTCAGGCGGCAATCTGCACGGTGGCAGAAGCCGCCGGGACACTCGGCGTTGTCGGTGCACGGTTGCGCGTCAGCCGACCCCCCAAGACACGCATCCTGGCAGTCGTTCGGCTTCTGGGTATCGGGCCCACTCGGGCAGAAGCACTGTAGGTTGCACGTACCACCCGGGCACTCGGACGCAACGGTGCAGGGCGCATGCTGGTTGGTGCCACCGGCACAGGTGCGCCCGGCGAAGCCGATGGGCGCCGGGCTGCCGCAAGACAGATTCGCCGTGCGGGTCGTCACGCCGGTCGTCGCCGGATTGAAATGGACGTCGATCGGACTGTTCTGATTGAACGCGCCCGTGAGGAGCCGGCAGTCCTTGCTGGGATTGCCGTTGAACTGGGTGGGTCCACCAAACGGCGGGTTCGGCCGACAGGGCTTGTCCACGTCGGGGCCCCAGCTACAGATGTTCTCGAGCACGCAGGTTTGACCAAGGTTGCAATCGGTATCCGAGCTGCAGAGGGTACGCGTGTTGGGAGCCGTGGTACTGCCGGGACCAGAGCAGAAACCGCCGCACACGGGGCAGGGCTGCTGCTGGCTGCCACCCGGGAACGTCCGCGAATCCTGACGCAAGCGGACGGCGCTGGCGCCAGTTGCGAGGTCGGTCGTGCCCACGACATCCTCGCTGAAGATGTTCGTGACGCACACCGCGACGCCGCCCGCTACGAGCGGGAGTGGTGCACCGTGGAACTGCTCGACGCAGCGATCGGGCGACGGGCAGTCGTTCTGGCTGGGACGACACCGCTTCTTGAAATCGATCTCGCAATGCGGGCCGGTTGCTCCGACGAAGCTCGAGCGACAGGTGCCCTGTCCGAGCGCGGCACAGATGGAATCACTGCTGACGGGGTTGTTCGGCCCCGGCGAGCACGGCGAATGCGGCGGCAGGCTACAGCTCGGACCCACGATGCACTCGGTGTCGGGGCCGCCCGGGCCGTCGCAGTTCCAGAGCTCGGTCACGTAGCCGCCGCCCTCTACGATCCCCGAATCGTGGCTGAGGCCTTTCCAGCCGTTGTCGAGGTCGGCATTGGCGTGCTCGACCACGCGCGTGCGCGGAACGTCCTGGCAGAGGCAGGGGAAAAAGCCGAGCGATCCGCCACACTGGCCTGGGCACGCGTCATCGTCGGCGCCGTCGCACTCTTCGTCCGGCCCGTTGACACGGTTGTCGCCGCAGAGGCCGCGTTGAGCGTACTGATAGTCGATGAGATCGGGAATGGACGCGGGGTCTGGGTTGTCCACGAGATCGGTGTGGACGTCGACCTCGCAGTTCGCCGCATCCGCCGTCGTGCCCTGGTCGGGATCGCAGAGCTTCAGCACGCCGAGGTCCGCCGGCGGTACCGAGCACTTCTTGGTGATGGCGGCGATCGCCTTGTCGCGTGCCTTCGTCACCGCGGCAGCCGTCTTCGGATCGTTGGTGGCGCACGATTGCGGCAAAATGCCGGAGAGCTTGCACGTCACGATGCCGCTGTTTGGGTCGGTCTTGCAGTCGCGGAGGGCGTTGCGACACTTCTGGACGTTTTTCATCAACGCCGCGACGTACTTGGCGCCGGCCTTGCCGACTTCCTTCTGGCACTTGATGTCGTCGGCACCGAGCGGCAGGACGAGGGTCGGGTCGTACTCGGTGTTGATGAAACCGCGGCAGAACGTGCCGGCGCCCGAGTCGGGACAATCGGCGAGGACGTTGCACGGCTCGCTGTTGTTGCTGCCGCCGCCGCAGACGCCGGAGATGATGGCGTCGTGGGTCGAGAGGATGCACGCCTTGAGGTCCTCGGTGTCGAAACCGGTCAGCGGAGTCGGGTCATCGCACGGACCGGGGAAACCGATGATGCGGAGATTGCCGGCGGAGGTCGCGGGAGTGAAGCCGCATGCCTTGTCCAGACCCGCTTCGAGCTTGTCGGCGAGCTTCGTGAGCGCGGCGGCATCGGGCGCGGCACACGTGCCCGGGGCTCCGAGGTTCGCGTTCAGGCACTTCTGGAGCACCTTCAGCCTCCCATTGACGTACTTCCCGGCTTCCTTGGCGATGGCTGTCTGGCACTTGAAGCGGTCAGCACCGAGCTGCGCGTGCGCCGTCGACGAACCGACGACGAACGCGAGCGTTCCCGCGACGAGCGCGGACAAAATTCTTACTCTGCGTCCCATGGTTTTCCCTCCTGCGGTTGGTCGAACGACGGTGGTTTTTCTGGAACCGGGGGATCCCCTCGGAGATCACGGCACCCGGTGCGACTTCTCGTGGCAGAGTAGTAGGCCAGACGTGAGGCAGTCAAGAAAAAAACTGGGATAACGCGCAGCGCTAACGCGTAGTTATGTGCGCGTTGACAGGTCACGACCGCGCACCGCGCCGCCAACGAAAAACGCCCCCGGACCGCGTGGGTCCGGGGGCGTCGATGCTACACGGAAACGGAAGGTCGATCAGGGATTGACGTCGACCACGCCGGGGATCAGGACGCGGCCGAGGGCCGGAAGGCCGCCGGCCGCATTGACCGCCGACGCCCCGACCGGCGCGACGCAGAAGAAGCTGCCGACCGTCGGCAGCGACGTGTCGCCGCAGGGGACATCCGCCACGCCCTCGACCGACACGGACGCGCCGAGCTCGCCGTTGTCGACGAAGCACTCACGGTTGCGGGTGATGCACGTCTGATTCGGGAGACAATCCGGGCAATTCATTGGATCGGGCTGGCAATCTTCGGGGCCACTGCACGTCCGGAAGGTCTGGATCGAGCACACCGTATCGAACGGTCCGAAGGTGCAGGTGCCCTCGTTGGTGCCGGGGACCGGGTCGCAGTCGAATCCGACCGTCGTCGTGTCGTCGTTGCACGAGTTCGGCTGCGTCGCTTCACCCGGACGGTTGCAGGAGCCGAGGGGGCACGTACCGCCGGGGCATTCCGATGCCCCGCTGCACACCGCGCCGGAGTTGGCGCCGCCCGAGCAGAAGCCGGGGCAGCCGACCGGACACGATCCGCCCGGGCACTGGCTCGCGACGGTGCAGTTGGCGCCGTGATTCGTGCCACCCATGCACTGCTGACACGGCTTGCCGGCATCGGAGCCGCCGATGCAGCGACGGCCGCCGCAGATACCGGGCTCGCCGAGGCTGTTGGGACAATCCGCGTTCTCGAAGCAGCCCTGCTGGTTCACGTTGTTGCAGGAATCGCAGAAGCACTTCGAGCCGGTGTAGCCGGTCTGACGACACTGCGGGCTGGCGGCAGTGAGCGTCTTGGTCTGCATGCCGGTCGCGATGTCGAGGTTGATGCTGAGCGCACCCACGAAGTTGCCGGGAGGCGGCGGACAATCGAGGCTGACATCACCGAATTGCCCGGTTCCGTTGACGCTGCACGCGTGACCGATCCGGGTGCCGGCCTGGCACGTGCCCGCCTCGCAACGTGGGCACGGCCTGAACTCGGTGCCGAAAACGTGCACGCGCGACGACAGCGGCACCGCGGTCACCGAGGTGCCGTCGCTGACGTTGATCGTGCCGGTGATGGGTCCGGCGACCTCGTTCACGACGCACGTGGACACGCCACCCGCGCGGAGCGGCAGCGGCGCGCCGAAGAAGAAGATGCACGGTCCGGTGTACCCGGCGTTGCCGCAGGTGCCACCCGGGCACTCCGAGTTGTTGGTGCAAAGCGCCGCCGTGTTGCTGCCGCCGATGCAGGCGGTCGCGTTCGTGCAGTCGGCGTCCGCGGAGCACTGCACCCACGACGCGTCCTTGCAGCGACGGTTGTTGTAGGTGACGCCGCCCGGGTTATCGAGCGGGCCGCTGACGTCGCACTCACCGCAGGTCGGATGGTTCGCGCCGTCGCAGCCGCTGACCGCGAGGGTGAGGCGGCCGTTCGTCGGCACCGTCGCGTCGTGCGCGAGGCCCGTGAAGCCGGTGTCGAGGTCGACGTGACGGCCGTCGGCCGTGAAGGTGATGGTTGTCGGGCACGCTCCGGTGATCGGCTTTTCGGTACAGCCCCGCACGCATTCGTCGGGATACGGCGTGAACTGCGGCACCGCGGCGAGATCGTCACAGTCGGCCCGGAACCCGGTGATGCAGTCGACGCACGCGACGATGCTGTTGAGGTCCGTGATCGGGGCGGCACACGATGCGCCGCCGTTCGGCCGCGTGGAATCCGGGCACTCGGCTCGGAAGCCGATCGCCGCCGGGGTGAGATCGTCCATGGTGCCGCACGCCTTGTCGGCGCCGCCGCATGCCTTGCAAATCGAGGACACCTTCTTCGCCTCGGCTTTCGCGATCGCGTCGGCGTACTTCCCGTCGCCGTTCGAGGGCGGGAAGCACTCGCCGGTGTGCTTGCCGTTCAGGCGCGCATCCCAGCACTTCTGGAGCGTCTTGCTGACGGAGTTCATGTAGGCGGTCGTCGCCTTGCCGATCGTGACCTGGCACTTGTTGAGCGTCTTGTCCGACGTGCTCGGGAGCGCGAGGTCGTCGTAGAGGAAGCTCATCGTGCGATCGCTGACGGTTTCCCCGATGCAGGTCAGGCATTCGGTGATGTCGCCGCAGTCGAAGATCTGGCTCTCACAGCTGGCGCGCTCGACGTTCGGACACAGCGACGGCCACCCGAGATCCGGGGGCGTGAACTCCCCCGTGGTAACGCCGCCGCAGATCTTGTCGTCGCCGCCGCAGCTCTTGCCGATCGCGCTCGCGAGCTTCGACTCCGCCTTGGCGATCGACGCGTTCGCCTTGTCGTCCGGGCACGAACCCGTGCCGCTCTTGACGACGCCCTCCTCGCACTTCGCGAGGGCCTTGACTCTAGCTTGCAGGAATTGTGAGTTCGCCTTCGCGATCGCGCGCTGGCATTTCGAAATCTGCGCGTCGGCGTTCGGCGTACACACGGCGATGGCGAGTAGCGCGAGACCCGCGCTCCGCATCAGTGTCTTCATTGACTACCCTCCTTAAAGGTTTGCGGGATGCCCAATCTCGAGCTGCGTCGACTTCGCGTCACGGCACAACAGGCAGCGGGAACTACCGGCACTCGGGGATGCGCTGCTGAGATAAGAGGGTAAGTCAGCCTCCGAAACGTTGTCAAGAAATATTTGCGGAATTACCAAGGATTAGCGCATATTTGCGCGATTCGGTCAGGTCGTTTCGATGATGCGTTGCGGCGGGCGATCGTGGATCCACGAGCGAATCCACGGCAGGAGCGCGTAGGCGGGGAACGCGAGGACGAAGGTCGCGGCGAAGTACGACGCGTAGCCGAGGTGCGTTGCCGCGACGCCCGTGAAGGGCGCGCTGACCGACCGCGTGAGCCCGAACAGCGCAGACAGCAAGGCATATTGCGTGGCAGCCTGTTCGCGCTGACAAACGTGCATCAGGAACGCCAGAAAGGCCGCCGTGCCGAGCCCGCCCGTGAAGCTCTCCAGCATCGACGCGGCATAGATCGCCGGTCGCCCGCCGCCGATGCTCGCCGCACCCGCGTACGCGAGATTCGAGAACGCCTGGAGAAGCCCGAGCGCCCAGAGCCCGTGGAAGATCCCGTAGCGTGAGGTGAACGCCCCGCCCGCGAGGGCCCCCGCGACGCTGAGACCGATGCCGACCGTGGTGGAGACGAGGGCCACGTCGTCGACGGTGAGCCCGCTGTCCAGCCAGAACGGGCGCACCATCGGCCCCATGCTGACGTCGCCGAGCTTGTACAGGAGGATGAAGAGCAGCACCGCGGCGGCGCCCGGCCGCGCGAGCCACGCGACGAACGCCCGGGCCCATTCCGACGCGGGTTGTCTCACGATCGGAAGGCGCGGCGTGCGCCAGGCGGCGATCGCGAGCGCGAAGAAGATCGCGCCGGTCGCGACGAACGCCGCCGGCCAGCCGATGCGGCCGGCGAGCAAGAGCACCCCGCCGCCGGTCGCGATCAGCGCGGCGCGATACGCCGACACGCGGACGCCGTTGCCGACGCCTTCCTCGCCGGGATCGAGGAGCCCGATCGTGTAGGCGTCGATCGCGATGTCTTGCGTCGCTCCCGCGATCGTCAGCACCAGCACGGCCGCGACCAGCACGGTCGTCGGGACGCTCGGGTTCGTGAGCGGGATCGCGATCGACGCGCACGCCATCGTGAGCAGCGCTGCCGTGATCCAGTGCTGCCGCGCCCCGAAGCGATCGACCAGCGGTGCCCAGAGCGGCTTCAGCGTCCAGGGCAGCGTGAGCGACGAGAACACGCCGATCGCGGCGAGCGACACGTCGTGCACGCGGAGGTAGACCGGCAGCACGTCGAGGATGATGCCCATCGGCATGCCCTCGGCGAAATACAGCAGCGAGATCCAGAAGAGCTTCCGACGGGTCGACACCGTGCGCGCGAGCTACCACGTCGCTGCCGGAGCGGCGAGGGCGTG
>Ga0268299_1003872_pt1 | contig 12782 bp, 15 predicted proteins | sample NOBtaG_FD_193484 | JGI IMG/M metagenome (GOLD analysis project Ga0268299, IMG submission 193484) | Activated sludge microbial communities from bioreactor in Nijmegen, Gelderland, Netherland - NOB reactor | ecosystem: Engineered > Bioreactor > Aerobic > Activated sludge | place: Netherlands...
GTCGCGCAGGATGTCCTCGAGGAGGCGGCGCGTCGTGGGGTCGGTGTCCCCGATCAGGCCGATCATCTGGCGGTAGCTCTCGACCGCGATGCGCTCGGCCACCAGGTTGGCGGTCACCATCGCCTTGAGGTCCAGCGAGGTGTCGTAGGCCGCGTGGCTGCGCTTCAGCAGGCCGTCCGGCGAGAAGTCCGGGTCGCCGCCCAGCTGCACGATGCGCTGCGCCAGCCGGTCGGCGTGCGCGGCCTCCTCGTTGGCGTGGACCAGGAACTCCTCGGCGATCCGGGGCGAGGACAGGCCGTGCGCCGTGAAGTGGTGGCGCTTGTAGCGCAGCACGCAGACCAGCTCGGTGGCCAGCGCGCCGTTGAGCAGGCGCACGATGCCGTCGCGCCATGGGCCGTAGCTCGGGGTCACCGCGCCTTCGTCGAGATCGCGGGTGGCCGCCTTCAGCGCCTTCTCGTCGAGCGCGAGTTGTTGCGGTTCGAGGTTCTTGTTCATCGCGGGAACTCCTTGGTAGGGCGTGCGTTCCGCGGCACGCGGGGCTTGCTCCTGGTCCGGGCCCTTCCTTCGCGCACGACCCGGGCTTTGCTCGTGTCGTCCAGGTCTTCACGCCGGTTGACCAGCACGCCGATGCCGATGACGAGCGCGAAGACCACGATCAGCAGCGCATACCAGGCGATGGCCGGCGGCGGATCGCTCATCGCCACTTCGGCCTGCGACGACGCCGAGACGGCCAGCAGCAGGCAGGACAGTGGCAGCGAGACGATGGGTCGGGACATGGAGTGCGTTTCGTTCTATTTCTGTTGGTTCGACTCTAGGAATCGGCCGCGGCAGTCGCCATCGGAGCGGGTCGCGGTGGCGTGTAGGACGTAGCCGCACCGGCATGTCCGGTCACCGCCGCCGAGGGGCCTGCGGAGGCGGCGACCGTCGTCGGGGCCGGTCCTGGGGCTGGTGTGCGCGAGTTGGTCGGTGTGCCGTCGTTGGATGTCTCGGTCGGTGCGGCAGCCAGGCCTGCGATGAGCCGGCTCAGCTCGCCGCTCGCGAGCCAGCGCATCAGTCCGCCGCCGCTCAGCCAGCGCTGCAGGCTGCCATGCGGCCACAGCGCACCGATCAACAGCGATGAGAGCGCCGCCTGCGGCAACCAGCGCCAGGGTCGCACCGCCATCACCAGCGCCCCCGCAGCGGCAGCGATGGCCACGAGGCGCAAGGGATGACGCTCGGCCTCGGGTTCCAGGAGGCTGCGCGCCGCCGGTGCGGCGACGTCGGCAGCCACCTGCGCGATGCCCTTGAGCGGGTGCTTGTTCCACCACGAGGTCAATGCGTGTTCCAGCCAAGGCAGGAGTCCGTCGCCGCTGGTGGGTGGGCCGGATTGCGCCGGTCCGGCGCCGCGCCTGGCCCGCCAGGCACTGCGCAGTCGCTCGCGTGAAGCCTCGAGACGCTGGACCGGAGTTGTCGGCGGCGCGTTCATGAGCCGAGGCCCTCGCGGACCAGTTCGAGATCCTGGCGAAGCTGTCCGCGCAGTTCGGCAAAGGCCGGCTGATGGGTGCTCTGCCTTGCCGCCGCGATTGCGACGACGGCCAGCATGGCGGGGACCAGCGGGACGGCCCACAGCAGCCACTGACGCGCGGCATCCGGTGCCGGCAGCATGGCCCACAGCAGCAGGGCGATGCCCGCCAGCACCAGGGCTGCCAGCGCCGCGGCGCCGGCAGCGATCAGCCAGGCAAGGCGCCGCGACCAGCCCTGCCCGATGCGCTGCAGCTCATCGCCGGCGAGATCGGCGTAGGCCGTCGCATGGTCGACCAACGCGCCGGGCTCGTCGGCGATCGCGCGCAACAGGGGCAGCATGTCGCGGCGCCTCCGGTGGCCTGCCGCGTCAGGCGCGCTCGCGGCGACGCGAGGTTGCCCACTGCGCCAGCACCATCAGTGCGGCACCGGCGGCGGCGGCGATCAACACCGCCTTGACCGGCTCTTCCTGCACGTACTGCACGCCGCGGTCGGTGGCGTCGACAGCCCGGTTGCGCAGCTGATGGGCCCGCTCGCGAACCGCGTCGGCGCCGCGATGGGCGAGCTCTTCGGCCTGGCCCGCGAAGCGCACCGCGGCCGGGATGACGCGCTCACGCACGCCGTTCACCGCTTGTTCGGCGCTGCTGGCGAGTTGATCGGCCGCGTGCGCGGCTTGCTCGACCTGGGGCTGGAGGGTGGGGCTGCGGGTGTTCATGGGAAGCTCCTTGCGAGAGTGGGTGGAAGGGTCGGGGACGTCACTTGCGGAACACGCCGAACAGGAAGCTCAGCACGGCCAGCACGACGAAGATGAAGAACAGCACCTGGGCGATGCCGGCGGCGCTGGCGGCGATGCCACCGAAGCCGAACACGGCAGCGATCAGGGCGATGACGAAGAAGACGACGGCGTAGTGCAGCATGACGGGCTCCTGGGGTGGTGAGGCTCCCGACTGCGGCCAGGAGTCCGGCGAGGGCGCCATGCCTTCGCTGTGACTCCAATGTAGAAATTGCCTCGCGGCGCGCCCATCAGGCGGCACCGTCCACGCACGTCGTCCGACGCTGCGCCGGGCTGTAGGACGGCGCCGACAGGCGCCGCCCGCGGGCGCTCAGGCCGCGCGGTCGGCGGTGGCTTCGGTGGCGACCGCCGGGGCCGGCGGCAACCAGGCGGCGAGCCGCGTGCCCTGGCCGGGTTGCGATTCCAACTGCATGCGGCCGCCTTCGGCCTCGACCCGAAAACGCATGCCGCTCAGGCCGTGCGCGCTGCGTCGCACCTGGGCCGGGTCGAAGCCCGCGCCGTCGTCCTGCACGGTCACCTCGACGCCGTCGTCGGCCAGCCGCAGGCCCACGTCGACGCGGCTGGCCTTCGCGTACTTGGCGACGTTGGTCAGCGCCTCCTGGACGAAGCGGTAGACCGTCAGCTCGCCGCTCTCGTCCAGCGGCACCGGCTCGAAGGCGGTGTGCACGGCCAGGCCGGAGCGTTGCCCGAACTCGCGCGTCAGGATGTCGAGCGACACCGTCAGGCCCAGGTGACTCAGCGCCGACGGGCGCAGGTCCTCGATGATGCGGCGCTTCAGCGCGATGCCGTCGTTCAACGCCGCGTTGAGATGGCGCAGGCGCTCGGCGACCTCGGGCGCGGCCGAGGGCAGGCGCGACTGCAGCCGGGCCACGTCGAGCTTGGCCGAGGTCAGCAGCGCGCCCAGTTCATCGTGCAGCTCGCGGGCGAGGTGGCTGCGCTCGGTCTCCTGCGCGTGCTGCAGATGGCGGGCCAGCACGGTCAGTTCCTCGGTGCGGCGATCCACCTCGGTCTCGAGCAGGTCGCGCTCGGCCTCCAGCTGCGCGCGCTGGCGCTCGCGCTGCTCGCCGAGCGCGCGCGTCTGCTTCAGGTAGAAGTAGAAGGCCAGCACGCTCAGCACCGTCATCGTCGCCACGCCCAGGCGGGCGATCAGCAGCGTCTGGCCCACCTGGCCCTGATGCCGTTGCAGGCGCTGCACCTCGGCCTGCTCCAGCCGGTCCGCCGAGCGGCGGATCGTGTCCTGCGCGTCCTTGCCGATGTCGGTGTCGATCAGGCCCTGCCAGGCGCTGTCGCGGCCGTCCCGGCGCAACTTCAGCGTGATGTCGATCTCGGACAGCTTCTTCTCGATGGCCCGCGCCATCGCCTCGAAGTCGCGGACCTGCTCGGGCTGACCCTGGTAGTACGGCGTGAGGCGCCGCAGCAACTCGCCGATCTCGCTGACGGCCTGGTTGTAGGGGGCGAGGTACTCGTCGCGGCCGGTGAGCAGGTAGCCGCGCTGGCCGGTCTCGGCGTCGACCATCAGGCGCAGCAGCCGCCGCACGTCGAGCCGCACGTCGAAGACCTGGGTCGCGTCGCCGATCGCGGTCAGCGAGCGGCGATACGAGGTCTCGCTGATCAGCAGCAGGGCGAGCGCCGTGATCAGCGCCAGCAGGAAGCTGAGGGCGACGGCGCGCCAGCGTGACAGGAGTTTGCTTGCTTGGATCATGGCGTGCAGGCGGCCGTGCCGCGGTTCGGCGGCGCGAGCCTAGAATTTGTGCCACCCTCTCCCGCGAACCTACCATGTCCATCCGAGTTGCCATCGTCGACGACCATGCGATCGTGCGCACCGGGCTGCGCCAGTATCTGGCCGAGCAGATGGACGTGGAGGTCGTCGGCGAGGCCGCCAACGGCCGCGACGCACTGGACCTGGTGCGCGCCGGCGGCATCGACGTGCTGATCCTCGACGTCTCGATGCCCGACCAGAACGGCGTCGACGTGCTCTCGGGCATCCGCGCCCGCGCGCCCGAGCTGCCCGTGCTGATGCTCAGCGCCTACCCCGAGACGCACTACGCCACCGCGCTGCTGAAGCAGGGGGCCAGCGGCTACCTCAACAAGGAGTGCGAGCCGTCGGAGATCCTGACCGCGGTGCGCGCGCTGGCGCAGGGGCGGCGCTACATCACGCCGGGCGTGGCCGAACTGCTGGCCGACCAGCTGAACCCGGGCAAGGGCGAAGGCCTGCCTCACGAGCAGCTCTCCGAGCGCGAGCTGCAGGTCTTCCTGCGGCTGGCCCAGGGCGAGACCATCGGCGCGATCGGCGACAGCCTGAGCCTCAGCGTGAAGACGGTCAGCACCTACCGCACGCGGGTGATGGAGAAGATGAAGCTCGCGTCCAACAGCGACCTGACCTACTACGCGCTGAAGAACGGCCTGATCCAGTAGGTCAGCCGGGTGCGGCACCGGGAACGGTCGGTGCGCCGTCGAGCGCGGCGCAGTAGGCGATCAGCGCATCGATCTCGTTGGACTTGTCGAACACCGCGTCGGCGCGCAACTCCAGGCTCTTCATGCGAAGGTCCACGGTCGCGTAGTTGCTGAAGACCACCAGCTTGCGCGGCGCCGGCCGGTCGCGACAGGCCCGCAGCACGCCCAGTCCCGAGCCCTGCTTGAGGAAGAGGTCGACGATCAGGAGGTCCCAGCCATCGGGATGCTCGCCCAGCCATCGAAGCGCATCGGCCTCGCCGTCGGCCCATCCGACCACCGAGACGGGAGCCAGTTCCTGCAGCGTGTCGATCAGGTTGGCACGGATGACAGGACTGTCTTCGACGATGAAGGTGCGGCGCTGGGACATGGGACAGGGGGGACGGAAGTGCCGCAGAGGGCGTGGCACGCTGTGACCGAATGTTAGCCACCGCCGCGTGGCGGAGGCATAGTCGCTCGCGCCCCCGCGCTGTAGTCGTTTTCCTACGCCGCAAGCTCGGGCTGCCGCTGGCGCCATGCCTCGGTCGCCGCCTGCAGCCAGCCGGACAGGGTGTCGTGGCGCCCGACGTCGAGGCCGAGTGCGCCGGCCGCGGCGGCCAGCGCCGGCAGCGGCGCATCCGCATCCACCCGCGGCGCGCCGTGCTGCTTGCTGAGCTTCTCGCCGTCGGCGGCACGCACCAGCGGCAGGTGCAGGTAGCGCGGTGCCGGCAGGCCGAGCGTGCGCTGCAGCAGGATCTGGCGCGGCGTGTTGTCGGCCAGGTCCTCGCCGCGCACGATGTCGGTGACGCGCTGCTCGGCATCGTCGACGACGACCGCGAGCTGGTAGGCCCACAGGCCGTCGGCGCGCCTGAGCACGAAGTCGCCGACCTCGGCCGCGACGTCCTGCGCCTGGGCGCCGAGGCGGCGGTCGAGCCAGCGGACCGCCGCGCCCGCGTCGACGCGCAGCCGCCAGGCGCGCGCCGCGCGGCCCTGCAGACCGCCGCGCTCCGGGCGGCAGGTGCCGGGGTAGACCAGTTCGGCATGGCGTTCGCGCGGCCGGCCCTGCGCAGCGAGCGCCAGCGCGATGTCCCGGCGCGTGCAGGCGCAGGGGTAGGCGTGGCCGGTCGTGAGCAGCCGCTCGAGTGCCGCCGCGTAGTGCGCCCCGCGCCGGCTCTGCCACTGCGGCGCTTCGTCGGCGCGCAGTCCCAGGGCGTCGAGCTGGCGCAGGATCTCGCGGTCGGCACCGGGCACGCAGCGCGGCGCGTCGACATCCTCGATGCGCACCAGCCAGCGTCCGCCGTGGGCGCGCGCGTCCAGCCAGCTGCCCAGCGCCGCGACCAGCGAGCCGGCGTGCAGCGGGCCGGTGGGCGAGGGCGCGAAGCGGCCGACGTAGGCAGTGGCGGTCACGCGGCGATGGTAGCCACGCGGCGCTGTGGTCAGAGCCGCAGCCAGTGGTTGTCGAGCTTCAGGTCCGGCAGTCCGATGGCGCTCGCGTCCAGCGAGCCGTCGCTGTGCAGCGCCTGCCGCCGGCCACCGGACCACAGGCCGGCGTCGCCGTCCGACGCCAGCGCGCAGGCCTCGGCCTGCGCGACGAAGCCCAGCCAGCGGCCGTCGGCATCCCAGGCCGCGATGCCGCCGGCGCGCGGCGCGCTGACCGCGAAGCCCGCACCCAGCGCCGCGACATCGCCGCCGTAGCCGGCCAGCGGCCGCGACTCGGCGAGCCGCAGCGCGCGGCCGTCGAACAGCGCCAGCAGCGGCGCGGCGGCGCGCGTATCGGCATCGTCGTGCTCGGCCTGCAGCGCGATGCCGACCTGCGGCGTCGCCGCGCCGGGGTTCCAGGCGAGGTGGCGGATGCTGAGGCGTGGGTCGGGCAGGCGCCACTGGCCCAGCAGCTCGCCGCTGCCTGCGTCGATGCGCACCAGCGACGCGTCCATGCCCTGCTGCACGAGCTTGCGACGACCGCTTTCGGCCTGCGTCGCGATGCCGCCGTTCGCCACCAGCAACCGGCCCTGCGCGTCGCGCAGCAGCGCATGCGGATCCAGGCCATGCGTCGGCCATTCGCCGCGCTTCTCGAGCGAGGCCGCGTCGCGCACGCCGACCAGACCGCGGCCGCTGTCGAGGTCGGTCTCGGGCGTGTAGAGCGTGCGGCCATCGGCGCTGGCGAGCACGTGGCCGGTGAAGGCGCGGTCGGGTTCGGCCCAGTGCCAGTCGGGCCCGCTGCGGCCGGGGCGCCAGCGCAGCAGCCAGTCGCCCGGACGACGCGCGACCGCGAGCAGCGTGCCGTCGGGCTCGCGCCACAGGCCGTGGGCGCGGCCGGGCAGGTCGACCGCGGCCTCGATGCGGGCGCGCGAGCCGTCGAAGGCCAACACGCCGAGCTGCTGCGTGCCGGCGCGCTCCCAGGCCGCGGCGAAGCGCCGGCCGCGCCCGATCGCCGCGTGCGCCGCGACCGGCAGCAGGCCCAGGGCCGCGGCGGCGCGCAGCAGGGCGCGGCGGGCGAGGCGGTCAGTCGCCATCGGCATCCGAGAAGCCGATGCTGACCTTCAGCGCCGGCGCGACCTCGGCCTCGACGCGGCGCTTCAGCGCGGCGAGCGAGGCCGCCGCGGCCTGCACGCTGCGTGCATCGCCGGGCTTCAGGCGCTGCATCGCGGCGTCGGTCCGTGCGACGTCGCGCTTCAGCGCGTCGGCCAGCGGATTGAGGCCGAGGCCGCGCAGGTAGGTCTCGAACGGCACCAGGCCGGCGCCCGGTGGCGGCGGCGTTGCACCGCCCGGCAGCACGGCGTAGCGGCGCAGCGCCTGCCACTGCGCGGCCCAGCTGCCGGCCGTCTGGCGGCTGGCGCTGCGCGGGAAGCTCGGTGCATCGCGGCCGCCGCTGCGACTCTTCAAGGGTCGCTCCAGGTGGCGCCAGCGCAGCGCTTCGATGGCGCCGGTCCACTGGTTCAGCGCTTCGCCGAGCGTGGCCTCGGCGTCGAGCTCGGCGGTCGCAGCGGTCCGCAGCGCGTCGGCCTCGCGGGCGATGTCCTGCGCCACCAGGGCGGCATAGCGGCAGCCGGGCGTGCCGGGGCGGACCGGACGCGTCCACTGCAGCCACTCGAGTGCCGGCAGCCCCTTGGCCGAACTGCCGACGCGCTCCATCGCGGCGGCGTCGGGGGGTGGCGCGGTCATCGTGCGTTCGATCTGCCCGGGCCGCGTCGGGTTGAAGTCGATCTGCCGCGCCGAGCGCCGCTGCAGCACCGGCCCGATGGCCACGGTGGACAGGCACTCCCAGGCGTGCGTGGTCGCGGCCCATTGCGTGCGCGCCTCGCGCAACGCCGTCGCGGCCGCACCGGCGTCGGCCGCGCACAGCATGCCGACCGCGGCGGCCAGTCGCGTCGCGGCCTCGGCGAACTCGCCGCTGCGCGGTTGCAGCCAGTCGCGCTGCAGGCCCTGGGCATAGGCCGGCGGCGTGTAGTAGGGCACCGCGACCACGGGCTTCGGCGGTGCGGCGGCCGCGACGGAGGAGGCCGTCGCGATCGCCAGCGCGACCCGCAGGTTCTTCACAGCGACTCCACGAAGCGCACCAGCACCTCACGCTCGGCGCGGCTGAACTTCAGCACCTCGCGCCGGCTGGCCTCGGCCTCGCCGCCATGCCACAGCACGGCTTCCAGCACGCCGCGCGCGCGGCCGTCGTGCAGCAGGCGCTGGTGGCCGTTGACGTCGCGGATCAGCCCGATGCCCCACAGCGGTGGTGTCTTCCAGTGCCGCCCGCTGGCCAGGAAGTCGGGGCGACCATCGGCCAGGCCTTCGCCCATGTCGTGCAGCAGCAGGTCGGTGTAGGGCCGGATCGCCTGGCCTTCGAGCGCGGCGCTGCTCAGCGACGGGTCGGGCCGCGCACCGGTGACATAGGCCGGCCGGTGGCAGGCGGCGCACTGCGCGCGCTCGAACAAGGCCTGGCCGCGCTGGACCTGCGGGTCGGCCGCGTCGCGACGCGCCGGGGGCGCGAGCGTGGCCTGGTAGAAGACCACGTTGCCCAGGGTCTCGTCGTCGATCTCCGGACCGCCGTGCCCGTCGCGGCCACCACGTGGAGCGGCGCGGCAGTCGGCCTGGGCCGGCGTGCAGGTCTCGTCGGGAAAGAAGCGCGAGGTGATGCCGATGTCGCCGACGAAGGCGGCCGCCGTCTGGTGCGCGAGGCTCGCGGCATTGGCCTTCCAGCCGAAGCGGCCGAGCTTCATCGTGCCCGAGGGCGCGTCCCACACCCGGTTGGCGATGCCGCGCACCGCGCCGCCGGCGGCCGCCTGTTCGCTCGCGTTGCGCAGGATCTCGGACTCGGGGATCGCCTCGAGCAGGCCGACGCCGATCAGCTGCGGCGCGATGCGCGGGCTGGTCATCGTGCCGGGTGCGAACGGCCCGTAGGCCAGGCGACGCATCGAGTACAGCGGTTGCCGCAGCGTGTAGCGCGTGCCGTCGGCGAAGCGGCCGGGCACGGCGCGTTCGCGGATCACGATCTCGGCCTCGGGCCGCACGCCCTGGATCGCGGCGTTGTTCAGCTGGTCGCCGTAGACGGGCTCGGGCTTGGGGCCGCCGTGCGCGTCGCTGCCCGGCACCGACAGGCGCATCAGCAAGGCCACCGGGGCCTCGCCGGGTGCGGGCGGTGCGCCGCGGCCGTCCTGGTCGTGGCAGCCGCCGCAGGAGCGGGCGATGAAGTGCGGGCCGAGACCGTCGCGCGCCCGGGTCGAGGCCGGCGCCTCGACCCAGTTGCGGCGGAAGAAGGAGTTGCCGACGACGAAGCGCGTGCGTTCGTCGTCGGGCAGGTTGGCGGCCGGGAAGGAGAAGGCGTTGCGCCCGGTCGCGTAGACGGTGGTCTCGCCGCCGGGACGGTCGTCGCCCGGGACCGCGGGCTCGCCGGCCCGCAGCACGAGGCTGCCGAGACCGAGCGCCAGCGCCAGTCCGGCCAGCCCCGCGCCACGGACGTGCGTGCGCTTCATTTCTTCGGGTTCACCAGCGTCAGCCGCGTGATGCCGATCGCATCGGCGGCCGCGACCAGATCCCTGGACTGCTGCACGAGGCTGGCGATGGTCTGCTGGATGCGCTGCCGGCCGGGGGCGTCTTTGCCGCCGAGGATCTCGCGGTCGAAGGGCGGCTGGATCGCGCGCGCGGCGGCCACCGATGCGGCGATCTGGCGGCTCGTGCGCTCGGCCAGTGTGGCGTCGCGCGCTGCCACCAGGTCGCGCAGCGATGCGCCCTGCAGCATGCTGCCGTCGCGTCGCGCGTAGCGGCCGAGCCAGACGTTCTCGATGCCCAGCGCATTGGCGACGATGTCGCGGTGGGTGTTGTCCGAGAAGCAGGAGTGCTCGTCCTCCTGGTCCTGGGTGCTGAGCGCAACCTCCATGCGCTCGCCGGCGAGTTCGCCGCGCGACAGCGAACCGAGGCCGACGATGATCTTGCGCAGCGACTCGCTGCCGCCGCGCTCGAAGCGGGCGCGGTAGTTGCGCGCGGCCGGTGCCCACGCCGCCACCAGGCCGCGCAGGTCGTCGACCAGCAGTTCGGTCACCAGCAGCAGCACGCGGCGGCGCCGGTCGGCGTTGGGCCGTTGCCCGTCGACGAAGTCGGTGTGCGGCCGTTCGCCCGGGCCGTCGGTGCGGCGGTCCTGGCCCCACAGCAGGAACTCGATCGCATGCCAGCCGGTGCAGATGTTCTCTTCGCCGCCGCGCTCGTTCTGGCGCGCCAGGCTGGCCTTGCTCAGCACGAAGCGGCGGTCGTTGACCAGCCCGGCGTTGGGCCGGCCTTCCACGCCGTCGAGGAAGGCCTCGTCCATCGGCCAGGCGTTGAGGCGACCTTCAGGCCCCTTGTCGTCGTCGATCGGGCCGCCGTAGAAGCGGAAGGCCTCGGTCTGGCCGTAGACGTCGCGCGCCGCCAGCCAGGCGTGGCGCGCGGCCTCCAGGCCACTCGCGGACGGCGCGGCCACGAAGGCGGCCACGGCCGACTGCAGCTCGACGGCGCCGGCCAGGGTGTCGTCGTAGGCGGCGTGGACCAGCGCCGCGTAGTGGGCGACGACCGTGCCCGCGTCCACGGCCTGGGCTCGCGATGCCCCCGGGACCGACCCCAGCAATGCCAGGGCGGGCAGCGACTGCAGGAAAAGGCGCTTGCGCATGTCGATGGTGCTCCTCGGTGTTTCAGTAGCGGTAGGTGTCGGCGGCGGCCTGCGGCCGGCACCAGCCGTACCAGGCGCCGACCGCGACCGGCAGGCCCAGTGCCAGCGAGGACAGCAGGTCGGGCCAGCCGTCGACGATCAGCGCCGCGACGAGGCCGATCGCCGTCAGCAGGCCCAGCCAGGCCGGCCAGCGCCACATCGGGCTGGTGAAGATCGAGAAGGGCTTCATCGGCCGGCCTCGGCGCCGGCCAGACCCAGGTCGGCCAGCGCCTGCTCGAGCGGCCGCTTGCGCTTGCCCCACCACAGGTAGAGGCCGCTGCCCAGCACGATGATGGTCAGGATGTCGAGCAGCGCCCAGACGATCTTCATCGCCATGCCGCCGTAGTCGCCGAAGTGCAGCGGCTGCGAGACCAGCAGCGCGGTCAGGTACCAGGGCAGGTTGCGGCTGTCGGTCACCTTCGCGGTCTGCGCGTCGACCAGCACCGGCTTGAGCAGCCGCGCCGTGAGCGGCGTGCCGCCGCGCATGAAGATCGTGTAGTGGTGCTCGCTCGAGAAGGCCGTGCCCGGGAAGGCCACGAAGCGCACGCGCATCTGCGGCTCGAGCGCCTGCGCGCCCTCCCAGGCGCGCTGCATCGAGCCCAGCGTCGCCGGCGCCGGCTGGCCCTTGTAGGGCGCGATCATCTCGGACACCTCGGTTGCCTGCCACAGCTTGAACAGCGGCTCGCCCAGCGTGTTGATGACGCCGGTCAGCCCGACGACGAAGGCCCACACCAGCGTGACCGCGCCCAGCAGGTTGTGCAGGTCCAGCCATCGGGTGCGCGGCGCGCCGCCACGCCGCACCTCGCCGAAGGCCAGCTTGCGCATGAAGGGCGCATAGAGCACCACGCCGGATACGATGGCGACCACCAGCAGCAGCCCCATCAGGCCGAGGAAGAGCGTGCCCGGCAGGCCGGCGAACAGGTCGACGTGCAGCTTGAACATCACGTACATGAAGCCTTCGTCGAACTTCGGCTCGGCCAGCACGGCGGCGCTGCGGGCGTCGACGGCGACGGTCTTCTGGTGGTCGTCGTCGAGCGGCGTGTCGCCGAGCGTCACGTACCAGAACCTGTCGTCGTCGATCTCCTGCGACATGAACTGCACGACCTTGCTGGGCGCGCGTTCCCTGGCCGCGTCGAGCACGCGGTCCAGATCGGCGCGCGGCGTGCCGGCGGGCAGCTCCGGGGCCTCGGCCTCGGTCCCGAGCAGGTGTCCGATCTCGTGGTGGAAGATCAGCGGCAGCCCGGTCAGGCACAGCAGCAGCATGAAGACGGTGCAGACCAGGCTGGACCACTTGTGGATCCAGAGCCAGGTCTTGAGGCGGGCGGTGGTCATGGCGGGCATCTCGAAGGGGGACGGAAGGCCAGGGCTCAGAAGTCGACGCTTGCGCTGAGGCCGACGGTGCGCGGCGCGCCGACGACGAGGTAGCCAGAGCCTGGAAAGCCGCCGACCGAAGACCAGTAGCTGCGGTCGGTGGCGTTGTCGATACGCGCGCGCAGCGTCAGGAGTCGCTGGCCGACGTCGAGCAGGTAGCTCAGGCCGAGGTCGAGCCGCGTCCAGCCCGGGACTTCGAGCGTGTTGGCGGCATTGGCGTAGCTGGACCCTGTGCGGACCACGCGCGCGTCGAGGGCGAGCCCGTCGATCGCCGGCACCGCCCACTCGACACCGACGTTGGCCTGCAGCCGCGGCACGCCGATCACGCGCTTGCCGTCGGTCGCCGCCGAGCCGGTGCTGCGCTGCTTCGCGTCGAGCCAGGTCGCGCCGCCGAGCAGCTTGAGGCCCGGCATCGCGATGCCATGCACGGTGGCCTCGATGCCGCGGTGCTCGTCGCGGCCGCCCGAGGTGAAGACCTGCGCCGCGTTGGTGTAGGCGCGCGGCCTCGTCGTCGCGAACAGC
>Ga0268299_1003873_pt1 | contig 12773 bp, 9 predicted proteins | sample NOBtaG_FD_193484 | JGI IMG/M metagenome (GOLD analysis project Ga0268299, IMG submission 193484) | Activated sludge microbial communities from bioreactor in Nijmegen, Gelderland, Netherland - NOB reactor | ecosystem: Engineered > Bioreactor > Aerobic > Activated sludge | place: Netherlands...
CCAGAACATCCAGCGCTTCCTGGGGCTCGTCCAGGAGAAGAAGATCGCGATGGTGTGGGTGGGCCTGCCGGTGATGCGCAAGGAAGACGCCACCGAAGACGCCAAGATGATGAACGGCATCTATCGCGAGCTCGCCGCCGCGCACGGCGCCGTGTTCGTCGACATCACGGCCGCTACCGCCAACAAGGACGGCGAATACGATCCCTATCTCGACGACGACAAGGGCCGGAAGCGGCGCTTCCGCCACGACGACGGCGTTCACTTTACCGATTTCGGGTACGATGTCGTCGTGCGCCACGTATTGAAGGTGGCGAAGGAAAAACTGCCGCAATTCCAGGGCTTTTGGAGCGTACCGGGTCCATGACGGGGAAAAACTTCGGGGGCGTGGCGGCCGCCATGCTGTTGGCGGCGGCCGCGCCGGCGTGCTTCGCGCAGCAGCCGGGCGAACCGGATCAGCTCCGCATGTCGCGCGAAGAGCGGGTCAGCGACCACGAGGACCGCGAGCAGCAGATCAAGAAGCGCATCGCCGAGGCCGAGGCGCGCTACCGCGGCGAACTCGGCCGTGCCCGGCCGCAGCGCAATGTCGCGACGCTCGGTTTCACCCGCGACGGCGACGCCGCCATGCGCCGCAGCCTTGGCGCGTTCTATTCGGCGCTCGACGCCTACGAGCGGGGCGGGCGGCGCGGCCGCTTCGTGGTGCTGCAGATCGGCGACAGCCACACCGCCGGCGACAACTGGACCGGCTACCTCCGCGAGCGCCTGCAGCGGCGCTTCGGCGACGGCGGCCGCGGCATGCTGGCGCCGGGCAAGCCGTTCTTCGATTTCCGCCCCTATCAGCTGCGCGTCGCGCAGACCGGCAATTGGGGCGTCTACAACTACCGACAATGGGCCGGCACCGGCATCGCCTCCTATTCCATCGTCGGCGCAACCCGCGACGACGCGATCGAAGCCTCGATGCGCGGCCTGAAGACCTTCGAGGAGATCGAGGTCGAATTCGTGCGCCAGCGCGACGGCGGCAGCTTCACGATATCGGTGGACGGCCAAGACATCCGCACCGTCTCGGCGCGCGGCGAGCCGCGGCTCGAACGCGCCGTGATCCCGCTGCCGCGCGCTGGCTATCACGCGCGGCTGACCTTGAAGGGCGACGGCCCGGTTGCGCTGCTGTCGTGGTCGCTGCTGCGCCGCTCGGGCTTCGTGCTCGTCAGCCACGGCGTGCCGGGCGAGACGGTCGGGCTGATCGGCAAATGGGATGCCGGCATCGCCGCGTGGCAGATCGCGCATCTCAATCCGGCGCTCATCATCGTCGCCTTCGGCACCAATGACGGCTTCGTCAACCGCCTCAAGGCCGACGAATACGAGGCCGAGTTCCGCGACAAGCTCCAGGCGATCCGCAGCATGGCGCCCAACGCCTCGATTGCCGTGGTGACGGCGCCCGGCGCCGACCGGCTGCCCTCGTGGTGCGGGCGCAACCGCGCGCAACGCGAGCGCTTCAGGTGCAGCCCCTTGAGCCGCGCCCACGCCGAGGACTACGCCGAGCTCATCGAGCGCCGTAGCAAAGCGCTCTGCTATTGGCATAGCCCGCCGGCGCTCGAGCAGGTGCGCCAGATCCAGCGCCGCGTGGCCGAACGCCTGGGCCTCTGGTTCTGGGACTGGTCGCAAGTGACGGGCAAAGAATGCGGCATGGATCGCTGGGCGCGCATGGACCCGCCGCTCACCATCGCCGACCGCGTGCACATGCGCCTCGAAGGCTACGATCTCAGCGGCGAGGCGCTGTACCGCGACCTGCTACGCGTCTATTCTCCGGGCCGCCGCTGACGCCGGGGGCACTTCACCCAGAATCGAATGTCGTCCTCCCGACCGAGTGCATCGGCGCCACGGCGCCGATGCGCGAGTGGAGGGATCGCGGGCCGATTGGCGCACGATCCCTCGATGGCGCCGCACCGCCGGGGCGGCGCGGCTTCGCTCGCGATGACGCATAAGAAACGGGCGCAAGAGGGGACGCGCCGCCTCGATGCTCTTCCCAACCCTTAACTTCCTCATCTTCTTCTTGATCGTGCTCGCCGCCGCCTGGGCGCTGGTCGGGCGCGATTCGTGGCGGAAATTCGCGCTCACCGCCGCGAGCTATGTTTTCTACGCGTTCTGGGATTGGCGCTTCACCTTCTTGCTGCTCGCCAACACGCTCGGCATCTATCTCGTCGGCCTCTGGATCGGCCGGGCCAAGACCGAGCGCACGCGCAAGATCGCCGTCGGCGTCGGCGTGGCACTGATGCTCGTGGTGCTCGGCTTCTTCAAGTATTTCGAGTTCTTCGTGAGCTCGTTCAACGATCTCTTGCGGTCGGCGGGGCTCGAGCGCGAGATCCCGATCTTCGTGGTGATTCTGCCGGTCGGCATTTCCTTCTTCACGTTCCAGGGCATCTCCTACGTCGTCGACGTCTATCACCGCATCATTCCGCCGGCGCGCAGCTTCCTCGATCTGGCGCTGTTCAAATCGTTCTTCCCGCAACTCGTGGCCGGCCCGATCGTGCGCGCCGCAGATTTCATGCCGCAGCTCGAGCGCAAGCCCGACATCACGCGGCTCCACATCAGCCTCGGCCTCACGCTCATCGTCTGGGGCCTGTTCAAGAAATCGATCGTCGCCAATTATCTGGCCATCGACCTGGTCGACAAGGTGTTCTTCGATCCGGCGCGCTACGGCGCCCTCGATCTCCTGATCGGCGTCTACGGCTACGCGGTGCAGATCTATTGCGATTTCAGCGCCTACAGCGACATCGCCATCGGCGCCGCGATGCTGCTCGGCTACACCTTCCCGCGCAATTTCGACCAGCCCTATCGCGCGGCGACCCTGAGCGAGTTCTGGCGGCGCTGGCACATCTCGCTTTCGAGCTGGTTGCGCGACTATCTCTACATCCCGCTCGGCGGCAACCGCTTCGGGCCGGTCCGCACCTACGCCAATCTCATGGTCACGATGCTGCTCGGCGGGCTCTGGCACGGCGCCGCGCTGAAATTCGTGATCTGGGGCTTCCTCCACGGGCTGGGGCTCACCGTCGAACGCCTGCTGAGCGGTGCCAGGCGCGCGTCGTCCTCGGTCTGGGGGCCCAAGCCGGTCGCCATCGTCCTCGTCTTCCATTTCGTCTGTTTCTGCTGGATCTTCTTCCGCGCCAAGGATTTCGCCGCCGCCGCCGACTACATCGCCGGCTTCGCGAATTGGAGCACGGCCGCGGAACTCGCGACGCCGTTGACGCTCGTCCTGTTGGCGCTCGGCCTCGTCATGCACTTCACGCCGCGCGATCTCATCAACCGCTTCGAGACGCTGTTCTGGCGCATGCCGGCGATGGGCGCCGGCATCCTCTGCGGCGGCTTCGTGGCGCTCATCGAGGCATTCGGCCTCGATGGCGCGGCTCCCTTCATCTACTTCCAATTCTGAGGCGGCGATGGCGCGCGCACCCGAGCAAGAGCCCGAGCATCACCTCTCCCGGCAGATGACGCCGGCGCTCGATCCCACCACCGGCGCCAAGGCCGAGCCGCTGCGCCGCCTCTGGCCGGCCGCCATCGCCGGCACCGTGATGCTGGCGCTCTTCAACGCCCAGGGGCTCGAGAAATGGGCGCAGCGTCTGCCGGATTCCGCGGTCAGCAACTGGATCATCGTCGGCAGCTTCGAATGGAAGGGCCTGATGGAAAAGCTCGGCCCCGCGCGGCTCTTCGAGGACGTGCGCAGGGCCTTCCGCGATTTCCGCGGCGCGTGATCCGCCGCGCCTATTCGGCGGCCTTGCCGCGCTGCGCCATCTTCATCTCGAACGGCTTCTTGTAGCCGAGTTTGGCCGCCATCTCGGCGCGCGCCATGAACTTGGCGGGATCGGCTTCGATGCCGGTGCCTTCGACGAGCCGGTTCATGAAATTCGCCAAGGCGCAGAGCGCAATGGCCTGCAGGAACGCCTCGTGGCTCCAGCCCGCGGCATAGACCGCCTCGGCATCGGCCGGCGCGATGCGCGACGGCGTTTCCGTCAGCTTCTTCACGTAGCGCAGGATCGGCTTCAGCTTGGCGTCGACCGGGGCTTGCTCGATGTCGACCCTGAGCTTCTCGAATACGTCCTGGGCCGCGCCCAGCAGCAGCGTCGTCTGCGCGTGGCCGCCGTGGCAGTAGTGGCAATCGTTGAGCGCCGAGCAGTAGGCGAAGATCAGCTCCCGGTCGCGGATCGGCAGGGGGCCGGGCCCGCGGAACGCCTGCTCGCTGAATTCGGCGATCGGCGCGAACAAGGCCGGGGCCGACGCGAACACGTCGAAGACCGCGGCATGCGCGGGCAGGCTCCGAAGATGCGGCATCTTAATCTCTCCCTCGGTAAAGTCGGCATCGTAGGGCGGTGTCCGCACGATTGAAACGACTTCGGCGGTGCTGGAGTCGCAGCCGGCGTTTGCGGCGGGCGCGGGGCGAGGCTAGAAAGCCTTCGAGGGTTGCGAGGAACGCATGTTCGAAGCCGCGGAAATCAAGCACAAGGTCGACAAGGCCACCTACAAGCGCGAGGAACCGCGGCTGCGCGAAACGCTGCTCCGGGTCCAGTTCGCGCTGGCGGAAAAGAAGCCGTTCGAGGTCGTGATCGTCATCGCCGGGCTGGCGGGCGCCGGCAAGGGCGATACCCTCGCCATGCTCAATGAATGGATCGATCCGCGGCTCATCGATACCGCCTCGTGCGACCAGCCGACCGACGAGGAGCGCGAGCGCCCGATCATGTGGCGCTATTGGCGCGACCTGCCGCCCAAAGGGCGCACGGGCGTGTTCATTCAATCCTGGTATCAGGCGCCCGCGGAGGCACGCATCGCGGGAAGACTTTCGCGGTCCGATCTCGATCAGCGCCTGGCCGAGATCCGCCGCTTCGAGCGCATGCTCACGGACGAAGGTGCCTTGGTCCTCAAATTCTGGCTGCACCTCTCGAAGAAGCAGCAGAAGAAGCGGCTCGCCAAGCTCGCCTCTCGGCGCGCCACGCGTTGGCGCGTGACCAAGGCGGATTGGGCCGAGCACAAGAACTACCACGACGTGATTGCCGCCTGGCGGCACACGATCCGGCTCTCGAACGAGGGTTACGCGCCCTGGACGGTCGTGGCGTCGGCGGATCCGGAATTCCGCAACCTCACCGTCGCCCGCACCCTGGCGGCGGCGATCGAGCGGCGTCTCGAAACGTCACGCGTCGTCAGCGTCACGGCGCCGCCGCCGATCCCGCCGGTGGACGGCCGCCGCCTGCTCGACGCGCTCGATCTTTCGCCGAAGCTGGGAACGGAAGAGTACAAGCATCGGCTTCAGGCGCTGCAGGGGCGCCTCTCGAAGCTCACGCGCAACAAGCATTTCAAGCGCCGCTCCGCCGTCATCGCGTTCGAGGGGCCCGATGCGGCAGGGAAGGGCGGCGCCATCCGCCGCCTCGCCGGCGGCCTCGACGCGCGCTTCTTCCGCATCGTGCCGGTGGCGGCGCCCACGGACGAGGAAAGTGCGCATCCTTATCTCTGGCGTTTCTGGAGACATCTGCCGCGCCTTGGCCATCTCACCGTCTTCGACCGCTCCTGGTATGGACGCGTGCTGGTCGAGCGGGTGGAAGGTTTCGCCGACGCGGACGATTGGATGCGGGCCTATAGCGAGATCAACGATTTCGAGGAGGACATGGTGCGCCACGGCACCGTGCTCGTGAAGATATGGCTCGCCATCGGCTTGAAGGAGCAATTTCGCCGCTTCAAGGAGCGCCAGGCCACCGCCCACAAGCGCCACAAGATCGGCGCCCACGATTGGCGCAACCGCAAGAAATGGGAGCGCTACGCCGAGGCCGCCAACGACATGTTCGAGCGCACCACGACCGGCTTGGCGCCTTGGACCCTGGTGCCCGCCGAAGACAAGCGCTTCGCGCGCATCCAGGTGCTGGAGACGGTGTGCGACGCGATCGAGACGGCGATCGATTAGAATCTATTCGGCGGGCTGCGCTGCCGCCGGGGCGTTCGGCACGCGCGCGACGCCGCGCTTGCGCGCCAAGATCATGTAGGCGGTCGGCACCACGAACAGTGTGAACACGGTGCCCATCAGCAGGCCGCCGACGATGACCCAGCCGATCTGCTGACGGCTTTCGGCGCCGGCGCCGCTCGCGACGGCGAGCGGCAGCGAGCCCAGCACCATCGCGCCGGTCGTCATCAGGATGGGGCGCAGGCGCAGCACCGCGGCCTCGATCACGGCCGTGCGCTTGTCCTTGCCCTGCTCCTGAAGCTGGTTCGAGAACTCGACGATGAGAATGCCGTGCTTGGTGATGAGGCCGACCAGCGTGACCAACCCAATCTGGCTGTAGACGTTGAGCGTGCCGCCAGTGAGCTTCAGGGCGAGGAGGGCGCCGGCCATCGACAGCGGCACGGTCAGCATGATGATCAAGGGATCGACGAAGCTCTCGAACTGCGCCGCCAGCACCAGGTAGATGAAGGCGAGCGCCAGCAGGAAGGTCATGTAGAGGCCGCCGGAGGCGCTGCGGAACTCGCGGCTCTGGCCGTCGAAATCGTAGAGGATCGAGGAGGGCAGCTTGCGCGCCTCGGCCTCGAGGAAGGTGAGCGCGTCGCCGAGCGTGTAGCCGGTGGCGAGCGTGGCGGTGATGATGGCCGCGCGGAGCTTGTTGAAGTGGTTGAGCTCGCGCGGCGTCACCGTCTCACGCAGGGTGACGAGATTCGAGAGCGGCACCATCTCGCCGGCACGCGAGCGCACATAGATGTTGGTGAGGTCGCTCGGCGTCACGCGCTCGGTGCCGGCCACTTGGACCATGACGTCGTATTGCTTGCCGTTGAGCTTGAAGCGCGTCACCTGGCGGCCGCCGAGCATGGTTTCGAGCGTGCGGCCGATCACCTCCACGTCGATGCCGAGATCCGCCGCCTTGTCGCGGTCAATGGCCACCTTGAGCTCGGGCTTGTTGAGGCGGAGGTCGGAATCGAGGTTCTGCAGGCCCGGATTCCGGCGTGCCGCCGCCAGCAATTGATTGACGGCCTTCTCCAGCTCCGGATAGGGCGCCGAGGTCTGCAGCACGAACGAGACCGGCTTGTCGATCGCGCGCTGGCCGAGCGATTGCGGATTGGTGGCGAAGGCGAGCAGGCCCGGTATTCCGCCGATGAGCTGGGGATTGAGCGTGGCCACGATGGACTGCTGCTTCAGCGGCCGCTCGCTCCAATCCTTCAAGCCGACGAAGCCGATGAGGTTGCTGACCGTGGGGAAGCCGATCACGGCGAAATAGCGCTCCTGATACGGTATGCGCGCGAACATCGCCTCCATGCGCTTGGCGGAATCAAGCGTGAAGTCGATGGTCGAGCCCTCGGGCGCGATGCCGAGCGCGATGACGGTGCCGCGATCCTCGACGGGCGCCAGCTCCGAGGGCAGGGAGCGGAAAAGCGCCACCGCCAGGATGCCGACGCTCGCCATCGCCACCATCACGAGGACGCGCATGTCGACGGTGACGGAGATCGCGCGGCGGTAGCTGTCACGCACCCCGTCGAGGAAACCTTCGATCTTGCGATAGACCCAGCCGTGATTGTCCGAGTGCTTCAGGATACGCGAGCACATCATCGGCGAGAGGGCGAGCGCCGTGAAGCCGGAGACGACGACGGCGCCCGCGAGCGTCAATGCGAACTCGGCGAAGAGGCGCCCGGTGCGGCCCTGCTGGAAGGCGATGGGTGCATAGACCGCGGCCAGCGTCAGTGTCATCGCCAGCACGGCGAATCCGATCTCCTTCGAGCCCTTGAGCGCCGCCTCGTAGGGCGGCATGCCGTTTTCGACATAGCGCGAGATGTTCTCGAGCATGACGATGGCGTCGTCGACGACGAGGCCGATGGCGAGCACGAAGGCGAGCAGCGTCAGCGTGTTGAGCGAGAAGCCGAACAGCCACATCAGCGCGAAGGCGCCGACCAGCGCGATCGGGATCGTGACCAGCGGGATGATCGTGCCGCGCAGCGAGCGCAGGAAGAAGAAGATCACGATCGCGACCAGCCCCATCGCCTCGAAGATCGTCGAGAACACGTTGCTGATCGAGCGCTCGATGAAGATCGAGGTGTCGTAGCCAACGCGCACGTCCATGCCCTGGGGCAGGTCGCGGGCGATGTTGGGGAGCTCGGCGCGGACGGCGCGCGTCACCTCGAGCGGATTGGCGGTCGCCTGCTTGATGATGCCGAGGGTGACGGCGTTCTGGCCGTTGAAGCGGGCATAGATCCGGTCATCGCGGGCGCCGAGTTCGGCCTTGCCGACGTCGCGCAGGCGGACGAGATAGCCCGGCGTTTCCTTGACGATGAGCTGGTTGAATTCCTCCGCGGTCTTGAGGTCGGTTTCGGCCAGGACGGTGAACTCGCGCTTGGTGCTTTCGATCCGGCCGGCGGGCACCTCGACGTTGTGCCGGCGCAGCGCCGCTTCAACGTCCTGGGGCGTCAGGCCGTAGGCGGCGAGCCGCGAGCGGTCGAGCCAGATGCGCATCGCGTAGCGCCGCTCGCCGAAAATGCGCACCTGCGAGACGCCATTGAGGTTTTGCAGGCGATCCTTGACGTAACGATCGGCGTAGTCGGTGACCTCGAGGGTCGAATGGTTCGAGCTGAAAAACGAGAGATAGATCACCGGCTGGGCATCGGCTTCGACCTTGGCGACCACCGGCTCGTCGATGTTGGTCGGAAGCAGGGCGCGCACGCGCGCCACCCGGTCGCGCACGTCGGCGGCGGCGCCGTCGTTGTTGCGGTTCAGGCGGAACTTGACCGTGATCTGGCTCTTCTCGGCGCGACTGATCGAGGTCATCACCTCGATGCCGTCGATGCCGGAGAGCGAATCCTCGAGCGGCACGGTGATCTGGCTCTCGATCACGTCGGCGCTGGCGCCGCGGAAGGTCGTCTCGACCGAAACCGTCGGCTCGTCGATGTTGGGATATTCGCGCACACTCAGGCGCTGATAGGCGATGAGGCCGACCAGCAGCACGACGAGGTTGATGACGGTGGCGAAGACCGGCCGGCGGATGCAGACTTCCGAGATCTTCATCGCCGGCTCCGGGATCAGCCGCGCTTCGCGGGCCCGGTGCCGTCCGCGTCCGCCTTCTTGGGCGGAACGCAGGCGGGCAGGCCCGGGAGCGCCGCCGGGGCGCCCGGGGCGCCGGCCATGAGGCACATCGGAACGCCCGGGCGGAGCTTCGGCAACCCCGCGCTCACCACCACATCGCCGGCTTTCAAGCCGGCGACGATTTCGACCTCGCCCTTGGTGCGCTCGCCGAGTTCGACCTTGGTCATCACCGCCTTGCCGTCGACGGCCTTGAACACCGACATGGTGCCGTCGCTGCCCGGCAGCACCGATTGTTCGGGCACGAAGAGCGCGTCCGGCTTTTCGGAGATGGTGAGCACGACGCGGGTGAAAAGACCGGGCCTGAGCGAGCCGTCGCCGTTGGGGATGCGGGCGCGCAGCACGATCGCACGGCCGCCGGCCTCGAGCAGCGGGTCGATGGCGTAGACCGTGCCCTCGACCGCGCGGCTGGCCATGGCATCGAGCCGGAGGCGGATCACCTGGCCGACCTTGACCGAGGCGAGCAGGGTTTCGGGGACCTTGAAGTCGACTTTCAGCGGATTGATCTGCTCGAGATTGACGATCTCCTGCCCGGGCACGAGCAGCGCGCCGATCGAGACTTTTCGCAGGCCGATGACGCCGTCGAACGGCGCCGTGAGCCGCATCTTGCCGATCCGCGCCTCGGCGAGCTTCACCGTGGCTTGCGCGGTGGCGAGATCGGCCTGGGCGCGGTCGAGATTCGCGACCGTGCCGGCGCCGCCGCGGCTGAGCTTCACCGCGCGTTCGTAGTTCTCCTGGGCCAGCGCGAGCGCGGCCTTGCTCCGCTGCAACTCGGCCTCGGCCTCGGCCGTGTCGAGCTCCACCAGGAGATCGCCGGCCTTGACGAGGGTGCCTTCCTCGAAGCCGATCTTGACGATGCGGCCGGTGACTTCCGGCTTGAGGATGACCGATTCCCACGAGCGCAGCGTGCCGATCGCCTCGGCTTCCTTGCGGCTGACGCCGACCCGGACGGGCTGGGCCTCCACCGGCACGGCGAAGTCGCCCTGGGGGCGTCCGCCGGGCCCGGCGCCGCGCTGCGGCTGGGCGAATAGCCACACGCTCCCCGCCAGCAAGGCGAGGACGATTGCGCCGCCCACGGTATAGGCGGCCAGCCTGGGTCGCGTCAGCGCGGCCATCGCGTTCGGTCGTTTTGCCCCGGTGGAAATCGGTCGGGCGCGGCGCGCGGCACCTGCCCCCGTTGCCATAATTGATCGGCTGCTAGCATATTGGCGGAGCCTGCGGCGGCACAAGCCGCAAAGCTACCGATGGGGAGACACTGTTCGCAATGCTGACGCTTAAAGAGGCACAAACGATCGTCGACGTGACCCTCAAGAAGGGCCGCGAGAAGAACATGAAGCCGCTGACCGTGGCGGTGCTCGATGCGCGCGGCTGCTTGATCTCTTTCGCCATGGAGGGCGGCGGCTTGCTGCGCGAGGCGGTGGCCAAGGGCAAGGCCTGGGGCGCCCTCGGCATGGGCCGCGCCTCGCGCGGCCTCGAGCAGATGGCCAAGGACCGCCCGCATTTCATGAACGCCATCGTCGAGGCTTCCGGCGGGCGGGTGGTGCCGGTGCCGGGCGGCGTGCTGATCAAGGACAAGGCCGGCGCCATCATCGGCGCGGTTGGCGTCAGCGGCGATACCTCCGACAACGACGAGATCGCCGGCGTGGCCGGCATCGAGGCCGCGGGGTTCGCGGCCGGCGTCGACTGAGCCCAACTCCGTTTGCCGCCCCGTTCCGGTGTAACCTAGCGCCGGATCGAACTCTCGACGGGACGGCGACCGATGGACGCGGCACGAACGGCGGCACAGCCCGAAAGCTCCGACTCGCTCCGGCGCGGCGCGCGCTTCCTCGCGCGGCTCCTCGCACCGAAGCGGCGTATGTTGGTGCTGGTGTCCGTATTGGGCTTGATCTCGGCCTGCGCCAACGGTCTCGTGCCCTACGTCATCGGCCGGTTCTTCGACGCCATCGTCGGGGTGAAGGGGGCCACGACGCTCGAGGCCGTCATGCCCGTCGTTTGGCTACTACTCGCGTGGTTGGCGATGCAGTGTATCGCCAACGGCGTCGACTGGATCAACGACCGCTGGCGCAAGCGCGTCGATACCCAAGTGCGCCTCGATGTCCGCGCCCTCGGCTTCGGCCATCTGCTGCGCGTGCCGATTGCGTTTCACCGCACCGAGCGCATGGTCGAGGCGCTGGAGAAGTTCGGCAAGGCGAGCTGGATGTGCGCCACCGTCGTCCAGACCCTGGCCGGCTTGGCACCGCAGCTCTTGAGCATCTTGGTCGGCCTGGCCGTGTCGTTCTACATCAATCCCTATCTCGCTTTGATCCTTCTGGCCGGCGTTTCGATCTATCTCGTGATCATGCTCCGCGTCGTGCAGCGGGCCGAGGGCGCGCTCGACCGCAGCATCAAATCCTGGAACGAGGGCTGGGGCCGCGTCGGCAGCGCCATCATCCAGGCCGAGGCGGTCAAGCAGGCGACCGCCGAAGATTACGAGGAAGAGCGCAACCTCGCGGGCTCGCGCGAGACGTTCCGGCTTTCGTACAAGACCGAGCGGATGTGGACGAACCTCTCCGCCTTCCAGCGCGCGGTCGTGATGCTGACCCAGCTCGGCGTCTTCGCGCTGTCGGTATTCCTGCTCGCGCACGAGCGCATGACGCCGGGCGAACTCGTGGCGCTCAACGGCTATGCGCTCATGTTCTTCGGGCCGTTCGTCCAGCTCGGCCATTCCTGGCAATTGATCCAGAACGGGCTCGCGGCTGGCGCCGAGGCGGAGCGGGTGCTCGCCGTGCCGCGGGAGCGCTACCGCCCCGATGGCGCGGCGGAGATCGCGCCCGGAAGTGCGACCGTCGAGTTCCGGTCGGTGTCCTTCCACTACAGCGAAGCCGATGGCCCTGTCCTGGCCGACGTCTCGTTTGCCGCGAAGCCGGGGATGTCGGTCGCGCTGGTCGGCGAATCGGGGGTCGGCAAGAGCACGTTCATCTCGCTCATCTCGGGCTATTATTTCCCGACTGGCGGCGAGATCCTGGTCAACGGCGTGGACACGCGCAACGCCGATCTTCGCGATCTCCGCCGCCGCATCGCCGTGGTGCCGCAGGAAGTGGCCCTGTTCAACGACACGATCGAGGCGAACATCCGCTACGGCGCCTTCGACGCGAGCCACGACGACGTCGTCCGCGCCGCGCGCGAGGCGCATATCGCCGGCGTCATCGACAAGCTGCCGCAAGGTTACCAGACCATCGTCGGCGAGCGCGGCGTGCGGCTTTCGGTTGGGCAGAAGCAGCGCGTCGCCATCGCCCGCGCCATCCTGCGCAATCCGCAGATCTTGATCCTCGACGAGCCGACGAGCGCGCTCGATCCGCACACCGAGCGCCAGATCACGGAATCGCTCGAACGGCTGATGCGCGGCCGGACGACGTTCATCGTCGCGCATCGGCTCTCGACGATCCGCGCCGCCGACCTCATACTCGTGGTCGAGGGCGGCCACATCGTCGAGCGCGGCAGCCACGATGCGCTGCTGGCGATGAACGGCGCCTATCGCCGACTGCACGATCTTCATATCGGGCTGCGTACGTGATGCCGCTCGGGAGTGGCCGTACATGAAATCCGCCATGTTGCGATCGGCGTGCCTGATCGCGGGCCTTGCCGTCTCGGGTGCCGCCGCCGCCCAGAGCTCGCGCAGCGTCACTTTCGATTTCCTGAAGCCAGG
>Ga0268299_1003874_pt1 | contig 12770 bp, 11 predicted proteins | sample NOBtaG_FD_193484 | JGI IMG/M metagenome (GOLD analysis project Ga0268299, IMG submission 193484) | Activated sludge microbial communities from bioreactor in Nijmegen, Gelderland, Netherland - NOB reactor | ecosystem: Engineered > Bioreactor > Aerobic > Activated sludge | place: Netherlands...
CTACCCCCTGCCCGAGAGCCAGCTCGACCGGTTCCTGATGAAGATCTCGGTCGGCTACCCGGCCCGGGCCGACGAGCTGCAGATCCTCGAGACCCATGAGATCGACGGCCTCGTGAGCCGGCTGCAACCGGTGGCCAACCTGAACGACGTGATCGCCATGCACCACATGGTCACCGCCGTCCACATCGCCCCCGAGCTGCGGGGCTACCTGATCGACCTGGCCGAGGCCACCCGCCGCCATCCGGCGGTGGCGCTCGGCATGTCGCCCCGGGCCACGCTCAGCCTCCAGCGGGTGGCCCGGGCCCGGGCCGCCTCCCAGGCCCGCACCTACGTCACCGACGACGACATCAAGCGCATCGCCATCGGGGTCATCGCCCACCGCATCATCCTGCGCCCGGAGGCCGTGCTGCAGGGCACCGAGGCCACCGCGGTGGTGGCCGACGTCCTACGGGCCGTGCCGGTGCCCTACGATCGGGTGTGATGCGACCGACACGTGCGGGTATCGGCCTCCTCCTCGCCTCGATAGGCGCGCTCGCCGCCGGCCGCATCCTGGGTCTGCTCGAGCTGTACATCCTGGCCGCCATGGGCGGTGCGGCGCTGGTGCTGGCCGCGCTCTACACCGCCACCGCCCGGATCGACCTCGGCGTCGGCCGCACGGCATCGCCGTCTCGGCTGCGGGCCGGCTCGCCGGCCCGGGTGGACCTGGTGCTGGAGAACAAGGCCCGTCGGCCCACACCCCTGCTGTCGGCCCATGACAGCGTGGGCGGCTCCCGGGGAGCAACCCTGCTCCTGGCCCCGATCCGCTCCCGTCACCAGGCCCGGATCGCCTACCGCCTGCCCACCTCCCGCCGGGGGATCGTCGCCGTGGGTCCGCTCGATCTCACGATGGGAGACCCGTTGGGCCTCACCCGCACCCGATTACGGGCGGCCGAGCAGTCGAAGCTCGTGGTCCACCCCCGCCTCATCGACCTGCGCCCGCTGGTGGCCATCGCCGGCCACGATCCCACCGCCGAGCAGCAGCCGATCCGGGCCCTGGCCAACAGCGGCGACGAGTTCTTCGCCCTGCGGCCCTACGTGGTGGGCGACGAGCTCAAGCGGGTCAATTGGCGGGCCTCCGCCCGGGCCGACGACCTCGTGGTCCGCCAGGAGGAACGTCCCCGGACGGGCCGGGTCACCGTGGTGCTCGACCGGCGGCGGGAGGTCTACGACGACGAAGGCTTCGAACGGGCCGTGTCGGCTGCGCTCAGCGCCCTGCACGCCGGCTTCCGGGGCGGCGACGCCCTGCGCTTCGTCACCTCGGCCAGCCCCGCGGTCACCGACATCCGCAGCCGGGCCGATCTCGACGCCGTCGACGAGCAGCTCGCGCTCATCACCGCCACCGAGTCGGCGTCGCTCGTTCGCACTCTGGAAGACCAGACCCGCACGGGCCGGGGGGGCACCCTGGTCGTGATCACCGGCGCCATCGCCGAGCACGTGGAGCGGGCCGTGGCCCGGGCCCGGCGCACGTTCGGCCTGGTCATCGTCATCGCCTGCCAGCAGGTCTCACCGGCCGAGGCAGCATGGACGATAAGCCACGACGGCCACCACGACATCGCCTCGGCCTGGAACCGGGCCGTGTCGGCGGCTCCCGCCCGAGCGTCGGTGGCGGTGAGCTGATGGCCACCGCCACCCGACCGACCAACCGGGCCGGCTCCGCCGTGTCGCTCGACGGCCGGCGCAACGGCAGCGGTCCCTCGGCCTCCCCCCGACGGGAGGTGCCGGCCGAGCGGCGGCCCGGCCCCCGGGGCCCCGCCCCGATCCCCGTGGAGCTGGCGGCCGCGCTCATGGTACCGGCGGCGGCGGTGAGCTTCACCCGGGTGTTCGACCGCCCGGGGGCGGTCGTGCCCATCGTGGGGGCGGCCCTGCTGTCCACCGCCCTGGCCGCCCTCCTCCGCCGCCTCCGGGTGCCGTTGGTTGCCTCCGCCGCCATCTCGGCCCTGGTCCTGCTGTTCCTCGTTGTCAACCGCTTCGCCCCTGGTACCGGGCGGCTCGGGTTCATTCCCACCGGCGCCACCCGGGACGCGCTGCGGGCGCTGGTCGACGAGCTGGTCCGCAACTTCCAGGAGCTCCGCACCCCGGTGCCGGCGCTCGACCCGTTCATGGCCGCGGCCATGATCGGGGCCTGGTTGATGGCGTTCCTCACCGACTGGGGCGCGCTCCGCCTCCGCCTGGCCTTCGAACCGGTGCTGCCGGCCGGCCTGTTGTTCGTGTTCGCCGCCGTGTTGGGCGCCGGCACCAACCCGGTGCCGGTGACGGTGCTGTTCGGCCTGGCCATCGGCCTGTGGGGGGTGGTCCAGCGGGCCGCCAACCTGGCCGACGGCAACAACTGGCTGGCCGACGACCGCCGTCGGGGCTCGCTGGGGGTGGCCGGCTGGGCCGGCCTGTTCGCCCTGGTGGCGGTGGGCCTGGGGGCGGTGGCCGGCCCTCGCCTGCCGGGAGCCGACGCCGAGGAGATGCTGAGCCTGCGAGACGCCGGCGATCCCACCCGGGTGGTGGTCAGCCCCTATGTGAGCATCCAGTCGCAGCTCGTGCAGCAGACGAACACCCCGCTGTTCACCGTCTCGGCCACCGAGCCCAGCTACTGGCGCCTGGCCGGCCTCGACACCTACGAGCAGAACATCTGGAAGGTGGCCGGCAACTTCTCCCCCCAGGACGGCGAGCTGCCGGGTCAGCCGACCCTCGCCGGGCAGCGGGACCGCCTGGAGCAGCGGTACACGATCTCCAACCTCAACTCGATCTGGCTCCCCGCCGCCTTCAGCCCAACCGAGATCCACGACGCCACGGCCAAGGCCACCTGGAACGCCGAGACCAGCTCGCTGACGGTGGCCAACGACGTCGAGTCCAGCAACGGTGTGAGCTACACCGCGGTGTCGCAGGTCCCCCGCCTCACCCCGGAGGAGCTCCGGGCCGCGCCCGAGACGATCCCCCAGGACATCGCCGACCGCTATCTGGCGTTGCCCGACGTACCCCAGGTCGCCCGCACCACGGCCGCCGAGGTCACGGCCGGGGCAGCCACCCGGTACGACAAGATGCTGGCCCTCCAGAGCTTCTTCCGGGGCTTCGACTACAGCGTCGACCTGCCGCCCCGCCAGGGTGACCCGATCCAGCAGTTCCTGAGCGAGCGGGTGGGGTTCTGCCAGCAGTTCGCCGGCACCTTCGCCGTCATGGCCCGGACGTTGAACATCCCCGCCAGGGTCGCCATCGGTTTCACCTGGGGCGACCCGATCGGCGACCCGGTCGAGGGCGTGCAGACCTACCAGGTCACCGGGCGCCAGACCCACGCCTGGCCCGAGGTGTGGTTCGAGGGCCTGGGCTGGGTGGCCTTCGAGCCCACGCCGGGCCGGGGGGCGCCGTCGTCGGCCGCTTACACCCAGGTGGCGGCCCAGCAGGACTCCGCCATCCAGCAGACCCCGGGGGCCCCGGTCAGCACCACCACCACCGCCGCTTTGGGGTCGGGGGCGGGTGCCCCGGTCGTGGGGGAGCCCGAGATCCCGCTCGATTCGGGTGACATCGGCACCGCCGCCGACTCCGACCAGGGTGTCAGCACGGGCACCATCATCCGGTTCCTGATCGCGGTGGCTGTGCTCGGCGCCTACGCCGGAGGCGTCCCGCTGTGGCACCGGCTCCGCCGCCAGCGCCGGCGCCAGCAGGTTCGCACACCGGCCGACGGCGTGGAGACCTCCTGGGCCGAGGCCACCGAGACGCTGTCCCTCATGTACGGGATCGCCCGCCGGCCGGCCGAGACCCGCCGGGAGTTCGCCCAGCGGCTCGGATCGGATCCCCGGGTGCCCCGCCAGGCCATGGGCGCCCTGGCCGAGAAGGCCACGGTGGCCCGCTACTACCCCCAGGGGCTCCGCGCCGACGACGCCGGAGAGGCGTCGGCCTTGGCGGCCGAGATCGAGCAGGCCGTCGCCTCCCGGGTGTCGGCCTACACCCGGTGGAAGCGGCTGGTCGACCCCCGCCGTCTGCTCAAGGGGATGCGCCGCTCCGCCGGGCCCCGCGGCCGCTCCGGCCCTGGTGCCGGGCCGTCGAGCGGCGCGCCGTCGTCGAACGGGAACGGGTACCACCCCGAAGCCACCCACCGGGAACCAGCCGGGGTCTGATCACGGTCCGCCGGAACTGATCACGGTCCGCCGGGACCCCGGGCGGCTCGCTGGCGCCGCGCGCCGATCGGCCCGGTCGGCTGCAGTGGGTGGGAGGCGAACCAGGGGCCCGGAGGGCGCCCTGCTCAGTCCTCGCCGTCGTCGTTCTTGACGCCCTGACGCCCGAGGTTGGGATTGGCCGTGCGAAAGGCGCTCGAGACCTGGTTGATCCCGGCCCGGCCCATCAGGCGAAGGTTGCGCTCGAGGCCGAGGGCACTCAGCAACATCACCACGAAGCCCAGGAACGCCAACACGAAGTGGACCTGGAGGGTGGCCACCATCACCACCGCCCCCACGATCAGCCCGAGGACCGACCATTTGAGGGAACCGAGGGCGTGACGGTACACCGTGGTCTCGCCGACCTCCTTGGCGAGGCGCGGATCGCTCTCGTGCAGGTTCCTCTCGATCTCGGCGAGAATCCGCTGTTCGTCCTCTGACAGTGGCATCCGCAGTCCTTCTGAACAGTCCCTGGGTCACCAGTCTCGCGCAATGATGCCTGAGCGACAACGCGCGTAGGGAGAATCCCACCCGGACCGGTCCGTAGCCTAGGTGAATGTCGCTGCGCTTCCGCTACACGGTCGCCCTGCTGGCCCTCTCCGCCACCGGCTGCCTGCAGTCGACGGCCACGGTGGTCGTGGCCGACGACGGCTCGGGAACCGCCGATCTGGAGGTGGCGGTGAACCCCCGGTCGGTGCTCGACCAACTCGACGACCTTCCCCTGCCCCTGCCCCCCGGGGTGGCGCCGACCGACACCCCGGGGGTGTGCGCCGCCGTCACCCAGGCGGTCGCGTTGTCGGTACCGCCGGGGGCGACGCACGAGCCGTTCGACGAGGGCGACCGGTGCGGGGAGCGGATCCGCCTCGCCTTCTCCGACCCGGCCCAGCTGACGATCGCCTTCAACGCCTTCGCCGGCACCGACGAGGCCGAGATCCTGCGCCGCGATGACGGCCGCTGGTTGTTCGACGCACCCGTGGTGGAGCCGATCGACCTCGCTCCCCGGCCCGCCTCGCTGCCCCCGGCCGTGATCGACCAGGTGCGGGCCCAGCGCACCTTGACCTATGTGGTCACCCTGCCGGGCTCGGCCGTGGGTGACACCACCGCCGATCGGGTCCAGGGCGGCACGTTCACCTGGGAGATCGCCCCCGACGACGCCCGACGACGCCTCGTGGCGGTGACGGCCTCCGGCGGCGACGGGGCCGGCGGCGGGCCGCCCATCGTGCCGCTGGCCGTCGGGGCGGCCGGGCTGGTGGCCCTGGCGGGGCTCGGTCTGGTCTGGCGGGCCCGCCGCCGACCGGCCCCCACCCCCGTCCCGGGGCCGGTGGCCGCCGGGCCGTTGGGACCGATGGCCGAGCCCGCAGCGCCCCCGGCCGCCCTGCCTCCCGAGCCCCGGTGGGACCCGTCCCGCGACGCCTGGGTGGCCGATCACCCCACGGAGGGCCTGGTGGTCTACGACGACGCCACCGGCCAGTGGCACCGGGCCTGACCCCCGATCTGGCGTGCCGAGGCGCCGCCGGCGGCGCGGCGTGCGACACCGGATCAGGGCTCGTCGTCGGGGCCCCAGGGGCTGCGGTCGGGGAGGCGGGGTTGGAGCCCCCGGGGGTCGAGCAAGGTGGCCGGTCCGATGGCGGCGGCCCCGAACCGGCTGCGGATCTGGTCGACGGCGGCGTTGGCCGCCTCCCAGGCCCCCTCGTCGGGCTCCGGTTCGGCGGCCGGCGGGCCGCCACCGCTGCCGCCCGCCAGCAGCGCCTCGAAGCTCAGCTGCTCCATCCGCTCCTCGGTGAGCGACGTCGCCCCCACGCCGAGCAGGCGGATACCGGGGTCGAGCGACACCCCGTCCAGCAGGCGGCCGGCCACCGCCACGATCGTGGCCGCGCTGTCGGTTGGTCGCTCCAGCGTCTCGGCCCGGGTCAGGGTCTGGAACGACGGGTACCGGACCTTGATGGTGACGGTCCGGCCCCGCAGACCCGCCCGCCGTAGCCGGGCGGCCACCGAGTCGGCCATGCGCACCAGTTCCCGCTGCAGATCGGCCCGGTCGGTCAGGTCCCGGGCGAACGTCTCCTCATGGCTGACCGACTTGGTGGGCCGGTCGACCTCCACCGGCCTGTCGTCGATGCCGTTGGCCACGGCGTGCAGGTGACGCCCGTTGGCCTCCCCCACGGTGGCGATCAGGAGGTTGAGCGGCAGGTCGGCCATCTCCCCCACCGTGGTGATCCCCAGCCGGGCCAGGCGCTCGGCCGTCTTGGGACCGACCCCCCACATGGCCCGTATGGGCAGAGGCCGAAGGAAACCCTCCACCTCCCCCGGTCGCACCACGAACACGCCGTCACCCGGCTCCACCCGGCGGCCCACGATGCGGGGCTTGGCCGCCTCCGACGCCAGCTTGGCCACCAGCTTGCTCGGGGCGACGCCGATCGAGCAGGTCAGGCCCTCGGCCTCGAGGATGGCCCGGCGGAGGTCGTGGGCGATGGCTGTGGCCGGGCCCTCCAACCGGCGGGCGCCGGTGACGTCGAGGAAGGCCTCGTCGAGCGAGAGCGGCTCCACCAGCGGGGTGACGTCGCGGAAGCGGGCCATCACCCGCCGGCTCACCTCGGCGTAGGCGGCGTGGTCGGCCGGGAGGAACAGGGCGTGGGGGCACAGCTGGCGGGCCCGGGCCGAGGGCATGGCAGAGCGGATCCCGAACACCCGGGCTTCGTACGACGCGGCGGCCACCACCCCGCGGTTGCCGGTACCGCCCACCACCACCGGCAGCCCCCGCAGCTCGGGCCGGCGCCGCACCTCCACCGACACGAAGAACGCATCCATGTCGACGTGCATGATCGCCCGGCCCGGGGGCGGGCCGCCTCCGGAGGATCCACGCTCGGCGGGCAGGGCCGGGTCGGTGCTCACCCCACTCGATCGATGCGGCGGGGCTGCCCCCGCCCACCGGTCATGTGGTAGCGGAAGGTGCGACCGTCGTCGACGCCTTCGTGGAGGTGGGCCAGGAGTGGCTCCACCACCCAGGGTTGGGCCGACCCGAGCCGATCGGCCACCGCTCCCCGCTCCACGTAATGGGCGTCGATCACGATGCCGTCGGGGTCGTCGACCGCCAGCAGGCCCTCCACCACCAGCCCCAGGTGGGCCTCCACCCGAAGCAGGAAGCCGGCGTCGGGGGCCATGACCTCCACCCGGTACAGCGGGCCGGCCCACTCGGTCACCCGCAGGCCGGTCTCCTCTTCCACCTCGCGGGTGAGGCCCTCCACCGTGCTCTCGCCCGGGTCGATCACGCCGCCCGGGGTGGTCCATTCGATGGCTCCCCCCTGGCGGAGGTTCTTCACCAGCAGCACCGAGTCGTCGACGATGATGACACCGCCGGCCACGAACCAGTGGCGCAGCCCGTCGTCGGACACCGGCGGGGTGTAGCGGTTCTCGGCGCTCATGGTCCCATTCTGGCCGATCGGGCGCCCTACCGGCCCGTCCGACCTGCTCCCGGGCGGGTTACCGTGGGTGGGCGGGAGCGGGCGCCGGGCCCGCCGCCCCCAGTCAGCCGTCCCGGTACGAGCGCGCACCATGACCGACCACGACCCACAGCCGAGCCCCTCCTCCCCGTCGGCCAACGGCCACGACGACGCCGCCCTGGTGGGGCCGGTGGCCGACGGTGCCTCCACCCCCGGCCACCGCTCGGCCGGCGACAGCCCGGTGCCGTTCCAGGACCTCCGGATCCCGACCCCGTCCCGGGCCGCGCCTCCGCTGGGGGCCCGTGTGGCGGCCTTCGGCGGGATCCTGGTGGGCGGCCTGCTCGGGGGTTTGATCGGCTACGGCACGGCCGACCTGATGTCGGGTGGATCGGCCGCCTGGGCGGTGGCGGGCCTGCTGGTGGGGGCTCTGGGGGGTGCGGTGGGCGTGGGCATCGTGGCCGGCCTGACCCTTCGGGCCATGAACGAGTGGAAGGCCACGGTGCACCCGGAAGACACCCGGACCCCCGGCCGACGCCGGAGCACCAACCGGCCCGGAACCGGCGGGGCCGACGACGACTTCAAGCTCCGTCCCCACCTCGGGGGCACGCCCCGCTCCGGCACGGGGGCGGACCCCGAGCGTGGCTGAGCCCGCCGCAGCCTCCCCGGCACCCGAGCCGGGGGCCGGCCTGACCGAGCTGGGAGCGCTGGCCGCCCGGCTGGCCCGGGCCGCCGGCGAGCTGGCCCTGGCCGAGGCGGGCGCCATCCGGGTCGGCGGGGGCCACGGCTCCCGGGGCGACGCCGACACCAAGTCGAGCCCCACCGATCTGGTCACCGCCGCCGACCGGGCGGCGGAGGCCCTGATCATTGAGGGCATCCTGGCCGCCCGTCCCGGCGACGGCATCGCCGGCGAGGAGGGCGGCGACCGGGCCGGCTCGTCCGGCGTGGTGTGGCACATCGACCCGATCGACGGCACCACCAACTACGTGTACGGCATCCCTGCCTTCGCCGTGTCGATCGGGGTGGAAGCCGACGGGGAGCTGGTGGCGGGAGCCGTGTTCCACCCGTCGCGGGGCTGCCTCTACCACGCCGTCCGGGGTGGCGGCGCCTGGCGGGACGCCGAACGCCTGCGGTGCTCGCCACTGACCGACCCGGCCACCGCCCTGGCGGCCACCGGATTCGCCTACCAGCCGGATCGGCGCCGCCACCAGGCCCGGGTGCTGACCGAGGTGCTGCCCCGCATCCGCGACATCCGACGCTTCGGCTCGGCCGCCCTCGACCTGTGCGCCGTGGCCAGCGGCGAGGTCGACGCGTACTGGGAGCAGGGCCTCAACCACTGGGATCTGGCCGGTGGCACCGTCGTCGCCCAGGAGGCCGGCGCCCTGGTGGGCAACCTGCGGGGCGGTCCCCCCGACGCCGGCTGCCTCCTGGCCGCCCCGCCCGCCCTGTTCGAGCCCCTCCGGAGCCTCCTCCTCGCCGCCGGGGCCGACAGCTAGTACGGGGGCTGGCGCCCCCGGCGCCCTTCGGGCTCCCCCATCCCCGCCGGGGCCCCAACCCCGTCGGCCGGCTTCGCCGGAGCTAATTTTGCGTCATGGCACCGATCGCGGCCGACGATCGGGCACCATGCTGGTGTGGGAACGAAGATCCTTACCGTCGAAGACGACGAGCGCATCCGCCAGGCCGTGACCCTCGCCCTCGAGGAGGAGGGCTGGGACGTGGTGGAGGCGGCCACCGGCGAGCGGGCGCTGGAGACCTTCACCGCCTCCCCGGCCGACGTGGTGCTGATCGACATCATGCTCCCGGGGATCGACGGCTTCGAGGTGTGCCGTTCGATCCGCCGCACCAGCGACGTGCCCATCATCATGGTCACCGCCCGGTCCGACACCCACGACGTGGTGGCAGGGCTGGAGGCCGGGGCCGACGACTACCTGACCAAGCCGTTCGCCCCCAAGGAGCTGTCGGCCCGCATCCGGGCCATGCTGCGCCGGGTCCGGGCCCATGAGCCGGGCACGCTCGAGCGCACCAAGATCGGGGAGCTGGAGATCAGCCCCGACGAGGGCATGGTGCTGCGCAACGGCGAGGAGCTCCACCTCACCAAGACCGAGTTCAAGCTGCTGGTGGAGCTGGCCTCCCAGCCGGGCAAGGTCTTCAGCCGGGAGGTGCTGCTGGAGCGGGTGTGGGGCTACGACTACTTCGGCGACGGCCGCCTGGTCGACGTCCACATCCGCCGCCTGCGCACCAAGGTGGAAGCCGATCCGGCCAGCCCCCGCTACGTGGTGACGTCCCGGGGGCTGGGCTACAAGCTCCAACCCTGAGATCGTGAGCCGTCAGCGGTGGTGGCGGGGCCTGCGGGCCCGGGTGACGGTGGCCTACGCCGTCGGCTCCCTGCTGCTGTCGTTCACCGTGGCCGGCGCCACCTTCGCCCTCGCCCGGGCCCAGCTGCTCCAGGCGGCCGAGAGCCAGCACCGGGAGCAGGCCTACACCAACGCCCGGTCGCTGCGGGCCAACGTGCAGAACGCGCTGGAAACAGGGACCAACCCCGACGGCTCCCAGATCGACATCAACACCTTCCTCACCAACCTGTCCCGGTTCAACGGCAGCCAGCAGGCGCTGCTGCTCGACGACGGCACCTGGTATTCCCCGTTCGACATCAAGGACCAGCTCCAGGGCTACCCGCAGCTGGTCGACGGCACCCGCCGGTGGAGCGTGGCCGACATGCGCATCGACGTGAAGGGCACGGTGAGCTACGCCGTGGGGATCCGGCTCAACTCGATCAACGCCAGCTACTTCGAGGTCCGATCGCTGGCCGACCTGGAGAGCACGTTGAGCTCGCTGCGGGCCATCTTGATCGGCGTGGCCACCCTGGCCAGCGGGGCCGGGGCGGCCTTCGGCTACTACTCGGCCCGCCGGGCCCTCACCCCCCTCAGCCGCATCTCCACCGCCGCCAGCGCCATCGCCGACGGCGACTTCACCATGAAGCTCGACCTGGAAGACGACCGCGACCTGGCTCTGCTGGGCAGCGCGTTCAACAACATGGTCGACGCCGTGGGCCAGCGCATCGAGCGCGAGCGCCAGTTCACCTCCGACGTGAGCCACGAGCTCCGCTCCCCTCTCATGACCCTCACCGCGTCGGTGGAGGTGCTGGAGCGCCGCAAGGATTCCCTGCCCGACGTGGCCCAGCAGGCCATCGAGCTGCTCAGCCACGACCTCGACCGGTTCCAGCGCCTCGTCCAGGATCTGTTGGAGATCTCCCGGATGGAGGCCGGCGCGGTGCAGCTCCAGATCAGCAGCTTCCTGCTCATCGAGTTCCTCGAGAACGTGATGACGCAGAGCCGCAACCCCGGCCTGCTCATGAACTTCTCCCCCGGCGACCCCGACCTCGTGGTGTCGGCCGACAAGCGCCGCCTGGCGCAGGTGATGACGAACCTGATCGAGAACGCCGAGAAGTACGGGGGCGGCGCCACCGGGATCTCCTACGAGGTGGTGGACGACGACGTGCAGATCGTGGTGGAGGACAAGGGGCCCGGGGTGCCGGCCGAGGAGCGGGACCGGATCTTCGAGCGCTTCGCCCGCATGGGCGGGGTGGCCGGCAACCGGGCGACCGACGCCGGCTTCGGCCTCGGGTTGTCGCTGGTGGGCGAGCACGTTCGGCTCCACGGCGGCCAGGTGTGGGTGACCGACCGGATCGACGGCCAGCACGGCGCCCGCTTCGTGGTGCAGCTCCCGTTGGGGCCCGACCGCGAGCTGCACGAGGAGATGGCGTCGTGAGCATCCGGTTCCCGCTCGCGGGCCGGGCCCAGGCCCTGGCCGTGGTGCTGCTCGCCCTGACCGGGTGCGCCATCGCCGTGGACAGCGCCCCCCGCCCGGTGGCCAACGTGCCCGACGACCTGTTCAGCACGACCAGCTCCACCATCGTGCCCGAGAGGGCGGCCAACCGGCTGTACCTCTACTTCGTGAACGCCTCCAACAACCTGGTGCGGGTGGAGCTGCCGCGAGACACCCCGGCCACCCCCCAGGAGGCGATCGACGCCCTGGTGGCCCCGAGCCAGGACGTGCTGGCCAACGGGCTCACCACCCGGGTGCCGGAGCTGGGGTTCACCGCCAGCCCGGCGATCGGCGAGGGCGGCGTGCTCACCGTGACCGTCACCGGATCCGAGCTGCGGACCACGGCCAACGCCGATCCCCCCAAGGTGGCCAAGATCTACGCCCAGATCGTGTGCACGGTGTCCGAGCTGGGGGTGGGAGCCACGGCGGTGGAGATCAAGGACGAGGAAGGGCAGATCCCGGTGCTTCTCCCGGAGGCGGCCACCCCCGAGACCCATCCGGTCACCCGGGAGAACTTCGCCAACTGCGTGACCGACCCGACCCCGCCCGCCCTGGTGCCGACCACCACCACCCGGCCCACGACCACCACCTCGATCCGGCGCCTCGACCCGCCCAGCATCACCGACGCCACCACGATCCCCGCCACCGACACCGCCACCACGGTCGTCCCCTGAGTTCGGGGGCGGCCTCGCCGGGAAGCGTCCGCGCTGCGGGGCTCAGGCGAAGAAGTGCCGGGCGGTGTCCCACAGCTCGGCGCTGATCGGCTTGAGCTTGGCGACGGCGTCGGCCAAGGGAACGAGCACGATGTGGTTCGACTGGAGGGCCACCATGTGACCCCACGCCTGGTCGTGCACGGCGTCGATGGCGGCCACCCCGAAGCGGGTGGACAGCACCCGGTCGAACGCGGTGGGGGTGCCGCCCCGCTGCACGTGGCCCAGGATCGTGACCCGGGTGTCGTAGCCGGTGCGCTTCTCGATCTCCCCGGCCACCGTGTTGGCGATCCCGCCCAGGCGGATGTGGCCGTACTCGTCGTACTCGTCGGGCGGGGTGGGCAGCGTGCCGGGCCGGGGCTTGGCCCCCTCGGCCACCACCACGATCGAGGCGTAGCGGCCGCTGGTGTGGCGCTGGGTGAGAGCGGCGCACACCTCGTCGATGTCGAAGGGATGCTCGGGGACGAGCGTGATCGTGGCCCCGCCGGCGATCCCGGCCCAGGTGGCGATGTGGCCCACGTGGCGGCCCATGACCTCCACCACCATCACCCGGTTGTGGCTCTCGGCCGTGGTGTGGAGCCGGTCGATGGCCTCGGTGGCGATGGTGACCGCCGTGTCGAACC
>Ga0268299_1003875_pt1 | contig 12762 bp, 9 predicted proteins | sample NOBtaG_FD_193484 | JGI IMG/M metagenome (GOLD analysis project Ga0268299, IMG submission 193484) | Activated sludge microbial communities from bioreactor in Nijmegen, Gelderland, Netherland - NOB reactor | ecosystem: Engineered > Bioreactor > Aerobic > Activated sludge | place: Netherlands...
AACGGACTGTGGCGGCATCGGATAGGGCTTGTTGTAATCCGGCAGATGCTTCATAGCGTCGTGATTGCCACAGACGCCGATTTCCCACTCCGCGCGCTCGTAATAGGGCGCGAGGTCATCATAATGAATAGGCCAATCGGCTAAGGAACTGCCTGTGGGGACGCCGTAAGTGCTTGCCATGCGGAAATCCTGCGGCATAAAGCGCCACGCCTGTGCGCCATAGACCCGCGTCCCGCTGCCAACACAAGCGGCATTAGCATGGTAGCCGCCTTCGTGGGGGCGAAGGGTGCGTTCAACGCCATCGACTTCGAGCGTCCTGGGATTCTCATTGATGTCCGGCCCCGCGTTGTGACCATATTGCGAAAGGCGCTGGTTGCGGAGATGGTCGCGCGGGACATCCTCGAATGATAAATTGCGCCCGCGCTCGATGAGTAAAATGCGCTTGCCCGCCTCGGCCAATACACCCGCTGCTACACCACCGCCCGCGCCTGCGCCGACGATAATCACATCATACTTGCTCATCCTCGCACCTCGAATCCGATCATTTTCCAGGCGATCTGATCGCGATTACCGCCGTTGCCGGGGTCGGCGTAAAAGCCTTCCATCGCGTGGTCAATCAGCATATTAAAAAATTTTGCCGCATCCATAGGCCAGCTTGTTTTGACATTATTTTGTTCGATCTGTGAAAGCAGCGAATCTTGTGCTTCGACGGCGGCCTGGGCGAAACCGCTGCCAATGACAGCCTGTGCCTCGGCGTCGAGCGCATCCAGGCCGATACGGTAAGTTTCCAAAGAATCTTTTAAATCGCCCGCAAACTGGCGCATCAAATAATCGCCGACGCCAGCCTCCCAGCCGCCAGGAAAATCGTCGGGCGGGATGATGCGGTTGACGGCAGCGCGCAAAACATCCATCTGATGTGGAGAAAGCATAAATTCATTCCTTATAAGTGCGGAAAGCCCAAGGTGAATGAATTTGATTATAAAACCGATTCAAGCATTCGGAAATGAGACCTGCTTGAATCGGCTTGGATGGTTCGCGGCGGCTGAAGCGAAATAACCTCAACCTTAGTAGTTGCTGAAGATGAAGGATTCCATATGTGGAAACAAGGTATCGACGAGATGCCGTGCCTGCCCGCTGACGCTCAGGTCGGGGTGGATGTAGGCAAGCTCCTCGCGGCTGCGATAGCCTAGAATAAGCGGCGTGAGCAGCATCGGCGGGATGCGAATCTCACCGCCATCATAAAAGCCGAGCGAATTGATCGCGCGCAGTTTGCCGCCGTCAAAATCCAACTCAAACGCCTCTCGATAGAGATTAATGACAATTTTTTTGCTCAGTCCGGCGAAAATACTTGACGCGATGCGCCGTTCCAAAACGGGAGTCAGCTTGCGCAATAAACGGACGACATCGACCAGATGGATTTGCCACGCATATGTCCATGCGTCATATGCACCCCACCCACGCGCCATACGCAGCAGATCGCTGGTAACAGGCAGATTGAGGCGAACGTAGGGCTTATTGCGCTCGACGGCAGCGGTTTTTAGCCAGGAAAGCAGCGCTTCAGCCGAGGACGTGTCGAGGTGAGATGATTCGCTCACGATTAAGCCTGTGCCAAAGCCGTGATAGAGGATGCGAATGTAACCGACGATTTGATTTTCGGCGTTTAGCACCAGCCAGAGTTCACCTTCGGCAAACGTTTCAGTGGTCTGTTCAAGGATGAACTGCCAAATCCCCTTGCTGCGAACAGTGCTGATGCTCAAATTGGCATTTGCAGCTTCATACAAGCCCTGCAAAACAGGGATGTCGTCAACGGCGGCACGTCGGAAATTGAAATTTTCGTTCGGCGCGCCGGGGATATTGCGCAGTTCAAGCTGCCAGCTTGCTTCGAGCGGCAAGGCATATTCGTAGCCGAACTGCCGATAAAAATAGGGGATTCCCTGAATATGGCTAAGGTCAAATTCGCCTTCGCGCAGCAGTTCTTTAAAACGGACGATTAGTTCGCGGACAAGCCCTCGATTGCGATAGGCTTCAAGCGTCCCGACGATGCCCATTTCGCCTGCTTTTAATGCCACGTCTTCGCAGCGCCATTGCCAGGGGATAAGCGCCAGGGACGAGACAATTTGCTGGGTGGATTCATCTTCGACGTAAAGCCAATGTTCCGGGCGTGTGAGGGGATGATGCAGGATCAGCGAACGGGTCATTTCCGTTACGTCCTGCCCGTGAATTAGCCCGTTGAATGCTGCAAGCCGCTCGACATCGGATAAATTGCTGACGGATTTTAAGATGAGGCCGTTGGATAAGGTGCGATGATAGGGTGTGGTTGAGGTTAACAAGATGGCACTTCCTTCAGAGATGATGAAATCGCTCAAAAACTTGAGGCAGAATGCGTTGAATGGGATGAAATGAAAGGCGAACTACATCGTCAGCGCGCGGCTGCGATGGGTGGAAGGAGTGCCAGGTTTTTAGATGCCCTGGCTAGAGGACTTGCGCCATGTTCTTGTTAATCATGAGGATAACTATACTTTGTGGGGTGAGCATGGTCAATGGCGGAATCGAGACAGCGGGTAGGGGCGATTGTGCAAGGGCATGATTATGGTTTTGAACAAAATAAATCGGCAATGGATTTCGTAGAGGCACGATGCATCGTGCCCCTACAACCAACGTTGATGATGTTACCGAAATAAATAGCTCATTTGCGTTATCATGCCCTACGCAGTGATCGCGAAAATTTTATGGCAGGATCAGGTGGAGATCGCCAAATTCGTGCCAGAGGTAACGCTCGCTAAGCGCCTGATCGTAGGTGACGCGCAGGTGATTGCGTCCGGCAAGCGCTTCCAGCATGGCGAGATGAGTCGCGCGCGGTTCATGCAGGCCGGTCAGCATCCCATCAACCGCCGAAATGCCGCGTTCAGGCGTGACGATCACGCGCGTCCGGCCTTCGCCGGGGTGAGTGATGCCTTCCGCGTCGGTGACAGTTTCCAGCGCGCGGACGACGGTTGTCCCGACAGCCACCACGCGCCGCCGAGCCAAACGCGCCACATTGATGATCTGAGCGGTGTCCGCCGGGATGTTGTAGTATTCCTCATAGGGCGGCTCGTGATCTTCCAGGCTGGCGACGCCCGTATGCAGGATGAGTGGGACGATATGAACGCCTTTCGCGACCAGACGGGTAATCAATTCGGGCGTGAAAGCGCGGCCAGCCGATGGCATTTCGGCGCTGCCCGTTTCCGTCGCGTAGACAGTTTGATAGTAGCTGTTCGGCCAGCCCTGTTTGACGTAACTGTAGCGAATCGGGAAGCCATATTCAGCTAAATAATTGAGAATCGGACACGGCAGGTTCAGCGTAGCAATCCACAGGCGTGTGTGATCGCTGTTTTCGGTGCGCTCAATTACATTGTATGGCGCAAGCAGTGTCGCCGTTGCCTCTGCGGGGAGACGGAAAATTTCGCCACTCTGCGCGGTGTAAAACGGCTGCGTTGACGTGCCGTTTGGCTGGCGAACCTCGACGATCCACAGGTTCGCCGGGAGATGCGTCGAAAGGTGCAGCTCAAGTGCTGTGTCGTCGGCGCGGGTGATGTTGAGCGCGGCGTTCATCGTGCCGCTGGTGTTGATAACCAGTACGTCGCCCGCGTTGAGAAACTGGGGGATGTCGTAAAACTGGGCGTGAGTTACGCGGTCATCGAGATAATGTGACACCATCAGCCGGACTTCATCGCGCCGCAGCCCCCGCGCTTCGGGTGGTTCGCTGGCTTCAAGTTCAGGCGGCAGTTTGAAATCGAGCAAATTATCGATGACGGGTTTGAGAAAAGCGTCGCGCGGCAAGGTGGTCGTTGTGCGCAAATTCATGATTTTATTCCTTCGGCGATGCTGCGGGTTTTGTAACGTCCGCTGGGCAGGTCGCCTTGCAGCAAGGTGAGGAAGCCGGGAACGCTTTCTTCCGGCAGCGGGCGGTCACTGATGTCCTCGCCGGGGAAGGCTTCCTGGTGCATTTGTGTGCGCATGTCGCCGGGATCGACCCAGTAAACCTTTAACGATGGATTTTCAGCCGACAGAATCGCGGAAAGATGCTCCAGCGCGGCTTTGCTTGATCCGTAGCCACCCCAGCCAGGATAGGCTTCGACTCCCGCGTCGCTGGACACGTTGATGACGCGCGCGTTGGGCTTGAGATGCTTCTGAACGGCCTGAAGGATCGCCAGCGGTGCGATGACGTTGACGCGGTAGACATTTTCGAGAACATCCAGCGGGTAATCGAGCAGGTTTGGCTGTGGGCTGGGGCCGAGGATGCTGGCGTTATTCACTACCGCGTCGAGACCGCCGAGCCGTTCGGCAGCTTCGGCTAAAGCACGTTGATGCACATCATCAGACGCATCGCCACAAACGGCGATCACCGTCGTCAATTTCGAGAGTTCGGCGCGGGCCGCTTCGAGTTTATCGCCGCCGCGCGCATCAATAATCAGTGACCAGCCAGTATGTGCCAGTTCTCGCCCCAGGGCGAGGCCGAGTCCACGTGATGCGCCAGTAATGAGTGCTGTTTGAGTCGTCATGGATATTTATTCCCGTTCGTTTCTATGATTACAGGGTAATCCAAAGGCGGGGTTTTCACTTCGTACTCAAGGCGGGATGGGAGGCTGTACGAAGGTACAGATGGGTGAGGATGTTGTCGTAAGGACGAGGCACCCCTAGGAGTTCCCTTTGGTCATGCCTCGCCCCTACAATTTAATCTGGCTAACCTTCGATCAGGAGGGATTCGGGGTCTTCGACCAGTTCTTTGATGCGCACCAAAAATTGCACGGCTTCACGACCATCGACGATGCGGTGATCGTAGCTGAGGGCAACATACATCATCGGACGGATGACGACCTGACCATCGAGCGCGATAGGTCGCTGCTCGATTTTGTGCAGGCCGAGAATCGCGACCTGCGGCGGATTCAAAATCGGCGTACTGAGCATTGAGCCGAAAACGCCGCCGTTGGTGATCGTAAATGTGCCGCCGCGCAGACTTTCGAGCGAGAGTGTGCCTTCTTCCGACTGCTGGGCATAATCTTTGATCGCTTTTTCGATCTGCGCGAACGACATGCGATCCGCGTTGCGCAGCACCGGGACAACCAGCCCTTCCGCCGCGCCGATGGCGATGCCGATGTCGTAGTAGTGCTTCAAAACAATTTCGTCGCCCTGGATTTCGGCATTCAGCGGCGGAAATTTTTTGAGCGCGCCGATGGAGGCTTTGACAAAAAACGAACTAAAGCCTAAACCGACGCCAAAGCGCTCTTTAAAACTTTCCTTGCGGCGTGTACGCACGTCGATCACGTCGCTCATGTCGATCTCATTGAAGGTCGTGAGCATGGCTGCGGTGTGCTGCGCCTCGACCAACCGCTGGGCAATTGTTCGCCGCCGCCGGGACATGCGGACTCGTTCTTCCTCGGCCTCTCTGCCAGAGATAGGACGTGGTGCGGGCGTTTCACGCTGCTCGATATAGCGCTGGACATCGCTTTTGGTCACACGCTTCGAATCTTTGCTTGTCACTTTCGACAAATCGACCTGATTTTCCTCGGCGACCCGCTTTGCCACAGGTGTCGCGCGTTCTTCGGCTGGTGGGGGTGGTGGCGTTTCTTTTGTGGGTTTTTCAGCGGGCTTTGCGGCGGGTTTTTCGGCCTTTGGAGCAGGTTTCGCGCTTGCGCCATTTTCGTCAATCAGGCCGAGGACATCGCCGACCTTAACATCTGCGCCTTCCTGCTGGTCGATTCTCGCGAGGGTTCCGCTTTTTTCCGCGCCGACTTCGAGGTCTACTTTGTCGGTTTCGAGAACGAGGACAGGCTCACCCACGTTGACGGTATCGCCTTCCTGCTTGAGCCAGCGCGCGATGGTTGCTTCGATTACTGATTCGCCTAAATCCGGCACTTTAATTTCAATAGACATCTGATTACTCCGCAGCTTCTTTATCAAATTTCCAGTTGAAAGCGTATTCGATAATTATGGCCTGATTGGTCTTGTGCGCGGTGGATGAGCCTTCCGCTGGGCTGGAACTGCGGCGGCGTCCGACGTAATTGATGGGGAAGCGGCGTTTGACCAGACGTTCCAGCCGCCAACTGATAAATTCCCACGCGCCCATATTTTTCGGTTCTTCCTGCGCCCAGACAATTTCACTCAGATTGGGATACATCGCCAGCGTTGCGTCCAGATCGGCGGCGGGGAAGGGATAAAGCTGCTCGATGCGCACAATCGCGACTTCAGGATGCTTGGCGCGGTACTCGCTGCTGACGAGATCAAGGTAAAATTTGCCGCTGACCAACACCATGCGGCGAACGGCTTCTGGTTTGGCGTCAGCATCGTCAATCACCGGATGCCAGTTGCTTTCGGTCAAATCTTTCACCGACGAAGCGACGGCAGGATTACGCAGCAGGCTTTTTGGTGTCATGATGACCAGCGGCAGCGGATCGGTTTTGAGCAAAATCGCCTGTCGCCGCAGCAGGTGAAAATATTGGGCGGCGGTGGTGCAGTTGGCGACGCGCATGTTGATTTTTGCGCTGAGTTGGAGAAAGCGCTCTAAACGCCCGCTGGAATGATCCGGCCCAGCGCCTTCCCAGCCGTGCGGGAGCAGCATGACCAGCGAGGGCGTCTGTCCCCATTTTTCGCGCGCGGAGACGATAAATTCGTCGATGATGATCTGCGCGTTGTTAATGAAATCGCCGTACTGTGCCTCCCAGATGACCAGCCGATCCGGGGCTTGCACGTTATACCCATATTCGAAGCCCAGCACGGCGGCCTCGGAAAGCGGGCTGTTGTGAATTTCGAAGGCCGCCGCAGCCTGGGGCAATTCTTGCAGCGGGACGAATTTTTTGCCCGTTTTGGTGTCGTGCAAAACGGCATGACGGTGGCTGAACGTGCCGCGTTCGCTGTCCTGTCCGGTGACGCGAATCGGGATACCATCTTCAAGGATGCTGGCAAGCGCAAGTTCTTCGGCAGTTGCCCAATCGATCAGCGGTTCGTGATGTAAGCTGTCGAAGGCTTTGCGACGATTGCGAATCGTGTCCTCAAGACGGCTCGAAAAAAATGTGAAATCAGCGGAAATTTCGGTCAGCGAATTATTAAGCGCTCTCAACCGCTCGACTGGGATGCTGGTTTTGACGCGGCGGGCTTCGCCAGGGGGTGGTGGAGTCGGCTTTGGCTCGGCTAGTTTTTCCGGGTCGGCAATGGTGTCATTGATGGTTTGAAGATTTTGAAGGCAGCGCTTAACCATTTCTTCAGAGGTTTCGGCGCTGATGATGCGGCGTTTGACCAGTTCATTCGCCCAAAGCTGGCGCACCGTTGGGTGGTTGTGGATAGTCTGGTACATCAACGGTTGGGTAAATCCCGGCTCGTCGAGTTCATTATGCCCGTAGCGCCGATAGCCGACCAGATCGATGAGGAAATCTTTTTCAAATTTATCCTGATAGGCGTAGGCGATGCGCGCGACTTCGATACAGGCTTCGGGATCGTCGGCGTTGACGTGAATAATCGGGACTTTAAAACCCTTTGCAAGATCGCTGGCGTAAAGGGTGCTGCGGCTGTCGCGCGGCTCGGTGGTAAAGCCAAGCTGATTGTTGGTGATGATGTGCAGCGTACCGCCTGTAAAGTAGCCGGGAATCTGGGAAAGATTAAACGTTTCCGCGACGATACCCTGACCTGGGAAAGCGGCGTCGCCATGAATCAGGATTTGCAGCGTCCAATCGGGGTTAAAATGCGGCTCACCCCGGCGGTTAACGCTTGTCCCGGCTGCCCGCGCCATACCTACTGAAATCGGGTTGATAACTTCGAGGTGGCTGGGGTTGGGTGGCATGGTGATGATGAGCGGCGCATGATGTTCGATGTTGACGGCGCGGCTGAGTCCCTTGTGATATTTGACATCACCGATTGTCCAGCCGATGGCGTCCTGCATCTGCTGAATTTTGATCGGGTCTTTAAATTCGGCGAGGATTTGCTCGTAAGGTTTGTTCATGGTGTGGGCGAGGACGTTGAGCCGCCCGCGATGCGCCATGCCGATCAAAATATTCGAGATGCCGGAGCGCGCCGAGGACGTGACAATCTCGTCCAGAATCGGCACGGTCATGTCCAGACCTTCAATCGAAAAGCGATATTTGGTCGGGAAAGCGCGCTGCAAAAAATGCTCGAAAGCTTCGACCTGCGTCAGCCGCTCCAGAAGGCTTGTCAGATAGGCGGAGTCGGTTGGTGGGCGAAAACGCAGCGATTCAGCCGCCTCGCGCAGCCATTCGCGCTCCTCCGGGATGCGGATATGGTCATAATCGAAGCCGATGCGTGACGAATAGACGCTGCGCAGGGTGCGAATCGCGTCCAGGGCATGGGAATTGGCGAGGCCGATGGGGCCGCCGACGAGTGTGGCGGGAAGGCCGCGCAAATCGTCTTCGGTGAGGCCATGCGCGCTGAGTGCTAAGGAAGGATCTCCTGGGGGTGCGCCGCCAAGTGGATCGAGCTGCGCAGCGGTATGCCCATATTCGCGAATCGCTTGGGCGAGATTGACCGCGCCGACGATTTTGTCGATAGGCAGTGCGGGGGCAGATGCACCATTTGGCGGCGACCAATGGCTGAAAAAGGCGCGAGCATCAGCATCTACGGAGTTAGGGTCTTGGCGATAACGGTCATAGAGTTCGAGAACGTAACCGGCGTTTGGGCCGTGAAAAAGCTGCCAAAAGTCCATCATAAATGTTTCTACTAATTTGAAAGCTGACGATGACAATATTTTGCGTGGGCGCATAGCTATGCGCCTTTACACAGGTGCTATATCCTGTGTTTAGGATACCATCTCACCAGATGCAGCGCTAATTAATTTGCGGATTGTGCATCCAGCGTTCTGGTGACCACCTTGTCCCACGTTCCGGCAAAGTCCATGCCATACTCGTTCAACCCGCCCGATGCATCCGGCCCGGTCAGGTAGGGGCGTACTTTCATAAATCCGCGTGTATTTTCCATCTGGTCGGCGTTGAGGAAATGGAGCGCGACTCCGGCGCGTTCTTTAGCTGTGGTGTTGCCGCGTGTGCAGTGGGCAGTGCCATAGGCAAAGAGGACGACGCCGCCAGCAGGCAGTTCAACCGCGACAGCCTGATCTTCGGGTGGATAGCAGCGGATGTGATGGTCGCTATCAGGGTCGCGCGAGTGTTCATATTCTTGACGGAAGCTGCCAGGGACGACGTGAATCGTGCCATTGGCAAGCGTTGCATCGTGGACGGCTGTCCAGAGAGCGGTGCCTCGCAGTGGATTCGGAATTTTGAAATAGGCGTTATCCTGATGCCAATTTGTGCCAGAGCCGTGCAGACCGGGTTTCAAAAAGACCTGATCGAGATGCAGCACAACCGGATCGCCGATTAACTGCCGGACAGTTTCGGTAACTTTGGGCGCGAAGGGCATGGCGCGGTAAAGCTCACTGTGCGGACTCATCGGGCAAAGCTGCAAATTGGCTTTTGTTGAAGAATGCGTGACGCCATCGCCGTCGGTTGCCACGTTACGCAGCAGGCCGACCTGCTTGAAACGCTCGATTTCGGCTTGCATGGCTGCCACTTCGTTTTTATCCCAGAACTCCGGCAGCGCGACATAGCCGTGTTCACAAAATTGCTGAATTTGAGCGTCAGATAATTTCATAAAATGATTCTCCAAAAGCTTCAGTCATTTCAACTTATCATATCACCGTATCGCCGGGTTGCTACCTTTTCGGCTCTATCTCACAACACTCTAATTCCGGCCTCGAATACATTGCGAACCGATCTCGTATAGGGTATAGAAACATCGACATTGCGCGAAATGGGCTGACCCGGTTAGACGTTACGACACTGATATAACATGACATTGGAACTATTGGGTAAAAATTGAGGTTAAGTTTATAATCATCACGACAATCAAGTGTAATAGCTCTTACTGAGTTGAGACTCAATCTTAAATTCACCTGAGAAGTTGGGGGTTCTGGAAAATTGGTTCAGTCCTATAGTGCAGTAATGGATAACATCAAATTGTGTTCATTATGCCAAAAAGAAAATTCGGCTGAATTGACGGTCTGCCAGTATTGTGGTGCGCCGCTGGTTGCCTTGCTCCCATCGCCCACAACCGTGCCGATTCCAGATCGCCCAATCAAGTTTGCGCCGCCCGAAAATGTCGTCAAGCTGGCGCGGACTTATGCGGGTTCGCTGATTCTGGTGGTCGTTGGTCAGGAGCAGCCCATCATCCTGAAGGGCAGCGAAGAGGTTACGCTGGGGCGATCAAATCCCGGCGAGACCGCGCCATCGGTTGATCTCACGCCATTTAATGCCGACCTGCTGGGTGTTTCCCGCCAGCACGCGCGGATTCGGCGCTCTGAAGATCGATACACGATTGAAGACATCGGAAGCACCAACGGCACCTGGGTGAATGAAATCCGGCTCAGGCCGCACCAGTTTTATGAAATTGAGAACGGCGCGCTCATTCGTCTGGGGCAGTTGGGGTTGTATGCCTACTTTGAAGCGCTCGACGTAAATGAAGACACGATCAGCCTGAAAAACGGCTACAATAAGCTGACTCCCCAATATCTAACCAATCATCTTACGCCATTTTTAAATGCGTTGGCGGGTATTCAGGCGGTGCGGAGCGAATTTTTGGGCCGGGCGGGGGCTGATATAGGCATTCTGTCGCTAAACGCTGACGAATCGAAAGGGATTAGCGTCAGAATCGAAGGTGCCAGGGATGCGGTTCAACTCGCCCATAAACTGCCCTCATGGAAAGAAAAGCACCAAGACCAGATTGCTCGTTTCCGCGAGGTCAGCAAGGCTGCGCCGGATGATACAGCAGGCAGCGAATCGGAAAGTTTGCGACGTGAACTGATGGAAGCTGAAATTCGGTTCGCGCTCGACTATCTGAAAGAACTAGCACCGGAAGAACCTGATGAGAAGCGAAAGCTGTTTCTCAAAAAACTGGTCACGCACCTGCATGTATTGGTCGCCAGCCCGCTGCAAATTTCCACAACCTGAAATGATTTCTACAACTTTTAAGCGATAAGCTTTCTGCATCTTGCGTGAATTTCGCTAAATTGTACTTCTGCATCTTGCGCGAAATCGACAAACGACCATAATCGGATATGGATTGGTTGTAGGTTGATGTAGAAATGCAGAATACTCCCATTGATTTGACTTCAAAAGGCTATGAGCTGCGCCAGATGATTGGGCGTGGTGGTTTCGGGGCGGTTTATCGTGCCTATCAACCTCTTATCGAACGTGAGGTTGCGATAAAGATTATCCTGCCCACCTATGCCAACCAACCCAATTTTATCCGTCGCTTCGAAACCGAAGCCCAACTGATCGCCCAACTTGAGCATCTGCATATTGTGCCGCTCTACGATTACTGGCGTGAGCCGGATAGCGCTTATCTCGTCATGCGCTGGCTGCGCGGGGGCAGTTTGCAGGAATCGCTGGCAAAGGGCAGGTTGTGGTCGATCAGCGAAATTGCAAAGCTGCTCGACCAAATTAGTTCGGCGCTAACCGCTGCGCACCGGCGTGGGATCATCCATCGCGACATCAAGCCGCCGAATATTCTGCTCGATGAGGATAATAACGCTTACCTTGCCGATTTTGGGATCGCGAAAAATCTGATTACAGGGCAGCAGACGGTTGGTGATGACGAACGGGTGGGTTCGCCTGCCTATATCTCACCGGAACAGGTGACCGGGCAGCCCGTTTCGGCGCAGAGCGATATTTACAGCCTGGGCGTCGTGTTGTATATGATGCTGACCGGGCAGACGCCTTTTCTTGACCCCAGTACAACGACTGTCATTCGCCGTCATGTGACTGAGCCGCTGCCCCCCTTGCAAGTGATTCAACCCAATTTGCCGATTGCGCTGAATTCCATTATCTGGCGTGCGACTTCCAAACAGCCGGAACTGCGTTATCCTGACGCTTTAAGCATGGCTGAGGACTTTCGGCGTGTGATGTCCTCGGAACTCGGAATGACGGCAGTGCCCATGCGAAGCCCTGAATCGTCGCCAACCCGAAACCTGGCACCGACCTCACCAGGGAAAACGGTCATCATTGACCTTCCACTGGAGCCGAAAAATCCTTATAAAGGGCTTCGACCATTTCAGGAAGCAGATGCAGCCGAATTTTTTGGACGCAAGGTGCTGATCGAACGGCTGCTCAAACGGCTGGATAATTCGCGATTTTTAGCGGTTATCGGCCCCAGCGGCAGCGGTAAATCGAGCGCGGTTAAGGCGGGAATGCTGCCGATGCTGCGGCGAGGCGTCCTTTTAGGATCGCAGGATTGGTTTATCGTCCAGATGGCACCAGGTGGGCAGCCTTTTGAGGAATTGGAAGCGGCGCTGTTAGGCGTGGCAGCCAATGCACCGACTGTCAAACTGGCAGATTATCTGCGAGAAAACCCAACCGCACTCAATCTATTGCTTCGGCAAATGCTGCCGACCAAGGATGACGAGTTACTGTTGGTGATTGACCAATTTGAAGAGGTGTTTACTCAAACGCAGACCGAGACCGAGCGCGCGCTTTTTTTGAAATGTTTGTATTTAGCGATCACTGATCCTGACAGTCATCTGCGTGTCGTTGTGACGCTGCGGGCTGATCTTTATGACCGCCCGCTGCTTTATGCCGATTTTGGCGCTCTGATACGTGAGCAAACCGAAGTTGTTTTGCCCCTCAATTCCAGCGAGATGGAGGATGCAATTGTCGGGCCGACGCATTGGCTTGGCCTGCGGTTTGACCCTGGGCTGGTATCCGCCATTATTTCTGATGTGAATAACCAACC
>Ga0268299_1003876_pt1 | contig 12760 bp, 14 predicted proteins | sample NOBtaG_FD_193484 | JGI IMG/M metagenome (GOLD analysis project Ga0268299, IMG submission 193484) | Activated sludge microbial communities from bioreactor in Nijmegen, Gelderland, Netherland - NOB reactor | ecosystem: Engineered > Bioreactor > Aerobic > Activated sludge | place: Netherlands...
TGCCCCAATAGTCGGTTGGGACGACGCTCGTCGCGAGTCCGGTCTGTCGGAAGAGGAGGTAGTCCCACGTCTCGATGCCGGCGAAGTGGATCATGCTCGCGCCGCCATCGGAGCCGAAGCGGATCGAGTCGAGGCCGCCGCTGCCCGGTGGCGTCGTGTAGCCGATGCGTTGGTTGCGCGCGCCGAGCCCGTACGCTCCGGTGTTCGCGGCCGATCCCTTCCCGCAGGTCTGCGGGTAGTAGCTCGTCGCGACGCCGGAACTGAGATCGGCCGCCGGCGCGGTCGTCGCGAACGTGAACGTGCAGGTGTTCACCAGCGTCGGATACCAGAGCGTCGGCGCGAGCGGTCGCGGTCGATTGCCGCGGTAGCCGTAGATACTCAGTGTGCCGACGTTGCTCGCGACCGTGTCGGCCTTGATCCATGCCGTCACGCCGAGAATGTCCCCGCGCACGAGCACGGCGTCCGCGGGAAGCGACGCGACCGGAGCGAGCGATGCGAGCGCGGATTGTGGCGCCGCCTGCGTCACCGAGGCAGGCTTGTATGTCGGACTGCATGTGCGGACGATCATTCGGTGGTCCTCATGGTGTCGGGTTCGGGAGGCGCGAGCCGGCGAAGCGGTTGCCGGCGGGATGCTCGCCGACCAGGCCGGCGATGTCGTTGCTTCCGTGCGGGTGCGTCGCGCCGTCGACCGTGATCGCGGTACGCCAGAGCGGGCCCGCCTGCACTTCGACGAGTCGCGTCGAGAGCTGGTCCTCCTCGAGCCCCTGCGCGAACACGCGGCAGAGCACGGTGAGCAGCGTCTCGACGTAGTCGGCGACCGGAAGGACGTACTCGCCGTCCGTGGCCGCGGTGATCGTCGGCCACGAGCGCATCGATCGAATGCGGAGATCCTCCTCGACGCTGAACGCCGGCCAGAGGTCGAGCCGCCTCGCCCCGAGTCCCGCGCCATCGGTCGCGTTCGATCGCGTCAGCGTGGCGTACCGCTCGCCCCACGACGCGATACTGCCGTCGCTGCGGTACTCCTCGAGGCGATCGGCGTCAATGAGCTGGACGCCGGAGTCGCAGATTCCTTCCCGGCGGATCGAAAGGATCTCGCCGATCGAGTCGGGGAGCTCGACGTGGTCCGCCTCCGCCGCCACGGTCACGGTCACGGTCGGCAGTCGCCGAAAGCCCCAGCCCCTCGAGAAGAGGAAGCGGCCGGCTCCGTTGATCGCGTTCGCCACGAGCGTGTCCGCCTCCGCTGCGGCCTCCGTCTCGGTCGCGCCCGCAAGGTGCGCGGCGACCGCCGGCGCGCCTCCGAGCGCGAGCATGACCTGGCCGCGGAGCTGTCGGACGGTCAGCGTCACGTGATTGCGTCCGCCTTCGCGAGCGCGAACTCGCGACGTGCGACGTCGTCGGCCATGACCGCCGCTCGAGCGGCGCGGCGGGTGTTCGGATCGTTCGCGATCGCTTCGATGCCGAATCGCTCGGTTGTCGCGATCACCTTCCGGGCGCCGTCGCGTTCCTTCTCGATCTCGTCTCGTTCGGCCTCTACCGCCCGCACCTTCCGGCGAGCGCGGAGAGTCGTCACGCCCGCGGCAACGCTGCCGCCAAGGATCAGGCCGAGCCCGCCCTCGACGGCCGTCGCGATCGTGCTCGCGAGTGCGCCAGCGCCCGGAACGCCGAGGTTGCCGGCGAGCCGGCCCGCGCCCTCGACCCCGTCGCTTGCGCGCTTGATCGCCGAGGCGATCCGCTCGTCGAAGCTCGCGAGCGTCGCCTCGTGCTCGGCGAGGTCCCTGCGTGCTCGAGCAGTGGCGACGTCCACGCGCACGAGCTGCTCCTGGTACTCCGCCATCATGCGGCCGATCTGCGCCGCTTCGTTCGTGAGCCCCTCGATCTGCGCGTCGATCTCCCGGATGGACGCGAGCAGGATCGTGCGGGCCTCCGGCGGAGCGGTCGCGAGCTTCGTCGCGAGCTCCGCCTGCATTCGCTCGAGTACGTCGCGGCGCTGCGCGACTCGATCGAGCGACGCGGAAACCTTCCCAAGCTCCGCCGTGGCCGCGGCCTTCTCGTCCTCGAGGGAGGCGATTCTCTTGTCCGCGTCCTCGAGCTGCTTCGCTACGTTCTTGACGTCGGTCGACGTCGGCGCTCCGACCGCGGAGGCGAACAGGTCGCCGAGCCCCTGGCAGCCGGTGAGGATGGAGAGGAGGAGGAACGCGGAGAGGAGTCGCGTTGTTGCGTTGGTGGTGTTCTTCATGGTGTGCTCATTGCTCCATTGAGCGGCGGACGGCCTGGCGAATCGCTGCGATCTCCGTCGCGCTCTTGTCGCGCAGGACGACGAACTCGACGACGGCCATCCTCTCGAGCAGCTCGGGGATGGCCTTGTTGGTCTGTCGGATACCCGCCCAGGCATTCGCGGCGAGGAACGCGCCGACGACGATCGCCCAGAGAATCCGCTCCTTCCAGAGCGTCTCAATGGCGCCGACGATCTTCCACAGTTGCGGGCGATCGTGCTGCTCGGTGGCGGTGGTCATTGTCCAATCCAATCCGCTCCGCCGGCGCCCAACGTCAACGTGACGCAGGCGCCGGCGGAGGGTTTCCGGGTGCTGTTGGGTTACGCGATCTTGCGACCGTTCAGGCATTGCCCATCGAACCACACCTTGCCGAGTCCGCTCGCCTTCGTCTCCATCGCGACGCCGAGGCACGCACGGAAGGACGGTTCGAGCGTCGCGGCCGAGGTCGCATCCACGACGGGGAGCAGCTCGACCGAGCCGGCGGTGGCGTCGCTCGGCATGACGCCGAGCCCCTTCGTGATGCCGGTCACGTCGCAGAGCACTTCCGCGATTCCATAGATTCGGACGCGGGCCTCGCTCGTCGGGTTGCCGGAGCTGTCGGTCGTGATCGTGCCGAGCGCGACGCCGTACAGGTTCGGGCCGGCGCGATGTGTCGCTTCGACGACCTTCATCACGCTGCACCAGCCGTTGCGGAGGAGCTGGCCGTCCGCGTCGCGCCCGACCTTGTCGGGGTCGTTGCTTGTTGCGTTGACGAAATCGAAGACGACGAGGTCGCCGGCGGCGATCGATTGCGAGTTACCCGAGCCACGGCAGAGAATGTCCTGCGGCGTCGGCTTCACGCCGGCCGGATTGGTCATAACGGTATTCAGAGGCATTGCATTGATTCCTTGATTGGTTGGCGAGAATCCCGGGAGCGGGCCTTGCGGCCGCGCTCCCGGGTTCGTGCGGGGCTTCGTTACTTGGACGGGAACGGAACGAGCACGCCGAACGCGTGACGGCGCGAGCGACACCACGGGCTCCACCACGTATCAACGGGCTGGATCCGCTTGTTGGGGTTGTTGTCCGGGACGATCAGGTCGAGGTAGAGCTTCCAGTTCGTCCCGTTGATGATCGGGAACGCGTAGGCCATGTTCCAGAAGATGAACCGCGGACCGCGGCAGATCGTGTTCGCTCCGCTCTCGGTGCCGTTGGCGGTCGGCGCGGTCGCGTCGAGCACGTCGGCGCTGCCGGCGGTGAGCCGTTGATCGGTCGGCGTAGCGAGCGCCGGGTACATGACCGCGGTGTCGAGCATCTGCAGGTACTTGAGCGGAATGCCGCTGTTCATCGGGCTGCCGTAGGCGGGGTCCTGCTTCGAGACGACGAACGAGTCGTTGCTCGAGCGCAGCGCCCGCTTGTAGAGGTTCATGCCCGAGCGACTGCAGAGGATCTTCTGCTTGCGGATGCGCGTCACTTCCGAATACTGCCGGAGGTCGTCCGGAGCCTCAAACGACATCTTGCTGACCATGTCGTCGAACGCGTTGAGCAGCGAGAAGACTTCGACGCTCGAGGCGCCGTCCACGGGCTTGTACGGGTTGCCCGAGGCGAACGCGGTCGCGCCCGTATCGGCGACGATCGTCGGGCCGTCGCGGTCCTGCGCCGTCGACGGGTTCGACAGGTGGCCCGCGAACGGCTTCTCCGCATCGTAGAACGTGACGTTCGGCCTCCATGCCGGATTCGTCAGCGGCGCGATGTTCTGGATCCGCGCGGTCGCGGACCAGCCGGCCGGGACGCCCGTCGAGACTTCGGTCGCGAAGACGCCGAGGCTCGCGGGCTTCCGCCCGTCCTCGCTCGTCATGGCCTCCTGGTGGTCGAATGGATTCTCGAACCACTGGCCCTCGAGCTTCAAGGTGTGATCGTGCTCGAAGCCCGACTCCTTGATCCGCCGGAGGTCCTTCCACGCGGCGGACATGCCCTCGCGGGAGGGGTGGCGACCGACGCGCCGCTCGAGCTCGTGGCGCGTCCAGGCCATGTGCGCCATCACGTGGCGCCAGTGCGCTTCTTGATCGACGACGTTCTGCGGGTTCTTCCACTCGAAATCATCGACGGCCGGCGAATACTCGACGGCGCTCGATTCTCGATTGAGGATGATGAAGTCCTGCACCTTCGGGCCGTGCTGGACGACCTGCGCGACGTCGACGCCCTGCATGAGCTCGTTGAGCAGGTAGGAGCGGAGCTGCATCTCGTTGATGATCTGCTGCGGACCCGTCACCGTTTCCGGTGGCTTGGTGCGCATGAAGTCGCTGAACAGACTGAGGGACATGGTTGTCTCTCCTGGGTGGTGGTGGTGTGTGCGTTACGCGGGGACCGGGACCTTGTCGAGCAGTCGGTCGATCGCCTCGTCCTGCCAGTTGCCGCTCGGGCGCGAATCTCGCGCCTCCGAGCTGGTTCTGACGACCGCCGGCGGCGGTCCTGGACGACGCGGCCGTCCGAACAACGACTCGGCCGCGGCGCGAACCGCTGCCTCCATCGTTCTCGACGGGTCCGCCTTCCGAATCTCGGCCGCTCGAGCGGCCACGGTGTCGAGGTCGCCGGCGTGGCGTGCGAACTCTCGCATGACCGCCGGAGCGACCCGACCGAACTCCGCCTCCTCTCGCAGCCGTGCGTTCTCCGCACTGAGCGAGAGGATCCTGGCGTCCTTGGCGCGGTGCGCCTCACTGACGCCGGAGAGATACGTCTCGGCCGCCTCGCGGCCGAGCACGTCATCGAGAGTCGCGCGGAGCTCGCTCTCGTCGATCTGATTCGCCGGGTCGCTGGCAGGTGCCTGGGCTGCCTGCGTCGGCGGGGTGGCTGGTTGCGTGGCCTGGTCTGGGGGTTTGCCTGGGGCTGGGCTCGCCGGCGTCGCGCGAGCGAGCTCGAGCAGCTCGCCGGGCGCGTGCTTCACGAGCGCCGCGATCGCCGCGGCGGGGATCCCCTTCGCCCGCGCCGCCTGCATGGCGTCGACGAGCTCCGGCGTGAGCGTCGCGACGGTGGCGGCCGACGTCGTCGGCTGCGTCGCTGCGACGGGGGCCGTTGCCTGCGTCGCCGGCGTCGTCGGCGCATCGGCTCGATTGGCGCTGCCGCCCTGCTCGTTCTCCGCCTGCCAGTCGCGGACCGCCTTGTCGATGTGCTGCTCGATCCATGCGTCCGGGTCCGCTCGAGGCGGCTGCGGCGGGGCGGGATCGCCGTTGACGGGTGCCGCCGGCGCGGTCGTCGTGATCGGGTCATTCGCGGGACTGGCGGGGCGCGGTGATCCGAGCGACGACATCGCCTCGACGGTCTTCGTCGACCGCGCCGTGTCGAGCGCGGCCGTGACCGGAGGCGATGATTGCCGCGCCGGCGGCGGGGGGGCTGCTGCTGCGGTTGGTGCCGGAGCTGGGGCGGGTGATGGAGGCGGGGCCTGCGGTGTCGGTGGTGGTGCGTTGCGTCGTGCCATTGCGTCAGTCCTTTTCGAGATCCAGTCGGGCCATGATTTCGCGCTGATGCCGGGCGCTGCGGACGATCGGGTGCCCCTTCGCGTCGTGCTTGCAGCCGGCGAGCTTCCTCGGCAGGCTGCGCGACGCGAACGGGAACATGCCGCGCACCGTGCCGGCGTCGATCTGCGCGAGCGACGGGAGTCGCTCGTAGCGATTGCCGCCAATCGTCACGATCGACCCGATGCGCGGGGCTTGCAGCATCGGCATCCCGAACTCGCGGAGCTCGCCGGTCGCCACGTTCCTGAACGGATAGAACGGCATCACGCGACCGCCTCTCGGCTCGGGGCGAAGCGGAGCGCGTCGCCGCGATCCGGTTGTCCCTGCTGCTCCTGTTCCGCCTGCGCCTCGCGCAGTGCGCCCTGGACGGCTTCGGCCGTGCCGTCGCCGCCGCCGAGCGCGTCCCAGTCGAAGAGGTCGTGCAGTGGGAACTCGATCAGGTCGCCGAGCGACTCGGTGAGCTTCTTCCATCGCACATGAGGGAGCTGCGGCATGGCCGGCGATAGCTTGAGCACGAGGTCGACGGCCATCATGCCGCGACGCTGCAGGACGGCCGAGTCGACTCGCTCCATCGAGTACGCGTCGATCTCGAGCGTGTAGACGTCGAACGGCTCCGATCGACCGCGCGAGAATGTCGGCTTGGTCGTGCCGAGCCCGGCGACCGCGTCCCCGCCGAGCTGCATCTCCGGGCCCGTCTCGTGCCACACGTACCAGGCGACGCACTGCATCACGTTCCGGATGCCGGCCGCCCATCGCGAGCGGACGCCAGAGATCCGCACGGAGCCGGCGCTCTCGGCCACGGCGACCGCGGTCGCGGTCGGATTGCCCGAGAGGTTGCCGCGCATGACGTCGTGCATGCCGCTCGCTCGATCGAGGCGCTGGCGGCTCTCTGCGTGCAGCGGCCACGCGTGCGGGTCGATGCCGCCCGTCTCGATGTTCGCGAAGGTGGTCGGATCGATCTTGTCGACGACTTCCGCCCATGTGTCGGGGTCGCCCATCTTCGCGGCAAGGTCGCCCAGCTCGGCGGTGTGCAGGACCTTTCGGCGGTAGCTGCGCGCGCCACGGTGCAGCGCGCCGATGTTCGCGCCGTGCTCGCAGGTCTGACGGTCGACCGCCATCACGGGGCCGACCGGGTACGGGCATCCGTCGAGCCGGCGGTGCCCGAGCACGGTGTACGGTCCGGATCGCGGCCCGCGGAACTCCCGGAGCGGCAGAACAAACGCCTTTCGCTCGGCGTGCTCGTCCGCGGAGCTCGTCAGCTCGCCGACGATGCAATGCCGGCCGCTCTTCTCGCCGCGACGCGGTCGGATCCACACGTGCCACGCCTCGACGATGCGGTCGTCTCCGGCCCCCCGCGTCGTGCGTGGGCTCGTGAGTCGATCGACCGCCTCCGCGTTCCAGCCATCGGCGGCGTGCGCCTTCGCGTACTGCTCGAGCGCCTCGCGTTCGCACGTGAACCGATGCGCAAGCCATTCCGCGCTCGCGACCGTCCTCGCGTTCGGGTCGACGACAAAATCGAGAGGCGACACTCGCTCGACGCGAGGCAGGTCCTCGTCCGCGTTGTCGATCTGCCAGGGCATCGCGCGCGGCGTCACGAACGCGACGCCCCACGCGATCAGGTAGTCGACGGCCATCAGGTCGAGCACGTCGATGAACTCGGTCGACTCGCACCATGTCGTCAGCGCGTAGCCGAGCTGCTTCGCCAGCTTGCGGTTCTTCTCGCTCTCCTTCGACGCCTTGACGGAGATCCGGGGGTTGTCGTAGGCGAGCCGCGGGTGCGTGAGGTCGACGTACTCGTAGGCGAAGCTCTCGGATTCCCACGGGGTCCTGAGGTTCACCGTGCCGGTTGACCACGCCTCGCCGCCGATCCGCTCGACATAGTGGCGATAGCGCCCGAGCCGGATCTTCTGCTCCTTGAGCCCGTCCGCGATCGCCTCGGTGAGCTTCGCGGCCGTCCATTTCCACGCCTTGCGCTTCATGCGTCAGCGCCTCCGCTTCCGCCGAACTCCGCGGAGGGTGGCCGCTTGATGAGGCCGCGACGCTCGCGATGCTTGAGCACTGCGCCATAGGTGCCGGGCGCGTAGTCCTTCCGCTCCTCCTCGGCCGGCGTCGCCTCCTCGATCGCGAGCCTGGCGAGCGCTGCGCCGATCACGAGGTCGCCGTGCGCGGCTCGAGCGCCGGTCGTGAGATCCTCATGCTGCGGGGTGTCCAGGCGACCGGAGTCCGTGACCTGGTACGCGAGCATCTGCCGGAGCAGGGTCGCCGAGCGGAGCCGCACCTTCGCCGCCTTCATCGAGCGATTGAGGTCGCCCAGAAGCACCACCTTCGACTTCGTCGTCGAGTCCCAGCCGTAGCGGAGCGTCGTCGTCTCGACCACTTGGCCGATCAGCCGCGGCCGGTACAGGTTGCGGTGTCCGTGATGCTGCAGGTCCTTCCAGAAGCCTGCGCCCGGTCCGTTCGTCTCCCAGGCGGTCAACGCGCCGAGCTTGTGCTGGCGACCTGCCCAGAACCACGACGCGAGCGTGAGCTTGTGCGCGAGCTCGAACGGGCCGAGCGTGGGGTCCTCGAGGTCGAACGCCTGCTCCCCGCTGTCTGCGTTGAAGCCGAACGCTGCGCTGTTCGCGGCCCCGACGCCGTAACTCGGGTCCGCGCCGATGCCGTAGGCCGCGTTGCGGAGCGGCATCTCGTAGACGCGGAAGGGTCCATCATCGCGCTGGACGAACCGCACACGCCGGCGGAGGTCGGGATTGTCCTTCTGCTCGGGGTCGAGCTCGATGTCCCCGCGAACGGGCTCGCGCACGTCGTCGCGAAGCGCCCGCGTGACCGCGACCGGATCGAAGAACGAGAGGCCGGCGATCTCGTGGATGCAGAGGATGTTCTGGGCGACGTCGACGCGGTCGCGACGCTTGCACTCCTCCGCGAACCACGGGCTCCACCAGTACCGCAGCCCGACGAATCCGGTCACGGAGCCGTCCGTGTCGGTGCGGTACTCGCCGTTCGCGCCCTTCTGGGGATGCTCCTCATAGGTGAGCCGCACGACTCGAGGCGATCCAGTCTCGAGGCCCTGCGTGCGGAGCCGACTGAACTCCTTCCCCGTGCCGATCGGCGTCGAGTTGGCGATGCGGCAGCTCGTCGTGTCCGCCGCCGACCGCCAGAGCGCCGCCTGGTTGTCCATCGCGGCCATCTCGTCGAGCAGGACGAACGTCCGCCGGCCGGCTCGTCCGATGTGCTCGGTCGTCGCCTGGCCGGTCACGGTCGCGCCGTTCGCCGGGTTGCGCAGGATCAAGTGCTGACGATGCTCCCCGCCGGGCGCGATGTCGTCCTTCGCGCAGGGGAGCAGCCACGCCGGCAGCCGCCCGTGCACGTAGTCGAGCTTCCACATGATCGCGTCGGGGTCGCCGCGGCGATCGACGAGCGGCTCGACGCGCGACGTGAGGAGCGACTGCGAATCGGGAACGAACAGGAAGTACCAGGACGGCAGGAACGCGCCGCAGATCCACGAGGCGCCCATGTCGCGGCTCTTGTCGACCAGCACGTCGCGGCCCGACTCGATCGACTCGATGAGCTCGTTGATCGCGCGCACCTGGCACGCCCACGGAATGAACGGCACATGCGCCTTGCGGGGCTGCACGGTGCGCCCCTCGGCGTCGACTTCGCGCACGAGAAAGGTCCATCCGAAGTGTGCCACGAACCAGGCCGGCGAGCGTCGGCACGCCTCGACCTGCAGGGCTCGCTCCCGCGGCGAACGCAGCCCCCGCTCGAGCAGCTCCGCCCGCACGCGAGCGTTCTCCGCATGGTCGAGGTGGAGCGGCCAGCCGGTGCGCGGGCAGCGATCGAGCTCGGGCGCGGCCGTGCTCGAGAGGACCGCGGCAGTGACGAGATCCGCCCTCAGCACGATGCGGCCCCCTGCCGCGCCTCGGCGTGTCCGTTGCGCGACACCATGCCGCCCAGCTCGCCGAGCTCGCCGAGCATGGTCGCGATCTCCGCCTCCTCGACCGCCGTCAACTTCTGGGCCGCGGTGCGAATCGGACCGCCGCCGGCTCCCGTGTGCTCGATCCTCGCCTTGTCGCCCCACACGCTCGGGCGCTTCGCACGGAGAATCCGTTCGCACGCCTGCAGCGACGGAGTCTTGGCTTTCGTCGCGATCGTGTGCACGACCCGCTCGATCGAGTCGCAATAGTCCTCATGCGCGAGCTCGAACTCCCGCTTGAAGTCGGGCTCATGGTCGCGCCAGTCATAGAACGCCTGGCGCGTCACTCGAGCCTGCTTCGCGGAGAGCTGGACGTTTCCCGTCCGCCGGTAGCTCGCGAGGAAGATCAGCCGCGCGTCGACGTCGCGATGCGCCATCGGCCGGCGTGGCTTCCCCTTCACGCGTCGCTTCCGTGGTGAGCTCGTCCCTGAGCGCGGCATCGTCCCCGATCGTCGTCTCGAAGCCCGCCCCGCGTCTATAGCTCGCCCCGGATGTTCCGCTTGCGCCAAGCGCTCGACCCCCCCCGGGCTGCGCGCCAAGCGCGCAAAGCGCAATCCCGCCGCTATAGCCCGCGTGCGATCGTCGCGCCTCCGCGGCGAGAGAAGCGGAGCCGCAGCAGCCCGACGTCCGCGAGCCGCAGCAGCGAACGCTGCACACTGCCCAGCGGGATCCCCGTCGTCGCGGCGATCGCTCGACGCGTCGGGACCGCGCCGCCCAGGCCGAGCAGCCGCACCGCCGCGAAGACCGCCAGGTCGCGATCGAGCAGCGGTCGCGACGCGCGGCTCATAGCGGCCCCAGGCTGATGATGTCGTCAGGGGAGATATCCGCCGCGATCAATGGCGCGATCGTCGCGAGCCCCGTGTGACCGTCTGCAATGATCTCCTGCAGCTTCGTCGCGATCGTCGTCGCGTCGCTCACGCCGTAGAGCCCGCGAATGATCCGACCGCTCACGTCCTCGTCCGGGATCGCCCACGGCTCGGATCCCTGCGAGCGCCAAAAGGCATCATCGCAGATCGTCCCGGTGAACGTGTTCCACTTGGGACGTGCCGCCTCCGGTCGAGTCTCGACGTAGATCGGAACGCCCTGGGAATGCAGCTCACGGAGCAGCCGGTACGTCGGATGCCACTCCTCGAGACTCACGACCGCGTCGACGCCCAGGCCCATGCCGACGCCGAGGATCGGGTCGATCGCCTTCAGCGCTCCGTCACGCCAGCGACGCCATTCGCCGCGGCCGTAGACCCGCTCGAGCTCCGGCGATTGCGCAGGGTTTCCCAGGTATGCCGTGACCTCGATCCCCGCGTCGATCTTCGCACGCCATTCGCTGAACCAGCCAGCGGCCAGGTACATGCTCCGGCCACGCAACTGCAGGAACGCGTCCCATGCGCAAGTCCCGTCCAGGTTGACGCCGAAAGGCCATTGAATCAGGAACTCGTTGCAGCCCCACGCGATCGCCGGGTCGACGACGCGGGCCATGTAGTCCGACCATCCGGTGTTGAATCCCGGAGCGGCCCACCACGGCGGACGAACCTCGCCGACGTTCCTCGTGTCCGCCGCGTCCTCGTGCGATCCGGGCAGTGTCCCGCCCACGTGCAGGTATCCGATGATCTTCTCGTCGCTCATTGCGCCCCCTTCTGCGCGGTTCTCGCAATGCTGGTTACCCCGTAGGTGCCGTCGCAGTATGGACAGCACGGATCTCCCGGTGGCATGCACCGGGGGCAAGCAATCCGCTCGCCCTTCGCGTGGCGGGCGAGAGCGGTATTGATGGCCGCCTTCGTGTCGCGGTCGCCAGTGGACCACCGGACTCCGAACCCACTTTCCTTGAGCGCATCCGCCAGCACCCGCGCGTCGGCGAGGGCGGAGGCAAGCTGATCCGTTACGCGCGAAAGAGCGTCGCATCGCTCGCGCCAGTCGGGCAGCAGGAGATTCATCTCCGTGGCAAAGAATCCGCCGCGAGAAGCGATCATGTCGATCGTTTGTTCGCGCCCGAACCGGCCTGTGTAGACCGAGTACGCCAGTTCCGCGATCGTCCACGGGATTGCAGTCGGATGTGGGGCTGCGCCGCGGTCCGACTGAATCGGGAACCGTCGCTCACGCTCCGCCTCGACCCGCGCGAGGTCGGCGCGGAGGGCGGCAATAGCCTTGCGTGACCACGCACATTCGTCTCGCAGTCCAACGAGGGCGAGTCCGACTTTCAGATCGTCCTCCGTGTCCATGTCGCCGCGATCGTTCACGAATCTGGTAATCGAATCGAGGTCGAACCTTGGCGGCTCCACAATGTCCGTCTCGGCCGGCGTGGGGTCAGGCATCGCCCGCCGCTCCCTTCTCCGCGACGATTCGCTCGAGCAGCTGGATGCGCTGGCGGTCTGCTCGCCGCGCCGCCTCGATGGTCAGCTTGACGTGGTCGGCCAGGTTCATCGGCCGCTTGTCCTCCGGGAGCGGCACGAGCGAGACGCGAGCGACCGCGGCCTGGTATCGCAGAAAACTGACCTCGTACTCGAGCGCAGCCACTGCCTCCGCGACCCATCGCGCTCGCTTCTTTCTCGCTGCATTCGTGATCGGCCTCGCCATCTCCCGCACCGCGCCGGCGATCGGCGTCGGCCCTCCCTCGTACGTCATGCTGCTGCGCTCCCTTCGGTTCGATCCTGGCGGAGCCGCAGCTCCGCGGCCATCTCCACGCGGAGAAGGCCGAACTGCTTCGATCGCGGATCCTGCCGGCGGAACCGCTCACGCTGCCACGAGCCGATGCGGTCGCTCTCGCACACGGCCCGATGCAGCGCCTCGAGCTCCACCTGCTCGAGCCCGTCGAGCTGCGCGTTCACCGCCTCCCAATCGATCGCCGGCGGAAGCGGCTCGGTCGGCCTGGCCGGAGCCTTCGGCTTCCCCGCAGCCTGGTTTCGGGCCCAGCGGACCGCGTCCATGTACCCTCGGTTCGCGAACCACTTCCGCGGACGCAGCGGTGCCGGCGGCTTCGTGGCCGCGTAGCGCAGCACGGCCGCGAGAACCTCGTCGAGCGTGACCGCGATCGCCTC
>Ga0268299_1003877_pt1 | contig 12755 bp, 11 predicted proteins | sample NOBtaG_FD_193484 | JGI IMG/M metagenome (GOLD analysis project Ga0268299, IMG submission 193484) | Activated sludge microbial communities from bioreactor in Nijmegen, Gelderland, Netherland - NOB reactor | ecosystem: Engineered > Bioreactor > Aerobic > Activated sludge | place: Netherlands...
CCGCAGTACTCGGGCCTCGAGCAGATCTACCAGAAGTACCGCAGCCGCGGCTTCGAGATCCTGGGCTTTCCCTGCAACCAGTTCGCCGGCCAGGAGCCGGGCAGCGAGAGCCAGATCAAGACCTTCTGCGAGACCAGCTTCGGCGTCACCTTCCCGCTCTTCGCCAAGATCGAGGTGAACGGTCCGGGGCGCCACCCGCTCTACGCCTGGCTCACCGCCGAGCCCTCCCAACCCGACGGCCCGGGCGACGTGCAGTGGAACTTCGCCAAGTTCCTGGTCGGCAAGGACGGACGCGTCGTGGCGCGCTTCTCGCCCACCGCCACCCCCACCAGCGCCGAGGTCACCGCCGCGATCGAGTCCGCCCTCGCTTGAGATAGCGCCCGCCTCCCTGCTAGAGACGAACACTTGTTCACCGGGGAGGAGGGCGCGTGAATCTCCAGTACAGCACCGAGTATCAGCAGTTCCGCGAGGAGGTCCGCCGGTTCTTGCAGGAGAACTGGACGGCCGAGGACGCCGCCGGCAATCCCGACCCGGACAGCGTCGCCGCCGCCATGGGCGCGAACGTCCGCACCGACGAGCGCGCCACCGCCTTCCGCCGCAAGGCGATCGCCGCCGGCTATCTCTACCGCCACATCCCGCGCGCCTACGGCGGCGGCGAGCAGCCCGCCGACCCTCTCAAGGCGACCATCATCGCCGAGGAGTTCAAGCGCCACGGCGCGCCGGGCGAGATCATGGCGCAGGGGCCGAGCATGCTGGCGCCGACGCTGATCGAGCACGGCACCGAGGAGCAGAAGCGCAAGTTCGTCGAGGCGACCCTGCTCGGCACGCTCAAATGGTGTCAGGGCTACAGCGAGCCGGGCGCCGGCAGCGACCTCGCCTCGCTGCGCACCCGCGCCGAGCTCGACGGCGACCACTGGGTGGTGAACGGGCAGAAGATCTGGACCTCCAACGCCGCCGAGGCGGACTGGATGTTCGCCCTCGTCCGCACCGAGCCGGAGGCGCCCAAGCACGACGGCATCACCTACATGCTGATCGACATGAAGTCGCCCGGCCTCGACGTCCGGCCGCTGCGCCAGCTCACCGGCGATGCCGACTTCAGCGAGGTGTTCCTCGACAACGTGCGCGTGCCGAAGCACAGCATCGTCGGCGAACGCGGCCGCGGCTGGTACGTCAGCCGCTCGACCCTCAAGCACGAGCGCGCCCTGATCGGCAACGCCACCTTTGCCCGCCGCACCTTCGACGGCGTGGCGATGATGGCGCAGGCGATCGAGATCCGCGGCCGCACGGCGAGCAAGGATCCGGTTCTGCGCGACCGCCTGGTCGCGCTCGAAGCGCGCCTGCTGGCGGCCGAGTACAACGGCTACCGCCTGCTCACCGCCAGCGCCCGCGGCGAGGATCCCGGGCTCGCCGCGCTCGCGCCCAAGCTGCACTCGAGCACGCTCGCCTACGACCTCGCCAAGCTGGCGATGGACCTGATGAGCGACCGCGGCCTGCTCGCGCCGGGCGAGCCCAACGCGCCGGCGATGGGAATGTTCGGCATCGCCTACATGTGGTACTACGGCATGGCCATCGGCGGCGGCGCTCCCAACATCCAGCGAAACGTGATCGCCGAGCGCGGCCTCGGCCTGCCGCGCGATCCGCGCAAGTAGGAAGCCCTCATGGATTTCGGACTGTCGGAGGAGCAGGTCCTCCTCAAGGACACCCTGCGCCGCTTTCTCGAGGCCGAGTGCCCGACGACGCGCGTGCGCTCGATCATGGAGAGCGAGGACGGACACGACCCCGCCCTCTGGCGCTCGCTGGCCGAGCTCGGCATCGCCGGGCTGCTGGTGCCGGCGGAGCAGGGCGGCTCGGGCCTGGAACTGCTCGACGCCGCCCTCGCCGCCGAGGAGCTCGGTTGGGGCTGCGTTCCCGGCCCGTTCCTCGGGGTGGCAATGGCGACCGTCGCGCTGCTGGAGAGCGACGACGCCGCGGCGCGCGAGCGCTGGCTGCCGGCCATCGCCAGCGGAGAACGCGTCGTCACGTTCGCGCTCGGCGAGGGCCTGGGAGAGTGGGACGCCGCGCGCCTGACCACGCGCGCCGCCGGCGGCGCACTCAGCGGCGAGAAGCCCCTCGTCCCCTACGGCGGGCTCGCCGACGCTATCGTCGTCGCCGCGGTCGACGACGCCGGCCCGGGCCTGTGGCTGGTCGAGCGCGGCGCCCGCGGTCTCGAGGCGACGTCGCTCAAGGGCAGCGACATGACGCGCCGGGTGTCGCTGTTGCGCTTCGACGGTACCCCGGCGGTCAAGATCGCCGGCGGTCGCGCCGCAATCGATCGCGCCCGCGATGCCGGCCTGGTGCTGCTCGCCGCCGACGCCTACGGCGGCGCCCACCGCTGCCACGACATGACGGTGAAGTACGCCCTTACCCGCGAGCAGTTCGGCCAGGTGATCGGCGCCTTCCAGGGCGTCAAGCACCAGCTCGCCGACCTCGCCACCGAGCTGGCGCCGAGTGAGTCGCTCTGGTGGTACGCGGCACACGCCTTCGACCACATCCGCGACAAGGCCGAACGGCACGCCGCGATCGTCAAGGCGCACTGCACCGACCTCTTCGACACCACCGTACGCTACTCGATCGAGCTGCACGGCGGCATCGGCTTCACCTGGGAGTACGACCTCCAGCTCTGGTTCCGCCGCGCGCTCTTCGACCGCGCCTTCCTGGGGGAGGCCAGCTACCACCGCCAGCGCGCCGCCGACCTCGCCGGCTGGTGATCGGGGCGATGCCGACCGACGATCCGCGGGAACGCATCGTCGCCGCGCGTCTCAGGCTGCGGCAGCGCTTCCTCGCCGAGATGGAGCGCACGCCGGCGCGGTCGGACCCGCGCCCGCTCGGCTCCGGTCCGCCCAATCGCCACGGCATGCCCCGGATCCCCGTGGGCCAGACGCCGACCGCGCCCGGCAAGTGGCCGGTGCTCGACCTCGGCCACACGCCCTCGGTCCCCCTCGAGCAGTGGCACCTCGATATCGCTGGCGAGTGCGAGCGCCCCTGTCGGCTCGACTGGGCCGCTTTCCGGGCGCTGGAGTCGGTCGAGGACGTGAGCGACTTCCACTGTGTCACCGGCTGGTCGAAGCTCGACGTGCGCTGGGCCGGGGTGCGGCTCTCGACCGCGATCGCCCTGGCGGAGCCGACCGAGCACGCGCGTTTCGTCGCCTTCACCGCCTACGACGACTACACCACCAACCTGCCGATGGAGGAGGCGCTGAAGGACGACGTCCTGCTGGTGCACTCCGCCGAGGGCGCGCCGCTGGCGCGCGAGCACGGCGGCCCGGTGCGCGTCATCACGCCGCAGCTCTACGCCTGGAAGGGCGCGAAGTGGATCCGGCGCATCGAGCTGAGCCGCGTCGACCGGCCGGGTTTCTGGGAGCGCAACGGCTACTCGAACACCGCACACCCCTGGCGCAACGATCGCTACTCCTAGAGCCGGCCGATGTTCCCGCTACGTGACGACAACCCGACGCTCTCGCCTGCCTTCGCGACGATCATCCTGATCGTCCTCAACGCCATCGCCTGGGGCTTCCTGCAGGGTTTCGGGAGCGAGCCGTTCCTGTCGCGCTCGGTGTGCGAGCTCGGCGTGATCCCGGCCGAGCTGTTGGGCAGGGTCCGCCCCGGCACGGCGGTGCAACTCGGAAACGCGAGCTGCGTCCTGGGCGACACTGGCTGGTACACCGTGCTGACCTCGATGTTCATGCACGGCAGTTGGTTCCACATCGTTGGCAACATGTGGTTCCTGTGGGTGTTCGGCAACAACGTCGAGGACGTGATGGGAACGCCGCGCTACGTCGCCTTCTACCTCCTCTGCGGGGTGGCGGCGGCGCTGGCGCAGGTGATGGTCCGTCCCGACAGCCCGATCCCGATGGTGGGCGCCTCGGGCGCCATCGGCGGCGTGATGGGCGCCTACGCCATCACCTACCCGCACGCGCGCGTCCACACGCTGCTGGTGCTGGGGTTCTACGTCCGCACCATCGAAGTGCCGGCGCTCGGCATGTTGGGCTACTGGTTCGTGCTCCAGTTGCTCGGTGGCGTGCCGTCGCTCGCCGGCGAGGGGGAGGGAGGCGGCGTCGCCTTCTGGGCTCACGTCGGCGGGTTCGTCGCGGGCGTGGTTCTCTGCCTCGCGTTCCGCGATCCGGCGAGGCTGGCGGCGCACCGGGAGGCCACCCGCCGGCTGGCGGCCGGCGGCCGCTTCTTCCCCGGCGAACGTTGAGGTCGACGGCCGGCGCTCAGCCGCGGGCGCACTCGGTCAACTGGTCCTTCAGGACCTCGTCGATCGGTTGCGAACCGAGCCAGATCGAGTAGTAGGCGGCGGCGAAGTCCGCGCCCTCGATGGTGCCGAGGGGCTTGCCGTTGAGCGCGAGCTCGGTGCCCTTGCCGGGCACGTAGGTCAATGCGTAGCGGTCGCCGGGCTGGACGTCGCGGTAGAGCGCGTGCAGCCTCTCCAGTCGCGGCCGCAGGCTCGCGAGCGTTTCGGCATCGACGTTGCGCGCCAGGATGGCCTCGGCCGCCTTGCCGAAGTCCTCGCCGTCGATGTCCCAGAAGTAGCTCAGCTCGAGGCGCTTGGCGACGTCGTCGAGCGCCGCCGAGGCCGGCACGGCGTCCGGCAGGTAGAGGCCGGCGACGTAGCCGCGGAAGACCACGCGGTAGCGCAGCAGGCCGACGCAATCGAGCCGCAGCCGGACGCCCGCGGCTTCGTGCGCCTCGGGGAAGTCGACCCCTTCGATCTGTCGGGCGCCGGCGGGCGCGGCCAGCAGCAGCAGGGAGAAGGCGAGCAGGATGCGCAGCGACATGGGGGGCAGCCTAGGGACGGCGGTGGGGTCCGTCAACCGGGTCGCCGCGGGGCGTTGCGCCCGCGTCGCCCACGGTCCGCCGAACGCCGGGCGGCGGTTCGACCGGCGCGCCCGGCGCTGGTACTGTCGCGCGCCATGCCGTCCGAGGAGACGCGTTCGCCGCTGGCGGGCATCCGCGTGCTCGACCTGACCCGCTACCTCGCCGGGCCCTTCGCCACCATGCTGCTCGCCGACTACGGCGCCGACGTGGTCAAGGTGGAGGCGCGGGGCGAGCGCGAGTTCCAGCGGCCGGGCCAGACGACCGACTCCTACTTCTTCCTCTCCGCCAACCGCGGCAAGCGCTCGCTCACGCTCGACCTGGGGCGCGACGAGGGCCGCGCCGTGTTGCGACGCCTGCTGCCGCACTTCGACGTACTGGTGGAGAACTTCCGCCCGGGCGTGATGGAGAAGCTCGGCCTGGGCGCGGCCGAGTTGATCGAACGCCATCCCCGCCTGATCTACTGCGGCATCTCCGGCTTCGGCGCCGACGGCCCCTACCGCGACCGCCCCGGCTTCGACCAGATCGCGCAGGGCATGAGCGGCTTCATGAGCCTGACGGGCACGGCCGAGAGCGGACCGACGCGCGCCGGCCTCGCGATCGCCGATCTGCTCGCCGGCATCTTCGCCGCACACGGCATCCAGCTCGCGCTGATCGAGCGACAGCGCAGCGGCCGCGGCCAGATCGTGCACACGTCGCTGCTCGAGGCGATGATCGGCGTGCTCTCCTGGGGCGCCGGCATGTTCTTCGAGTCGGGTCGCGCGCCCGGGCCGGCGGGCCAGCATCACCCGCTGTCGTCGCCCTACGGCCGCTTCCGGGCCGCCGACGGCTTCCTCAACATCGCCGCCGGCAACGAGGCGATGTGGCGCCGGCTGGCGACCTGCCTCGGCCACGAAGAGTGGACCGGCGATTCCCGCTTCCGCGACGCGGCCGCCCGGCTGCGGCATCGCGACGAGCTGACCGCGGCGATCGAGGCGGTGCTGGCGGGCGGCGACGTGGCGAGCTGGGTCGAGACGCTCAACCGCGCCGGCGTGCCCAGCGGCCCGGTGCTCGACCTGGCGCAGGTCTTCGCCGATCCGCAGGTGCTCGCGCGGCAGATGCTGGTCGAGCTTCCCACCGAGGGCGGCGAGCCCTTCCGCACCACCGGCCTGCCGGTGAAGCTCTCGGCCACCCCGGGCCGGATCGAGCGCCGACCGCCCCGCCTGGGCGAGCACGGCGACGAGATCCTGCGGCAGTGCGGCTTCGCCGAGGCGGAGATCGCCGCCCTGCGCGCCGCCGCCGTCGTCTGACTCCGCCGCTGGAAAGCGCCGCCGGAATGGGCGAGGGTGCGTGTCCATGAAGGTCTTCGTCAGCGTCGACATGGAAGGGGTCTCCGGCCTGGTGCGCTGGCCGGACGTGGTCACCCGCGGCATCGACTTCGAGCGCAACCGCCGGCTGATGACGCTCGACGCCAACGCCGCCGTGGCGGGTGCCTTCGAAGGCGGTGCCACCGAGGTCGTGGTGGAGGAGAACCACGGGGTCGAGGATCTCTGCGACCTCCTCATCGACGAGGTCGACGAACGCTGCACGGTGGTCCGCGGCGCCGGCCGGCCGACGGCGACGACGATGGCCGCGCTCGACGCCGGCATCGGCGTCGTGCTGCTGGTCGGCCACCACGCGCGCGCCGGTTCGCGCCCCGGGATCATGGCGCACACCGTCTCCTACGACCAGTTCCGCGCCGTACGGGTGGGCGGGCGCGACTGCGGCGAGCCCGAGATCTTCGCGATCCGCGCCGGCGAGCTGGGCGTGCCGGTGGGCTTGATCACGGGCGACCAGGTGGCCGTCGCGCAACTGCGCGCGCGCGTGCCGGAGGCCGAGGCGGTGATCGTCAAGCGCGCCCTCTCCAACGTCGCCGGCGAGGTGGTGCCGCCGGCGCGCGCGCGCGAAGGCATCCGCCAGGGCGCGCGGCGGGCCGTCGAGCGCGCGCGCGCCGGCGCCCTCAGGGCGTACGTCGACGAGCCCGCCCCCTACGAGATCGAGGTCGAGTTGCGCGAGCCGGTCGCCGGAGCGCGGCGCGACAACCTCGCCCTCCTGCCCGAGTTCGAGATCGTCGGCGAGCGGACGGTGCGAACCCGCGCCGAGAACATGGACCTCGGCTTCCGGCGCATCGCCTACCTCGGCTACGGGCGCGAGCCCGGCGTCACGCGTTATTGAGGCTGGCGAGGCGACGCAGCGCCTGCCGCTCGTGCGGGCGCAGGAAGCCCGAGAGCGACAGGACGATCGGGAACGCGAGCAGCGCGGTGGTCAGGTAGGCGGCGAGCATCGACCACTCGTGCGTCGCCGGCCAGCGCAGCACGGCGAGGTAGACGATGCCGGCGGCGCAGGCGATCTTGACGAGGCGCGCGTGCTCGAACGGGATGGGGAAGGCGCGCTGCGCCGCGACCACGGTCGCGCCGGCCAGGGCGAGGAACGTGACGAGGGTCGCGAGCGCGGCGCCGAGCGCGCCGCCCAGCGGTACGAGCACCAGGTGGAGGACGACGCCCAGCAGCGCGGCGAGCACCGCCAGTCGGCTCGCGAGCGCCGGCCGCGCGCTGCGATTGAGGCTGGGAACGAGTGCGCAGTGCACCGCATTGAGGGCGTAGGCCAGGGAGAGGATCGGCACCACCAGCGCGGCGTCCTCGTCGATCCAGCCCTCCAGCGACCAAGCGGCGAAGCGCGAGAGCAGGGCGATCGCCATCAGAGCGAAGGCGAGACACAGGATCAGGTAGGTGAAGATGCGCCCGCAACGCTCGCCGGCGACCGGGCTCTCGCTCGCCGGCGGCGACAGGCGCGGCAGCGAGACCGCGGCCTGGAGCGCGAGGAGCACGGTGAAGGGGAGCGCGTAGCGCAGCACTGCCAGAAGGTCGGGCCAGGCGCGCAGCGGCGCGGCCTGCTCGACCGCCCAGCCGGTGAAGGCCGCCGGCGCCAGCAGGATGCCGAGGGCGGGGCCGAAGCGACGCAGGCGCCGGGTCCAGTGGCCGTGAGCGACCGCGCCGGCGGCGGCGTTGGACGCGACCAGCAGGGCGCAGGCGACCAGGTTGGCGAGCAGCAGCGTCGCCACGTCCAGTCCGCGCCAGAGCACGAACGCCCCAGCGACCGCGACGGCGGCGACGAACTGGAGGAGCGCGAGCAGGATCTGCGGCTGCTGGAGCATCGCGGACGGTGGCCTCGGCGGCGTCAGCGGGGCAGGGAGGGTCGGGCGCCGCGTGCGCCGGTATGCACGAACGTCTGCCCGGCGCTGTCGACCCAGACGACACCGAAGAGCTTCGCGCCCAGACCGCGGCAGCGGCGCGCGGCATCCTCGATGGCCTCGCGCGAGGTGTGGCTGCGCTGCGCCAGCAGGACGATGCCGTCGAACTCGCTGGCCACCAGGGCGGCGTCGATCGAGCGGTCGAGCGACGGCCCGGCGATCAGCACCATGTCGGCGAAGCGCGCCGTGCGCCCGCGCCAGGAGGCGAAGTCCTCGGGCCAGCGCGGGTTGAACAGATCGAGCGCCAGCGGGTCGGGTTCCGCCTGTTCGACCCCGGGGGCGTCGAACCAGCGCACCGCGGTGCGGCCGGTGGTGGTCGTGATCTCCGCCGCCAGCACGGCCAGGCCGATGCGACGCGCGTGCTCCGCGAGGTCGTCGGTGAAGCGGCCGGCGTCGAGCGGGCGGGCTGCCGAGGCGAGCACCACGCGCTCCGGCACGCGCCCGCCGGCGGCGATGATCAGATCGCCGAGGGCCTGCGAGTAGATCGACGGGTCGATGTCGGCGGGGGCGGCGCTGCGCCGCTGCTGCGCACCGCCGACCCAGGCGCGCGCGCGCGCCGAGACGCGCGGCACGTGCCTCATGCCGGGCGCGCTGTGAACCAGACGGAGGTGTCGCTCCATTGCTCCGGGCTCGCGATTGGTTCGTTCCATCCGTGCCTTTCCCCCTGCGCGCCGTGCAACAAGAAGCGCGCCGGCCACGTCTCATAGAGGGGAGCGGGCCGAAGTGGAAGGGGCCGCGGGACGAGTGGAGCAATTGCTCCAGAGAGTGGCCCAGATGCTCAAGTGAAGCGCCGCTGCGCCGCCCCGATGGGTCCTGCTGGCTGACGCGCAAGCGAGCACGCCAGACGACATGCGGCCTTCGGGTGCGCCGGCCGCGGCGCGGAATTGCCGCCTGCCGTCCTGCCTCGGGGAGGCGCAGTTCGGGCTCCTCGTGGCGAGCTCGAGGTGGCGATCGGTATCGGCTGAGCGAGCCTAGTCCTTGTCCCTGTACCGATCCCCGAGATTCGACTTCCACGGGCGCGGGAAGACCGACTTGAAACACTCGGCGTCGCTCGAGTGCAGCACTACGGTCACATTGTCCGACTGGCTGAAGAAGACGCCGGCGTTGTGGGGTACAAGGCCGAGGTTCGCACCCTTTCCCTTGAGCACGATGCGGCTCTTGCCGGCACCGCCCGGGCGCAGCTTGACGAGCCGCACACCGTCGGGAGACGCGCTCGTGTCGACGTAGCGATACCCGCTGCCCGAGAGCGTCCATTTCGCCCCATGTGCGGCGGAGAGGCTGTAGACGAGGGTCTCGGCCTGACCCGGCGTGGCCTTGTCGTCGTAGATGCAGAGCTCGTAGTCGGTGGTCGCGGTGGGAGTGCCGAAATCCTCGCCAGCGACGGGCGCGACGCCCTTCCACCTGAAGACCAGCTTGTCGCGCGTCGAGTCGTCCACGTCGCGCAGAACGAGAACGGATTTGCCCGGCTTCGCTTCGGCGCACTCGAGCTCGACCACCGGGGTGCAGCCGGCGCCGCTGTTGCAGACCTCGCACGCGGCGCAGACGGTCGGCGCGCCGCTGAGGCACGAACCGCCGCTGCAGACGTCGCCGGTGGTGCAAGCGTCGCCGTCGCTGCAGGAGGCGGCGTTGTTGTCGTACTGGCAGCCAAGAACCGGGCTGCACGAATCGTCGGTGCAGGGGTTCGAGTCGTTGCAGATCAGCGGGGTGCCGGGCTGGCAGCTGCCGCCGCTGCAGGCGTCGCCGACGGTGCACGCGCTGCCGTCGTCGCACGAAGCGAGGTTGGCGGTGCTGGCGCAGTTGCCGGCACCGTCGCAGGCGTCGTCGGTGCAGGGGTTGCCGTCGCTGGCACATGCCGAGCCGGCGATCTCGAACTGGCAGAGTGCGTCGCAGCAGTCGCCCGAAAGCACGTTGCCGTCGTCGCACTGTTCGCCGTTCGCGTCCTCGACCAAGCCGTTGCCGCACAGAGTCATGTGGCCGGCGAGCATCTCGATGGTGTTGCTCTCGGTGCCTCCGGCGAGCCCCGTCTGGACGACGTCGCCTTCCAGCACGAAGCCGGCGCCACTCAGGTCGACGTTGGTGATCGTCCAATAGGTGAACGTTCCGGCGACGCCGGCGAGGCTGCTGGGTGAGAGCGGGTTGCCATCGAGCATCAGGTTGTCGATCTGGAGCGTCGGCGTGATGCAGGTCTCACCCAGCGGGCAGTCGGAATCGATCGAGCAGGACTGCCCCGTGGTCAGCGAGCAGTGCCTGCCGCCGAGGCGAATCACGACGCGCAGCGCGTTCAGGTCCCCTTCGTCGTAGGGCGACGAGGGCAGAAGGGAATCGATCTGCGTCGAGAAGGAGCCGAAATGGTGCGTCAGCGTCCCGACCGTGGCGGTCAAGCGGTCGTTGGGCAGGTCGTAGGCGAAGCTCGCGTGCGTCGTGCCCGGGCTGGCCCAGGGGTTGCCGGTGTTGTTCTGGGTGTAGTGCGGGCCGGGGACACCAAAGGAGCCGGCTGCGTCGACCACGCCCAGAAACACCCTGCCCTGCCCACCCTGGTTGCGCAGGGCGCGGAACCGGACACCTGCGAGCGACCCCGGGGCATCGAACACCGGGAGCTGCCCCGGTGTGACGATCGGCGCCGCGATTCCAAAGACGGGCGCACAGACGAGCGCAAGCACCAGAACGAGCGAAAACCGCCGACTCGGATCCATGGTTGAGACCTCCCCTCGCCCATTAGCGCCTACTCACCCGCGGCCTTCAAGCTGGGAATTGTCCTTATGAGGGGCTCCCCTCACGGGTGGCCGCGCCGACGCCGCCGCGCACGCGGACGCACTCGTGGAACTGGTGCGATGAGGAGCCGGGGCCGCGATCGGCTCGCGGCCTTGGTCGTCGTCGACTCTCAGGCGGCGAGCGTCGGCGCGCGCAGACCGTACTTCTCCATCCGGTAGCGCAGCGCCGGGCGGCTGAGGCCGAGCAGGCGTGCGGCGGCGGAGACGTTGTACTGCGTTCGCTCGAGGGCGGCGGCGACGAGCCGGCGGTTGAGCTCGGGAAGGTCGACGCCTTGCTCCGGCAGGTCGTCGAGGCGGGCGGCGTGGGCGGTGTGGCCGGCGTCGAGCACGCGGAAGTCGCGCGAGGTGAGAGTCGTCCCGTCGCACAGGATCGTGGCGCGCTCGACGGTGTTCTCGAGCTCGCGGACGTTGCCCGGCCAGGTGCGCGAGAGGAGGAAGCGGATCACCTCGCGCGCGATCTGGGGTGGCCGGCGGCCGGCGCGGTCGCTGACGCGCTGGAGGAAGTTGCGCGCCAGCGGCAGGATGTCCTCGCGTCGTTCGCGCAGCGGCGGCACGTGCAGCGGGAACACCGAGAGGCGGTAGAAGAGGTCGTGGCGGAAGGCGCCGTTGCGCACGCACTCGCCGAGGTCGGCGTTGGTGGCGGCGATGACGCGCACGTCGGCCGACATCGGCGCCGCGCTGCCGACCGGGAAATAGGTCCCTTCCTGCAGGAAGCGCAGCAGCTTTGCCTGGGTCGCGAGCGATAGCTCGGCGAGCTCGTCGAGGAAGAGCGTGCCGCCGTCGGCGGCGGCGAGCAGGCCGGGCTTGTCGAGGTGGGCGCCGGTGAAGGCGCCGCGCCGGTAGCCGAAGAGCTCGCTCTCGAGCAGCGTCTCGGGGATGGCGGCGCAGTTGATCGACAGCATCGGCTGCCGGCGGCGCCCGCTGTTGAGGTGCAGGGCGCGCGCCAGCAACTCCTTGCCGGTGCCGCTCTCGCCGGTGATGAGGACGGTGGCATCGGTCGGCGCGACACGGGCGGCGAGCGTCAGCAGGTGCAGCATGGCGGACGATTCGGCGACGATGTGCTGCAGCTCGAACCTCTGGCGCAGTTCCTTCCAGTGGCGGCGCTCGCCGGCCAAGGCGGGCGCGCCGCCCGCGAGCGCTCGCACCGCCTCGACCAGATCCTCGGGGATGACGGGTGCAAAGAGGACGTCGCCGGCGCCGCACTTCATCGCCGCCACCGCGTCCTCTGCCGGGCAGGGCGGGGCGACCAGGACGACTTCGGCCAGGGGGCGGATGGCGCGCAGGGCCTGGAGGAAGGCGACCCCCTCGCCCGCGGCGCTCTCGACCACGGCGATGGTGACGTCGATCGAACGCCGGCGCTGCGCCTCGAGGCCGTCCGCGAGCGAGGCGGCCTCGACCACCCGCCAACCCTCGCGGGTCAGGCCGTCGGCATAGGCCTCGCGGAGACGGGCATCGGCTGACAGGAGGAGGATCGCGCTTTCCACCGGGGGCTCTCGGACGAGTTGCGTCCCATTACTCCCGACGGCGACCTCCTTGTCAAAGAAAATTCAGCAAAAAGTGCCGCGGGATCAGGCTGTTATGTAGAAGCGCACGGCACCTCGCAGATTCACTGCCGCCGCCGCCGGACGAGCGCCGCGAGCGCGCCGAAGAGGCCGAGCAGGAGCGGATGGCCTGCGCTCGAGGCGGCGACGCTGCAGCCGCTCTCCTTGATAACCTGGGGTGTGAGTCCGGGGTTGGGGCGGGGCGTGCGGGTCGGGGTGAACTCGGTGCCGACGGTCGTGCGCGAACGGATGGGCGTCGCGGTCGGAATCGGGGTCGGACGACGCGAGGTGGTGCCGGTCCGCACGGGTGTGTTCGTCGGT
>Ga0268299_1003878_pt1 | contig 12754 bp, 10 predicted proteins | sample NOBtaG_FD_193484 | JGI IMG/M metagenome (GOLD analysis project Ga0268299, IMG submission 193484) | Activated sludge microbial communities from bioreactor in Nijmegen, Gelderland, Netherland - NOB reactor | ecosystem: Engineered > Bioreactor > Aerobic > Activated sludge | place: Netherlands...
GAAGTACGCGCGCTCATGCTCGAAGCGCTTTCGACTCAGGCGCTTCGCTTGTTCCGCAGCGGGACATCGCTGGCGGAAGCGGTTGTATTGACGGATCGCGCCAAAGAATTTGGATTATCAGGCGACAGTGAGCTGCACTATGAACAATATGTCGCTGCGCTCTATCTGACGGCGAAAAGCGCTGTCGGCACGAATTATCCGGTTGCGATTCAAGCGCTGCAAGAGGTTTACAATACCGCGCCGAATTATATGGATGTGCAGCAGCTTTTATTCGATCAGATTGTGGCTTATGGCGATGCCTGGGTCGCGCAAGGTGAATACTGCCCTGCCGCCAGCCAGTATCAGAATGCACTGACGATGTTTAATAACTCAGGCGTTGCGGCGAAACGAGATAACGCGGCAACATTTTGCGCGCAAGGGACACCGACACCCGGCGGCGTCCCGATTGACAGCGGGCAGCCGATTGCGCCGATAGGTGTTGTCGAAACACCAACAGGCTAAATGCGTTCTCACATAGCGCTCATAATCGCCTAACTTATATCTTACAAAGCGGGCCTATAGTTAACATCAAGCGAATTTGGCAGGTTAAGTTGATTCCTCCTTCCTCCAAAGTGGTGTGAGATGTGTTGTTAGCCAGATTCGTGGGTTCTTTGGGAGTGAGTGTTCAGACTTTGAACCACCCATTGCCCTTCCCCAATAAACCGCCCAAAAGTGTCCCCCCTCACTTTGGGCGGTTTATGCTTTATATACCCTAAGCGCTCTAACTCGTTCAGCAAAAATAAGTGAAGCGCCGGTTTCCCGACGCTCCCTGTAATCCCCCGTTGCCCTTCCCGGTCAAGTTGCCAAACGGACAAATTGCCCGTTAACATCTCTAAAATTCTAAAACACCATAATTTAAGAATAGTGACGAGGACAAAATGACCGGGAAATATTATGAAGACCTGGAAATCGGCATGGTGATTCGGCATGACCTGGGGCGCACACTGACCGAAGCCGATAATATTCTGTTCAGCAGCCTGACGATGAACACACAGCCGCTCCACATCAACGAGGATTTTGCCAGCAAGACACAATTTGGCACACGGATCGTCAACGGCATCTTTACGCTGGGGGTCGTTGTGGGAATCAGTGTACCCGATCTCACGCAGGGTACGATTATCGCCAATCTGGGGTATGAAAATATCACGCATCCCAATCCACTTTTTCACGGCGATACGATCTATGTACAGACAGAAATTCTCGCCAAACGCGAGAGTCGCTCAAATCCTGACCGGGGCATCATCACTATGAAGCATACCGGACGCAACCAGAACGGCGTGGTTTGTATCGAAGTCACACGGTCAGCGCTGTTTCTAAAGCGGTCTGTTTAAATCCGTGTGATGATGCGCTACACTGTTTTGCCATGTATCGTGCAGATAACTTTGGGAGAAATATTATGTCTGATGATCTCGTTAAAGATGCGCTGAGAATGATCCCCTATGGTTTTTATGCCATCTCAACTCGCAGCGGCGATAATGCCAATATCATGGTCGCCAACTGGCTGACGCAAGCCTCATTTTCACCGCGTCAGGTTGCGCTTGGGCTGCAAAAAACGTCCTATTCGCACGGCCTGATCGAAGCCAGCAGCGTATTCGTGGTCAATATTTTTAATAAAGCCGATGTTGAAGCGATCAAGCCTTATACCAAAGGGCGCGCGAAAAATCCCGATAAAATGACGAATGTTCAGTATGAAACAGCACCGCTTACGGGATGTCCGATTGTCTCAGGCGGAGCGGCTTATCTAGAATGCAAAGTCGTCGCCAAGCTGGATACGGGTGGCGATCATGAGATCATCGTGGCGGAAGTGATTGGGGCAGGTGTCAGCAAGGCTGGAGAAGCTAAAGATACCCTCACCTTATTGGATATTGGCTGGAGCTACGCAGGATAAACCCATCGTGCAGCGACAAACACCTCCCCATAACCTGCCACCACATTATCACCAGGCGCGTTACCTGTCTGCCACAGAAGGTAACGTTCTGATCTGGCTGAACATCATGTCGTTAATCCCGCTGGTGATTGCGTTCATGATCGTGGGGATATGGGGGGTGTTGGTTCGCCGTCTGCGTGGCGCGCTGCCGAGCGTATTCTGGGAAAATGTACCCTGGCTTCTTGCCGTGATTGCCGTCATTATCCTGATGATTGTGCTGCACGAGTGGATTCACGGGCTGGCGATTCGCTGGGTGGGCTATAAGCCGCGCTACGGCATCAACCTCGCCAAAGGGGTGTTCTTTGCCACCACCGATAATGGGTTATTCTGGCGCGATCAATTTATCATCGTCGCGCTGGCACCCTTGGTTGTCATAACACTGGTAGGGATGGTGCTGATGATTTTTACACCCGATTCGCTTGGTTACTATATCGGGTTAATTGTGGTGATGAACGCGGGCGGTGCCATTGGTGATTTGTGGATGGCAGCCGTTGTTTGGCGCTATCCCGAAAATACGCTTGTCCGCGATGAGGCCGACAGTATCCGCATTTATACCTGTCTGGCCTAAGCAGTGGCGAAACAATTCTCACTATTGGAAAGGCTGGTCTTATCGGGAATCCATGTGGGCATCTCGATCCAGAAATTCGATCCTCCGCTCATGGGCGATTCGACGCCAACGCAGCCGTTCTGAAGTGTCACCAACTGCTTGACGATCCATAACCCCAGCCCGGTACTGGTTTCGCCAGCCGTTGGGCGGGTGCTTAATTTGCCAAATTCCTTAAACAGCAAATCGCGTTCGTCAACGGGGATGCCAGGGCCGTTATCGCTTACGTTAATGCGTACCCGATCTTTCTGAATGGTCGTTGAAAGCGTGACCACTGAATCCATTGGGCTGTATTTGATTGCGTTGCTGACGAGATTACTGAGAGCCTGGGTCAGACGGCTTCGATCCCCAAATACAACGCCTTCGACATCGCCAATATCCAGCAAAATTCGCTTCTTATGCGCGCTGATGTTGTACTGCATGACCACTTCCCAGAGCAAATCCTCGATCTTGAGGCATTCCAGCTCAAGATCAAGCCCATGACCCTGGAGTGCTGCGGTATCCAGGAAATCGCGCACAATTTCCTGCATCGTTTCTAGCGAGAGGTCGATATTGTTCAGTAAAACCATTGCGTTGGGGATGTCTTCCAGATATTCGCGCAGTAAAAACTGAGCCATGCGAATATTGTTCATGGGATTTTTAAGATCGTGGGATGCGATATTGAAAAAGCGATCCCGCATCTGCTGAGCCGCCTGCAATTCTTCAATCGCCTGCTGGTGTGCATCCATCAACGTTTTAAGCTGCAATTGTGTGTTCACCCGCGCCAGCGTGATTTGGCGGTCAATGGGCTTGGTCAGGTAATCATTTGCGCCCAGCTTCAAGCCGCGCGCGATGTCGTCGCTGTCTACCATCGCAGAAACCAGGATGACTGGTAAATAGGCGTAGGTCGGGGTTGCCCGAATAGCCTTAAGAACTTCAAAACCATCGGTGATAGGCATGTTGATGTCGATAATGGCTAAGTCAAAAGATTCATGTGCCAGTGCTTCCAGGGCAAGCTGTCCATTCTCCACGAGCGTGATTCGATACTCTGGCTCCAGCATATGCCGTAAAATGACAGCCGTTACCAGATCATCATCAGCGATCAGGATATGGAAACGTTTTTGTGTTCGCGTGTGTGTGTACGACTTGGCAGGCATGAATCTCACCCTCTGCACCGTTTCATTAACTTTAATATACACCGGAAAAGATTGATTCAAGATAAATTCTTAATGAATTTCCTGTATAGAATCAATTATACGGAGCGGGATTGGTACAAAATACCCAATTCATGGGGGTCTTGTTGCGAGACCATATTTTTCAAGTCAGGCGACGATGCCGTTGACGTATGTACAGCGATTTGATAGACTAAAAATAGAGTGATGACAACGGGGCGTTGGCGTAATCGGCAGCCGCAATTGACTTAAAATCAATCGTTCGTGAGAACGTGTGGGTTCGACTCCCACACGCCCCACATAATGCGCGAAAAGCGCATTTTTTATTTTAATCAGAAGCATAAATTGACCGCCGCAGTCAATTTATGCTTTTTAATGCGTAGGCCTAAGTTGCGACGGGTTCTCTCTGCGTATCGCCTAGCGCGTCCATCAGTTCGTGGAATTGGTGAATGTAAAGCTGCTGCTTGGCATCGCTCATCGCAACGGGTGGATTCGGGTGAACCTCGACCATCAAGCCGTCTGCGCCGCAGGCTTTTGCGGCTTTTGCCATCGGAATAGCAATGTCGCGGCGTCCGGCAGAATGGGACACATCGACCACAATCGGCAGATGGCTTTCCAGCATCAGCACCGCCACGCCGCCGATGTCGAGGGTGTTACGTGTCCATTTTTCAAAAGTGCGGATACCGCGTTCGATCAAAATGACGTTGGGGTTGCCGCTGCTGACAATATACTCGGCAGCGTATAAAAATTCTTCCAGCGTTGCCGACATGCCGCGCTTGAGGATGACGGGCTGGCGCACATGACCGAGTGCTTTGAGCAGGAAGCTGTTATACATATTGCGCGCGCCGACCCAGAAAATATCAACATAATCTGACATCATCGGAATCTGGCTGAGATCCATAATTTCACTGGTGATGTACATATTGTATTTATTGGCGACCTGCCGCGCGATCTGCAAGCCGGGTTCGCCCATTCCTTGAAAATCGTAAGGCGAAGTACGCGGTTTATAGGCCATGCCGCGCAGGATGCGGACGCCGCGTTCCGCCAATGCCGCCGCTGTGGTGTCCATCTGCTCAAAACTTTCGACGGCGCACGGCCCGCTGATGAGTGAAAAATCGCCAGCGCCGATCTCGTAGCCGTCGGGCATCGTGATGACGGTTTTCTGATCGGGCGTTTTGCGCTGCACCAGGATTTTGGCGCGGGCTTCTTTTTCTTCCAGCGCCAGCGACGCGCGGAAAATTTCGCGGAACAGCGCTTTGATCGTCTCGTTGCTGAATGGGCCTTTATTATTGCGTTCAAGCTGTTCCAGCATGAAGGCTTCACGCTGCGGGTCATAGAAGGTCGTGCCGAGTTCGGCCTGAACCTTGCCGATGTCAGAGGTGAGGGTCGCGCGCTTGTTCAGCAGCTCCAGTATTTGCAGATTAATCGTATCCACTTGGGAACGCAGGTCTTGCAGGCGGGTGTCGGTCATGATGATCTTTCTCCAAAGGCTTAAAATATAGCGGCTGTCTATTTTAAGTGCAGGATTATACTGCTATCGTGCGGGGTTGCCTATATCATCTCCCGATGGCAAATTTCAAACTCCCAGTTATGGCTCTGGCACACCAGCCCAATTCAGCCCTTGTCAAAAGCTGCCAATAAGACTATACTATTCTTTACCTTGCGGGTGTAATTCAGCGGTAGAATGCTTCCTTGCCAAGGAAGATGTCGTGAGTTCGAATCTCATCGCCCGCTCTCCCAAACCCCGGTCATACGCTGATCGGGGTTTTTGATTCGTGGACTTTAAGACCATCCCCAAAACCGCGCAAATCCGTTTATACTGTAACAAAGCCTAAATCGTGATTGATCCACGTTACTGATGTAATGAAGATGCTAGGCACTTGAAATAGATTGAATTTATGCAGTTATGCAGGTCTATTAAAATTGATGATCCCCCTTAAGGAGGGCTGAATGCCTAACCCCCCCGTTGACGTACAAGCCTACGGTCAAAGCCTCTGGTACGATAATATCCGACGCGGCCTGATTTACAGTGGTGAACTGAAAACGCTGATCGAAGACTATGGCGTACTCGGCGTCACCTCGAATCCGTCAATTTTCCAGAAAGCCATCGGCGAATCGGATGATTATGATTCGGGAATGATGCACCTGCTCGACCTCGAACCCTATGATATTTACGAAAAGCTGGCGATTGAGGATATTCAGCGGGCGCTGGATTTATTCCTGCCCATTTATGAGCGCACCAACCGCCGCGACGGTTATGTCAGCCTGGAAGTCTCACCGCTGATCGCTAATGATACCGCGACGACCATTGCCGAAGCACAGCGCCTTTTTAAAGTGGTGAATCGCCCCAACGCGATGATAAAAATTCCGGCGACCCCGGCAGGCATCCCCGCGATTGAAGAATCGATTGCCGCAGGCATCAACATTAACGTGACGCTGATTTTTGCCGTCAACAATTATATTGAAGTCGCTGAGGCTTATATTCGCGGGCTGGAACGCCGTCTCGAAGCCGGACATGACGTGGACAAAATCGCGTCTGTCGCCAGCTTCTTCCTCAGCCGGATCGACTCGATGATTGATCGAATTTTGGAGAACAATATTCGCGCGGCGCAGGGGCGTGACCTGGATCGTGTGGCGGCGAACCGCAAATTATTGGGTAAAGCGGCGATTGCCAACGCAAAGCTGGCCTACAAGCGCTTTATGGAATTGTTCTACGGCGAACGTTTCGCCAAACTGCGTGAGGCGGGGGCGCAGGTTCAGCGTCCACTGTGGGCATCGACCAGCACCAAGAACCCTGCTTATGAGGACACGATGTATATCGACGGCCTCATCGGGAAAGATACGGTGAACACGGTTCCTCCGGCGACGCTGAAAGCCTTTAAAGATCACGGCAAAGTTGGCAATACGCTGCCAGAAAATATGGACGAGGCAGAAGAACTACTGGATATGCTGGCGGAGGTGAACGTCGATCTTGACCAGATCACCCGCCAATTACAGATTGATGGCGTGGATGCCTTCATCGAATCCTTTCAGAATTTGCTTGACCAGGTGGACGCCAAACGCAATGTGCTGCGGACAGGCGTTATCAAACAGCAGGCATTGGCGCTGGGTATTTATGCGGAAGCGGTGGAAGCCGCCATTCGCGATCTGGATAAACGCTTCGTCAATATGCGCCTGTGGGAAGGTGACGGCAGTATCTGGAAAACCCATAACGTGATTCTGAATCAGATCAAAAACCGCCTGGGCTGGCTCAACGTCCGTGAAACGATTGATTTTTCACGTCTGAAAGCACTCCAGGGGCGTGCGAAAGACTGGAAAAATGTTGTTGTGCTGGGCATGGGCGGCAGCAGCCTCGCGCCGGAGGTTTTTGCATCCACGTTCAGCGCGCAGCCCGGTTTCCCGGTGCTTCACGTTCTGGACAGCACTGACCCGGTACAAATTAAGGCTGTCGAAAACGCTGTTGACCTCAAAAGTACCCTGTTTATCGTGTCCAGTAAATCGGGCAGCACCATTGAAACACTGTCTTTCTTCAAATATTTTTATGGGTTGACAGGCGAAAATGGCGCACAGTTTGTCGCGATTACCGATCACAATTCGCCGCTTGAGCATCTGGCGCGCGAAAAAAGTTTCGCCGATATTTTCCTGAATCCAGCAGACATTGGCGGACGTTACAGCGCGCTCAGCTATTTTGGGCTTGTGCCTGCTGCGCTGCTCGGCATCGATCTTGACCGCCTGTGGGCCAACGCCGAGCGCATGATGTCTGCCTGTGGGCCGAAAGTCAACGGTGGCGACCATCCGGGTATGTGGTTGGGCGCGATTTTGGGGGTGCTGGCGCGGGAGGGGCGGGATAAAGTCAGCTTCTTTTGCAGCCCCTCTATGAATAGTTTTGCGGTTTGGGCGGAACAGCTTATCGCCGAAAGTACGGGCAAGGAAGGCCGAGGCATTCTGCCTGTCGCCGGGGCAACCATCGGTAACCCACACGACTACCTGACAGATCGCCTTTTCGTCTATCTGCGGGTGGAGGGCGATAACAACCAGGAAACCGATCAGGGAATGCTGGCGCTTCAGGATGCGGGTCAGCCCTGCGTGACGCTGAAAATTGACAGCATCTACGCGCTGGGTGGCGAATTTTTCCGTTGGGAATATGCCACAGCTATCGCAGGCGCAATTTTAGGTATTAATCCCTTTGACGAACCGAATGTCACTGAAAGTAAGAATAATACCAACCACCTGCTTGACCACTATAAACAGCATGGCGAACTGCCGCACACCGAAGCCGCCTTTACCGAACAGAATGTCAGCCTCTACGCCGACGAAAAATTGCTGCGTCTGTTGAGCGAATTGAGCCTGCAACATCATTACACGAACAGCGACCTGACGGGGATGTTGGCAGCGCAGTTTAACTCCACGCGCGCTGGCGACTATTTTGCAATGCTGGCTTATTTACCGCCGACGCCGGACGTGAACACCTCACTTGAACACATCCGCCGCCGCTTGCGCCATGCAACTCGACGCGCGGTCACGCTGGGATATGGCCCGCGCTATCTGCACAGCACCGGACAATTCCACAAAGGCGGCCCGGATAATGGCATTTTTGTTTTGATAACCTGCGACGATCCACTTGACCTGGCGATCCCTGGCGAACCTTATACGTTCAGCACACTCAAAACTGCGCAGGCGGAAGGCGATTTACAAGCCCTGCTGAATGCCGGACGGCGCGCGCTGCGCATCCACTTGCGAGGCGATATTGAGGCTGGGTTAAGCAAACTGCAAATCGCAATTGATGCCGTTGACGAGCGGAGACATTAACCAATCCAAATAAGGGGATTATCCCGTATATCTAGGGACATAGTATGAAGGCATCAAGGCTTTTAGACCTCATCGCTTTGCCCCTAACGAACTTATCGTGATGGGACGCATTTCAAACTAATCTCATCTCAAACGATTGAAAGGGATATTCCATGTATGCGGTGGTTAATCATCTTCATTTGAGCAAGCCTGTTGACGACTTTCGCGCACCCATTGAGCAAGGGGGTATTCCGCTTTTATCCAGTTTGCCGGGATTTCAGGATTTTTATTTCGTGAAAGTCGATGAAAGCCACGCCATCGTCATTATCATCTGGGCCAGCGCCGCCGATGCGCAAAATGGGGCGCAAAAATTTGGCCCAACCTGGTTTGCGCAAAACCTCGCTCCCTATCTGGCAAGCGAACAGCAGCGCAGCACCGGGGAGATTATCGCTCAGTACGAGCCTTAAACTTTTCGAAAAAGTCCGTTAGCGAGCATCCCATCACAATTAAACAGCGATAACTCTGCGCAGGGTCGCTTCGTCCACGTTGCCGCCGCTGATGACGACCACCGTCGCGCGGCTGTCTGGCTCGACTACACCGCTGCGCAGGGCTGCTATTCCGACAGCACCACCGCCCTCGACAACCCAACCCTGCTCGAACAGCGCCCAGCGCATGGCTTCGGCAATGGCATCTTCTGAAACCAGCACCACCTGATCGACAAAACGCTGTGTCAGATCAATGGTCATGGATTTCAATTCGATGTCCCCGGAAAGTGCTTCAGCCAGTGTATCCCATACCTGGGGGTGAGCCGTTTCATAAAGGACGTTGTACATGGTCGGCGCGGATTGGGCACAGATGCCGATAACCTCAACAGATGGCTTGAGTGTTTTTAAGGTTAGCGCGATTCCTGAAATCAGCCCACCGCCGCTGATCGGCACCAGAACACGCTCGATCTGGGGCAGCGCATCGATCAATTCCAGGCCAATCGTGCCTGTTCCGGCGATGACGTTGGGATCGTTGTACGGCGAAACAAAAGTTAAACCCTCATTTTTTTCCAGATAGCGGGCCTGTTCTTCGGCTTCGTCGTAGGTTTCGCCATAGAGAATGGCTTCCGAGCCGTATTGACGCACCCCGCCGACTTTGCGTTTTGGCGTGTGGATGGGCATCAAAACTTTCGCGCCGAGATGCAGCAGAGAAGCCGCAAAAGCAATGCCTTGTGCATGATTACCCGATGAGCAGGCGACAATTCCCTGCGCGCGTTCCTTTTCATCCAGCGCCAACAGCGCATTTAGCGCCCCGCGTACCTTAAATGAATGAGTCTTATTGACGTTTTCCAGCTTGAGCCAGACGTTTTCCCCCAGGCTTGCTGCTTTTTCCAACGGAGTTGGCGGTAGATAAGGAGTAATGCGGTAACGGGCCAGTGCTACATCGCCTAAATGAACCATTTATTGATCGCTCCAGATACACCGTGATTGTTTTTGGTGTATTTTGAATAAATATTTCATAAATTTTATTGTGCATTTTTAATTTTAACGCACATTCGCGTGGATTTTCAGCCCTTTTTCATACATTCCCACACATCAGTTTGCGCAGATGGTCGAAACGCCAGTATAGTTAGGGTATATCCTGATAGCATACATCTTATTGTGTGAATATGTATCCAGCGACCGATCCCCAAACACTCCGCCAGCAAGCCTATGCCAATGATGAAAAGCTGCGCGTGCGTTATGCCACTCATGAGCAATACACCGTTCCCAAAGTCGATTTTCCTGAATGGACGCTGCAACGGATTAACTGGCGCGGCGATGAACACGTATTAGATGTCGGCTGTGGGCCGGGTATCTATGAAACAGCGCTGCGGCAGCTTGTTCCTGGCCTCACTTATTATGGTCTGGATTTTTCCCAGGGAATGCTCGAAAAGCACCCTCGTAAGCAGTCAGTCGTCATGGCTGATGCCCAGTTTCTTCCCTATCCGGCAGAATCTTTTGACGTGGTGATGGCGAATCATATGCTGTATCACGTGCCGGATATTGCGCTGGCGATCAAGGAATGCCGCCGCGTATTAAAGCCGGATGGGATTTTGATGGCAGCGACCAACAGCATTGAAACCATGCCCCAGTTCCGCGAACTGTATAAGCGCGCGATTCTGGTGCTGACTGCTCCCGGCAAGCAGGTGCATTTACCGATACCTGTTGGCAACCTGTTCACACTTGAAAATGGAATCCGGCAGCTTTCGCGCCATTTTTACGCCGTTGTGCGCCACGACCTTCCGGGCGCATTTGTTTTTGACCAGATCGAACCCGTGATGGCTTACCTGGAAAGCACACGCAGTATGCGCGAACCGCAGTTACCCCCAGGCGTAACCTGGGACTCGGTGATGCTCATCGTGCGGGAGCAAATCAAAAATCAATTGAACTATGTCGGCGAATTGGTTGTCCACAAGCTCAGCGGTGTATTGGTGGCGACGGATCGCGGTGGATTCATCAGCGATTTTGTCGAGCATCAGGCTCACGCAGGATAAGACTAAACCCCGGCGGTCAGTTTATGCTCTACCAGACAGTTTATACTCTAGCAGGTTCGTTTATACCCCGGCAGTCAGATCATTGTTCTGAGGCGAATCTTTGCGAACAACGGTTTTAAAGCCATAACGCCCGATGAGCGGCACGAAGCGCACGCGCATCATCTGTTCCATTTCCCAGCGGTTGCCCTGGCGGGTGATAATTTCTAAATACTGCTCCGAGCGATCTCCAATGGGCAAAACCATGCGCCCGCCCTGGCTGTTCAACTGCGAACGCAGGGGGCCGGGGAGGGCTGGGGCTGCTGCCGTTACGATGATCGCGTCAAACGGTGCCATATCGGCTAAACCCTGGCTGCCATCGCCAATATGCAAATCCACATTGTTAATTTTCAGGCGGGACAGGACGCGCGAAGCCCGGTCTGCAAGCTGCGGATAATATTCCAGCGTGTAAACGTGTTCGACTAGCGCGCACAAAACTGCTGTCTGATAACCGGAGCCAGTTCCAACTTCCAGCACACGCTCATGACCGCTCAGCCGCAGCATTTGGGTCATTAACGCAACGATATAGGGTTGAGAAACGGTCTGGTTTTCGCCGATTTCCAGCGCTTGATCTTCATAGGCCAGATGTCGATGCTGTGGCGGGACAAATTCATGGCGGGGAATTCGGCGCATGGCATCCAAAACACGAGGGTCATAGATTCCACGCGCTTTGAGCTGCGTTTCTACCATCTTTTCGCGTAGGCTTTGAAGTTTGTCGGAGTTATTCACAGCTTATTGTCCTGCAATATTTTACGAATTGTACTCTTACAAACCTAAATTAAACCTAAAATATTGCGATTTTCTTATTAAAAACAACCAACCCCATCGAAAAGTATAGCTCAATAGCCCCGTTGAGCCAATTTACAAATTTCATAAATTTTCTAACGATTTTGTTTGAAAGTTTGGAATTTCGTGGCAAACTATCCATATCCGATTTGTGCGAGGGTTGTCATGCGCCGCCATGTGTTCTTTATCCTATGCTGTCTTTTAATCTTGGTGACTGTGCCGACTGCTGCACAGGACAGCGCGCAGTTCGCTACTAACACTCCTCAGCCACCCCAAGTCGAAATCGCAACCCCCGCTGCGCCGCTCGAACGCTATGCCCTGCGTATCTGGCGTGAACAGGATTTGCTGGATGTGTTGCTGACTTCTGTTCGCCAGCTCACGCCGAACACCGTTGATCTCCAAAAAGCAATCCGCCTGACTCAGCACGAATTGCAGCAGCGTTTCCCCGGTGCGCCGAGTGATCCCCAGATACGCGAAAATTTGCTGAAGGCGATGCTGGCAGCGCCTCCCGGCAGCGTAGATATGCGCTTTGTCGCTCGGCCCTATATTGAATCACTGCTGAATGTCGCCCGAATCGATTATCAAGGATTCAGCATCGAGATTGAGCCAGCCAATATTGACGGAACAGACCCCATCGATGCGGTGCTGCGCGTGCGTTATCCCAACACCGACACCCCCGCCATCTACACGGATTATTTGATGGCGCGCATCGATAACCAGGGGCAGTATCACCTTCTAGGATCATCTCCCGCACAACCCGCCGCACCATTAGATGGTATCAGTGGTATTTCACTTTTGGGCATCGACGATTTCAACCAGGATGGCAATGAAGAAATGGCGGTTGCCGTCCAAACCAGCGACATCAACCAGCAGATGAGGATATATAGCTGGCGCAGCGGCGG
>Ga0268299_1003879_pt1 | contig 12753 bp, 12 predicted proteins | sample NOBtaG_FD_193484 | JGI IMG/M metagenome (GOLD analysis project Ga0268299, IMG submission 193484) | Activated sludge microbial communities from bioreactor in Nijmegen, Gelderland, Netherland - NOB reactor | ecosystem: Engineered > Bioreactor > Aerobic > Activated sludge | place: Netherlands...
GCGGTAGGCGACGGCCTGCTTGGACAGGTCGTCATAGATGATCAGCGCGTCTTGCCCGCGGTCGCGGAAGTACTCGCCCATCGTGCAGCCCGAGTAGGCCGACACGTACTGCATCGCCGCCGACTCCGAGGCCGAGGCCGCGACGACGATGGTGTAATCCATCGCGCCGTTGGCTTCCAGAGCACGCACCACGTTCTTGATCGACGAGGCCTTCTGGCCGATCGCGACGTAGACGCAGGTCATGTTCTGACCCTTCTGGTTGATGATCGCGTCGATCGCCACCGCGGTCTTGCCGGTCTGGCGGTCGCCGATGATCAGCTCGCGCTGGCCGCGGCCGACCGGCACCATCGAGTCGATCGACTTCAGGCCGGTCTGCACCGGCTGGTCCACCGACTTGCGGGCGATCACGCCCGGCGCGACCTTCTCGATGACGTCGGTCATCTTGGCGTTGATCGGACCCTTGCCGTCGATCGGCTGGCCGAGCGCGTTGACGACGCGGCCGATCAGCTCGGGGCCGACCGGCACTTCGAGGATGCGGCCGGTGCACTTGACCGTGTCGCCTTCGGAGATGTGCTCGTACTCGCCCAGGATCACGGCGCCGACCGAGTCGCGCTCGAGATTCAGCGCCAGACCGTAGGTCGGCTGGCCGTCCTTGGTGGCCGGGAACTCCAGCATCTCGCCGGCCATCGCGTCGGACAGGCCGTGCACGCGCACGATGCCGTCGGTCACCGAGACGACGGTGCCCTGGTTGCGGATGTCGGTCGACGCGCCCAGGCCCTCGATGCGGCTCTTGATCAGTTCGGAAATTTCAGCGGGATTGAGTTGCATGGTGTGCTCCGTGTCCGTGGCCTGGGGCTGCGGGTGGGGATGGGTTCCGGAATTCCGTTCAGGCGACCAGCGCCGACTTCATCGCTTCGAGGCGGGCCTTGACCGAGGTGTCCAGCACCTCGTCGCCGACCACGACGCGGATGCCGCCGATCAGCCCGGGCTCGACGGTGACCTTGGCATCGAGCTTGCGGCCGAAGCGCTTCTCGAGCGCCGCCTTCACGTCGGCCAGCTGGGCCGCGTCGATCGGGAAGGCGCTGTAGATCGCCGCGTCCGACACGCCGGACTTCGCGTTGACCAGCGCGTGGAACTGCTGCGCGATCTCGGGCAGCGCGACCAGGCGGCCGTTGTCGATCACGGCCTTGAGCAGGTTCTGCACGCTGGGCGTGAGCGCGATCTTCGCGACGCCGGCGAGGACGTCGTAGACCTGGCCGGCGTCCGCCTTCGGATCGCCGGCGAACTGCAGCAGCCGCGGGTCGGCAGCAACGCCGGCCAGGGCCGCGAGCTGCTCGGCCGCGGCGGCCTGATCCGACGATGCAGCGCCGGCCTTGAACAGCGCCTCGGCGTAGGGGCGCGCGATGGTGGCGAGTTCGGCCATGGCGTCAGAGTTCCGACTTCAGTCGGCCAAGCAGGTCGGCATGCACCGACGCGTCGACTTCCTTGCGCAGGATCTGCTCGGCGCCCTTGACGGCCAGCGCGGCGACCTGCTCGCGCAGCACCTCGCGCGCCTTGATCGACTCCTGCTGGGCCTCGGCCTTGGCGGCGGCGACGATCTTCGCGGCCTCCTCGGCGGCGCGACCCTTGGCGTCCTCGATCATCGACTGCGCCAGGCGCTCGGCATCGGCCAGGCGCTTGGCGGCGTCCTCGCGGGCCGACGAGAGCTGGGCCTCGACGCGCTGGTTGGCCGCGGCGAGATCGGCCTTGGCCTTGTCGGCGGCCGACAGGCCGTCGGCGATCTTCTTCGCGCGCTCGTCGAGCGCGGCGGTGATCGGCGGCCAGACGAACTTCATCGTGAACCCGACCAGGATCATGAAGACGATGATCTGGACGATGAGGGTGGCGGTGATGCTCACGGGTGTGCCTCGGTCTCGGTGATGGTGGTTGCCGGCGGCGTGCAGGACGCGCCGGCTCGCAGCAGGATCGGGCCCGGAATTACTTCGGCAGGTTGGCGATCTGCGCCAGGAACGGGTTCGCGGTGGCGAACCACAGCGCGATACCGGTGCCGATGATGAAGGCGGCGTCGATCAGGCCGGCCAGCAGGAACATCTTGGTCTGCAGTTCGCCCATCAGCTCGGGCTGGCGCGCGGCCGACTCGAGGTACTTGCTGCCCATGATGCCGATGCCGATGCAGGCGCCGATGGCACCCAGACCGATGATCAGGCCGGCGGCGAGGGCGACAAAGCTGATGACTTCCATGGTGACTCCTAGTGAGATAGAGAAACGAGAGATGAGAAAAATGATCGTCGATCGGAGATCGCTGATCGGCGGAACTGCTGCGGTCGGGGATCAGTGGGCGTCGTGGGCCTGGCCGACGTACACGAGCGTCAGCATCATGAACACGAAGGCCTGCAGGGTGATGATCAGGATGTGGAAGATGGCCCACGCGCTGCCCGCGATGATGTGCAGCAGCGCCAGGCCGATGCCGGTGGCGCTCAGCGTCCAGGCGCCGCCCAGCAGCGCGATCAGCATGAAGATCAGTTCGCCGGCGTACATGTTGCCGAACAGACGCATGCCGTGCGAGACCGTCTTGGCGACGAACTCGATCACCTGCATCAGGAAGTTGAACGGCCACAGCACCGGATGGGCGCCGAAGGGCGCGGTGAAGAGTTCGTGCACCCAGCCGCCGGCGCCCTTGATCTTGATGTTGTAGTAGATGCAGATCAGCAGCACGCTGACCGACAGCCCCATCGTCATCGACAGGTCGGCCGTCGGCACCACCCGCAGGTAGGCGTGGTGCGGGTCATGGCCCGCGACCCCGAAGGCCCAGGCCCACAGCTCGGGCAGCAGGTCCAGCGGCAGCAGGTCCATCGCGTTCATCAGGAAGATCCAGACGAACACGGTCAGCGCGAGCGGGGCGACGAACTTGCGGCTGGCCGCGCTGTGGACGATGCCCTTGGCCTGCGCATCGACCATCTCGACCAGGATCTCGACGGCGGCCTGGAAGCGGCCGGGGACGCCCGACGTCGCCTTGCGCGCCGCGCGCCACAGCAGCCAGCAGCCGATCGCGCCGAGCACGATGCCGAAGAACAGCGAATCGAAATTGAAGACCGAGAGGTCGAACGGGCCGTTCGGCTTCTGGTTCTGCAGATGGGTCAGGTGGTGAACGATGTATTCACCGGCGGTCGGGGCGTGGCCTTCTGCTGCCATGGTCGTCTTCTCGAAGCCTCGTCGTCGTTCAACGGCCGCGCCACAGCAGCGCGAGCCAGTTCACCTTCATGCACACCACCATCGTGACCAGCAACACCGGCCAGCTCAGCTGGGGCACCACCTTCGCGGCGATCACGAGCATCGCGATCGCCACCCCGATCTTCAGCATCTCCCAGAACATGAAGCCGGCCGCCGCAGCGACCGGGCTCGACATCCTGCGCGCCATCCCGCGCGCCAGCAGCGCACTCGGGATGACCGTGGCCGCCGCACCGTAGAGCGCCGACCAGAGCGCCGCGACACCCCCCGCCAGCGCCCAGGCCACCAGGGCGCACAGGACACCGGCGACCGCCTGTGCCGCCACCACCCGCCAGGGCGAGAGGGACGGCTGCTGCAGTCGCAGCGCCCGGGCCTCTTCGGGGCTCAGGCGCCTGAAGGGCGCATCGTCGGCTTCGTCCGCCGTGTCGCCATCGCTCCAGCCGACGCGTTCGCCTTGTGAGGAACGCAGGATCTTGGATGGCACAGCTGACTCCGGCAAAGCCTCGGGATTGTACGTGATAACCCGCGGGTTCCTTTATGTCCGGCGCCGCCACTTGCGTGCGACGCGACGGCGAAGCTCGCCCGGCCTCAGTACGCGTGGGTGCCGACGTGGATGGAGTGGACCTGGTCGGCGTCGGGCGTGCGCAGCGCCGCCAGCGAGGCCTGGGCGGCGTGGACCAGCAGGCCGAGATCGGTGCCCAGGCCCACGAAGTCGAAGCCGGCGGCCCGCACCTGCGCCGCCATCTCGGGCGTGCCGGCCAGCGTGCCGATCGGCATGCCGACGGCGTGCGCGCGCTCGGCCGCCTGCGCCATCACGGCCAGCACCGACGGATGGCGCGGGTCGCAACCCAGGCCCATGGCGACCGACAGGTCCGCCGGGCCGACGAACAGCGCGTCGACGCCCTCGACGGCGGCGATCGCCTCCAGCGCGGCCAGGGCCTGCGGCGTCTCCAGCTGCAGGATCAGCGCGACCTGGGCGTTGGCCGCCTGGGTGTCGAGCCGCTGCGTGCCGTAGCGGGTGGCGCGGCTCATGCCGGCGGCGCCGCGCACGCCCTGCGGCGGGTAGCGCATCGCCGCGACGGCGCGCTGCGCCTCGTCGACGCTCTGCACGAAGGGCACGATCACGGTCGTCGCGCCGGCATCGAGCACGCGCTTGCACAGCACCGTGTCGTTCCAGGGCAGGCGCACGATCGGCACCAGCTTGGTCGAGGCCACCGCCTGCAGCAGGGCCACGACACCCGGCAGGTCCAGCGGCGAATGCTCCATGTCGAGCACCGCCCAGTCGAAACCGGCCTGGCCGACCGCCTCGGCCACCATCGGGCTGGCCGACATCAGCCAGGTGCCGAGCGGTACGCGCTGGTGGCTGGCGCGCGGCTGGGCGTCCGGCCCGCGCTGGCGATGCTGCAGCAGTTGCTTGAAGGCGTTCATCGCGGTCTCCTGCGGGCGCTGCCGCGCCGCCGTCCTAGTAGCGCGAGCCGGGCCCGTCGAGCCCGACGCGCAGGTAGTGTGCGCCCGGGATGGGGTTGTAGTAATAGGGCGGGATCTCCTCGAAGCCGAGCGAGGCGTAGAGCTCGCGGGCCGCCTCCATGTCGTCGAGCGTGTCGAGCAGCATCGCGGAATAGCCGGCCGCGCGCGCCATCGCGATCAGGCTCTCGGCCAGCTGGCGACCCAGCCCGAAGCGCCGGAAGGCGCGCCGCACGTACAGGCGCTTCATCTCGCAGGCATTGGGTTCGTCCGCCTCGGGCAGCGGCCGCAGGGCGCCGCAGGCCGCGAGTTCGCCGTCGCAATAGGCCAGCAGCAGGGCGCCCCCCGGCGCCGCGTAGTCGCCCGGCAGGTCGCGCAGCTCGGCCTCGAAGTTCTGGAAGCACAGGTCCACGCCGAGCGCCGCCGCGTACTCGCGGAAGATCTCGCGGGTCGCGTCGAACTGCTCCGGCGTCTCCGGGGTCAGCAGGACGATCTCGGGGTCCTGGCTCAGGGGCGTGCGCATGGGCAGCCAATTTACATCCTGGCCCCGCGAGAGGCCCGAAAGGCTTCCAGTACCATCGCCGCTCCGTTGGCCTCCAAGGCGCCCGGGCACCGCGCCTACGACTCGCTCGCCATCCATGACTCCCGACCGATCGCCCGTCCAACCGACCCGGGCCTGGCATTCGACGCTGCTCGGTGCGGCCGTGCTTCTGGGCCTGGCCCTCGGACCCGCCGACACGCAGTCGCAGACGACCACCGAGCCGACCAGCACGACCGGCAACGGCGTGTTCAACGCCCCGGGCTACCCGGCCGCAGGCTCCAGCGGCAGTCGCAATCGCGACCGTGATCGCGATGCCACGCGCGACGGCGGCGCCACGCCCGTGTTGCGGGGCACGACCCCGCGCGCGGCCGGCGCCTCGGAGCGCCGGCCCGACGACGCGATCGATCCTTCGCAGGCGATCCGCGACAAGCTCCCGCCGGTGCCCAGCGAGTTCCAGCGCTTCGTCGAGGACGCGACCGGCCGCATGCTGCCGGTCTTCGGCTCGCGCTTCTTCGAGGATGCAGCCGACAGCTTCGCGCCGGTCGACAGCGTGCCGGTGCCGAGCGACTACGCGGTCGGCGTCGGCGACGAGCTCGTCATCCGCGCCTGGGGCTCGATCGACGTCGACTACCGCGCGACCGTGGACCGCAACGGCCTGATCAACCTGCCGCGCGTCGGCACCTTCTCGGTGGCGGGCGTCAAGGCCTCCGAGCTCGAGAAGCACCTGCGCGCGCAGATCGGCCGCCTGTACACGAACTTCAACCTCAACGTCACGCTCGGTCAGCTGCGCGGGGTCAAGGTCTTCGTCGTCGGCCCGGCGCACAAGCCCGGCGTCTACACGCTGTCCAGCCAGTCGAGCCTGCTGTCGGCGGTCGTGGCCGCCGGCGGCCCGGGTCCCAACGGCTCGATGCGCCGCATCGGCCTGAAGCGCGACGGCGCGCTGGTGTCCGAGCTCGACGTCTACGACTTCCTGGTGCTGGGCGACAAGTCCAAGGACGTGCAGCTGCTGCCCGGCGACGTGGTGGTGTTCCAGCCGGCCGGCGCGCGCGTCGCGCTGACCGGCGCGATCGACACGGCCGCGATCTTCGAGCTGAAGGGTCGCGAGGAGCCGCTGCGCGAGCTGCTGCGCTATGCCGGAGGCGCGTCGGTGCTGAGCAATCCGCAGCGCGCCCAGCTCGAGCGCATCGACCCGCAGCGCGGCCGCGCCGCGCGCTACGTCGAGGAGCTCGCGCTCGACGCGGCCGGCCTCGGCAAGCCGATGCGCGACGGCGACGTGCTGACGCTGCTGGCCATCTCGCCGCAGGTCGCCAACGCCGTGACGCTCAAGGGCCACGTGGCCCAGCCGCTGCGCTATGCCTACAAGCCCGGCATGCGCATCCGCGACCTGATCCCCGACAAGGAAGCGCTGGTCTCGCCCGACTTCTACCGCCGCAAGAACCAGCTCGTGCAGATCGAGCCGCTGCCGCTGGAGCCCTGGCGTGACCCGCGCCGGCTCGAGCCGCGCGCCGACCGGCGCACGACCGATCCGGCGTACGCCGACGAGACGACCCGGCCGCGCGAGCGCAACGCGGGCAACGGCCTCGACCAGGCCGACCCGGCGCTGGCGCGCACCCGGCCGCGTGCGGCCGCCGGCGCCGCCGCGCGCGAGCCGCTCGATCCGACGGCGCCGCGCCAGGACGCGCGCGAGCTGCGCGATCCGACGCCGCTGCCGACCCGCGAGTCGCTGAAGCCGGCGCCGCTGTTCGACGACATCAACTGGGACTACGCCGTGATCGAGCGGCAGTCGACCCGCGACCTCAGCACGCAGCTGATCCCGTTCCACCTGGGCAAGGCCGTGCTCGACGGCGACGCCGCCAGCAACGTCGAGTTGCAGGCCGGCGACGTCGTCACGATCTACAGCCAGAAGGACATCCGCGTCTCGGTCTCCAAGCAGACCCGGCTGGTCTCGGTCGAGGGCGAGGTCGGATCGCCGGGGGTCTACCAGCTGCAGGGCGGCGAGACACTGAAGCAGTTGCTGCAGCGCGCCGGCGGCGTGACGCCGCAGGCCTATGTCTACGGCCTGGAGTTCTCGCGCGAGGAAACGCGCCGGCGCCAGCTCGAGAACCTGCAGCAGGCCATCGCGCGGCTCGAGTCGCAGGCCGCGACCCAGGCGGCGCGGCAGGCCGCCAACGCCAGCGTCGAGACGACCGCCCAGTCGGCCCAGATCAGCGCCGCCGCGACCCAGGCCCAGCTGCAGCGCCTGCGCAACCTGGAGCCCAACGGCCGCATCGCGCTGGAACTGCCCGACGACAAGGTCGGCTTCGATGCCCTGCCCGACGTGCCGCTCGAGGCCGGCGATCGCATCCTCGTGCCGCCCCGGCCGGGCTTCGTGACGGTGGCCGGCGCCGTCGCCAACAACAACGCCTTCCTGTGGCGACCGGGCCGCACCGTCGGCGAATACCTCAAGCTGGCCGGCGTCGAGGAGAGCGCCGACCCGGGCAACACCTTCGTGCTGCGCGCCGACGGCACCGTCATCGCCGCCGCCGACCGGCGCGGCTTCTTCGGTGTCGGCGGTGGCATCAGCTCGCAGCCGCTGCGCCCGGGCGACGCGGTGTTCGTGCCGACCCAGCTCGACTTCGAGACCTGGGGCCGGGCGCTGGTGCGCGGGCTGAAGGACTGGTCGCAGATCTTCTACCAGTTCGGCCTGGGCGCGGCCGCGATCAACACCTTCAAGGACTGAGCTGCCGATGAGCGCCGTGCACGCGGAGAGTCCGGATCCCGACCCGGTCGACGACGAAGGTCCGCGGGTCGGCCTGCTGGACCTGCTGACCTGGCTGGGCGAGGACAAGCGCCTGATCGGCATCGTCACCGGCATCGCGGCCTTGGCCTCGGTGGTGGTGGCCCTGCTGCTCGGCAACGTCTACACCGCCCGCACGACGCTGCTGCCGCCCGGCCAGCAGCAGCCCAGCGGCGCGGCGGCGGCGCTGGCGGCCCTCGGTGCGCTGGGCGGCGTGGCCGGCGGGCTGACCGCCAAGACCCCCGACGAGCTCTACGTCAACCTGCTGAAGAGCGACTCGGTGCTGCGCGCGCTCGACGAGCGCTTCAAGCTGCGCGAGCGCTACGACGTCGAGACCTTCGAGGTGCTGCGCCGCGAGATGCCCCGGCAGGTGCGCGTCTCGGCGGACAAGAAGTCCGGCGTCATCTCGGTCGAGGTCGACGACGAGGACCCCCAGTTCGCCGCGAGCCTGGCCAACGGCTATGCCGAGGAGCTGCGCAAGGTGATGGGCCGGCTGGCGATCACCGAGGCGCAGCAGCGCCGCGTGTTCTACGAGTCCCAGCTGAAGGCGACCAAGGACAACCTGGTCAAGGCCGACCTGGATCAGCAGCGCGTCCAGGAGAAGTCCGGGATGATCGTGCTGGACAAGCAGGCCGAGGCGATCCTCACCGGCATGGCGCGGCTGCGCGCCGAGATCGCCGAGCGCGAGGTGCAGTTGAAGGTGCTGCGCACCGGCGCGACGGCCGAGAACCCCGACGTGATGCGGCTCGGTTCGGAGCTGCGTGCATTGCGTGCCGAACTGCAGCGCATGGAGTCGTCTCCCGGCAGCGGCAGCGTCATCGACCTGCCGGCCGGCAAGATCCCCGAGGCGGCCGCCGACTTCATCCGCGCGCGTCGCGAAGTGAAGTTCCAGGAGACCTTGCTGGAGAGCATGCTGCGCCAGTACGAGGTGGCCAAGCTCGACGAGGCCAAGGAAGGCCAGACCCTGCAGCAGATCGACATCGCCCAGCCGCCCGACCGCAAGAGCAAGCCGGCGCGCGCCGTCATCGTGCTCGTGACCACCCTGCTGGGCTTCGTCGCGGTGAGCGGCTTCGTGGTGGCGCGCCGCTACGTCGCGCTGGCCAGCGACGCCGACCCGCAGCGCGGCGCGGCCTGGGCCGGCCTGCGCAGCGCCTGGCGCCTCAGGCGCTGAGCGCGGGCGCCTCGGTCAGCCCCAGCACGATCCGCCGGGCGCGGGCGCCCTTCTTCTCGATCTTCAGCACGCGCACGCCGCCGATCTCGGCGGTGCTGGCGACGTGGGTGCCGCCGCAGGGCTGCAGGTCGACGCCCTCGATGCGCAGCAGCCGCACGCGGCCGCTGCCGCGCGGCGGCGCCACCGACATCGTGCGCACCAGCTGCGGGTTGGCGTCCAGTTCCTCGTCGCTGATCCACTGCGTGCCCACCGCGTGCGCGCCGGCCACCAGGCGCGCCAGGCCGGCCTCGATGGCGGCGGCGTCGAAGGGCTCGGCGGTGTCGAAGTCCATGCGGGCCTGCTCCGGCGTGATCGAGCAGCCGTTGACCGGGTACGGCAGCAGCGCGCACAGCACATGGGTCGTGGTGTGCAGCCGCATCAGGCGGTGACGGCGCGGCCAGTCGATGGCGGCCGTCACGCGCGTGCCGGCCTGCAGCATCGCCAGGTCCTGCCCCGCGGCCGGCAGGTGGAGGATGCGGCCGGCCTCGCCCTTGCGCGTGTCGGCGATGACGACGGTCGCACCGGACTCGAGCCTCAGCAGGCCGGCATCACCGGCCTGTCCGCCGCCCAGCGGATAGAAGACGCTGCGGTCGAGCACGATGCCGGCCTCGCCGACCTCGACGACCTCGGCCTCGCAGTCGCTCCGGTAGGCGTCGTCGCGGAACAGGGCTTCGCTCATGCGGCCGGGATGGCGGTCACAGCCGCAGGCTGCCGGCGATGCAGCTGAAGGATTCGCCGCCGATCCAGAGGTCTTCGCCCTGCTGCTGCACGTGTACGCGACCGGCGCGGCCGAGCCGCGCGCCCTGGCTCGCGACATAGCGCGGCGGTGCGAGGCCGGCCCCGATCAGCCACTGCGCCAGGCCGGCGTTCAGGCTGCCGGTCACCGGGTCCTCCGGCACGCCCAGCGTCGGCACGAAGGCGCGGACCTCGAAGGCGCACTCGGCGCCGTCGGCATGGGCCCCGACGACCCCGACCTTGAGCGGCGCCATCGCCGCGAAGTCGGGCTCCAGCGCCAGCACGGCCTCGGCATCGCGCAGCCGCACGCCGACCCAGCCCGGACCGTTGTCGACCCACTGCACGTCGAGCATCGCCGCCGCGTCGATGCGCAGCGCCCGTGCGAGCTGCTCGCGCGTGGCCGCATCGACCGGTCCGCTGCGCCGCAGCGGCGGGGCCGCGAAGGCCAGCCGTGCGCCATCGCGACGGATGCGCACCAGGCCGACGCCGCACTCCTGCACCACCTGTTCGCCGCGCGGCGTGCCGCCGGCCTCGAGCCAGGCGTGACAGCTGCCCAGCGTCGGGTGGCCGGCGAAGGGCAGTTCACCGCCGGGCGTGAAGATGCGCAGCCGGTAGTCGGCGCCAGCCTGCGTCGGCGGCAGCAGGAAGGTGGTCTCGCTGAGGTTGGTCCAGCGCGCGAAGTCCTGCATCTGCGCATCGCTCAGCGCCGCCGCGTCGAACACGACCGCGAGCGCGTTGCCGCGCAGGGGCACGGCCGTGAAGACATCGACCTGCGCGTAGCGGTAGGTCCTCATGCGGCCCTCCGCAGCAGCTCGGCGTCGCGCGGCAACGCGGCCAGCGCCTCGTGCAGCACGCGGCCGAGCGCGGCGACGGCCTGCTCGATCTGCGCCGGCGCCAGCGTGACGAAGCTCAGGCGCAGGCTGCGCGCGTCGGGCTCGCCGGCGAAGAAGGGCGCGCCCGGCACGTAGGCCACGCCGGCGGCCACCGCGCGCGGCAGCAGCGCCATCGCGTCCAGGCCGCGCGGCAGGCGCAGCCAGAAGAACATGCCGCCTTGCGGCGTGCTCCACTCGGTGGCGGCCGGCAGGTGGGCGCGCAGCGCCACGGCCATCGCGTCGCGCTGGGCGGCGTAGCGGGCGCGCACGCGCGGCAGGTGGTGGTCCAGCAGCCCGTCCTTCACCACCTCGTGCACGACGCGCTGGTTGTAGCCCGGCGAGTGAAGGTCGGCCGCCTGCTTGGCCTGCAGCAGCTTCGGGATCAGCGCCGGCGGCGCCACCACGTAGCCGAGCCGCAGGCCCGGCGCCAGCACCTTGGAGAACGAGCCGAGGTAGATCGTGCCCTCGGGCCAGCGCGCTGCCAGCGGCGCCGGCGGCGGCGCGTCGAACCACAGTTCGCCATAGGGGTTGTCCTCGACCAGCGGCAGGCCGGTCGACTGCGCCGCGGCGACCAGCGCGTCGCGCCGCGCCTCGCCCATCACGCGACCCGTCGGGTTCTGGAAGTTGGGCAGCAGGTAGGCGAAGCGCGCGCCACGGGCCTCGGCGACGGCCGCCGTCGTCGGCCCGTCGTCGTCGCAGGCCATGGCCGCGAACTGCGGCTCGAAGGGCGCGAAGGCCTGCAGCGCGCCCAGGTAGGTCGGCGTCTCGACCGCCACCACGCTGTCGGTGTCGATCAGCAGCTTGCCGACCAGGTCCAGCCCCTGCTGCGAGCCGGTCGTGATCAGGACCTGGCCCGCCTCCACGCGCTGGCCCTGGGCGCGCAGCTGCCCGGCGACCCACTCGCGCAGCGGGCCGTAGCCCTCGCTGGCGGCGTACTGCAGGGCCTCCCTGGGCGTGTCGCGCAGCACCTTCTCGGCGGCGGCGCGGACCGCCTCGGCCGGGAAGCTGTCCGGCGACGGCAGGCCGCCGGCCAGCGACAGCACGCCGGGCTGCTCGGTCAGCTTGAGGATCTCGCGGATCACCGACGGGTTCATGCGCGCGGTGCGCGCGGCCAGGGTCCAGGTCATGGGTTCTCTCCTCGAAAACGGCAGGGGCCTGCGGTCACGCGCGCACGCGGACCGGCATGCGCTTGCCGATGAACACGGTGGCGATCACCGCCAGCGCGAAGGCGACGGTCGGCAGGTCGAGCGACTCGCCCAGCAGCGGCACCGCGGCCAGCAGCGACAGGAAGGGCTGCAGCAGTTGCACCTGGCTCACGCGCAAGGTGCCGCCGAGCGCCAGGCCGCGGTACCAGGCGAAGAAGCCCAGCCACATCGAGAACAGCGCGACGTAGCCGAAGCCCAGCCAGGCGCTCGGCCGCACCGCCGCGAAGTCCGTGGTCGACGCGGCCCACAGCGTGGCCGGCAGCGTCAGCGGCAGCGTGCCGACCAGCACCCAGCAGATCACCTGCTCGGGCCGCATCGCAACCGACAGCCGCGCGCCGTAGACATAGCCGACCGAGGCGCTGGCCACCGCGCCCAGCAGCCAGCCGTCGGCCGCCACCAGCGCGCCGCCGCCCTGCCAGGCCGCATAGCCCAGCACCAGGGCGCAGCCGGCCAGCGCGCACAGCCAAAAGCCCCGACCCGGCCGCTGCCGCAGCACCAGCGCGCCGACCACCGCCGTACCGAGCGGCAGCACACCGGTCACGACGGCGGCATGCACCGCCGGCACCTCGCGCAGGGCCAGTGCCAGCAACAGCGGAAAGCCGACGACGACGCCGGCCGCGGTGATCGCGAAGTCGCGCCACTGCATGCGCTGCGGCCGCGGCGCGCGCGTGAACCACAGGTAGAGCGCCGACAGCAGTCCGGCCAGCGCCGCGCGCCCGGCC
>Ga0268299_1003880_pt1 | contig 12752 bp, 10 predicted proteins | sample NOBtaG_FD_193484 | JGI IMG/M metagenome (GOLD analysis project Ga0268299, IMG submission 193484) | Activated sludge microbial communities from bioreactor in Nijmegen, Gelderland, Netherland - NOB reactor | ecosystem: Engineered > Bioreactor > Aerobic > Activated sludge | place: Netherlands...
TTAAAGTCTACGTTTGGCCAGTTCGTTACCGGCGGCTTAGCTTTCAGCACGGATACAGCAGCTTCGGAATTTTTATCTGCTTTTTTTGCAACAGACACCAGTTTCTCACGCTTTGCACGCAGCTTTTCATCAAGCTCTATTGCTGCGCCTGAGCCGTCATATGCTAATACGGGGATTTCTAATCGATAAACGGGATAGCGATCAGCCCAACGAAGTGTGAAGCCGGAATTCAATAGTGATTGGCACGCGTGATGAAAGTTTCCCTCATAACTAACGTAATCCATCATCCACTCGCCAGTTTGGAGCCCGCCGGGTTTGCCAGTTGACGAGGGCATTAAGCCAATAGCGATCATTTTTTTCGCCCATTGAGCGTTATGGTAACCCCGTCGGCCTGGATTACCGAAATGCGCTTGCCATATGTGAACCATCTCATGACATAACGTTTGGCATATTTCTATAAGGGGGTATTTGGCAAAGTATTCAGGATTGACGGCAAGTTCATCGACATATTGACGTGTGTCGTTAACCCAACGTCCAATCGAGGCGTATCCCATTACTTTGCGTTGACGATGAAACGTGAATACCACGGCAGGTAGTTGCCCCTTGAACAAAGCATGATTAAAATAATCGTATGCCTTGAGCAAGGTGTCATAGATTTCCTCCGTCGGCGCTTCCCTCATTCTTCCTTCTGCCCACTATTGGTGCATATTTTGGAGTGTATGATCCAAAAAATGCACCACAAAGATGCATTTTTTGCTTTTCATCATAAGCTGTCTAATTCATGGTCATTTTTTGCCCTCTATAAATCATACAGCAGACCAATGTATGATTTGGTTAGCTTAAACGAATATTTCCAGAGGGCAATTGCCCATACACGTTTCCAAAATATTTAATTCGGGCGAGATTGATCCTTGGCGCGAACAAAGGACGGGAATGTATCGCTGCCGCCAAAAACGGCCAACGGACAGGTTGGGGTTCGGGTGTAAAGATGCGAGGTCGAGTACGTATTTAGACGTGCGGGTCAGAGCTAGTTCGGCTCATCTCGATTCGACTTACTAATTGACCTTCCGACTTTTCCCGCTTGCAGCACGAACGCGGTTCTCGGTTTGAACATAGACCGTGTCAGTGGTCGCCATACTGGAATGGCCCAGATCTTCAGACAAATCTTTAAGCGCTCGACCGCGCTCTACTTCCATGCTGGCGCCTGTGTGCCTGAGCCAGTGTGTGGATGCTTCCTTCAGTTTGCGCGCGTTGTCTTCACCTTCAATTTCGCGCATTTTTGCGTAGGCCCGATCAAAAATGTCTTGCACGATGCGCGTGAGCTGTCGTGACGTCATGCCGCCTTGACCCCGTATTTTTTCCACTATGGGTTCATTCTCGCCGGTGGAGGGTAGAGGACTTAATCCTCGATAGGCACGATAGCGTTTGAGATAGTCAACGAAGCTGTTGGGCACCGTTATATCGCGCAGCTTACGGCCTTTTCCAAACACTTTAAGCCACCAATTGCCCTCAGAATCCTGCCAAAAATGGCTCATTATCGGTGTCCAGCTGTTTCGTTCCGACAATTCCGATATTCTCAAGAATAGGACTTTCAGCGCGCAGATAACGAAAAGACTGCGTTCATAAAGTCGATCCTGATTGGCCAAATCCAAGGCCACACTGATGACGTATTGCCACTGGGCTTCAGTTAATCGTCGAATTTCTTTCACTTGAGCATCGTTTACGAAGTGCCTGCAATCCGACTTAGCAATCTGGGCGGGATTACCGTACAGGTATTCTTCATTCATCAGGTACTTATAGAATGCAATCAACGCCGTGAAGGTTGCCGTGAGGGTTTGCTGCGAAGGCTTGTATTTCTTTTTGACTGGAACTTTGTCGGAATCGCTGTGCTTTGGAAGCTTGAGCTTAAAGGGCGCCCAGGAAGCGTTCTGGACGTAACGCCCATCCTGGAAGACGAACTTTTCATGGTTGGCCAGACATATCCAGGACACCGGGGGCTGCCAGCAGAAATCCGCGTACTCCAATATGTCGGCCTTACGGAGTTGGTCCATAGGTTTGGCTTTGACTAAATACACCCATAGAAGGAATCGCTCGGTTTCATTACGAAATCGCGTGAACGTGTGCTCTGACTTATTACGTCCTATGTAACTCAGGAACTCTTTGCCCCAAGTCCAATGGGCCATCCACCAGTTGTCCCCAGAATCAAGGAACTGCTTAAGTTCATGAAATTCTCCAAAACTGAACTGGTTGAACTCGTTGAAGGTTGGGTATAGAGCGACGGGCTTAGGGATAGACATGAACGGACACTGAGATACTGGACTTTTGGGGTTGGCACTATTCTAGCGCCCCCGGCACGCTATGTCGAATACTAAACAGTATATGATATTTTATGTGTTGTGAGGGTTTCGTCCCAGCCCCCCATCAGCAAACGCTATTTGCAGCAGCGCCTCGACGGATTCAGCCATCCTCTTGATGGGGTTTGGGGAAGAAGGTGCACTTAAGCTTTTTGTCGCCCTCTCGGCCATTATTTGATCAAGTCCTTACTTAACAGCAAGTTTCTCAAGCAATCCATTCTTCACTTCCAGTTCCGTCTGCAATTTTGCCACGCTCAGCTCTAGCCCCCTGGCTTTCTCGATTTCCGACTCAAGTGTTTGCGACAATGCTGACAGGCGCGATTCTAGCGCAGTTTTTTCCTGTGTAACGGCGATCAGCTTCGTGCTCATTTCACTGGCGAGTTCGGCCTTCTTCGTCGCTTCGGCAATGTGCTTTTCCAGTTGTTTTGCCTGTTTCCGCTGTTCACCGACTTTGCCAACCAGGCTGGCGTTATCCCGGTTAAGCTGGGTAATGTCGCTCTGTTTTACGATCAGGGTTTGATTGAGCGTGCGCAACTCGGCCTGCAGTTGTTGCACCTGGGCATCGTGGCGCAGCTGTTCCTGTTCGCGCTGTTCTTTGGCAGCGTTGCGGAAATGGTCCAAAGCCTCCCGTGCATGTCGATGCTTTTCTTCGAGTGACGCCAGATGTTTCTGGTTCTCATCGAGTTGCTGTTCCAGTCCTTTGGCCAGCTGTTCGGCGCGCTCGGCGCGGATTTCTGCTTGGTGAAGCTTGGCTTGCGTATCCGCATGCGCCGTGCACTCTCCTTCCAGGCTCGCTTCCAGCGCGGCATGGATTCTGCCCAGCTCCTGGAGTTTGGTCTGTGTGGCGCTCAGCTGGGACACCATATGGGATTTTTCAACCTGCCAGCGGCAATTGGCTTCCTCGGCCCGTTGCAGCGCATCGTCGCGCAAGCGGGCGGCCATGCGCCCAATCATTTCCTTCAGTGCGTTGGACAGCAGAGTTTCATCGCCCAACTGGGTGGCGCCCTCTTCCTCCAGCTCCTTCAGATAACGGTGAATTGTGGTCTTCGAGCCGGTATTGCCCAGTTCGACGCGGACGGCGTCCACCGAAGGGTTGATTCCCCTTGCCAGCAGGGCGTCCCGCGCTTGTTGCACGTGGAATTTATTCAGGCCGGCCCGCGCCATGTCTGCCTCCTATTATTTGATAATGTATTACATACCATGTAAATACATACTATATTTTCAACACTACGTGCTGTAAAGCATTCTCTTATACGGATTGGGTAATGAAGGTTTATCCTATCTGTACCCGGAGTTTTGCGGTAACCTGAGGCGTCGTCGTTACGAAATCCCGGTTTTCCTGTCAGTTCCGGCATAAAATGTCCGATTCTTTCCGGCATAAAATGTCCGATTTCAGTAACGTTCTGAAATTTAAGGCATTATTTGTGGATGTCGGTGGCGCCCCCTTGTGACCATGCCTTTGACTTCGCGAAATATGCCTCGCGCTATTGGGCGGCGCTCGCCTATCGCTTCAACCGACGCTTCCAGCTCAAGGGGCTGTCCATGCAGATCCTCGCCTCCGCGATCACCTCCAAGCCCCGAGCAGAGGCCTGGCTGCGCTCGGCTGATGAATCTTGCTAATCGGGATGTAGATTGACCGACAGCGCCGATGGACGGTTTGGCAAGAACTGGTTTATGGGGTCCGGGAAGCAACGCAACCATTATTTGAAGCTCAGCATACCTGCTCCGTTGCTCCTCAATCCCCAAGCATTAAGCGGATGATCTGTAAACGCGATGCAATCTGAACAATATTTGAACGGGTTGTCCTGGTGTTGTAAGATGTTGTTATGCGCTATGCATAAAAAAGAAAAGCTAATAATGCAAGCCCCGGCACTATGGGGCGAGGTGAGAGTTCAATGATTCGATCACCTGTTGCAGTAGTGGCATAGTATTGTGCGTATCAATGGTGCGCCACTTACGTTGTCGCCCAGCGAGCCGAAGCACGCAGGGTCTTCTTTGCCTTCGATATCTCCAACTCCCCGACCGCGCGATGACACTTTTACAACTGAAATCAAAAATCACTCATCGATCTCAAATCCGCCTGATGCTCTCTATAAACCGTTGCGGGAACAAATTACTAAATCGGAACAAATTCATTCGCCGCAGAGCGCGGTGACGCATGCGTCTGGCGAACGCTCAATACCTCCAGCACCGAATGACGTTACCAAGGTAAAAGTGGAAATCCCAGCGGACCAAACGCTTTCTGTGCAACTCAAACGACGGGATTTTGAGATGCGGATTTATGAGCTGGAACGAACGGTAAAAGGGGTGCAACATACTGGCCATGTCATCTTTGAGCCAATCACCAGTGAAACAGGCAAAAGCCACGCTGTCGATCGTGAGTTCAGTTACGAAAAAAACAAGGACACTACCAATTTTCAGGCACTGATCAAGGCGCTTCAGGAAAAAGAGCAGAAGACTTCCAATTCCCCACTATCGCCTGAACGTAGGGGCGAGTCGGAAAATACATTGGATCTAGAAAAACAACGCGCAATTGAAAGTGGTACCGAGAAAAATACGCGAGGGATTGCTCGTAAAAAAGCCGATCCTGATACTTTATTTGCTGTGAGCTCAACCCAGGAAAACTCTGAGCAGGGAAGCCACGAAACCACCGCTAAATCCATCAAAGAAACACCTGTCATCGACACTGCCTTTGAACGGCTTGAGAAACTACTGCTTGCCGCTAAGCCTCTAATTCAGCAGGCCAATTTATTAGGCTTTGTCAGCCCAGAGAACCCCAATGGTGGTGGCATTATCGATATTCTGATCTGATCCTTGTCAGTTTCCCGGAGGAAGCGTGAGCGAGGCCATCTGCCGCAATAGAAAAGTGTGACAAACCAGATTTTGATTTTCGTCAACAAAGGCTATCACAACGAGTATATTGTTGTTGAACCGCCACCTATCTAACGGATTTGACCATGAAACGCCAAGCGCTCTCACTCATTGCCGCCCTATTACTCTTTACACCACTTTCTCATGCCGCTGACCCACAACCAACGCCGCCTGATGAGAAGGCCTTCCAGGCGTACATGAGCAAAATGCAGGCGCACATGAAGACCATGCAGGAGCAAATGCAGAAAATGCAACAGGCGACCGCCCCTCAGGAGCGTCAACGCTTGATGCAAGAACATTGGGCTTCAATGCAGGAAGGCATGAAAATGATGCATGGCTCGGACAATATGTCGGGCTGCATGATGATGAGCGGTGGCCCTATGATGGGCGGCAACATGAAGGGAGGCAGTTGTTGTGGCGACGGCAACATGATGAGTGGCCACATGAAAGGTGGACATATGATGGATGGGCACATGAAAGATGGTCATATGATGGGCAGTTGGTGGGATGCCAAAGACCTGCCCAAGGAGGATATGAACCAGCGTATGCAGATGATGGGTGCCTGTATGGGGATGCAGCAACAAATGATGGATCAGATGATGATGCATCAGAATCCCAGTGCAGCGAGCGACAGCAAGAAACCGTAAGCCAGTTGCATGGCGAAAGCGGATAGGCTAACGATGATGAACGCTGTTCTGTTTGCCTATCCAATGATCTCGCCATGGATCGACTTCCGGTGAAAACGAGGCGTGTATTATCAGGCTGGTTGTTTTCCTATTGTTCATAAGATTCGCGCTTGAAATAAATGAGCCGAACGATCGCGTTTTCGCTGGGTTCTTTCGGAAGATCAATACGAAAGTAACGACCACGGTGTCTGTCATGGTGGTAGGTATTTTTTCTAATATAGCCTGAAATGCTGTTGTAATACGTTCTTCCTGCTGCGGAAATCGAAAGCGCAATATAACCCCCGGTATTGGCAGGCCCCGATTTTCGTTTGACGCGCCCCGCAATATAAAGTTGGTCGTTTTCGTCCTTGTCGAGAAACACGTTCTTTATTTCGACATCCGGTAATGTGTGAATTTCAAGCGGCCATCGCTCTTCCAGCTGTTCCTGTGCAACAAGGGGAAGCGATAGCAGCCATACACTCATCACAACGAGCATTCGCAGGATGATAGTCAGCATAGTGAACCCTCCCCATAAACAACCCGGCGATAACGCCCCGGCAATCCCCATGGTGTAAATGCCGGGGTACGATGTCGGCCCGTTATTCAGTATCTGTCAATTTGCGGTGAGAAAAACTCGAAAACAGCGATGGCAACACAAACAACGTCAACAACGTCGACGACACCAAGCCACCCACCACGACCGTTGCCAGTGGCCGCTGTACTTCGGAACCAACGCCCGTTGCCAGCAGCATGGGAATCAACCCCAGCGCCGCAATGGAGGCCGTCATCATCACCGGCCTCAGGCGAGAACAGGCCCCTTCAAACACTGCCTGTTGCAGCGAAGCGCCACCCTCAAACCGTTGGTTGATGGCATTCACCATCACCACGCCGTTCAACACCGCCACGCCAAACAGCGCAATAAATCCGATGGAACCTGGCACCGACAGATATTGGCCCGAGAAATAAAGCGCCGCGATTCCACCAATCAACGCCATCGGCACGTTGAGCATGATCAACAACGCCTGCCCGACCGAATTGAAGGCGAAATACAGCAGCAGGAAAATCAATCCCAACGAGAGCGGCACCACCACCATCAAGCGGGCCTGCGCGCGTTCCTGGTTCTCGAATTGCCCGCCGAAGACGACACTGTAACCCGGTGGCAAATCCACTTCCTTGTCGATGCGTTCGCGCAACTCGGCAACCAGGCCACCCATATCACGCCCTTCGACGTTGGCTTCGATCACCACGCGGCGTTGTACATCATCGCGTCGTACCTGTGGCGGGCCGGATTCGATAGAGACATGGGCCACATCGCCCAATCTGATCCAGGCCCCGCTGGGCGATTGCAGAATGAGCGCCTTGATGGCTTCCATGTCGTCACGAAAATCCTTGGCCAACCGAACATAAATGTCATAGCGTTCGTTGCCTTGAATCACCTGGCCCGCTGCCGTGCCACCAATGGCAGCGGACACCAGATCCATCACATCGGCGACGGAAATGCCATACCGCGCCAATTGGCCTCGATCGGGTTGAATGACCAGTTGCGATTCCCCGGCAATTTGCTCTAGGGCAACACCGCGCGTTCCTTTCACCTTCTTGGTCAGCGTTTCAATGTCGCGCCCTTTGGTCGCCAATACATTCAAGTCAGGGCCGAATAATTTAATGGCCAACTGCGCTTTCACACCCGAGAGCAATTCATCTACCCGCGTGGCAATGGGTTGCGAAAACGAGAACAACAAACCGGGGTGAATCGACATGCGTTTTTGCATCAAGCGTTGCAACTCACGCCGGTCATGGGCCGACGACCATTCAGAGACCGGCTTCAGGCCCACATAGATTTCCACGTTGGACACCGGTTCGGGATCGCCGCCCAGCTCCGGTCGCCCGACACGGCTGGCCGTATAAAGCACCTCGGGGAACGACATCAGCACGTGCTCTAATTTTTTGGCCACCTCGACTGATGTATCCAGGCTGGATGACGGGGCAAGCGTGGCTCGGATATTAAGCGTGCCTTCTTCCAGTTCCGGTACAAATTCCGTACCTAAACGGGGCACCAGCAATAACGCGCCTACCAGCAGTGCCAGTGCAGTTCCCACCACGCCGAAGCGCCACTGAAGGGCTCCGTTAAGCAGGCGGCGGTAGCCGGCATCCAATGCGCGAGTAAGAATATTGTCCTTGTGTTTAACGCCATGCTTGAAAAAATAGGTGGTCAGCGCTGGTACCATGACCAACGCCACCAGCAAGGATGCCAACATAGCCAAAACGATGGAGATAGCCATCGGCTGAAACAGTTTGCCTTCAACCCCTTCCAGGCTGAAAAGCGGCGCGAATACAATCACGATGATCATGACCGCAAAAAACACCGGTCGCCCGACTTCTTTGGCCGCCTCCAGAATTCTCAGGGAGATTCCATGGCTGTCGTGTTCAGCATCGCGATGATCAACGAACGTCGGTTCCCTTTCATTGTCGTCATTATGTTCGTGCTCACGATCCGGATGGCTCAAATGGCTGAAGATATGCTCCATCATCACTACTGAACCATCGACCATCATGCCGATAGCGATGGCCAGCCCCCCCAGCGACATCAAATTCGCCGAAATGCCCCATTGCGCCATCAGCAATAACGCCAAACCTATGGACACAGGCACCGACAGCAATACCAAAAAGGCTGCCCGCAAATTCATCAGAAAGAGCAGTAACACCACCACAATCAGTACAAACGCTTCCAGCAGGGCCTTCACCACCGTATTGACCGCTTTATCCACCAAGTCGCCTTGATCATAAAAGGGCTCGATTTTGACCCCCTCGGGAAGGGCGGCTTGAATTGCAGGTAAACGCGCCTTTACGCCTTCGATGGTGGCCTTGGTATTCGCGCCCATGCGTTTTAGCACGATGCCAGCCACGACCTCGCCAAGCGGTTCCGCTTGTCCGCTGTCATTGCGGCGTGTCATGGTCAGCGCGCCTTGCCGGATTTCAGGGCCAAACGATACCTGCGCTACATCGCTGACCTTTACCGGTACGCCGCGTATATCTTTCAACGGGACGTTACCGATATCGTCGATGCCAGCGCGATTGCTACGCACCCAACCGACGCCGCGTATCACCAGTTGCTCGGCGCCACGATCCAGATACCAGCCTCCCGCATTGCGGTTATTGGCTTCAATGGCGGCGACCACATCATCGATTTTCATTTGATACGCCAACAATCGCGCCGGATCGACGTTAACTTGGTATTGCTTGACTTCACCGCCGAATGACAACACTTCGGTGACCCCTGGTACCGGCGTCAGCAATAGTTTTACCACCCAGTCGTTCAAGCTCCGCAGGGCTATCGCATCGTATTGCGAACCTTTTTCGCTGCGCAGAATATACTGATATACCTGTCCCAGCCCTGAGGTGTTCGGCCCCATTTCGGGAGTGCCGATCCCTTCAGGAATGTCCTCCTTGGCGGCTTGCAGGCGTTCAAATACCAGTTGACGGGCAAAATAAATATCCGTGCCTTCCTTGAAGACCACAGAAATCACCGACAACCCAGTTTTCGAAATGGAGCGCACGGCTTCCACGTCGGGCAGCGCATACATCACCGCCTCGATGGGAAAGGTAATCAGTTGCTCGACTTCTTCCGCCGCTAATCCCTGTGCCTCGGTATTGATTTGCACCTGTACATTGGTGACATCCGGAAACGCGTCCAGGTTTAATTTCGGCAGCATCATGAGGGTGCCAACAACAAGACCCACCAGCGACAACACCACCAACAGGCGATTTCTCACGCCAAAATCAATGATTGCATTCAACATTGCGTGGCTCCCTTAGTGGTTGTGCACTTCAAAACCGCTTTTGGCGATTTCAGACTGCACAAAAAAGGCGCCTTCGCTAACGACGCGACTGCCTGGCTCAATGCCGCTTATGACAATTTTTTTGCCGAAGGTGTTGACGATGTCGACTTCTTTCGGCTCAAAACGCCCCGGTGCTGCCTCGACAAATACCTGCCAATCGCCATCGGCGGCCCTTAACACAGCAGCTTCTGGTAGGGCGAGCACCGGTGTTTCCGTTTGAAAATGAAACAATACATCGGCAAATACGCCTGGATGCAGCCGATGATCATCGTTATTCGTGGAAAGACGAATGACGCGGGTGCGAGTGCGCGGATCAATTTTGTGCGCGGCCTGAATGACCTTGGCATCAAATACCTCGCCATGGACTTTTACCGTGGCGGGCGTGTTGATGGGAATGTTTTGCGCCAACCCTGGAGGCAAACGTGCTTCCACCCAGAGTTCGTGCTCATCCACCACATCGATGATGGTTTGGCCCGCGTCGACGCGTTGGCCTTGGTGAAAGTCATCTTTCAACACGACGCCATCACGTTCCGCGCGTAGCACATATTCACCCAGCTTAGGCTTGGCGTTACGTGTCAGGTCTGCAATATCATTGGCCGAAAGCCCATAAGCCTCCAGTTTTCCTGCAAGTGCCGCCATATCCCCTTGTGCGGTGACGTAACGTTTGTCGCCCACCGCTTGGCGTCCCATGGCTTCCACGCGCTGCCATTCCGATACTGCGATTTTATAGGCCGCCTGTGCTTCCACCAGCTCTTCGCTGAACAGGGTGACCAAGGGCTGTCCCGCCTTGGCGGTTTCACCGAGCGTAATGTGGCGTTGCAACACAATGGAGGGGATACGGGCGGATACCTTGTAACTCGCGTAGCCATTGCTCAACACCTCACCGGGCGCATACACCTCATAGTCGACAATGTGGGGTTGCAATTCGACGACCTTAATCTCCGCCGCGCTCATTTGCTCCGCCGATAATTCGGCGTCGCTCGATGCTTCTTCCTTATGGCCGCCGTGACCGTGTCCTTCCTCCTCGTCGCCAGCCTCTTCGTCGTGGCCATGTTCATCGGCCGCGCTTTCCTCGTGCGCCTCGTGGCCATGCTCGTCGGATTCCGCATAACCTGTTGCTATGCCGGTCGCCAAAAAAGCCAGGACACAGGCAAGCACATGCTTGTTGATTGAATTCATAGTCGATCCTTAAAAATGCTTTATTGGGGGTGAACGCTAGCGAGCAGCTGCCCGGATTGCGTCAGCCAGTCAATCACGGCGTTATGCCACTCCGTTTCCAGCTGGATACCGGTTTGCATGCTCTCGGCACGCCCCTTGAGTGCCAGCAGATAATCGGGGGTGCTCAAATCGCCTGCCCGCCACTGTTTTTCGAGCGCGATTGCGCTATTCCGCAGACGCGGCTCGATCAGCTGGCGCCAGCGTTGATAACGGGTTTCATAAGCGTCCAGCGTGGCTTGGCTGGCCTCCAGCTGCGCCCTTTGATTTTGTCGTACGGCCTGGTAACTGGCTTCCGCCGCCAAAGCCTCTCGACGGGCCGCTTGTGCCTCAGCGGTGTAGCTGTTGCGAATATACAAAGGGATAGACAAGCTCAGTCCCACAGTGTTGTCATCGCCAGCTTTACCACCACTCAGACCAATGGTGGGGTCTGCTCTGGTTTCGTTTTTGACGACTTCGGCCTGTGCCTGCACGGCTTGCCATTCGGCATAGGCCGTTTTCACCGAGGGATGCTGGTCGACGAGCAACGACGTGTTCTGATTGCGTATCTGGCGCCAGAACTCTTCTGGGATGGCGTCTTGCGACCCCTGTGCGTCGGGCAGCAAATTGCGTAACGCGCCTTTGGCCTGCGCCAGTTCGGCGTCGGCCTCTGCGCTTTCCTGAAGCCGCTGTGATAGCGCCAGATAGGTGAGTTCCGCATCGATCTGACCGAGATCACCGCTCTTTTGCTGTGCTTCGACCAGAGTTAAAAACGCATCCATTTGCGCTTCCTGGTCACGCGCCTGACGTTGGCGCGCTTCCGCAGCTTTGAGGTTCGAGAGCGAGAGCAGGGCTTCTGCCAGCTTTTCCTGGACCACCGTCTGATACCCAAGGTGCGCAGCACTATAGGAAAGACTTGCCTGTTGCTTGCGCCCCTTTTGTTTATCCCACCAGTCGATGCTCTGGCTTACCCCCAGCGTTATATTGCGGTCGTCGCCTTCGCGTTCGACTTCTGTAGCCAACTCCGGGTTATAGAGTGGTTTTCCAAGCGCTTTGGTCCCAAAACTGGCGGATTGCAATTTTTCCGATGCCGCCACCACCTCGGGATGCTTGAGAATTTGCTGATAAAGCCACTGGTTCCACGCAGAGGCACTTGCCGCTGGGTTGTCCGCAACAGCGGTACCGCCGGAAAAGCAAAACAAGTACACCAAGACCAGCTTGGTAAATTGACGCGACATAAATAAAAACTCCTGACCTTAAACCTGCGACGCCGTAGGCAGCGTCGCAGGTGCTCCATGGCATTACTGAGCGATGTTGGCGACGTGATGGGGAGCTGAATTCGTGACCGGGTCCGCGTGAAATGCGACCTTCACCACCGAGCCTGGCGGCAACGTGCCCGGCAGTGTGGCGGAGAAGCGAACGCCGCCTTTACGGGAGGTTTTGGGGGAAAGAAGGGATGGCACATAGCGGGTCGTGGTTTCGACCAGTTTTTTGCCATCGGGACTGAAGGCGGCCACATCGACATGGCCGGTGGGGCGCGGCATCACCAAGGGGGCGTTCAAGCGCCCCGAGATGACTAATGCGTTGTTGTTTTCAGAGGCAGTCACCCGATGAAATTGCCATCTCTGATTCGGTGTATCCACAATTTCTACGTTAACCGGTGCCGCCCAAGCAGATGTTGCAAGCAGTGATAATGACGCAACCAAGCCTATGAATTTCATGTTCATACCTGTTTAAACCAAACGAATTGATATTTTTTTATGTAAAAGCGAGACAATCAGACGTGGGTTTAAACAATAGGGGGGCGTAATTCGGGGGAGCGTGCGCGAGGC
>Ga0268299_1003881_pt1 | contig 12751 bp, 12 predicted proteins | sample NOBtaG_FD_193484 | JGI IMG/M metagenome (GOLD analysis project Ga0268299, IMG submission 193484) | Activated sludge microbial communities from bioreactor in Nijmegen, Gelderland, Netherland - NOB reactor | ecosystem: Engineered > Bioreactor > Aerobic > Activated sludge | place: Netherlands...
AAAGCGGATTCCAGCCGCGATGAGCAGCGCCACCGCCGGAAAAGCAACGACAAACCGCGCTGTCCATGTGCTTTGAACGATCAGGCTGTTGCCGAAAATCGTCCCGACGATCCAGATCAGCAGCAGCACGCCGATCATGCGCAGCCGCCACAGGGCGACAAAAATTCCGAGCATAAAAAACGGTACGAGATAGCTCAGAATCATGGGCGTTTCGCCACCATAAAAAAACCGGCTGTCATCAGGTCTATGGACAAAATGCAGCAGCGGCGGTTTGATACTTTTTTCCCAGAATTCGAGGATATTTCCCACGCGCTCCGGCGAAAAATAAACGCGCGCAATCGTCATCTGATCGAGGCGGGGCATGACGGGCGTGTCTTTGCCGATCAGCAAATAATAAATCGGCAGCGCCACCATCAGCGCTGTAAACCCGAAAATCAGCAGGCCGCGCCGTTGAGGTCGCCAAACTACGACAACAAGCGCGACAAAAATGACAAACAACGCCGGATAGAGCAGCTTGCCACCTTCATAAAAATATTGCGTCAGCCCCAGCATCACCCCGCCGACAGCGTAGTCGATTCGCTTGCCGCGCTTCAGGCCGCGCACGAAAAAAGTCAGCGCCAGCAGGCCAAACAGCGGATCGGCAATATTGTTTAATCCCAAGCGGCTGAGATGAATTTGCGGTGGGAAAAGGGCTAAAAACAGCGCCGCCAAAAGTGCCGTTTTGCGGTCAAATAATTCGCGCGCCAGCAGATAAACCGCCGGAATCGTCAACGTGCCGAAAATCACGCTCGGTACGCGCATACCAGCCAAATCCGCGCCGAAGATGCTGACCGCGAGGGATTGCAGATAGGCATAGACCGACGTAAAAGCCGCGATGCCCGGATTCGACGGCAGCAAAAGGGTGTTTGGGTTATTCCAGAGCTTAATCACCACGTCAGCAAAGTGAAATTCGTCGATCCAGATGTGAACGGCGCTGTCAAGCATCCAGCTATTGACCGCCAGCGCCAGCAGCGTAATCGCAATCAGCGCCCAATCGATTTTGACACGTTGAAAAAATCGAAACCCGCCAAAACCCACGATCAACGCCGCGCACCCCAGAACGAGCAGAGCAAACTGGATGTGATATGAAACGTTCATCAGAAAGGGGATATTCAACAGTCTGCCGTTGATTTCGGCTAAAACCAGCAGCGCGCCCAGGCCGAGAATCACCAATGGCAAAAAAATTGGCGGCTGTTCCGGCGAAATTGTCTCAATATCGCTTTTGCTCATCACCGAGGGCAAAGCGCCGCGCCAAAACCAGAACGCGATGCCGAGAATCAATCCGCCCACCAGCCACAGCATCAGCCCCAGGTTGATCAATTCGCTATCAACAAAGGGGCGCAGCAGGTACGCGGCGGCGATCATCACTATCAGAGACAACCAGCCGAGGGATCGTGCGATTTTCATTTGGGAAGGGAGCTACAAAAATGTACTAGAAAAATCATATTTCTTAGCGCATATCCAGCGTGTACATGCCAAATTCCGCGATTTTTTCGAATCCAAGCCGCTCGTAAAGGCTGATAGCCGTCGAGTTATCCGCTTTTACATTCAATCCGATTTGCCTGGTTCCTTCAGCATACAACACCTGGCACAATTTCGCGCAGCTTTTCACCGCCAGGCCTCGACCTCGATAATCGGGATGGGTGGACACATTACCCAGAGCGGCGACGTGATAAGCCGGCGAGTAAACGTGAACGCCTGCCGCACTGATAACCCTCTGATCCTGGCGAAAGCCGAAATAGCGTCCGGTTTGCAGCATTCGCGCATTAAAGACGTTGGTGGGGTAAGCACCTTCATAAAATAATTCCAGTGCTTCGAGATCATTTTCAGAAAATTGGATGACCTCTGCTGTATCGACAGCGGCGATTTTTGAAAAATCAACCAGCGCCATTTTCCAGAAGATGCCGTGCGGCTCAACCTGATAATGTTCGGTAAATATATCGACGTTAACGGGGTCAAGTTGGGCGAAGATGCGGCACGGCAGCAGGGGTAAAAGCGCGGTTAGAAATTTTTGCATTTCTTCCTGCGGTGGGTCGGCAAAAGCCAGCAGAACCGGAGTCTCCAACGGGGTGTAAATCAGAGCTAACTGCTGGATTTCACCTTGTTCTCGCCAGCCATACCAGACCGTGTAGGGCCAGAAAAAATAGTCGAGGTCGCCAAGCTCAAAAATGTGCAGAAATGGGTTTTTACGCGCGAACGCCTCAATCTCAGCTTTGTTATGAACAGAAACAATCTCTGGCACGGGTGAGTTACCTTCTGGCTGCGGTTGATTACGGATTAGGCAGCGGTGTCACACACGAGGGCGGGCCTTCCGGCGGGTACAGCCATGTTTGCGGCAGTTCGCTGTCGATTGCCATCGCGCGATATTCATTATAAGTCGCCACCAGACCCTCGCAGTCCCCCAGGATTTCCGCGGCCTGACCCTGCAAATACCAGCACTCAAATCGCCGTTCTTCGGTGGGGACATCCTGCATCACTTGCAGTGACGAACAGCGGTTGAGATATTGCTGCGCGGGTTCAAAATTACCTTGAAGGAAATATTCGCGCCCCAGTCGATACCAGCCCTCCGACCAGTTCGGCGCAAGTATGGTGACTTCATGGCAGTAATTAATGGCGGCATCTCGCTCGCGCATCATGCTGGAAAGCTCGCACAGCCGCAGCCGCGCTTTGACGTTGCCGGGGTCATAGGCAATAATCTGAAAATAGGCGACGGTTGCCGCGTCCGCATCGCCAATTTGCAATGCGTAGAGTGCCCGCTCAAAATACAGGGTCGTCAGGTGTGTATTCAGGCTGATGGCGCGTTCAACCATTTTGATCGCCATCTCATAATCGCCCAGGTCACTGTAGCTGATCGCCAATGCCCGACGCGCATCCATTTGCCAGATCGAGCCTTCGACGGCGCGCAGATTTTCCCGTAAGGAGACTTCATAACTCCCCGCGCCACCGTAGGCCAGCGCAAGGGCGATCCGTGCGATAGTGTTATCCGGGTTGGCTTCCAGAACCTGCTGTGCGGCGGCGGCAGAAGCGCCCGGTTGACCTGCGGCTTGCAGCGCAAAAGCATGAATCGCCAGAATATCCATATTTCGGGGCGAACGACTCGCGGCCTCCGACGAAATTTGCAGCGCCGATTGGCGATCTATCGCCCGGTCATAATCGCTGTAGCTGCGATAGATGAGTGAGCGCACCAGCAGAGTCAGCGCATCCACGTTATTCGGCTCGACAGTCAGAACTTGCTGCGCGAGGTTGATCGCGTTGTTCAGGTCGCCGCGATCAAAAGCATCCAGCGCGCCTCGTGCGCTTACGCCAATTGGTTGGCTGGAAGCAGACGGGTTAAAGCGCTGACCAAACCAGTTCCACGACAGCGTGATGATGCCTGTAAGCAGACCCAGCAGCACCGTCAATGACAGGCAGCCTGAACGACGGCGGCGTTTCCGAAAAGTGAGCCGTGAGGATTGACGTTGGATGCGCATGGCTTCGCCAGATTTTGTTGTTGTGAGGACAATGCACCTATTATAGCTTCAAGCTGTTGAACCAACACAAATTCGTTGATTTGTTTTGGTAAATAGGTCACAAATTTGGCAGTTTTATCTATTTGGGATTCGGTGACAGATTGGTTATGCTTAACCACATTTCGCCATATTTTATGAAATGTAGTTGCTTATGACGATGACGAACTCTCAGCGCGCCAATTTTGCGCAATATGAACTGAAGGTCGGCTACGATGAAATGTTCGAGGCCAACCTGACTCCCCGAAGTCATTACAATGCACTCTACAAACGCTTGCTCGAACTGCCAGCCGAAGAATTTCAGCGGCGGCAGGCGGCAGCAGACACCTCATTTTTGAATCAAGGTATTACGTTCAACGTCTATGGGGCGGAACAAGGCACGGAGCGCATATTCCCCTACGATTTGCTGCCGCGCGTCATCACCAACAAAGAGTGGGATACCGTTGAGCGCGGCCTTATTCAGCGCATCACGGCGCTCAATATGTTCCTGGCGGACATCTATCACGGCGGACGCATCATGGCAGATGGCATCGTCCCGCGCGAATTGATCTATTCCTGTCGTCACTTCCGGCGTGAAATGCGCGGCGTTCATGTCCCGCGTGATATTTACGTCAGTGTCGTGGGAACTGACCTGGTACGCCTCCCCAGCGGTGAGTTCGCCGTGCTGGAAGATAACCTGCGCGTTCCGAGCGGCGTTTCCTACATGCTGGCGAACCGACAGGTGATGAAGCGCATTTTTCCGCGTCTTTTCAGCGATTACGGCGTGCGCCCCATTGACCACTACGGGCAGGTGCTTTTATCCAGCCTCCGCACACTGGCCTCTAACCACAGCGCCGACCCCACGATTGTCCTGCTATCCCCTGGGGTTTTTAACTCGGCATATTTTGAGCATACTTTCCTCGCGCGCCAGATGGGGATCAAGCTGGTGGAAGGGCGCGACCTGCTCGTACATGATAATGTAGTGTACATGCGGACGACTGCCGGGTTGCAGCGCGTTGATGTCATTTACCGTCGCATTGACGATGATTTTATCGATCCGATGGCTTTCCGGCCTGATTCTGCCCTCGGCGTTGCAGGATTATTTAATGCCTACCGCGCGGGCAACGTCGCGCTTGCCAACGCAATCGGAACGGGTGTCGCCGATGACAAGGCCATTTACGCCTATGTTCCCGACATTATTCGTTATTACATGAGCGAAGAACCCATTCTTTCCAATGTTGAGACCTATCTTCTGGAAAATGAAAAACAGCGCGACTACGTGCTGCAAAATCTCGATAAACTGGTCGTCAAAGCAGTTGGCGAATCGGGCGGCTACAGCATGTTAATCGGCCCGCACAGCACTGCCCAGGAGCGAGAAGAATTTCGCCAACGCATCCTCGAACATCCCCGCAATTACATCGCCCAGCCAACCTTAGACCTATCCTGCGCGCCGTGTTACATTGATGGGCAGGTTGAGCCGCGTCATGTCGATCTGCGCCCCTATATTCTCTACGGGACGCGCGTGACGATTGTCCCCGGCGGGCTGACTCGTGTCGCGCTCCGGCGTGGGTCTTTAGTGGTCAATTCGTCGCAAGGCGGCGGAAGCAAAGATACGTGGGTGTTGTATGACTGAGGCAATGTTATCGCGCGTCGCCGACAATCTGTACTGGATGAGCCGCTATCTGGAACGGGCGGAGCATACGGCGCGTTTGCTGGCTGTGAACCTGAACACGATGCTCGACTATTCTCCCACGCGCGCCGAGCGCAGTTGGGTACGCCTGTTGGAAAGCCTTCACGTCCCACACGAAAATGTTGGAAATGACCCGTTGGCGATCACGCAACTGCTGACTTTTGAACATGCGAACCTCAATTCCATTGTCACGTGTATTGCATCCGCCCGTGAGAACGCGCGTCACGTGCGTGAGCAGATCAGCTCCGAGATGTGGGAGCAGCTCAATCTGCTGTACCTGGATGTTCGGAACACCAATATTGAGACGATCTGGCGTGAGGAACCCTATAATTTTTTGCGCATGGTGCGCGATGGCGCTTATCTGTTCCAGGGCATCACCGATTCGACCATGAGTCACGGTGAAGGCTGGCATTTTATCCAGGTGGGACGCTGTATCGAACGTGCGAATATGACGGCGACGCTGCTCGATGTCCACAGCGCATTCCTGGATACGCGCAACCAGGATCAGCTTGGCGATGATTATCTGGAGTTGGTGAGCATTCTCAAATTCTGCACCGCGTTTGAAGCTTACTGCAAGATTTACACCGCCGACCCTCAGCCTGCCAGAATCACCGAATTTCTGCTGCTCAACGAGCACTTTCCACACTCCATTTGCTTTGCCATTGACCAGCTTCAGGTTGCGCTTAACGCCATCGCTGCATCAACGGAAAAGCATAAAGTCCTGCGGACAAACCGCCTGGTTGGACGTTTACGGGCGGCGCTGGGCTTTGACCAGGTGGATGAAATTATGGCAAGAAGTTTGCGCGATTATCTGGCGGATATTCAACGGCAGTGCGCGCAGATTCATGTTGCGATTCACCAAACGTATATTGCCTATCCGATTGAATCCGCGTTAACCTCTTAGGCTAACACAAATCAGAGAGGCCTTTTCCGGCATGAATTATTCGGTTCACCATGTCACCCGTTTTCATTACAGCGCGCCCATTACCGAAAGCGTGATGGAGGTGTATATGCACCCCCGCACCGAAGGCAGCCAGCGCTGTTTAAACTTTAGCCTGTCCATCAACCCACGCGCGCAAATCTTCAGCCATCGCGATTACCTGGGGAATGTGGTCAATCATTTTGACATTCCCCGGCCTCACACCCGGCTGACAATTACCGCCGAATCGCTGGTCGAAATTCGCACGATGTCCGAACTGCCGCCTTCACTGCCAGCAGACGCCTGGACACAACTTGATTTTGAGGTCAACCAGCAGGATTTCTGGGATATGCTCATTCCCAGCCATTTTATCGAGATGACGCCCCTCGTTCACCAGTTGGCGCATGAATTAAATTTTGAACAGCGCCGTGACGATCCGTTGAGCTTGCTGCGCCAATTAAATACCGCAATTTACACCATTTTTGATTATGACCAGGAAAGCACCGAGGTCGATTCGCCCATTGACCACGCAGTCGAAAATCGCAAGGGTGTTTGCCAGGATTTCGCTCACATTATGATTACCCTGGTGCGCAGTCTGCGCATTCCCTGCCGCTATGTCAGCGGCTATTTGTTCACGGGCGCTGGCGATAATGACCGCTCGGCAGAAGACGCCACACACGCCTGGGTCGAAGCCTATCTGCCGTCGCTTGGATGGGTGGGATTTGACCCAACCAATAACCTGATCGTGACAGACCGCCATATACGTGTCGCCGTCGGGCGTGACTATGCCGATGTACCTCCTTCGCGCGGCGTTTTCAAAGGGACTGCGGAGACAGAACTCCGGGTTTCTGTTCACGTGCGCCCTGCCGATGAAATGCCGAACGGCGATGATCCATTGACCGAGCCGGAATGGCCCGCTTTCAATGGCGAACCAAAAGATCAAACCCAACAGCAGCAACAGCAGCAACAGCAGCAACAGCAGCAACAGCAATAATTTTCATCCCCACAAGCGTGTATACTTAGACATAGGCTTATGTTATCTTTGGCGTTCCCAGTAAAGGTCTTTGCTTTATGTTGATATTTATGAGTCACAGTGCTCAGGATGATGAGTTTGTCGATAACCTGCGCTCGGAACTTCTCGCACGTGATTATCAGATTTGGGTTGACCATTACGATATTCCTGTCGGCAAATTATGGGATGAGGTTGTCGATGAAAAGCTCGGCGAAAGTGATCTCCTCATGCTCATTTTGTCACCCGCAAGCGTTTCATCCGAAAACGTGGGCGTGGAATGGCGCGAATTTAAAAAGCTCAATAAATTCATTCTGCCCGTCAAAATAAAAGAATGCCCCGTTCCGCTGCTAATCCGCCATCTCCAGTTTGTTGATTTTACGAATCCTGAACAGTATGAAAGCAGCCTGACGAAACTTTTGAATCAACTCGCCAGATTGCAGCAAAACCCAAAGGCGACGAACAAAATCAGCCCTGTCGAACTGGACGAAACGGAAATGGAACGGATTACCATCAAGCAGGAGATTGGGAGTTTAAAAGAAACGATTGAAACCCTGGTCGGGCGCAATCAGATTTTGCTCACATTTCCCAAGTTATCCAAAACCCGTATTATCGATGTCAACAAAGAGAAATTTTTTATGGGTCGCGGGGTAGATGCAGACATTGATCTCAGTGACTACAACGCGGTTGAAAGCGGCATTTCGCGCCAACATGCCGTGCTGACGCATACCAAATCGGGCTTCACCCTGACGGATTTGGGTTCGACCAACGGCACTTACGTCGAGCGGCAGCGTTTGGCGGCACACGTACCTGCGCCGTTGAAGAACAGAGCCTTAATCCGGCTGGGAACCTTGGCGATGCAGGTATTTTTTAATGAACAAAAATCAGAATAAACGGGTAGGAGCATATCAAAATGGCGGACGAATTTGCGGGCAAAGTGGTCATGATTACGGGCGCATCGGGCAACCTAGGCAGCGCAGCGGCAGAACGTTTTGGCAGCGCCGGGGCGAAATTGGCGTTGGTCGAGCGCAGCAAAGGCGGTGAAGCCCCTCCGGCAACGGACATGCGTCTTAATGTCAGCGCAGATGTGACCGATCCAGCCAGCGTAGATGCCGCCGTCCAGCAAATTGTCGGGCATTTTGGACAAATCGATGTGCTGATTCACACCGTCGGTGGTTACGGGGCAGGGAAACCCGTTCACGAAGCCGGAATCGAAGTCTGGGAAAAAATGATGAATCTCAACGCGCGCTCGGTTTACGTGACCTGCGGCAGCGTTGCGAAGCATATGGTCGAAAAAGAAATCAAAGGCCGCATCGTCGTCGTCCTGGCACGTGCGGCGCTGAAAGGCAGCACCAATCACGCCGCTTATACCGCCAGCAAAGCCGCTGCGCAGCGCGTCGTCGAGAGCATGGCGGCTGAACTGCTCAACAACGGAATTACCGTGAATGCCGTCCTACCCAGCACCATCGACACGCCGCCGAATCGTCAATCGATGCCCAACGCCGATTTCAGCAAATGGGTCACGCCGGAACAGATCGCCGATGTCATGGCCTTTTTAGCGTCCGACAGCGCCATCACGGTGAGCGGTGACAGTTTACAGGTGTATGGGCGGGCGTAAATTTTGCGCGTTTTGTAGGAGCATGGTGCGCCATACCTTTACTTTTTACTTTCAGAATCCGCGTAAACGCCGCCGCCCATATATGAAAGGCTGACCCATATCCCGCGCGCCGAGCGATAAAACGCGATGCAGAACAGGATATTGAAAGCGACCCAGAACGCCAGCACCGGCACCCAGGGAAAATCGAACAGCACTTCGGTCAGAATCCAGCCGCCGATGGTCAGTATTTCCGCCGTGACGAGGTTAATCATCATGCCGCCGAGCGACTCGCCAGATTGACGCTCGAAGCGCACACCGCAGTTCGGGCAGGTCGGATTCATCTCGAAAGAAGCGCCGTCGAACAATTTGCCCTGTTCACAGTTCGGGCAGCGCAGCGAAAATCCGACGAGCATTTTGTGTAGACGATATTGTAGCGTTTGCATAATACTTCAATTCTGATATTGGATTGTTAGCTCACTAAGTCAAGATCATATACAGGGGTTTCAATAATTCGAGTTGGCTCTGCTTCAGACCAGATTAGAGCTTGGATACGCTCAACAATATCAGGATCGTAGTATGTTTCACCGCATTGTTCACAAACCCAGGCAGGAACGTTCTCGACGACGATTAATCGCCCTTTATATTGCTGAGTATAGGTCGTCAAAATCTGTTTAAGTGTGCCATGACACACATTGCATTCCTTGTTCATATACTTTTCCTTATTCGATTGTTTTCCCACTCATTTGGATCAGGTTCATAGACGGTAATGATTTTTACGAGGGGCGGAAGACTAACCTGTAAATGCAAAACCCGTCCGCCATCTCTATCACCATATAATAGACAACTTGGCCCATATTTATCTTGCGGATAATCTTCAATAACCTCAGCTCTGGAAATCGCCTGTTCAATTTCAGTACGGCTAATCTGACGTTCAGTAGTACGCTGAAGAGCATGAAGAGAGTATTGATAATTTCCTTGTGCAATTGCTTCCTGAATAAGCTCTAAATCGACCATTTATCTTACTTCATTAAAAATGCAATCTAGTGATCTTATCCTATCACCCATTACACTTATTTTACATCCACGCAACACATCGCCAATATCCAGCATCTATACTCAAAAAATATCAACAAAAATTTGGCGAATCCGGCCTATAATCGCGAATAGAAGCAGAGAGTAGAAGGACAAATCTCATGTTCAGACGACTTTTGCGCAGGCTGCGCCGAGCAGATCGGCGTCAGGATCGACGTGTCGCCCGCCGGATTTTGCGGCGTCGGCGCATCAGATAAACCAATGAGAGAGGTGTTCGGTTGAGCGCCTCTTTTTGATTCTCGCTGCTGAATTATCCCACCCTCTCACGCCGCAGGGTTGGGTTATCCCACCGTTTTAGATTACAATTAGTCGAAAGTTCTGGCTGGCGGCTGAAAGCGGATCGCGGACGGCCCATTCAAGGAGTCATTCTGATGTCTACAACGGCAGAAATTGTCGAACTCAATAAAGATTACACGCTGACAAGCTGGACAGCGCAGCAAGCCTGGAATCCGATTGTGATGGATCGCGGCGAGGGCGTGTATTTTTGGGATACCGAAGGCAAACGCTATCTCGATTGGTCATCACAGTTGATTAATGTGAACGTCGGTCACAGCCACCCGCACGTCGTCAAGGCGATTCAGGATCACGTCGCGCGCATCAGTTTCGCCTATCCGAGCATCGCCACCGAAGCGCGTGGTCGCCTCGGTGAACTGCTGGCGGAGGTCACGCCGGGGAATCTGGGGAAAGCATTTTTCACCAACGGCGGCACCGACGCCATCGAAAACGCGATCAAAATGGCGCGGCTGTTCACAGGCAAGCAAAAAATTCTGACTCGCTACCGTTCGTATCATGGCGCGACATTTGGCGCGGCCTCGGCTGGCGGCGACCCGCGTCGTCATGGACATGCTGGCATCCCCGACATCGTGCGCCTGCCTGACCCCTATGCCTATCGCAGTCCGGTGTACAAGGGCCGCACCCAGGAGGAAGGCGACGCGATCATGGCGGATATGGTCGAGGAAATCGTCCAGATGGAAGGCCCGCAAAACTGCGCCGCCATTTTGATCGAAGGTTACAGCGGCACAAGCGGCATTATCCAGCCCAGCGAAGTTTACTGGAATCGGCTCGGCGAAATTTGCAAAAAGTACAATATGCTCCTGCTGGTGGACGAGGTGATGAGCGGTTTCGGGCGCACGGGCGAATGGTTTGGCGTCGATCATTATCCCAATGTGCAGGCGGATATTATCGCCGTCGCGAAGGGCATCACCAGCGGCTATGTGCCAATGGGAGCAACCATCGTCAGCGAAGAAGTCGGCGCATTTTTTGACGATCACGTCCTATCAACGGGTCTGACCTACAGCGCGCATCCTCTGGCATGTGCGGCGGGGGTCGCCAATATCGAGGTCTATCGCAACGAAAACCTGATCGAAAACGCGCGCGAAATGGGCAAGGTGCTGCGCCAGGGCTTGAATGATCTGGCTGAAAAACACCCCACGATTGGCGAGATTCGCGGTGCAGGTCTGCATCAGGTCATCGAACTGGTGAAAAACCGCGAAACTCGTGAGCCGATGACGCCCTATCTTGGCGCGCCGAGCGAACCAATGGCGATTGTCACCAAGACGCTCAAAGAAGAAGGCATGAGTACCTTCGTGCGCTGGAGCATGGTTTTCAACTGCCCACCGCTGGTCATTAACGAAGCGCAGATCAAAGAAGGTCTGCAAATTGTCGATCATGCCCTGAGCAAAATCGACGGCTACTACGAAGGCTAAAATAAAACCTAACGCAGAGAGCGCAAAGGGGCAAAGGGCGCAGAGAAATCCATAAAATTTTTGCGCACTTTATGATCTTTGCGCCTTTGCGTCAAAATGTATTTTAATTTTGAACAAAAAATGAGCATTTTTTGATCTGGACGCTCGTCCGCATTTCTTTACACTGAAATAGTAACAGCACGACAGCCAAAACTGATTTGAAATGCGCTTAACCGAGAATAATGGGGGGTAGCGGTTTCAGGGAGTCCGGCTTATTGTTATACTATTTAAGCTTATGGTTAAATCCGACCAGAATGTTATGAGTCAGACACCCGTTTTAGAGTTATTACAGCGTATTCAGGCTGGCGATGAGGATGCCCTGGTAGCCCTTCACGCTCAATTTGCTAATCTGGTTTTTTCGGTAGCCCAGCGCATCCTGAATGACCAGATGGCGGCGGAGGAAGTCACCCAGGATACTTTTATGCGCCTGTGGGATAAATCGCACACCTATGACCCGCAAAAGGGGCAGTTTATTGTCTGGCTGTTGACGATTACCCGGCGGCTGGCGATTGATGTGATTCGGCAGCGCAGCCGCCAGGAACCCAAGCAGGATATGCTGTTTATTGACGAAAATCCGCAGCTCTGGGAGTCCATTTTGCCGTCCAGCAGCACCGAACTGCGCCGCACGTTGATGATGGTGATGAAGGAACTGCCGCAGGAACAAAGCGACGTGATCGGCTTGGCCTATTTTTACGGCATGTCGCATTCCGATATTTCTGAATATTTGAAGCTGCCGCTCGGCACGGTGAAAACGCGCATTCGTCAGGGAATGCAGAAATTACGCTCAGCCTGGTTGACCGAAATGCCTATAAATCCGACATCCGATAACTGAGCGTATATTTAATATTCCAGGGAGACATTGTAAGATTATTAGCGGTTTATATGGTGTGGAAACAACAATCATCTGAGACACATGAATAGAGAAACCTTCCTTGACCTGATACCTGCCTATGCGCTGGACGCGCTGGATGCCGACGAACGAGCGGCATTTGAAGCGCATTTAGCCAATGACGCCGAAGCGCAAAAGCTGCTTGCGGAATATCAGGCGTTGACTGACAGCTTAATCTTGATAACGCCCGCACAGGCCGCGCCAGCCCATCTGCAAACCGATCTGCGCAAACGGTTGGCTGCGCAGCGCAAAACCGATGCGCCGAAAATGACGATTTTGCCACCGC
>Ga0268299_1003882_pt1 | contig 12750 bp, 15 predicted proteins | sample NOBtaG_FD_193484 | JGI IMG/M metagenome (GOLD analysis project Ga0268299, IMG submission 193484) | Activated sludge microbial communities from bioreactor in Nijmegen, Gelderland, Netherland - NOB reactor | ecosystem: Engineered > Bioreactor > Aerobic > Activated sludge | place: Netherlands...
ATCGGTCGATTCTCCTGATTTGATCTCAGTGGGGAAACGCCGGCCCGACGGGCCGGATTGAATGCTCCCGGCTGACCGGGTTGCACCATTCTATACGAGCGGTCCGGGCGGCCGGATTCAACATCGAGCCAGGCTCTTGAATCGCTCGGCGCCGGTCACATATACCGGACAAGGCCGACGGGGCCGGGTTTAGAGCACTGATTACCAGGAGGAAAAACATGGCAAACGTTACGCGGTGGGACCCCTTCGAGGATATCGACGACTTGTTCAAGGGCGTCTTTCTGCGCCCGATGCGCCTGGAAGGCCAGGAGGCCGGACAGGGCGTGCGCCTGAAGATGGATGTGAAGGAAGATGAGAAGGCCTTCACCGTCCATGCCGAGGTGCCGGGCGTGAAAAAGGAAGACATCCACGTCTCGATCGACGGCAACCAGGTGTCGATCACCGCGGAGGTCAAACGGCAGAAGGAGGAGCGGCAGGGTGAGCGGCTGCTTCGCTCCGAGCGTTACTACGGGAAGGCGCACCGCACCTTCACGTTGGGCCAGGATGTCGACCAGGACAACGCGACCGCGCGCTACGAGAATGGCGTGCTGGAGCTGACGCTGCCGAAGAAGGCGAGTTCGGCGCAGCGGCGGCTGACCGTCCAGTAAGCGCCCGGAACTCATCCAGCAGGATCGAAGCGGCCCCTCGAGGGGCCGCTTCTGTTTGGCGGGCTGCGCAGGCGGCTGCGAGCCCAGGCCAATGCCGCGCTAGAATTCGCGCTCACCCATCGTCCTGTCGACCATGTCCCTGAACGACTCAAGCGCCAACCAGCGCGCCAAGATCCTGGCCGAAGCGCTGCCCTACATCCGCCGCTTCTCCGGCAAGACGATCGTGGTCAAGTACGGCGGCAACGCGATGACGGATGAACGTCTCAAGAACTCCTTCGCGCGAGACGTCGTGCTGCTCAAGCTGGTGGGCATGAACCCGGTGGTCGTACATGGAGGCGGGCCGCAGATCGACAGCCTGCTGCAGCGCATGGGCAAGAAGGGCGAGTTCGTCCAAGGCATGCGCGTGACCGACGACGAGACCATGGACGTGGTCGAGATGGTGCTCGGCGGCCTGGTGAACAAGCAGATCGTCACGCTGATCAACCAGCATGGCGGACATGCCATCGGGCTCACCGGCAAGGACGGGGCGTTCATCCGTGCCCGCAAGCTGCTCGTTCCCAGCCCGGAGGAAGGCGGAGAGATGATCGACATCGGACAAGTCGGCGAGATCAGCGCCATCGACCCCGAGATCATCACCTTGCTGCAGACGCGCGAGTTCATCCCGGTGGTGGCACCGGTAGGGGTGGGTGCCGAGGGGGAGAGCTACAACATCAATGCCGACCTGGTCGCGGGCAAGCTGGCCGAGGTCTTGCGCGCCGAGAAGCTGATCCTGCTCACCAACACACCCGGCGTGCTGGACAAGGGCGGCAGGCTGCTGACCGGCTTGACGCCCAAGCAGGTGGACGAACTGTTCGCCGACGGCACCATCCATGGCGGCATGCTGCCGAAGATTTCTTCGGCGCTGGACGCGGCAAAGGGCGGCGTGAAGAGCGTGCACATCATCGATGGCAGGGTCGAGCACGCCTTGCTGCTGGAGATCCTCACCGATGAGGGTGTGGGCACGCTGATCCGCAACCGGTGAAGCGTACTCGCCGGTCTGCGCGCGTGCGCGCTCGCTTTGTGCACGGCTGACTGGTCCGCCGCATGCGTTCACGCCGCCGCCGCATTGCCTCGGGCCCGGTCTGGATCTTCGATCTGGACAACACGCTGCACGATGCCAATGCGCACGTCTTCCCGCATCTGAACCAGTCGATGACGAGCTACCTGGAGCGTCATCTCGGACTCGATGCCAACGGGGCCAATGCGCTGCGGGTGCACTACTGGCGCCGATACGGCGCCACCCTGCTCGGACTCGTCCGCCATCACGCGGTCGATCCGCACCACTTCCTGCGCGAGACGCATGCTATTCCGGAACTGCGCCGCGCCGTTCTGCGCCATCCCCTCCTGCGCTCGGTGCTCACGCGCCTGCCAGGAAGGAAGCTGGTATTTTCCAACGCGCCGGTGCATTATTCCCGCGCAGTGCTGCGACTGCTGCGGGTGGCGGACCTGTTCGACGATGTGTTCACCATCGAGCACACGCGCTTTCGACCCAAGCCCGATCCGGCGGGATTTCGCCGCCTGCTCCGCAAGCATGGACTGCATCCGCGTGCCTGCATCATGGTGGAGGACACTCTGGCCAACCTCAAAGTCGCCAAGCGCCTGGGCATGAAGACCGTTTGGGTGGGACCGTCCGTGCGCGTCCCGGCCTGCGTGGATGTGAGCATCCGCATGCTCGCGCAGCTGCCCAGGCACCTGCGCCACCTACATCCAAGCTAGGATCGCGTCATGCCTGCAGCTCGACCGGGGGAGCGCAAGCTGCAGATCCTGCAGACGCTGGCGGAGATGCTGGAGACGCCCAATGCCGAACGCATCACCACGGCGGCATTGGCGGCCAGGCTCGATGTGTCCGAGGCAGCGCTCTACCGCCACTTTGCCAGCAAGGCGCAGATGTTCGAGGGTCTGATCGGGTTCATCGAGGAAACCATCTTCGGCCTGGTAAACAAGATCACCGCTGAGCATGCCAGCGGGCTCGCGCAACTGGAGGCGATCGTGTCCATGCTGCTGGGCTTCGCACGAAAGAACCGCGGGATGACGCGCGTACTGATCGGCGATGCGCTGGTGAACGAGAACGAACGCCTGCAAACGCGCATCAACCAGCTGCATGATCGTCTGGAAGCGACCATCAAGCAGTCGCTGCGCTTTGCCGCGACCCAGCAGGAGATCGCCGAAGGCGTGGATGCCGGGGCGCAGGCGAACCTCATTCTGTGCTTCGTGGTGGGCCGCTGGCACCAGTTCGCCAAGAGCGGCTTCAAGCGCGATCCCATGGACATGTGGGCAGTCCAGTGGCCACGGCTGCGCCCGGGGTGAACGCGCGCCCGGGTTAGCCGCCGCAGACCTTGCAGGCCGGGTCCTTCTGCAGGCGCACACTACGCCACTGCATCGACAGGGCGTCGAGCAGCAGCAGGCGCCCGACCAGCGGCTCTCCCACGCCCATCAGCAACTTGAGCGCTTCGGCTGCCTGCACCGAGCCCACGATACCGACCAGCGGCGCGAACACACCCATCACCGCGCAACGCATCTCCTCGAGGTCGCCCTCCTCGGGAAACAGGCAGTGGTAACAGGGGCTGTCGGCGCGGCGCAGGTCGAACACGGAGACTTGTCCGTCGAAGCGCACGCCCGCGCCGGACACCAGCGCACGGCGATGGCGCACGCAGGCCCGGTTGATGGCATGACGCGTGGAGAAGTTGTCGGTGGCGTCGAGCACGACATCGGCCTGCGCCACGAGCCTGTCCAGTTCGCTCGCGCCGATGCGCGCCTGCACAAGCTCGACATGCACCTGCGGGTTGATCGCATGCAGACGCCGCTGTGCGGATTCAATCTTGGGCATTCCGATCGTGGTGGTGTCGTGCACGATCTGGCGTTGCAGGTTGGTGAGATCGACGTTGTCGTGATCGCACAATGTCAGGTGCCCTACGCCGCTGGCGGCGAGATACAGCGCGATGGGGGAGCCCAGTCCCCCCGCGCCGACCACCAGCGCGCGGCCGGCCAGCAGCTTTTGCTGCCCTTCGATGCCGATCTCAGGCAGCAGGATGTGCCGGCTGTAGCGCAGCAGTTGCTCGTCGTCCAAGTCGAAGGATGGGGTGTCGGACATGGGCTGCAAAGGTACCAAATAAAAAGCCGGCGGCCTGGGCCGCCGGCTCGCTATCGCGCGCGTGCCTACTTGCGGCTGAGAATCTGCAGGCCCTTCAGCAGATTCAGCGCCTGATTGAGCTGGTAGTCGCCTTTTGAGCCCATCTCGGCTGGTTCGCCCTTCGCGGCAGCCGGGGTTTGCTGCGGAGCATTCTGGTCTTGCACGCCTTGGTCCTGCGCGGGCTCCGGCTTGGCCGCCGGCGGTGTGGCCGGAGCCGGCTGCTCCCCGCCCTCCGTCGGATTGGCTAGGTGCCGCGACAGATCGGCTTCGCGCATGCGCAGCGCAGGGTCGATCTCGGCGATGGTGGCTTCTTCCACCAAGATGTCCGGCGTGATGCCCTTGGCCTGGATCGAGCGGCCGTTGGGCGTGTAGTAGCGTGCGGTGGTGAGCTTGATGGCGGTATTGTTGCCCAGCGGCAGGATGGTCTGTACCGAGCCCTTGCCGAAGGTCTGCGTGCCCATCACCACCGCGCGCTTGTGATCCTGCAGCGCGCCGGCGACGATTTCGGAAGCGGATGCCGAGCCCCCATTGACCAGCACGACCATCGGTACCGACTTGACCGTGGCGGGCAGCTTCTTCATAAAGTCCTCGCGGGTGCCGCGCCCGTAGAACTCCTTGTTCGCATACAGCCGCATCTTGGAGTCCTCGGTGCGCCCGTCGGTGTACGTGACCAGCGCGTCCTCCGGGAGGAAGGCCGCAGATACGGCCACCGCGGCGTTAAGCAGGCCGCCCGGGTCGTTGCGCAGGTCGAGCACCAGGCCCTTCATCGGCGTGGGATTGTCCTTGAACATCTTCTCCAGCGCCGCCACCATCTTCTCCGCGGTGTGCTCCTGGAACTGGGTCACGCGAACGTAGGCGTAATCGGGTTCGACCAGCTTGTACTTCACGCTCTGGATCTGGATGACCGCGCGCGTCAGTGTGACGATGCGCGGCTTCGCGTCGCCCTTGCGGATGAGCGTCAGGGTGATATCGGTGTTGGGCTTTCCGCGCATGCGCTTGACCGCGTCGTTGAGCGACATGCCCTTCACATTGGTGTCGTCGAGCTTGATGATCAGGTCGCCCGGCTTGAGGCCCGCGCGGTAGGCCGGCGTGTCTTCGATCGGGGAGACCACCTTGACGAAGCCGTCTTCCATGCCGACCTCGATACCCAGCCCACCGAACTCTCCCTGCGTGCCGACCTGCAATTCGCGGAACGCTTCGGCGTCGAGATAGGCAGAGTGAGGATCCAAGCCGGTCAGCATGCCGTTGATGGCCTCGCTGATCAGCTTCTTGTCGTCCACCGGTTCGACGTAGTCGCTCTTGATGCGCCCGAACACCTCGGTGAACGCCCGCAGATCTTCGACCGGCAGTGGTGCACTGCTCTTCTGAGCAACGGCCGAGAAATTGAGGCTTATGAGCACGCCGAGCACCGCCCCGAGGGCGATCAACGCGGCTTGCTTGACGGGTGTGCGCATGTTTCGTGATTCCTGTGGGTGCTGCGGAAAACGGCGTACGCGTTCTTGCGCGAATGTTCCAGCATCGTCCATCGCGCGGGATTCTGGAGGTTGCGGTTTCAGCGTGCGCCGATCCAGTGGGCCGGGTCCACCGGCTTACCCTGAAAACGTACTTCGAAGTATAGACCCGAATCGGCGTTGCCACCGCTGTTGCCGACCGCTGCGATGTGCTCCCCGCGCCGCACGTCCTCGCCGACCGACTTGAGCAGGGCCTCGTTGTTCCCGTACAAGCTCATCAGGCCTTCTCCGTGGTCGAGAATGAGCAGATTGCCGAACCCGCGCAGCCAGTCGGCGAATACGACCCGGCCGGATGCGGGTGCCTTGACCGGGCTGCCGCGCGCCGCGGCGATGAACCAGCCGTTCCAACGCAATCCGGTGCCGCTACGTGGACTGCCAAAACGTGCCGCGAGTTCCCCGCTGAGCGGCGAGGCGACAGGCGCGTCCTGGCGCGGCAAGGCTGCCAGCGCGCCCGGTTTCTCCCGACCGGCGTTGCCCGCGGGGCGCGCCGGCTTCTTCTTCGAGGGACGGGCCGCCAGCTGCTTCGCCAGCTTCTGCACCAGCTTGCCCAGGCGCTCCTCGTCGCGTTTGAGGGCATCCATCTCGCGCCGCTGGCGATCGATCTGCGCCGACATCCGCGCCAATGCGGCGGCGCGCTCGCCGCGCTGGCGCAGCAGTGCCTGCTGCGCTCCGGTCTGCTCCCCCTCGAGCGCGGCGAGCGCTTCGGACTGGCGCCGACTCTCGGCGGCCAGGGCCTCGATCTGCGTGCGGTCCTGGCGCAGGCGCCCGATCGCTGCAGCACGATCCCGGTACACGTAGCCCAGATAGCGCAGCCGGCGCGCGGTCTGGTTCGGGTCGCCCGGCGCGAGCAGCAGTGCGACCGTATCCGTGCTGCCATACAGGTAAGCGTTCCGCAGCGTCCGGGCCAGCCTCTGCTGCTGCTCCCGGGCAGTGATACCCAGGCGCGCTTGCTCCGCCTCCAATTCCGCGATGCGCGCGCGGACCTGCTCCTGCTCGGCCTGAAGTTCGTGAAGGCGGCGGCTGCTCTGGCTGATGGCGCGCTCGGACTCGCGCAGCGCGTCGGTGGCGTCTGACTTCGAACTCTCCGCGGCAGCGAGCTCGCGTGTGAGGCGCTCGACCTTCTCGCGCAGCGCGCGCAGATCTTCCTTGGGGCCCGAATGCGCCGGGGTGGGGATCCCCACGAAGCCAAGTGCCAGTACACCCGCGAAGCACAGGGCGCACAGTGCACCAGCCCGCACGCGTGGCTGGCTCAACGTCCTGAGCGAGGCACGGCGGGGGGGCGCCTCGTCAGGACGCCGCCGCTTTTCCCTGGGCGGCGACGGCATTCACCGCCGCTGCCACGCGGGCCTGGTCGCCCAGGTAGTAGTGGCGAATCGGCTGCAACCCTGCGTCCAGTTCGTACACCAGCGGAATGCCGGTAGGCACGTTCAGTTCGACGATGTCCTGCTCGGACACGTTGTCCAGGTACTTGATCAATGCGCGCAGCGAGTTGCCGTGTGCGGCGATGATGACGCGACGCCCGCGCGTGACCTCGGGTGCGATGCTCTCGTTCCACAGCGGAAGGAAGCGGGCGACCGTGTCCTTCAGGCATTCGGTCAGCGGCAGCTCGTTCTTCGGCACGTCCCGATAGCGCGGATCCGCGTCTGGATGTCGCGCATCCTGCAGCCCGAGCGGCGGTGGTGGAATATCGTAGCTGCGCCGCCACACCTTCACCTGCTGCTCGCCGAATCGCGCCGCGGTCTCGGCCTTGTTCAGGCCTTGCAGGTCGCCATAGTGGCGCTCGTTCAGGCGCCAGGAATTTCGTACCGGGATCCACATCCGGTCCATCTCGTCCAGCGCCATCCACAGCGTACGGATGGCGCGCTTGAGCACGGAAGTGAAGGCGACGTCGAAGTCGAAGCCTTCGGCCTTGAGCACACGCCCCGCTTCGCGTGCTTCCGTGCGCCCGCGCTCGGACAGGTCCACGTCGGTCCACCCGGTGAAGCGGTTCTCCTTGTTCCAGACGCTCTCGCCGTGGCGCAGCAGTACGAGTTTGTGCATGGTGTGCAATCGTGGGTAGGGCAGGTACGTTATTCTAGCCTGGATGCTTCGTTTCCCTGCCTCGTGGCACCCCTACGGCGCGACATCGATCTGGCATCGCTGGAGCCTGCTCTGCCTGGGCCTGATGCTCGTCCTGCCGTTCCTGGCCCGGGCCCAGGCCCCGCCCACGCCAAGCTTCCTTGCCGAGGTCATCGCCGCGGGGCTCGGCCTGCTCGCCTGCGTTTCGCTTGCAGCCCTCGGCACGCGCATGGCGTTCCCGCGCAGCGCATTGGTATTTCCCGCGTTCGCGGCGCTCATCGTCGTGCAGCTTTCGTTCGGCTGGCTGGCCTTTCCGCAGCAGGGGCTGCTGGCCATGTTGTATCTTGCCTGGGCCGGCGTTGTGTCGGTGCTGGCGGCCACGCTTCGCCGGGAAATGGGGCTGGAGCGAGTGGTTGCCGCGCTTGCCTGGTTTCTCACGCTGGGCACCGTGCTCAACTGCGCCGTCGGCCTGGCCCAGCAATTCGACAGTTATGGGCCGTTCGGGCATTACGTGCTGGAAGCCTCGAAGGAGCGAGTCTGGGGCAATCTCGCGCAACCCAATCATCTGGCCGATTACCTTTCCCTGGGACTGGCATCGGTCGGCTTCCTGTTCGCCACGCGCCGCCTGCACGCGCTGATCGCCGCGCTGATCGCCATGGTGGCGGTGTACGTGCTGATCCAGACCGGGACGCGGGCAGTATTGCTCTATCTGGGGGCGATGCTCGCAGGCGCGGCGTGGATCGCGTGGCAGCGCCCCCATCCGGCGCACCGGCGCCTGGTCGCGTTCGTGGTCCTGTGCCTGAGCGCGTACGTGCTGTTGCCGCCGCTGCTGCGCGAGTTGGCGCCGGCCTCGCTGAATACCTCCGGTGCCTGGGGCCGGTGGCGCGCCGATGCCCTGACCCACGACCTGCGTGGACGCCTTTGGAGCGCGGCTTGGCACATGTTCCTGCAGGCGCCCTGGCTGGGCCACGGACTGCGCGAATATGCGCACCAGTACTTCCAGATCAACCCCCATCTGCCGCCGCGGGCAGTGGGCGGATTCCACGACCACGCGCACAACCTGCCGCTGCACGTCATGGCGGAGTTCGGGGTTGCCGGACTGGCGGTTCTGGTGCTGACCGCGCTGGCCTGGATGCGCGGCATGCTACGGCTGCCGGCAGGTGCGGCGGCGTGGTGGGTGGCCGCGCTCGCCGCCGTGCTGGGCTTGCACAGCATGCTCGAGTACCCGCTCTGGTACGCATTCTTTCTCGGGCCGGCGGCCCTCATCCTTGGTCTGGGCGATGGCGGCACGGTAGAATTCAAGGCTGACCATGGCGGGGCAGGCCGCTGGCGCTGGTACGCGCTGGCAGGCTTCACGCTCGGCGCCGTTGCGCTGGGGCAGTTGGTGCGCGATTACCTCGTGCTGGAGTCGTTCGCGGCGTTCCGCCACCGCTACCTGCATGCAACGCAGGCGGCGAACCGCGAAGCGGGTGAGCTGCTGATGGACGTGCATCGCACCTCGCTGCTCGCTCCGCTGGTGGAACTTGGACTCTCGCGCAGCATCCGAATCGAATCCGCGCATTTGGACGAAAAGCTGCTGGTGAACGGGCGCGCGATGCGTGTTTTCCCAGTCGACGACGTGGTGTACAGGCAGGCGATGCTGCTCGCATTGCACGGCGATCAGCAGGCCGCGAGCGCACAGTGGAATGCTGCGCAGGCAGCGTTTCCCGACACGGCGCTGGAAGCGCGCGAGGTGCTGCGCGCGCGCGTGGACGAGGGTGCCGTTGCGCTGGCGCCGCTGCTCGAATACGCCGACGCAGCCGCAATCCCCATCACCGACTCATCAACCACAAAGGACTGAAGAAGTGGAATTCGTGCAGACAAACATCTGGCTGGTATTGATTGCCATCGTCAGTGGCCTCATGTTTCTCTGGCCGACGGTGGCCAGGCGCATCAGCCGAACTCAGGAAGCGACCGTTGCAGAAGCTGTACAGTTGATCAACCGCCAGGATGCGCAGGTGGTGGACGTGCGCGAGAGCGGCGAGTTCAGCTCGGGCCATATTCCGAGCGCGCGCCACATCCCGGCGGGGCAGATCGCGGAGCGTTCCAAGGAACTTGAGAAATTCAAGGACAAGCCGATTGTGCTGGTGTGCGCTTCCGGCAACCGGTCGACCGGTGCGGCCGGCGCGCTGAAGAAGGCGGGGTTTGCCCAGGTCTATTCGCTGGGCGGCGGCATGGGCGCCTGGCAGCAGGCCGGCATGCCGGTGCAGAAGGGTTGAGTTCGGAGCGCATTCGAGGCCATGCAATGAGCAAGCGCGTCACCATGTACGCTACGGGGTACTGTCCATACTGCACGATGGCCGAGCGGCTGTTGCATGCCAAGGGGGTCGAAATCGACAAGATCCGCGTGGACTTGGAGCCGGAGCGGCGACAGGAGATGACGGCGCGCACGCAACGGCGCACCGTGCCGCAGATCTATGTGGGCGATGTCCACGTGGGCGGATACGACGATCTTTCGGCCCTGGATCGGGCTGGCAAGCTCGATCCGCTGCTGGCTGGCGAGGCCGGCTGAGTCGGGGCAGGCATGGACGAGGACAAGCTCCACGTGGTGTGCGCAGGGTGTGGCGCGGTCAACCGCATGCCCGCTGCGCGCCTGCAAGACGCAGGAACCTGCGGCCGTTGCGCCGCGCCGCTGCTCGACGGTCGCGTGGTTGCACTGGATGCCGCCGCCTTCGACACCTTCGTGTCGCGCAACGACCTGCCGGTGGTGGTGGATTTTTGGGCCGCCTGGTGCGGTCCGTGCAAGGCGATGGCCCCCGCCTTCGAGCAGGCCGCCTACGAGCAGCGCTCACGGGTACGCCTGGCCAAGGTCGATACCGATGCCCAACAGGCTCTGGCGGCACGCTTCGGCATCCGCAGTATCCCGACCCTGATCAAGTTCCGCGGTGGCCGCGAAGTCGATCGTGTGTCGGGCGCCCTCAATGCGCGCAACCTGCGCGCCTGGCTCCAGCAGGCCTGAACGTCGAACCAGAGCGGGGGCGCCAGCGGCCCATGCGCTAGAATCACGGTTTTCTACAGGGGCAATCATGGCCGAGGAGCAGCAGCAGAACCAACCGGTGTTCACCATCGACAAGATCTATGTGAAGGATCTGTCGGCGGAAGTTCCGAACGCCCCCGATGTGTTCCTTGCGCGTGAGACCCCGCGGGTGGACGTTCAGTTGACCACACAGGCCAAGTCCATCAACGAAGGTTTCTACGAGGTGACCCTCAGTGTCACCACCACCGCAGTGCATAACGAGAAGACGGTTTTCCTGGTCGAAGCGCACCAGGCGGGCATCTTCCAGATCCGCAATCTGCCCAAGGAAAGCCTGGACCTGGTGCTGAGCATCACCTGCCCCAACATCCTGTTTCCGTATGCGCGTGAGACGGTGTCCGATTCCATCAACCGTTGCGGCTTCCCGCCCTTCCTGCTTGCGCCGGTGAATTTCGAGGCGTTGTACCAGCAGCGCCTGCAGCAGCAGAACGCCGAGGGCCAGCCGGCGAGCCCGCAAGTCACTCACTAACCCTTCATGCAAGGCGCTGCGCGCCTCCTGTCTCTGCTCGCCGCGCTGTTCCTGGGCGGGGAGGCGGACTTTGCCGCAGCGATCGACTACAAGTCGGTCGCCGTCGACGCGGCAGTGCTGTTCGATGCACCGTCGCTGAAGGCGAAGCCGGTGTACATCCTGTCGCGCCACTACCCGGTCGAAGTGGTGGTGGTATTGGAGGGATGGACCAAGGTGCGCGACGCAGCCGGTGAACTGGCGTGGCTCGAGTCGAAGCTGCTCTCCGATAGGCGCATGCTCAGCGTGCGTGTGCCGCGCGCGCAGGCGCGCGTGGCGGCTGACGAGGCCGCGCCGCTGGTGTTCGAGGCCGAGCAGGACGTCGTCCTGGAGTTTTTGGAAACCGCCGGCAACTTCGTACGCGTGCGTCATCCGCAGGGCATGACCGGCTACGTGCGCATCACGCAGGTGTGGGGTCTGTGAAGATTGCCGTGCTCGGGGCCGGCGCCTGGGGCACCGGCCTGGCGGTCGCGCTCGCGCCGGCGCATCGCGTCACGCTGTGGACGCGCGATCCGGCGCACTACGCTGCGCTCGACACCGAGCGATGCAACCGGCGCTATCTGCCCGGCATTCAGTTCCCGTCGCAGTTGATGCTCGGCGCCGATGTTCAGGACGTGTTGCGCGGATGCGACCTCGCCATCGTGGGTGCCAGCGTGGCCGGTCTGCGTGCGACGCTGCGACTGATCTCGGGTGCCGGCCATGTTCTGCCGGTAATTTGGTTGTGCAAGGGATTCGAGACCGGCAGCGCCAAGTTGCCACACGAGGTCGCCGCCGAGGAACTGCCCGGCGAGGCCCCGCGTGGCGTCTTGTCGGGGCCGAGTTTCGCGCAGGAAGTCGCCCGCGGCGTTCCGGCGGCCGTGACGCTCGCCGCGAACGATGCAGGCTTCGCCGCCGACACCGCGCGTGCGCTGCGCACGTCGCGCCTGCGCATCTACTCGAGCAGCGATATCGCCGGCGTCGAAGTCGGTGGCGCGGTAAAGAACGTGATCGCCATCGCCGCTGGGATTTCCGACGGATTGGGCTTCGGCGAGAGCGCGCGTGCCGCCCTCATCACTCGGGGACTGGCCGAGATCACCCGGCTGGGTGTGAAACTGGGCGGACGTCCCGAGACGTTCATGGGCCTCGCCGGCATGGGCGACCTGATCCTCACGTGCACGGGCAATCTCTCGCGCAACCGCCAGGTCGGATTGCGCATGGCACAGGGCAAGACGCTCGACCGGGTGCTGGCCGAACTCAGCCACGTGGCCGAAGGGGTGCACAGCGCCCGCGAGGTCAGGCGGCTGGCCGCTGCCGCAGGGGTGCAGATGCCGATCACCGACGCAGTGTGCCGCATCCTGTTCGAGGCGCTTGGCCCCGGGCAGGCAGTGGAGGCGCTGCTCGCGCGCGAACCCGGTAACGAAGCGGGCGCTTGAGCTAGGGAAGCTTTGATCAAGTTTCGCGCACGCGCCAACTTGATCAAAGCTTCCCTAGTCCCTGCTGCCCGCGTAGCCGTTCTGGCGCCAGGCCTCGAATACGGCCACCGCCACCGCATTGGACAGATTGAGGCTGCGATTGCCCGGCATCATCGGCAGGCGCAGCCGCTGGCCGGGTTCGAAGGACTCCAACACCTCCGCCGGCAGTCCGCTGGTCTCCGCGCCGAACACCATGACATCTCCGCAGGCATAGGCGACCCGGTCGAAGCGTTGCGTTGCGCGCGTGGAGAAGGCGAACATCCGCTGGCCGGCGAGCGCTGCGCAGCAGGCGAGCCAGTCGGGATGCACGCGCACTTGTGCGTACTCCCGATAGTC
>Ga0268299_1003883_pt1 | contig 12736 bp, 9 predicted proteins | sample NOBtaG_FD_193484 | JGI IMG/M metagenome (GOLD analysis project Ga0268299, IMG submission 193484) | Activated sludge microbial communities from bioreactor in Nijmegen, Gelderland, Netherland - NOB reactor | ecosystem: Engineered > Bioreactor > Aerobic > Activated sludge | place: Netherlands...
TGCATCCTCGTCCCGATCGCGATCCTGAAGTGAAGACGAAGCCCGCGGGCGGGGACGCTCGTGGGGCGAATAGCTCAGCTGGTTAGAGCACCTGCCTTACACGCAGGGTGTCGGGGGTTCGAATCCCTCTTCGCCCATTAAGTACCGGCGCCGCAGCGAGTTCGCGGTGTCGTCGCAGTCCAAGCGGCACGCCGGCAGGACCCCGTAACAACCCCGCAGGACCCGAACTCCCCGGCCACCTCGGGGTACGAGAGATCAACACTTGGAGGAGATGAAAGTGAAGGCTCGGTTCAACGCCCGCTCCATCGCCACCCTTGTGGCCCTTCTGGCCACCACCGGGGTCGTGTCCGTCGCGGCGCAACCGGCGCGCACTCCGCCCCGTCCGGACACGCCGCGCCTCATGGTGCAGGTCTTCGGTTCCGAGGACAAGAAGGCGGGTCCGGAAGCGTCGGACGAGCTGCGTGAGCGCCTCATCCGTGCCTTCCCGTCGCGCATCCTGTGGGTGATCGACCGCAAGGACGTCATCTCCATGCTCGAGCAGTCGGGCTACGACACGACGGCGCAGCTCCAGCCCAGCGACGAGGCCGCGCTGGCCAAGCAGCAGCGCGCCGACGAGTACGTGCGCGGCCGGGTGGTGAAGGAAGGCGAGATGTACAAGGCCGAGGCCTGGCTCGTGCTCACGCGCGACAACAGCCTCATGCAGCCGATCGCGTCGTTCAGCGCGAACCGCGCGGACCGCGCGGCGGCCGGCCTGGTGAAGGGCGTGCAGGACGCGCGCAAGCAGATCAACAACGAGAAGGAATGCCGCACCGCCGCCCGCACGGAGAAGTACGACGAGGCGCTCAAGCTCGTAGATGCGGCCATCGCCGAGTACCCGAACGCGGTGCTGGTGCGCTACTGCAAGATGAACGTGCTCTCGGCCCGCAAGGCGCCGGACGCGGAGATGCTCGCCGCGGCGAAGGAGATCCTGAACATCGACCCCAACTCGCGCGCGGCGCTCGCCGTCGCGGCCGATGCGGAGTCGAAGCTCGGCAACGCGAAGGCGTCCAACGACTATCTGGTGCGCCTGCTGGCCGCCAACCCGTCGGACCGTGAGCTGCAGGTGAAGGTCATCGAGGCGCTCGCGGCCTCGAAGGATTTCGCGGCGGCCAAGGAGTACGTCTCGAAGGCCGTCGCCGACAACCCGGGCGATCCGGCGCTGCTCGAGCTGCAGTTCAAGATCCTCACCGCGGCGGGTGATTTCCGCGCGGCGACCAAGGTCGGCGAGGAGATGGTCGCGATCGACACCTCGCTCGCGACGGCGGAGTACTTCACCCGCATGGTCGGCCTGTTCGACGCCGACAGCCAGCCGCAGAAGGCCGCCGAGCAGGCGGCGAAGGCCACGCAGAAGTTCTCCAACGACGCGGACCTCTGGCAGATGTACGCCGCGACGCTGAAGAAGGCCGGGCAGGGGCAGCAGTCCATCGCCGCCGTCCGCCGCGCGCTGCAGATCAACCCGAAGATCCCGAACGGCTGGTCGCAGGTGGCTGCTGCCTACAACGACCTGCAGCTGCCGGACTCGGCGCTCGCCGCGCTGCGCCTCGCCAAGGAAGCCGGTGACGACGCCAACACCGTCGCGGGCTTCGCCTTCACGCTCGGCAACCGCCTCTTCCAGGCAGCCAGCAAGGCCGAGCCCAAGACCATCGAAGGCTTCCAGGTGCCGATCCCGTACTTCCACTTCGCCGACAGCACCAGCGCGGATGCCACGGTGAAGCTCAACGCGAAGCTCTTGATCGGCGTGTCGAACTTCTACATGGCCTCCACCATCATCGGCGGCCTCGAAGGCAGCAAGAGCTGCGAGGACACCAAGCGCACGCAGAACTTCGCGACCGAAGCGCAGATCTGGGTGGGGCAGGGTGGCCGCGGCAACCCGGAGACCGCCAAGCAGGTGATGGACAACCTCATGCAGTGGTTGCCGTATCTCGAGGGCGCGGTCAAGCGGTTCTGCAAGTAGCCGTCAGCAGCCGCCCCGCTGCAGGGATCGAACCCCCGCCGTCGCGTCGCGACGGCGGGGGTTCTCGCTTCGTCCACCACGCTGCCCGTGGTATCCTTCCCCCGTGCGCACACGGTCCAGCCCCGAGTCCGACCCAGCCCCTGACGAGCGCTTCGCGAGTGCGTGGCACGCGCCGGTGCTCGTGCACGAGGTCTGCCACGCCTTGGCGGATTGCCCGCGCGTCCTCGACGGCACACTGGGCGGCGGCGGGCACAGTGCCGCGCTCCTTGAGCGCGGGCACCAGGTCGTCGGCGTCGACCGCGACGCAGGCGCCCGTGCGGTCGCCGGCGAGCGACTCCGCGCGTTCGTCGCCGACGGCCGGCTCCGGATCGTCGCCGGCAACCACGACGCGGTGGACGAGATCGAGGCGATCGCGGGGGAGACGTTCGACGGGATCCTGCTCGACCTCGGTGTCTCGTCGCAGCAGCTCGATGCCGATGCGCGCGGGTTCTCCTTCCGCCCCGGTGTCGCCCTCGACATGCGCATGGATCCCGGCCAGGAGCTGGACGCGGCCGGGTACCTGAACAGCGCCGACGAGGTCGAGCTCACGCGCATGTTCAAGGAGTTCGGCGACGAACCCAAGGCCCGACGGCTCGCGCGCGAGGTGGTGCATCGACGGGAGCGGAAGCCGTTCGCGACGGCCGACGACCTGGTGGGCGCGATCCGTGCCGTCCTCGGCAGTCGCAGCGGGCCCGGGGACTTCGCGCGGCTGTTCCAGGCGGTGCGCATCGCGGTGAACGACGAGCTTGACGGGCTCGCCCGGGGCCTGGTGAGCCTCCGCGACCGCCTCGCGGCCGGCGGGGTATTGGCGGTGATCGCCTACCACTCCGGCGAGGACCGCCTGGTGAAGCACTGCTTCCGCGACTGGAGCACGGCCTGCACCTGCCCGCCGCGCCAACCCATCTGCACCTGCGGTGGCGTGGCGCTGGGGCAGGTCGTGACCCGCAAGCCGATCACGGCGTCGGAAGCCGAGATCGCAATGAACCCACGGGCGCGGAGTGCTCACTTGCGGGTGTGGCAGAAGAACGAGGCGCGGTGACCATGCGTCCGCGGTCGATCGTGCTGCTCGGATTGCTTGGTTTCGTCGTGGTGGCCACGGGCGTCATATGGAGGCGGAGCACCGGACTCGCGCAGGCGCGTGAACTCCGGGAGCTCTCGCAACGCCGGGCCGCACTCGATGCACAGCAGGCCGCCCTCGAAGGGGCGATCCGCGATGCCGCGAGCCGTGCTCGGCTCGCCCGTACGGCCGAGGAGAAGCTCGGCATGCGGGTGCCGCCCGAGTCCCTCGTCATCCGCCTGCCACGTCCCAATCGGGAACCTCCCAAGCAGTGATCCGCGTCAGTCGCGTCGGGTTGGTCCACGGCGCCTTCATCACCTTCGCCGTTGCGTTGCTCGGTCGTGCCGCCTGGGTGCAGGTGGCGCAGGCCGAGCGCTGGCGCGCGCGGGCCACCGGCCAGCAGACCGTCGAGCGCGAGATCCCCGCCGCCCGCGGGGCGATCCTCGACGCTGCCGGCACGGTCCTCGTCGAGAGCCGTTCGCTGGTGCGCCTCGACATCGCGCCCACGGAAGTGAAGGACGCGCGTGCCTTGGCGGCGGCGCTGCGGCGGGTGGGTGTGGCCGGCGCGTTCGTGCAGCGCGCCACCGACCGCACGCGCAAATGGGTGGAGCTCCCCGGCCGGTTCCTCTCGACGGACGTCGATGACATCCTGAAGATGCGCGGGGTGCACCCGCGCCCGGTGCTGGAGCGTGTGCCGCCGTCCACGGACGGCCTGCGTCGCCTGCTCGGCACGGTGGACCGTGACGGTCGCGCGGTGGGCGGGGTGGAGGTCGCACTCGACGCCGTGCTCCGCGGTACGCCCGGGAAGACGCGGCTCGCCAAGGCCGGGCGCCTCGGTGCGCTGACCTCCCCGGAGGAAGGCTACGAACCGCCCACGCCCGGCCAGACGGCCGTGCTCACGCTGCATCAGGGCCTGCAGGACATCGCCGAACGCGCGCTCGTGGACGCCATCGCGTCGCTCGACGCGCGGGGCGGCGACATCGTGGTGCTCGATCCGCACAGCGGCGAGATCCGTGCGCTGGCCAGCCGCCGGGCGCGGGCCGACGCCTCCGGCGCGACGGCGCTCACCGAGCCCTACGAGCCGGGTTCGACGCTCAAGCCCTTCGTGGCCGCCGCGCTGCTCGACAAGGACCGCGTCGCGCTCGACGAGACCGTGAACACCTACAACGGCGAGTTCACGATCAACGGCCGCACCGTGCACGACACGCACAAGGCCAAGCAGATGACCTTCGCCGAGGTGATCCGCTACTCGTCGAACGTGGGCATCGTGCAGTTCGCGCAACGGCTCACGCCGGGCGAGCAGTACGAGGCGCTGCGCGACGCCGGGTTCGGCATGACCACCGGCGCGCCGTATCCCTCGGAGTCCAACGGTCGCTTGCGCCCGCCCGCGACCTGGTCGCGGCAGTCGGCGGCCTCGCTCTCGATGGGCTACGAGATCGCGGTCACACCGCTGCAGCTGGCGCTGGCCTACGGCGCGATCGCCAACGGGGGCGAGCTGCTCGAGCCGCGACTGGTGAAGGAACTCCGCGACGCCGATGGCGAACGCACCTGGCGCGCCGAGCGCCGGGTGGTGCGCCGCATCATGTCCAAGGAGACCGCCAAGACGATGCGCGGCCTGCTGCGCGAGGTGGTGACGGACGGCACGGCGACCTCGGCCGACCTGGCCTCCTACGAACTCGCGGGAAAGTCGGGCACGGCGCGCCGGGTGCGCAGCGACGGCAAGGGCTACGAGGACGGCGCCTACACGGCGAGCTTCGTGGGCCTGTTCCCGGCCGACGACCCGCAGCTCGTGATCCTCGTGAAGCTCGACAACCCCAGCGGCGCGTACTACGGCGGCAAGATCGCGGCGCCGGTGACGAAGGCGGTGCTGCAGGCGGCGATCGCCGCCCGCGACGCCGCGCTGGATCCCGCCAAGCTCGCCGGTCCGCCGGTGCGCGTGGCGCAGGACGATCCCAAGGCGGAGGCGATCCGCGAGGAGACCACGCGTGCGGTGGCCGAGGCCGAGGAGAAGGCGCGCGAGGCCGATGCGCCGGCGGCAGCCTTCGTGGTGGAGCTCGGGGCCGACACGCCGGTGGTGAAGCGCGTGGTGACCGCGCGCCCGGTGCCCGACGTGCGCGGTCTGAGCACGCGTGACGCCGTGCGGGAGCTGCACCGGGCGGGCTTCCGTGTGGCCCTCGTGCGCGGCGACCAGTCGGCCACGCTCCCGGCCGCCGGCACGGTGCTGCCGGCCGGCACCACCGTCCGCTTCGTGTCGCAGCGCTAACATGCCGCGCTTGGTGCCCCTGGAGACGATCCGCGCCGCACTGGAGCGCGCGGGCCAACTGGTTGCCACGCGTGGGGCCGTGCCGGACGCCGTACTCGCAATCACCGACGACAGCCGCAAGATCGGACCGCGCACCTGCTTCGTGGCGGTGCGGGGCAGCCAGCGCGACGGACACGACTACCTGGGCGACGTCGAGCGGGCCGGCGCGGTCTGCGCGATCGTCGAGGATGCGTCCGCCACGACGCTGCCCGCCCTCGTCGTGCGCGAGAGCCGTGCGGCATCCGCGATCGCCGCGGCCGCGTTCTACGGGGAACCGGCCGCGGGCATGCGCTTCGTGGGCGTCACCGGCACCAACGGCAAGACGACCACCGTCGGCATCGTGCGGCACCTGCTCGACTCCGTGGAGCAGCCGGCGGCCAGCATCGGCACGCTCGGCGTGCTCGTGGGCAGCGAGGGCGCGATGCTGCCCGGCGGGAGCGGGCTCACCACGCCGGGGCCGATCGAGCTGCAGCGGGTGCTCGCGGCGCTGCGTGATGCCGGGGTGCGCACGGTCGCGATGGAAGTCTCCTCACACGCCCTGCACCAGCAGCGCGTGCTGGGGGTGCGGTTCGATGCGGCCGTCTTCACCAACCTCACGCGCGACCACCTGGACTATCACGGGACCATGGAGGCGTACCTCGCCGCCAAGGCCCTGCTCATCCGGTTGCTGCGCGACGACGGCGCGGCCGTGGTCAACGCCGACGACCCGGCCTGGGTGCAGCTGCCCGCGGCGCCGCGGTCGCTGCGCTTCGGGATGGCCGCGGCCGGCGCGCGCAGCGACGCCGTGCCGGCCGACGTGACGGCGCACGACGTGCGCTTCACGCCACGGGGCAGCGAGTGGATGCTGCACGCGGGCGCTGAGCGCGCGGCGGTGCGCCTGCCGCTCATCGGCGACTTCAACGTGGCCAACGCCCTCGGTGCCGCGGCGGCAGCGCTGGCACTCGGCGAACCGCTGGGTGCCGTGGCCGCCAGGCTGGGCACTCTGCCGCAGGTGCCCGGCCGGCTCGAACTGCTGCACGAGCACCCGACCGTGCTGCGCGACTACGCCCACACGCCGGATGCCCTCGAGCGCGCCTGCATCGCACTGCGCCCGTTCACGCCGGGCAACCTGATCGTGCTGTTCGGCTGCGGGGGCGACCGCGACCGCGGCAAGCGCCCGTTGATGGCGCTGGCCGCGCAGAAGTACGGCGACCGTGTGGTGGTGACCAGCGACAATCCCCGCACCGAGGACCCCGAGCGGATCCTCGACGAGATCGTCGCACCGCTCAAGCACGGCAGCTACCTCCGCATCGAGGACCGCCGCGACGCCATCGCCCATGCGATCGCGATGGCGGATCCGGACAGTGACGTGGTGCTGCTCGCCGGCAAGGGCCACGAGACGTACCAGATCCGCGGGACCACTTCGTACCCGTTCGACGAGAAAGCGATCGTGCATGATCTCCTCAAGGCCGCACGTCCGGGGCAGCGATGAGCTTCTGGACCCTCGAACGTGTGGCGCAGGCGCTGGGTGGCGGCCCGGCCGACCAGCGGCCGATCAGCGGGATCACCACCGACACGCGACAGATCGCGCCGGGGCAGTGCTTCGTGGCGCTGGTGGGCGAACGCTTCGACGCGCATGACTTCCTCGCGGACGCGGTGCGCGCGGGGGCCGCGGCCCTCGTCGTGCAGGATGCGCGCCGCGCGGCCACGCTCGGGGTCCCGGTGTTCGAGGTGCCCGTGGCACTCGGCCAGCTCGCCCACTACAAGCGCCGCGCCTGGGCGCGGCCGGTGATCGCGGTGGGGGGCTCCAACGGCAAGACCAGCACCAAGGAGCTGCTGCGCGCCGTGCTCGGCAGCCGCTTCGTGGTGCACGCCACCACCGGCAACCTGAACAACCGCATCGGTGTGCCGCTCACGCTGCTCGCGCTGCCGGAGGGTGCGGATGTGGCGGTGATCGAAGCCGGCACCAACGAGCCCGGCGAGATCGCGCTGCTGCGCGAGATCATCGCGCCGGACCTGGTGGTGGTGACCACGGTGCAGGAGGAGCACCTCGAGGGCCTCGGCTCGCTCGACGGCGTGATGGCCGAGGAGATGTCGCTCTGCGACGGAGTGCCCGTGGCGGTGGTACCCGGGAGCGAGGCGGCGGTGGTGGAGGAAGCCACGCGCCGTGCGCAGCGCGCGGTCGCGGCGGTGCTGCCCGAGCGGCACGGGTTGCACCCCGATGGCCGCGGCTGGACCGACTGGGATGGCGTGACCGTGGAGGTCCCGCTGCGCGGTGCCCACAACCTGCGGAACGCCGCGCTGGCGCTGGCGGTGGGGCGCGAGTTCGGCGTGTCCGCCGGCGATGCCGCGACCGGGCTCGCCGCGATGCCGATGCCACCGATGCGCTCCAATGTGTCGGTGCTGGGCCGGGCGCTGCTGCTCAACGACGCCTACAACGCCAATCCCGGCTCGGCGCGCGCCGCGATCGCGCTGTTGCGTGATGTCGGGGGAGACCGTCAGCGGGTAGCGGTGCTCGGCACGATGCGCGAGCTGGGAGTCCATGCGGAGCGGGCCCATCGCGAGGTCGCCGAGGCGGCGGTCGCGGCCGGGCACGACCTGATCTGCGGCATCGGGGAGTTCGGCCCGGCGCTGCAGGCGGTGGCCCCCGGCGACCCGCGCGTGCTCGTGGCCGACGATGTCGACGATCTCTGGCCGCGGCTCAAGCCGCTGCTCGAACCGGACGCGGCGATCCTGCTCAAGGCCTCGCGTGGCGTGAAGCTCGAGCGGTTGCTGCCGCATCTCACCACCTGGGCGACGGGCTGATGCTCTACGAGTTCCTCCTCCCGCTGACGGACTTCGAGCCGTCGTTCCGCATCTTCCGGTACATCTCGTTCCGGTCGGCGGGAGCCGTCATCACGTCGCTGCTGATGAGCTTCATCCTCGGGCCCTGGATCCTGCGCCGGCTGCAGGCGATGCAGGTGCATCAGGTGGTCCGCGCCGGCACCCCCGACTCGCACGCGGGCAAGGGCACCACGCCGACGATGGGAGGCATCATCATCCTGGCCGCAGTGCTGGTGTCCACGCTCCTGTGGATGCGCTTCGACAACGCCTATGTGTGGCTCGCGCTCGGCGTGACGCTGCTCATGGGGGCGATCGGTTTCCTCGACGACTACCTCAAGCTCAAGCAGAAGCGCGAGGGCAAGCGCAACGACGGCCTGGTGGAGCGCTACAAGCTCGCCGGGCAGGTGACCATCGGCCTGGCACTCAGCCTCTACCTGTGGCAGTTCCCGCTCAACGAACTGCCCGGGGCGTCCACCACGCTGCCGTTCTACAAGTACGTGCTCATCATCCCCACGTTCCCGGTGCTGTACCTGGGGTTCGTGACCTTCGTGATGACGGCCACGAGCAACGCCGTGAACCTCACCGACGGGCTCGACGGCCTGGCCGCCGGCCTCATGGCCATCGCCATGCTCGTGCTCGCGGTGTTCGCCTACGCGATGGGACGCGAGGACGCGTCGGCGTACCTGCAGATCTTCTATCTCGCGGGCAGCGGCGAACTCACGGTCTTCTGCTCCGCGGTGTTCGGGGCGGCGATCGGCTTCCTCTGGTACAACGCGCACCCGGCGCAGGTCTTCATGGGCGACACCGGCTCGTTGGCGCTCGGAGGGGCACTGGGGGCCGTGGCCATCCTGCTCAAGAGCGAGTTCCTGGTGGTGATCGTGGGCGGCGTGTTCGTCGCCGAGACGCTGTCGGTGATCATCCAGCGCTCGGCGTTCAAGTGGCGCAAGCGCAAGTTCGGGCTCGACTACGCGAAGGCCAACCGCGTCTTCCTGCGGGCGCCCATCCACCATCACTTCGAGATGAAGGGCTGGCCGGAGACGCAGGTAGTGGTGCGCTTCTGGATCATCGGGATCCTCTGCGCCTTCGTCGCGCTCTCCACGCTGAAGATCCGGTGACCGCGGCGTGAGCGACGCGCTCCGCCTCGACCCGCGCGGCCTCGCCCGGTTGCGCGCGCTCGCTCCCGCGGGCGAGGTGGCGGTGGTCGGGCTCGGCGCCAGTGGCCGCGCCGCCACCACGCTGCTCGAGGCCGCCGGGGTGTCCGTCTACGCCTCCGACGCCAGGCACCCGCCCGGCCATGACCTGGCCCGCATCGCGCGCGCGGCGGTGGTGGTCGCCTCGCCCGGGGTGCCACCCGACGCGCCGCCGCTCGCCACGGCACGGGCCCACGGCGTGCCGATCATCTCGGAGATCGAGGTCGCGCTGCGGGCGATGCCGGACCTGCCGTACATCGGCATCACCGGCACCAACGGCAAGACCACGGTCACGGCACTCATCGCGCACCTGCTGCGCGCGCTGGGCAAACGCACCGTCGAGGCCGGGAACATCGGGACACCGCTGAGTGCGATCGCGGTGGCGCCGGAGAAGCCGGAGTGGGTGGTGATCGAACTCTCGAGCTTCCAGCTGCACGACACGCCCAGTGTCGCACCCCAGGTGGCGGTGCTCACCAACCTCGCGCCGGACCATCTCGACCGCTACGCGACGCTCGCGGAGTACTACGACGACAAGCAGCGGCTGTTCGCCAACGCGACCAGCGCCTCGCAACGCGTGGTGAACGCGGACGACGCCGAGGTGATGCGGCGCACGGCGGCGGTGGCCGGTGCCGCCCGCAAGTTCTCGCTGCACGACGCCCACGCCGAGGCGTGGTACGACGCGGCAAGGTCGCTGCTGATGCTGGCCGGGGCGCCGCTGCTCGAGCGGCCCCTGCTGCCGCTGCTGGGCGACCACAACGTGGCGAATGCCCTCGCCGCCGCCTTGGCCGTGTGGGTGGCCGATCCCGCGTTCCAGACGACCACCGGGCGGGCCAAGCTCGCCGCGGGCCTCATGAGCTTCCACGCGATCCCGCACCGGCTGGAGCCGGTGGGCGAGGTGGCTGGGGTGCTCTGGGTGAACGACTCCAAGGCGACGAACATCGGCGCGGCGCGTACCGCGCTCGAGGGCATGACCCGACCCACCGTGCTGCTGCTCGGTGGCCGGCACAAGGGTGAGCCGTACACCGCGATGCTCGAGGCCGTGCGCGCACACGCCAAGGTGGTGCTGGCCTACGGCGAATCGGCGCCGATCATCGAGGCCGACCTCGCCGCGGCGCTCGGCGGCGCCGTGCCCGTGGAGCGGCTCGGATCGTCATTCGAGCAGGTCATCGCACGTGCCCGCGCCCTCGCAGCGCCCGGGGACGTGGTGCTTCTCGCCCCAGCCTGCTCGAGCTACGACATGTTCAAGAACTACGAGGAGCGTGGCGCGACCTTCCGTCGCCTCGCGCTCGGCCAGTGAGTTCCCCGGCGATCCCCGTCGGGGGCGTGGCGCGCCCGGGCGGGCTGCGCGGCCTGGTCACGCGGGTGTTCCGCCGCGAGACGCCCGCGCGCGCGCAGGGTGCCGTGCTCGTGCGCGACCGCTGGCGCATGTCCACCGAGGCACGGTTCCTGGTGATCATCACCGCGGCGCTGCTCGCCTTCGGTGTCGCGACGCTCTACTCCGCCAGCGCCGGCGTGGCGATGGCCGCCGGCCGTCCCAGCTGGCACTTCCTGCTGCGCCAGCTCACCGGCGTCGCCGTCGGTTTCGTGGCGTTCGTGATCCTCGCCAAGTTCGACGCGGAGCGCTGGAAGCAGCTCGCCTGGCCACTGATGGGACTCACCATCGTGCTGTTGCTCCTCACGGTGCTGCCGTTCACGCGGTCCATCGCCCCGCCCATCAACGGGTCGCGGCGGTTCCTGCTCGGCGGCTCGCTGCAGCCGTCGGAGCTCGGCAAGCTCGCGCTGGTGGTGTGGACCGCGATGCTCATCGTGAAGAAGGGCGGGGAGGAGGGCCTGCGCCGCCTCTCCAAGGGCATGCTGCCGTTCCTGGTCATCCTCGGCGTGCTCAACGTGCTGGTGGCGGCCGAGCCCGACCTGTCGGTGGCGCTGTTCTACACCATCGTCATGGGCATCATGCTCTACTCGGCCGGTGCGCGCATCGGCCACTTCGTCGCCGTGGGTATCGCCGGGGTGCCGCTGCTGTGGCGCGAGATCATGGAGAAGGAGTACGTGCTGCGCCGGCTGCTGGGCTTCGCGGCGGGTGCCGCCGATTCCGCGGACCGCGTGAACCACCAGTTGCAGCAGTCACTCATCGCCGTGGGCTCCGGCGGACTGTTCGGCGTGGGGTTCGGCCAGGGGCGCCAGCAGTTCGGCTTCCTCCCGCTGCCGTACAACGACTTCATCGGCAGCAACATCGGCGAGGAGTGGGGCTTCGTGGGCATGGCGGGGCTGATCCTCGCGTTCACCGCCTGGGGATACCTCGGGTTCCGCATGGCCAAGCTCGCACGCACGCCGTTCCAGCAGCTCGTCGCCATCGGGCTCACCGTGACCATGCTGATCACGGCGTTCCTGCACATCGGCGTGGTGATCGGCCTGCTGCCGACCACCGGCCTCACGCTGCCCTTCATCTCCTACGGCCGCTCCAACGTCGTGCTCTCGCTGGTGATGACCGGCATCCTGGTCAACATCGGGAGCACCAAGGAGCGCGTGATCGGCGACGCGGCCACCGACCCGTTCGCCGCGTCGCGGTGAACGTCCTCTTCACCGGCGGCGGCACCGGCGGGCACCTCTATCCCGGCCTCGCCATCGCACGGGCATTGGTGCGCGCGCGGCCCGAGGTGCAGCCGTTCTTCGTGGGAGCGCAGCGCGGGATCGAACGCGACGTGCTGCCGACCACCGAGTTCCCGCACCTCCTGCTGGACCTGCATCCGCTGTACCGCCCGCAGGTGTGGAAGAACTGGCGCACGGTTCGTGGCGCGCTCACCGCCTGGCAGAAGCTCAACCGCCTGGGCCGTGAGCGCGCGCCGCGGCTCATCGTCGGCACGGGCGGCTACGCGGCGGGGCTGACGTCGTTCTGGGGATACCGGAAGGGCATCACGGTGGTGCAACACATCGGCGACGCGATCCCCGGCATCACCGCGCGCTGGAGTGCCCGCCTCTCGCGCGAGGCGTACCTCGGCTACCCGGAGGCGGAGCAGTACCTGCCGCACCGCGGCTGCGTGTTCCGCGACACCGGCAATCCCATCGAACCGCCGCCGGACATCCGACCCGCCCGTGCCGAGGCACGCGCGCGCTGGGGATTCCCCGCCGCGGCCACGGTGCTGCTGGTGTTCGGCGGCTCGCAGGGCGCCCGCGCGATCAACCGTGCGGTCGCCGCGTGGGTGGAGCGCGGGCTGCCGAAAGGGGTCTGCGTGCTCTGGGCGACGGGCAAGGCGCACTTCGACGCGTACAAACATCTCGACCGCCCCGATGTGCGCGTGCTCGGGTACCTGAGCCCGATCGCCGAGGCGTACGCCACCGCCGATCTCGCGCTGGTG